>Ga0307318_10000064_pt1 | contig 31031 bp, 22 predicted proteins | sample ER_DNA_367_FD_194500 | JGI IMG/M metagenome (GOLD analysis project Ga0307318, IMG submission 194500) | Bulk soil microbial communities from the East River watershed near Crested Butte, Colorado, United States - ER_DNA_367 | ecosystem: Environmental > Terrestrial > Soil > Floodplain | place...
CACCCTGGACCGGGCCGGGGTGGCCGGGGTCGCCGGCACGGTCGCCGGGGACGACACCGTCCTGGTGGTCTGCACCGAGCGCACCCCCGGCCGGGTCGTGGCCCGCCAGCTCGCCGCCCTCGCCCAGTCCCATCCGGGGGCTACCGCCTTCGGCTACATGAGCCCCCGGACCCCCACCCCACCCGCCCTGCCCGAACCCTATCGAGGAGCCACCGCATGACCCGACCCTCCGCCGACCTCGTCGTGCTCGCCTACTCCGGCGGGCTGGACACCACCGTGACCGTGCACCGGCTGGTCCACGAGCAGGGTCGCGCCGTGGTGGCCCTGCTGGCCGACGTCGGCCAGGGCGAGGACCTGCCGGCCCTGGCCGAGCGGGCCCTGGCCGCCGGCGCCAGCGACGCCGTGGTGGTGGACGCCAGGGAGCGCTTCGCGGCCGAGTTCCTGTCCTCGGCGGTCCGGGCCAACGCCCTCTACGAGGGCCGCTACCCGCTGGTGTCGGCCCTGTCGCGGCCGCTGATCGCCCGGCTGCTGGTCGAGGAGGCCCGGCGCCGGGGAGCGGGGGCGGTCGCCCACGGCTGCACCGGCAAGGGCAACGACCAGGTCCGCTTCGAGGTCAGCTGCGGCGCCCTGGCCCCCGACCTGGAGGTCCTGGCCCCGGTCAGGGACGCGGCCATGAGCCGGCCCGAGGCGATCGAGTACGCCGACAAGCACCGCATCGACCTGGGCTGGATCACCGAGGCCAAGCCGTTCTCGGTCGACCAGAACCTGTGGGGCCGGACCATCGAGGCCGGGGTGCTGGAGGACCCGTGGCTGGCTCCACCCGAGGAGGCCTTCGAGTGGACGGTCGGGCCGGGGACGGCCAGCGGGACCCGCGAGCTGGTGGTCGGCTTCCGGGCCGGGGTGCCGGCGACCCTCGACGGCGAGGAGGCTGGCCTGGCCGGGGTGGTGGCCGCGCTCAACCGGCTGGGGGGCGAGGCCGGCTTCGGGCGGGTCGACATGCTGGAGAACCGGCGGGTCGGCATCAAGAGCCGCGAGGTCTACGAGGTCCCGGGCGCCCTGGCGGTGATCGCCGCCCACCGCGACCTGGAGGACCTGACCCTGGACCGCGACGTGCTCCACGAGAAGGCGCGCCTGGACATCCGCTACGCCGAGCTGGTCTACGACGGCCTGTGGTTCTCGCCCCTCAAGGCCGCCCTGGACGCGTTCGTGGCCGAGACCCAGGAGGCGGTCACCGGCGAGGTCCGCCTGGAGCTGTCGCCCGGGCGCTGCCAGCCGACCGGCCGGCGGGCCGAGCGGGCCCTGTACCGGCCCGACCTGGCCACCTACGCCGCCGGCGACGCCTTCGACCACGACGCCGGCCGGGGCTTCGTGTCCCTGTGGGGCCTGCCCGCCCGCACCTGGGCCCGGGTCCACGGGGATGGGTGACCGGCCCGGGTCGGGCGCCCCGGCCCGGCCGCTGTGGGCCGGCGGGTTCGCGGGCGCGCCCGACCCGGGGATGTGGGCCTACACCTCCTCGCTGGCCGCCGACCGGCGCCTGTGGCGCCAGGACGTGGCCGGGAGCCGGGCGCATGTGCGCGGCCTGGTCGCGGCCGGGGTGCTGAAGGAGGGCGAGGGCAAGCTCCTGCTCGACGGCCTGGCCCAGGTGGCCGGGGAGCTGGCGGCCGGCCGGTTCGCCTTCGCCGACGGCGACGAGGACGTCCACAGCGCGGTCGAGCGGCGGCTGACCGAGCTGGTCGGCCCGGCCGGGGGCAAGCTCCACACCGGCCGCAGCCGCAACGACCAGGTCGCCACCGACCTCCACCTGTGGCTCAAGCAGGCCTGCGCCGACGCCGTCGAGGCCCTGGCCGGGCTCATCGACGCCCTGGTCGGGGCCGGCCGGGCCGCCGGCCCGGACGCCGTGGTGCCCGGGCTCACCCACCTCCAGCCGGCCCAGCCGGTCCTGTGGGCCTTCCAGCTCGCCGCCCATGGCTTCGCCCTGGCCAGGGACGTCGGCCGCTTCCAGGACGCGGGCCGCCGGGCCGACGTCAGCCCGCTCGGGGCCGGGGCGATCGCCGGCTCGTCGTTCCCGCTCGACCCGGCGGCGACCGCCACCGCCCTCGGCTTCGCCGCCGCCTTCGACAACGCCATGGACGCCACCGCCGACCGCGACGGGGTGGCCGAGCTGCTGGCCGCGGCCGCCCTGGCCATGGTCCACGCCTCCCGGCTGGCCGAGGACGTCGCCCTGTGGGCGGGCCGCGGCTGGGTGCGGCTGCCCGACGCCTGGGCGACCGGCTCCAGCATGCTGCCCCAGAAGCGCAACCCCGACGTGGCCGAGCTGGTCAGGGGCCGGACGGGCACCGTCATCGGCCGGCTGGCCGGGTTCCTGGCCACCCTCAAGGGCCTGCCCCTGGCCTACGCCCGCGACCTCCAGGAGGACAAGGCGGCCGCCTTCGAGGCCGCCGGCACCCTGGTCGGGTCCATGGCCGCCCTGGCCGGGCTGGTCGCCGGGCTGGAACCGGACCGGGCGGCCATGCGCCGCGACGCCGAGGCGACCGAGACGACCGCCGTCGACCTGGCCGAGGCGCTGGTCCGCGACGGCGTCCCGTTCCGCGAGGCCCACGCCGCCGTCGGCGCCGCCGTCCGCCTGGCCGCCGCCCGCGGCGCCCGCCTGGCCGACCTCGACCCGCCCGAGCTGGCCGGGATCCACCCGGCCCTGGCCACCGCCGACCGCTCGGTCCTGGCCGTCGAGGGCAGCCTGGCCGCCAAGGCCACCCCCGGCTCCACCAACCCCTCGCGGGTCGGCGACCAGCTCACCGTCCTCGAGGTCGCCGCCTCGGCCGCCCGCACCTGGGCGGCCGGCTTCCGCCCCACCCTGGACCTGGGCCTGGGCTGAGTCAGCGCATCGACTCGGCGATGACCAGCGCCTCCTGCCTGGTGATCTCGCCCTCGAGCCGCAGCGTCAGGTCGCCCCGCTGCCAGACCAGGGTGTTGCCGGCCAGGCGGGTCCGCTCCTCGCGGACGTTGCCGCCGGCGTCCTCGTAGGTGAAGAAGTGCGGCTCGCCGCTGAACCAGTAGCCGGGCTCGCCCCCGACCGTGACCTCCTCGACCATGCCCGCGGCGGCCACCTTTTTGAGGAAGAGCGGGCTCGGCTGGCCCCGGAACTCGGTGACCAGCAGCCCGGCGTCGGTGAAGGGCGAGGCGGGCAGGCCCGGCCGGGCCCGGTAGACGAGGTCGACCCGACCGCCGGGCGGCACGTTCTCGTTGACGAACACGGCGGCCGGTTGCCGGAAGCCGGCGGCGCCCGGGACCAGGACCGGGAAGCCGACCCGGCGGCGGGCCTCCTCCAGGGTGACCCGCTCCCCGAGCCCCAGGTCCAGGCGCTCCCCGGGGCGGGTGGTGACGGTCGGTGGGGGCGGCCCGCCGAGCTCGACGCCGACCCCGCGCAGCCCCAGCCGCCTGGCCACCGCCTCCCTGGTCCCGGGGGAGGCGGCCAGCACGGCCGCGGCCAGCAGGACCGCGGCCAGCCCGGCCACGGCCAGCCGCCGCCAGCCGGACAGCCCGATCAGCCGGCCGCGGCGGCGGGCCCGGGCCGGGGCGGGCGCCGGGGCCTCGTCCAGGCGGGCGCCGACGGCGGCGGCCAGGTCGGGGGTGGGCGGGAACTCCAGGGCGGCGGCCAGGTCGGCCAGCGCCTGTTCCAACTCAAGCAGCTCGCGCCGGCTCATCGGTCACCTCCCTGCAGCCTCGGCTCGGGGGCGGCGGCCAGGGCGTCCTGATCGGCCAGGATCGCCCGCAGCCGGTGCAGGGCCCGCGACAGGCGCGACTTGACCGTCCCCCGCCGGCAGCCGAGGGCGGCGGCCATCTCGGCCTCGGACAGCTCCAGGAAGAAGCGGCAGGCGATCACCTGGCGGTCGCTCTCGCCCAGCCGGCCCATGGCGGCCAGCAGCACCCGCCGCTGCTCGGTGGCCAGTGCCGCCCCCTCGGGGGACGGGGCCGCGTCCCCCGAGGGGCGGTCCTCGGCGACCCGCAGCGCCAGGTCGTCCTGGCGCCGCCCGCTGCGGCGGCGGTTGCGGGCCTCGTTGGCCACGATCGCCAGCAGCCACGGCCGGAACGGCGACCCCGCCCGGAACCGGGGCAGCGCGTACCAGGCCTTCACGAACCCCTCCTGGGCGGCGTCCTCGGCGTCGGCCGACCCGCCCGCGATCACGTACGCCGTCCGGAACGCGAGGTCCTGGTACCGCCGGACCAGCACCTCGTAGGCACGGGCATCGCCCCCTCGCGCCCGCTCGACGAGCTCATGTTCGTCCAGTGGTCGGCCCTCCACGGACTCGTTCTCGCCCTCCATACACCACCGCACCGCGATGGGTTCCGCCCATTCGACGGCAGGACCGGGAGGTCGTCGGCGACGCGGACGCGGCCCGGTGCGGTGTCCGCTAGGCGCCCGCCTGCTCGCGCTCGCGGAGCTCGACCCGGCGGATCTTGCCGGAGATGGTCTTGGGGAGGTCGTCGGTGAACTCGATCTCGCGGGGGTACTTGTAGGGCGCGGTGACGGTGCGGCAGTGCTCCTGGAGCTCGCGGACCAGGTCCTGGGAGCCCTCGTGGCCGGGGGCCAGCACGACGAAGGCCTTGACCAGCTGGCCGCGCTGGGGGTCGGGCTTGCCGACCACCGCCGCCTCGGCCACCGCCGGGTGCTCGACCAGGGCCGACTCGACCTCGAAGGGGCCGATGCGGTAGGCGGCCGAGGTGATCACGTCGTCGTCGCGGGCGACGAACCAGAAGTAGCCGTCCTCGTCGACATAGGCACGGTCCCCGGTGTCGTAGAAGTCGCCCCGGAAGGCGGCGGCGGTCGCCTCGGGGTCGTGCCAGTAGCCGGTGAACAGCCCGACCGGCCGCTCCGGGCGGACCCGGACGGCCACGTGGCCCTCCTGGCCAGGGCCGAGGACCCGGCCCTCGTCGTCGATCACGACCACGTCGAAGCCGGGCACCGGCTTGCCCATCGAGCCCGGCCGGACCTCCAGGCAGCGGAAGTTGGCCACCAGGTTGACGGTCTCGGTCTGGCCGTAGCCGTCGTAGATGGTGAGCCCGGTGGCGTCGCGCCAGATCTTGATCACCTCGGGGTTGAGCGGCTCCCCGGCCGAGACGCAGTGGCGCAGCCGAGACCAGTCGTAGGCGGCCAGGTCGAGCAGGACCAGCGCCCGGTAGACGGTCGGCGGGGCGCAGAAGGTGGTGATCCCGTGCTCGCCGATCAGCCGCAGCATCAGGTCGAAGTCGGGCTTGCCGCGCACGTCCCAGAGGAAGTTGGCCGCCCCCAGCGCCCACTGGCCGAACAGCTTGCCCCAGGCCGCCTTGGCCCAGCCGAAGTCGCTCACCGTCCAGTGGAGGTCGTCGGGCTTGAGGTCCTGCCAGAAGCGGGCCGTGAGCTGGTGGCCGATGCCCAGCGAGGCCTGGGTGTGCAGCACCATCTTGGGATAGGCGACCGTGCCCGAGGTGAAGTAGACCAGCATGGGGTCGTCGGAGCGGGTCGGCTCGGCGTCGGGCGGCTCCTCGCCGGCCGCGGCCAGGCGGTCGGCCCACGACAGCCAGCCGTCGCCGGCCCCACCCGAGGCCTCGTCGGGCAGGCCGCCGTAGCCGCCGCCGGCCAGGAAGACCCGGGTCACCAGGGTGGGGCAGTCGGCGGCGACCTGGTTGACCTTGGTGGTGCCCTCGGCGTCGACCACGACCACACTGGCCTCGGCGCTGTTCACCCGGTAGGCGATGTCGCGGGGGGTGAGCAGGGTGGTGGCCGGCACGGGGACGGCCCCCAGCTTGATGCAGCCGAGGATCACCTCGTACCAGTCGGGGACGCGCGGCAGCATCACGAACACCCGGTCGCCCTTGCCCACCCCCTGGGCGGCCAGGAACCGGGCCGCCCGGTCGGAGGAGGCGGCCAGGTCGGCGAAGCTGAACCGGCGGGCGTCGCCGCCGTCCGGCCCCACCGCCAGCAGGGCGAGCTTGTCGGGCTCGGCGGCCGCGCGGGCGTCGACCACGTCGCGGGCGTAGTTGTAGACCTCCGGGACCTCCAGCCGGAACGCCGCCCGGGTCGCCAGGTAGTCGGTCATGTTGGGCGCCGGGTCGCGCATGGCGAACCTCCCGCTTCGAGCAGCGTCGTCCGATCGGCCGCCAACGATCATAGAGTCCGCGACGCCGGGACGAGCCTACCGATCCGGTGGCCCCTCCCGCCCCGCTCGCCCCACCCGACCCGGGAGGCCCATGATGCGGCGTCTGGTGGCGTCGGCGGCGGTGGTGGGGAGGGAGGTCAGGGCGGCCACGACCAGGCGGTTGCGGGCCGGGGCCACGTAGCGGGCCGCCGGGCGGGCGGCGGTGGCGGCCCGGGCGACCGTCCGGCCGGCCGCGGCCGGGCCCGGGGCGAACCGGTAGGTGCGGGCCCAGGCGGCGTCCGTGCCGGCCAGGGCGGACGCGTAGGGGGAGGCGGGGTCGCGGTAGGGGGTGAGGCCGGCCAGGGCCCTGGCCGGGAACCCGGTGCGGATCGCGCCCGGCTCGACCAGGACCACGGTGATCCCGAACGGGGCCAGCTCCATGCGCAGGGCGTCGGTCAGGGCGGCCACGGCGTGCTTGCTGGCGTTGTAGGCGCCCAGCAGGGGCATGGCGACCCGGCCCATGATGCTGCCGACGTTGACCACCCGGCCCTGGCCGCGCTCGCGCATCGCCGGCAGGAACGCCCTGGTCACCGCCAGCAGCCCGAAGACGTTGGTGTCGAACAGCTCGCGCAGGTCCCGCTCGGCCAGCGCCTCCAGCGGCCCCGGGAGGGCGAAGCCGGCGTTGTTGACCAGCACGTCCAGCCCCCGGCCGCCGGTCCGGCGCTCGACCAGCTCCCGGGCGGCCTCGACCGAGGCCGGGTCGGTCACGTCGAGGACCAGCGGCTCCAGGCGACCGCCGCTGTCCCGGGCCAGCGAGGCCAGGGCGTCGACCCGCCGGCCCCCGGCCAGCACCAGGTGCCCGGCCCGCACCAGGCGCAGGGCCGCGTCCCGGCCGATGCCCGAGGTGGCGCCCGTGATCAGGATGCTCTGTCCTGGCCGCATGCGTACGATGCTGTCATGACCGACAAGACCGAGCCTCGCTGGAAGCAGCGCTACCGCGCCCCCTCGCTGACCCTGCCCAGGTGGGCCCCTGACGACCCCGAGCACCTGGTGTACGCGTCCAACCTGTCGGGCTCCTGGCAGGTGCATGCCTGGGACCGGGCGGCCGACCACCACCGGCGGGTGTCGGACCACCCGACGGGCGTGGTCGCCGGCGGCCTGACCCCCGACGGCAGCCGGGTGGTCTGGTTCGAGGACTCCAAGGGCGACGAGGTCGGCCGCTGGCTCCAGCAGCCGTTCGAGGGCGGCGAGACGGCCCCGCTGGTGGCCGACGCCGAGCCGGCCTGGAGCGCCGGGCTCGCCCTCGGGCCCAAGGGCCTGGTCGCGGTCGGGCTGGCCGGCCGGGACGGGTTCTCGGTCCGGGTCGGCGAGGTCGGCGGGACCAGCGAGGAGCTGTACCGCCACGACGAGATGGTCGACGTCGGCGGCCTGAGCCGGGACGGCCGCCTGCTGGTCGTCCACCATGCCGAGCACGGCGACAACCTGCACCCGGCCCTGCGCGCCTTCGAGCTGGAGACCATGGCGCCGGTGGCCGACCTGTGGGACGGCGAGGGCCTCGGCCTGTTCGTGGCCTCGGCCGGCTTCTCGCCCCTGGCCGGGGACGGGCGCCTGGTCGTGCTCGGCGACCGGACCGGGCGGCTGCGGCCGGCCATCTGGGACCCGGCCGGCGGCCAGCGGGTCGACCTTGAGCTGGACCTGCCGGGCGAGGTCGACGTGGCCGACTGGTGGCCCGACGCCCAGGCCCTGCTGCTGGTCCACACCTACATGGGCCGCGACGAGCTGTCCCGCCTCGACCTGCGCAGCGGCGCCCTGGAGCGGCTCGACCACCCGGCCGGGTCGATCCAGCGGGCCGGGGTCCGGCCAGACGGCGCCGTCTGGTACCGCCTGTCCTCGGGGGCGGCCGCACCCGAGGTCCGGGCCGTGGGCGCCGACGGGGCGGTGCTGCGCCCCCCCGGGCCGCGCGCCCCCTCCGGCGTCGCCTACGAGAGCTGGGCGTTCCCCAACCCCGAGGGCGACCAGGTCCACGGGTTCCTGGCCGTGCCGCCGGGCGCCGGGCCGCACCCGACGGTGCTGGTGGTCCACGGCGGCCCCCACCACCACGACGCCGACGCCTGGGACCCCGAGGTCCAGGCGTTCGTCGACCACGGCTACGCGGTCGGGCTGGTCAACTACCGCGGCTCCACCGGCTACGGCAAGGCCTGGCAGGACGTGCTCGAGGGCGACCCCGGCCGACCCGAGATCGAGGACATGGTCGCCGGCCGCGACGACCTGGTCGCCCGCGGCCTGGCCGACCCCACCCAGGTGGTCATCAGCGGCGCCTCCTGGGGCGGGTACGTGACCCTGCAGGCCATCGGCACCGTCCCCGAGGGCTGGCGGGCGGCCATGGCCGTGGTCCCGGTGGCCGACTACCTGTCGGCCTACGCCGACGAGTCCGAGGCCCTCCAGGCCTTCGACCGCAGCCTGTTCGGCGGCGGCCCCGAGGACAAGCGCGAGCTGTACGTCGAGCGCTCGCCCATCACCTACGTCGACCGGGTCGCCACCCCGGTGCTGCTGATGGTGGGCGACAACGACACCCGCTGCCCCCTCCAGCAGGTGCTCAACTACGCCGACCGCCTGGCCGAGCTGGGCAAGCCGTTCGAGCTCGACCGCTTCGACGCCGGCCACGGCGCCCTGGTCGTCAACGAGCGCATCCGCCAGATGGAGGTCCTGCTCCGGTTCGCGGCCCGCCACGTCCCCGGCGGCGCCGAGCCCGAGGCCTGAGCGGGACCGGGTGAACCTGCTCCACCGCTGGTACTGCGGCAGCGGCCGCTGGGCCGCGGTGGTCGAGGGCTCGCTGCTGCCGTGGGTCCTGGACGGGGTCGAGCTGGGGCCGCACCTGCTGGAGGTCGGGCCCGGCCCCGGCCTGACGACCGACGTGCTGCGGCACCGGGCCGCCTCGCTGACCGCCCTGGAGCTGGACCCGACCCTGGCCGCCACGCTGGGCCGGCGGCTGAACGGGACCGGGGTGCGGGTGGTCCGCGGGGACGGCGCGGCGCTGCCGTTCCGCGACGGGTCCTTCGACGCCGCCGCGGTGCTCACCATGCTCCACCACGTCCCGTCGCCAAAGTTGCAGGACAAGGTCCTGGCCGAGGTGGGCCGCTGCCTGCGCCCGGGCGGGCTGCTGATCGGCTCCGACACCCTGCCCAGCCTGCGGTTCCGGCTCTACCACCTGGCCGACACCATGGTGCTGGTCGACCCCGACGGGCTCCCGGAGCGCCTGCGGGCGGCCGGCTTCGACGAGCCGTCGGTGACCACCCGGGCCAACCGCCTCCGCTTCCGCGCTCACCGCGCGCGATAGCCCGGGCCTGGGTTTCGGGGGGATGCGGGGGCGGAGCCCCCGCAGTTGTCAGTAGAAGACGCCGGGCTCGACCACGTTGCGGAGCGGCCGGCCGTCCAGGTAGCGGCGCAGGTTGTCCACGAACAGCTCGACGATGCGCTCGTTCTCCCGGGCCGAGAGGGCGGCCGCGTGCGGGGTGACGAGCACATTGGGCAGGGTCCACAGGGGTGAGGAGTCGGGCAGCGGCTCGGTGGCGAACACGTCCAGGACCGCACCGGCGATACGCCGCTCCCGCAGGGCGTCGACCAGGGCCGGCTCGTCGACCACCCCGCCGCGGCCGACGTTGACGAAGATGCAGCTGGCCGGGAGGCGCTCGATCGTGGCCCGGTCGATCAGGCCGGCCGTCTGGTCGGTCAGGGGCAGGCTCACCACCATGGCGTCGGCCCGGCCGGCCAGCTCGGGCAGGCGCTGGGGGCCGTGGACCTCGTCGACGTGCTCGGGCGGCGGGCCCTCGGTGCGCCGGAACCCGACCGTGCGCATGCCGAAGGCCTTGCCCAGCCGGGCCGTCTCGCGCCCGATGTCGCCAAGGCCGACGAGGAACAGGGTCTGCCCGTCCAGCTCCCGCAGCGGCCGGCGGACCTCCGGCCAGGCCCTGGCCCGCTGCTCCTCGACGAACCGGGGCAGCTCCCTGGCGATGGCCAGGAGCCCGAGGATGGCGAACTCGGCCAGCGGCACCGCGTGGACGCCGCTGGAGGTGGTGATCGTGACCCGTTCCAGGGCCTCGGCCGGCAGCCCGGCCTTGCGCACCTGCTCGCCGGCCCCGGCGCTGGTGGCGTGGACCCAGCGGAGCTTCGGCAGGGTGGTGACGACCTCGGCCAGGTCGTCGGCCGAGTCGCCGGGGACGCCGAACAGCACCTGGGCCCGGTCCAGCAGCGCCCGCCAGCGGGCCTCGGCCTCGGGGTCGCGGCGGAAGTCCGGGTCGCCGCCGTGGTCGGCCGGGTAGCGGGCCGGCGGGAGGAGGTCGGGCTCGAACAGCACCTCGGCCCTTGGCTCGGCCGCCTTGATCCGCTCCGCCAGCTCGGCCTCCAGCGGCGAGGCGATCAGCACCTGGGCGGGGGCCACGGCGGCTCAGCCCGTCCGCTCGACCGGGGGGATGACGGCGGTGGCGATGCTGCCCCGCCCCGCCGGGTGGCTCAGCGTGAACCGGCCGTTCAGCTCCTCCTCGACCAAGGCCCTGACCAGGCGCAGCCCCAGCCCACCCCCGGGGTTGAGGCCGCCCCCGGGGCTACCCCCCGGGCTGCCCGCGGGGCCGCCCCCGGGGCTGTGGACAGCCGGTTGAGCCCATTCCTCGACCCGGCTACGCTCCCCCTCCGGGGGGCCGAGCACGCGGCTCGGTTCTGCCGGGGTGGGCTGCGCCGGGGTGGGCTGGGCCGGGATGGCTCCGCTGCCGTTGTCGTGGACCTGGAGGACGACCGGCTGGTCGTCGCCGCCGTGCAGCTCGACGGTGACCGTTCCCTGGCCGTCGCCCAGGCCGTGCTCGATGGCGTTCTGGATCAGCTCGTTCAGCACCACCGCCAGGGGGGTGGCCACGGCCGCGTCGACCCGGACCGAGGCCGTGTGCAGCTCGATGTGGGCGTCCTCGCGGCCCAGCGAGCCCTCCAGCATCCTGACCACCCGCCTGGCCACGTCGGCCATGTCGACGGCGCCCTCGAACTCCTCGGTCAGGGTCTCGTGGACCAGGGCGATCGAGGTGATCCGGCGCACCGAGCCCTCCAGGGCGGCCACCGCCTGGGGGTGGTCCCCGAGCCGGCGGGCCTGGAGCCGGAGCAGCGACGCCACCGTCTGGAGGTTGTTCTTGACCCGGTGGTGGACCTCGCGGATGGTCGCCTCGCGCCGGGAGATGACCCGGTCGCGCCGGCGCAGCTCGGTCGCCTCCCGGACCAGCACCAGGGCGCCGCGACGGCCGGCGTCGCGCAGCAGCGGGACCACCCGGATGTCGGTGACCGCCCCGGCGGCCTCGATCTCGGACTCGACCGGGCGGCCCCCGGCCATCGCCTCGGCGACCAGGATGGCGGCCCGGTGGGGGAGCGGCTGGCCGAGCGGCAGGGCGTTGGTCCCCATGCGCCGAAAGGCCGAGGTCGCGTTGGGGCTGGCGAACTCGACCCGGCCGCTGGCGTCGAGCACGACCAGGCCGTCGCCGACCCGGGGCGACGCCGTCGGGTCGTGGGCCTCCACGAACGGGAAGGCCCCGCCGGCCACCATCTCCAGCAGCGCCTCGGCCGCGCCCAGGTAGGACGCCTCCAGCCGGCCGGTGGGGCGGGCGGGGGTCTCGGGCGACTCGACGCTGAGCACGGCGACGATCTCGCCCTGATGGCGGACGGGCACGGTCTCGACCCGGACCGGCTCGGCGTCGATCAGGATCGGCTCCAGCGAGCGCTGGCGCCGACCCTCCCGCCAGGCCCGCTCGACATACGGGTGCCAGGTCGGCTCGACCACCTGGCCGACCAGGTCGACCGGGTAGAGGGTGCGGGCGGTGTAGGGCCGGAGCTGGCCCACGATGCGGAAGCTCTCGCTGCCGTCGACGGGCAGGAACAGCAGCAGGTCGGCGAAGGCCAGGTCGGCGATGAGCTGCCAGCCCGCCATCAGGCTGTGGAGGTGCTCGATCGCGTCGTCGGTCAGCCGGCGCCGCACCGGCGGGGCAACGTCTGTCACCAGGCCAGCGTACTACCCCATTCACCTGGTCTTCTGATGGGAACTACGCAGAATTGAGGGCACCCGCACAAGGGGCCACCACCGATAATGGCGCCGGATCGGCTCGTGACGGCATGCGTGGCGGGATCGCGGGGGGCGCACCACTCGTCGTCGTTCGCATCCCCCCGGACGAACGACGAACGAGGAGGGGGCGAATGTTCCGCCGACGACTGGCCGCCGCGGCCCTGGTCGCCTTGACGGCGACCTTGTTCGCCGTGTCCGGGGTCGCCTCCGGCGCCCAGAGCGGCGACCAGGCGCTGGTCCGGGTGGCCCACTTCGCCCCCGGCCTCCTCAAGGGCGACGTCTACGTCATCTACGTCAACGGCCGGCTCGAGCTCAAGGGCGTGCCGTTCAAGACCGTCTCGGACTATCTCAAGGTCAAGCCCGGGAAGTTCAAGGTCGAGGTGCGCGAGGCCGGCGAGCCGGCCAGCTCGCCGCCTGTCGTCGCGGCCACCGTCAGCCTGGAGGCCGGCAAGGCCTACACGGTGGCCGTGTTCGGGCAGCTCACCTCCGTCAAGGCGGCGCTGCTCACCGACGACCTGTCGCCCCCCGCCGCCGGCAGGAGCAAGGTCAGGCTCATCCAGGCCATCCCCGGCGAGAGCGCGGTGGACCTGGTCACCGGCGGCGATGTGCTCGTCTCCAACGCGCAGTTCCCGTCGGCCAGCGACTACCAGGAGGTCCCGGCGGGCTCGGTCGACGCCGAGGTCCGCAAGACCGGCAGCGGCGAGGTCCTGGCCAGGGCCGACAACCTGAAGCTGCCCAGCGGCTCCATCTCGTCGCTGGTCGCGGTCGGCGGCATCGGCGAGAAGCCCGAGCTGCTCGACATCCACGACGCGGCCGCCGCGGTGTCGGCCGGCGGGGTGGCCACCGGCGCCGGCGGCACCAGCACCAGCTCCGGACCGGACGGGCGGCGGTTCGCGCTGCTCCTGATCGGCGGCGGCCTGGTCGCGGCCGCCGGGTACGTCGTCCAGCAGCGGAGGTCGAGCGGCTAGGGACCGCGTCGATGCCATGACCAGGGGTTCCAGGATCCGCCGGGGGGTGGTCGTGTTGAGTCTGGTGGTCACCGGGGCGGCCGGCTGCGCCGCCGGCCGGCCGGCGGCACACGTCGCCCCGCCGGCCACCCGCGCCGCGGCCGCACCGGCGACCAGCCGGCCGGCGGCCCCGACCCGGACCACCCGGGTCATCGACTTCCCGGTCGGGTCGTGGCGGCGCCTGCCCCTCTCGCCGCCGGTGCGGGTGGAGATCCCGGCCATCGTCGTGTCATCGCCCCTGGTCCCCCTGGGGCTCAACCCTGACGGGACCATGCAGGTGCCCGGCGACTTTCAGGTCGCCGGCTGGTTCACCGGCGGGCCGCAGCCCGGCCAGCTCGGCCCGGCCGTGATCGCCGGCCACGTCGACTCCAGGACCGGGCCGGCCGTGTTCTACCGGCTGCGCGACCTGCGTCCCGGCGACCAGATCCGGGTCGTCCGGGCCGACCGGCTGGTGGTCCGCTTCGAGGTCGAGTCGCTGGCCAGCTACTCCAAGCAGGCGCTGCCCGACGAGGCCGTCTACGGCGCCACCACCGCGCCGGCCCTGCGCCTCATCACCTGTGCCGGCACCTTCGACCGGGCCCGGCACAGCTACCGTGACAACCTGGTCGTGTCGGCCGTCAGGGTCGCCGACGGCGGCGGCCGCGCGGAGGCGGGCCGGTGAGTGATCGCGGCTGGGTCGGGCGCCCCTCCGGGGCCTCTACCGGCTCGGCCACTCAGCCACCCTCGTCTCGGGCCAAGCCGGGAGCCGACATCCCGGCCCGCCCCGGCAGCCCCGGGAGCATCCCGCTTCCACGTCCCGGCCCACGGGCCCGCGTGCCGGTGCCCGAGCCGAAGGGCGCGGCCCTGCGGGTGGTCCTGGTCTCCCGCGACAACATGCTCGCCGGCGCCCTGCGCTCGCTGATCGAGGCCCCGGGCGGGGTCCGCGTGCTCGACTGGCACAGCGAGGACCTCGACGCCGCCATCCGCCATGCCGATGTGGTCATCGTCGACATGCCCCCCAACCTCCACGAGCGGGCGTTCGCCGTCATCGGCGGCCGCTTCCTGGGTCGCACGGTCGTCCTCCTCCAGGAAGGCGAGCACGCCGTGGCCCTCCCCCCCGGCCCGACCCGAGCCGTCCTCTACCGCCCGGTCCAGATCGGCGAGCTCTGGACGGCGGTCACCGGGTCCACACCCCCGGTCAGCGCCGAACCGGAGCCGCCGGGCGCCGAGGCTGGTCCGGCGGCTGGGCCGGAGGAGCCGCAGGCGGAAGTGGAGCCAGAGGAGCCGGAACTGGAACCGGCGCCGGAGGCGCAGGTGGAGCCGGTCCCGGAGCCGGAGCCCGCGCGGGACTTGGAGCCGGAGCTGGAGGCGGAGGCGGCCGCCGATCAGCCGCCGGGCGAGGAGACGGTCGGCGAGGCCGCCGCGGCGGCGGCGGTGGAGAGCCCGGGCCTACCGGTCGCCGAGTCGGGGCGGCTGATCGGGCTGAGCGGCCAGGAGCTGGACCCGGTGACCGGGCCCGGCCAGGTCGCGCCGGGGATGGACCGGGTCACGCTGGAGCGGCTGCGCGGGTGGGGCGACCGGGGCCGCCGGTCGGCCGCCCGCGGGACCGGGCAGGCGCCCGCAGCCCGCCGCAGCACCGCCGCCCGGGAGGAGGCCCGCCAGGCCAAGGCGGCCCAGGCCGAATCCCGCCGGGCCGAGCGCGCGGCCGCGGATCAGGCCAAGGCAGCCGACGCCCAGGCCCGCCGCGAACAGTCCGCCAAGGAGCAGGCGGCCCGCGCCGAGGCGCAGGCGGCGGCGCGCGAAGAGGCCCGCCAGGTAAAGGCGGCCCAGGAGGAGGCGCGGCTGGCCTCCCGGGCGGAAGCCGGACGCGAGCGGGCGGCCCGCGCCGAGGCGCGAACCACCGCCCGGGAGGAGGCTCGCCAGGCCAAGGCGGCCCGCACGGCGGCGCGAACGGCGGTCCGCGAAGAGGGCCGCCAGGCCAAGACGGCCCAGGCCGAGGCGGCGCGGGTCGCCCGGGAGGCGAAGGCCGAGGCGGCGCGGGTCGCCCGGGAGGCGGAAGCCGAGGAGGCCCGCAAGGCGAAGGCGGCACGGGCGGAGGCCCGGCAGACGGCTCGCGCCGAGGCACGCCAGGCCAGGGCGGCCCGGCGGGAGGTGACGCGGCAGGCCCGCCTGGCCAAGGCGGAGGAGCGGCGGGCGGCCCGCGGCGAGGCTCGGCAGGCGAAGGCGAGCCGTGCGGAGGAGCAGCGGGCGGCTCGTGACGAGGCCGGGCGGGCCAGGGCGGCCCAGGCCGAGGTCCGGCGTGAGCGGGCGCAGCAGGCGAAGGCGGCCCGGGCGGAGGTTCGGCGGGCCGGGGTGCCTCGGGTCGGGGTTGGGGAGGTTGTCGGGGCCGCCGTGGTGGTGGTGGCGATGGCGGCGGTGGGGCTGGGGGTGGCCGGCTGGCGTGGGGCTGGGGGGCCCGACACGCTGGCGGGTGAGGTGGCGGTGGTGCGGGCTGCCGGGGGGAGTGGTGGCGGCCTGGTGGCGCAGGACCCGAGGGTTGGGCCGATCGAGCCGTTGCATGCCCTGGCCGTGGGGGCGTGGCTGCGGGCGACGGAGGCTGGGAGCTCGCTGGAGGGGGCGGTCCGGGAGGCCAGGGTGCCGAGCCGGTTCCTGCTGGCGGGTGTGGTCGTGCTGACTGTGCTGCTCTGCCTGCTTCTCATGCGGGTCGGGCCCGGTACCGGTGCGGCGGCCGGGCCGGGCCCGACCCCGCCGCAACTGCGGGTCGACCGTTGGCGGCGGTGGCGGCTGGGGGCGGCGGCGCTGGCCGGCGCCCTGGTCGCCCTCGACCCGGTGCTCGTCCTGAACGGGCGGGCGGCGACCGGGACCGTCCTGGCCGTGGCGCTCGCCCTGGGGGCGCTGGCCGTGGCCTGGGGGCTGCCGGCGCGGCCGACCCTGCGCTGGCTGCCCCTGGTCGCCGCCGTCGGCGGGCTCGCGTTGCTGGTCAGCCCGCTGGCCCTCCCGGTGCTGGCCGTCCCGGTGGTGGCCGAGCTGCTCCAGGGGCGGCACCGGGAGGCCTGGCGGGACATGGCCGCCCTGGGGCTCGGGATCGGCCTGTGGCTGGCCCTGCCCATCTGGGTCGCCGGCCAGGGCCTCGACGCGGGGCAGGCCGGGTGGCTCCTCGGCCGGCCTCCCGGGCGGGGGGCCATCGCCGCCTCCGTGGCCGACGCCCCACTGACCTGGCTGCTGGTCGCCGCCGGCCTGGCCGCCACCATCCTGCCCTGGCGCCCCCGGTCCGGCGCCAGGTCGGAGGCCGGGGCAGGCGCGGCCCGGCTGCTCGCCTGGACGGCGACCACGGCGGCCGGGGCGCTGGTCGCCATCGTGTTCGGGTACCCGGCCGAGCAGGCCCTCCCGTTCGCCGTGCCCGCCGCGGCCGCCTCCCTGGCCGTGGCCGCCACACGGGCCGCCGCGGCCGCACGGGCCCGGCGCCCGGTGCGCCAGGCGGTCCCCCGGCTGGTCGGGGCCGGGGTCGGGGTCGCGCTGGCCGCGCTGCTCGTCGCCCAGGGGGTCGACTGGGAGGCCAGGTACCGCCCGTCGGCCGACGACGGCCTGGACCGGCTGGTGGCGACCGTCCATGACAAGGTGCCGGCCTGCTCGGTGATCAACGCCGCCGGCTCCGACGACCGGGCACGCCTGCTGGCCGCCGGCGCCACCGTGACCGGGTTCTCGGACGGGCCGGCCGCCCAGGCCGCCGGCGTGCGCTACTTCGTGCTCACCGGCGCGGCCCACGGCGGCCCCATGACCCCGTCGCTGGCCGCCTGGGTCCGCCAGCACGGGACCAGGGTGGCCGTGCACCCCTCGCGGACCCTCTCGCGGCTGGAGCTGTGGCGCGTCAACGCCGCCCCGCTCGACCCGGTCGCCGACCGCCTCCCCGTGCCCGACGGCGTGTTCTCCAACGTCAGGGGGTCGGCGTGCGGCGGCTACCGGGTGGTGGACAGCCAGGCGGGCACGTTCTACACCGCCTACCGGGCCGTGGGCGGCAAGGCGGTCCTCGGCCGGCCGCTGGGGACGGTCTGGACCAGCGACGGGCCGGCCCTCCAGGCGTTCGACACGATGGTGCTGGGCGCCGCCCCGGCCACCGACGGCCCGCCGGCGGTGGCCCCCATCGAGCTGCCGCCGCTGCTGGCCAAGCTGGACGTCGAGGCGGTGGCCGACGCCGACATCCCGCTGCCGTCGGCGCGGCCGCCGGTCACCGACGGCCAGACCCAGGCCCTGCTCAAGGACAAGGCGATCGCCCGCGAGTACCTCGGCACCGACCCGGCGTCGGCGTCGGCGGCGGACTGGCGGCGGGCCCGGGCCCGGTTCGGCCGCCCCCTTGGCCTGCCCCAGGTGATGCCGGACGGGGCCGTGCGCCAGACCTTCGAGCGGGTGGTGCTGGAGCTGCCGGCCGACGGCGGACCGGCCCGGCCGGCGGCCCTGGGCCGCCTCGCCGTGCGCCTCGGCCTGGTCCCCAAGCAGGCCATGCGGCCGGAGCCGGTGCCCGGCCTGCCCGCCTCCCCGGCCGAGACCCGGCTCGACACCGGCCCGCTGCTGCGGCTCGTCGGCGGCGGGTTGCTGCTGCTGGCGCTGGCCGCCGGGGCCGGCCTGGCGGTCGCCCGGCGGACCAGGCCGACCCGTTCCGGATGAGCGGCGGCGGTCGCCGCACGCCGGCCGCGCCGGCTGTTGACGCACCGCAGCCACCTCCGTAGGCTCATGGTTCGAAGAGCAACGGCGCTCGCCCCAGGCGGCGCCGTTTTCGTGTCCCTGGACATCGTTGTCCACCGCTCGGCTCCCGGCGTCTGCCCCACGCAGTGCTCTCGGAGGCGAGATGACGGACCACCTCCTGGCAGGCACCGGCCCGAGCGGCCGGGCCCTGTATGACCGGCACCGCGACGAGCGCGACGCCTGCGGCATCGGCTTCGTGGCCGACGTGCGCGGCCGCGCCAGCCGGGCCATCCTCGACGCCGCCCTCGGGGGGCTCGAGCGGCTGCGGCACCGGGGCGCGGTCGCCGCCGACGCCCGGACCGGTGACGGCGCCGGCGTCCTGGTCCCGCTGCCGGCGGGGTTCTTCGCCGGCCCGGAGGCCGAGGGGCCCGCCGGCCGGCTCGGGGTGGCAATGGCCTTCCTGCCCCGCGACCCCGAGGACGCCAAGGAGGCCCGCCGGGTGGTCGAGCAGGCGCTGGTCGCCGAGCGGCTGGAGCTGCTGCGCTGGCGGCCGGTCCCGGTCGACCATGGCGCCCTCGGCGCCCTGGCCCGGTCCAACGCGCCCGCCATCGAGCAGGCCGTGTTCCGGACCGACGCGGAGGTGGACGAGGCCGAGCGGCGCTGCTTCCGGGCCGGGCGGCGGGCCGCCCTGGCCGCCAGGACCGCCGGGGTCGGCCTCTACCTGGCCTCCTGCTCGACCCGGACGGTCACCTACAAGGCGCTGTGCGCGGCCGACCAGCTGGCCGCCTTCTACCCCGACCTGGCCGACCCGGCGTTCGCGGTCGCCTTCGCCGTGTTCCACCAGCGCTACTCGACCAACACCTCGCCGTCCTGGGAGCGGGCCCAGCCGTTCCGCTTCCTGTGCCACAACGGCGAGATCAACACCCTCGACGGCAACGTGGCCTGGATGCGGGCCCGGGAGGGCCACCTGGGGGCGGGCGAGCTGGACGAGGAGCTGCTGCGGCCGGTGCTCGACCCCGACGGGTCCGACTCGGCCCAGCTCGACAACGCGGTCGAGCTGCTGGTCGGGGGCGGCCGCGACCTCCGCCACGCCCTGGCCATGCTGGTCCCGGCGGTCGAGCCCTCGGCCGAGGACCGCGACCGCCAGGACCTGCGCGACTTCTACCGCTACCACGCCTGCCTGACCGAGCCCTGGGACGGCCCGGCCGGCCTGGTGTTCACCGACGGCCGCCTGGTCGGGGCGGCCCTGGACCGCAACGGCCTGCGGCCCATGCGCTGGGAGGCGTCCGAGGACGGCCTGGTCGTGTGCGCCTCCGAGGCCGGCGCGGTCGACACCGCCGGCCGCGGCCGGGTGCGGCGGGGCCGGCTCGGGCCGGGTCAGATGCTCTGCGTCGACCCCGAGCGGGGGCTGCTCACCGACGACCAGATCAAGGGCGAGCTGGCCGCCAGCCGGCCCTGGAGCGCCTGGGTGGCCGAGCACCTGCGCGCCGCCGGGGTCGGGCCGCCCGTCGGGGTGGCCGCCGACGACCGTCGCCTGGCCGCCGCCCAGGTCAGCTTCGGCTTCACCCGGGAGCTGATCACCACCGTGCTGCGGCCGATGGCCACCGCCGGCAAGGAGCCGACGGCGTCCATGGGCGACGACACGCCGCCGGCCGTGCTCGGGGTCACCACCCGGCCGGTCGGCCACTTCCTGCGTCAGCGCTTCGCCCAGGTGACCAACCCGCCCATCGACCACCTGCGCGAGCGCCACGTGCTGTCGAGCAGGACCCTGCTCGGCCGCCGCCACCCGCTGCTCGGCGAGGAGCCGGAGGCGGCCAGGCTGGTCGAGCTGGCCGGCTTCGTCCTCACCCCGGGAGGGCTGGAGGCGCTGACCCGGCCGGCGCTCGGGCTCGGCCCGCGGGTCCTGGACGCCACCTGGCCGGCAGCGGGGGGGCCGGGCGGGCTGCGCGCCGCCTGCCGGCGCCTGGGCGAGGAGGCGGTCGCCGCCGTGCGCGAGGGCGCCTGCCTGCTGGTCGTCTCCGACGCGGACGCCGAGCAGGACCGGATGCGCGTGCCCGTGCCGTCGCTGCTGGCCGTCGGGGCGGTGCAGCAGCGGCTGCTCAGGGAGGGCCTGGCCACCAGGACCAGCCTGGTCGCCGACACCGGCGAGCCGGTCGACTCCCACCAGGCGGCCGCCCTGCTCGGCTACGGGGCCGACGCCATCTGCCCCCGGCTCACCCTGGCCTCGGTGGCCACACTCGACCCGGACCCGGCGGCCGCCCAGGACCGCTACCGCGACGCCCTCGAGGAGGGCGTGTTCAAGATCATGTCGAAGATGGGCATCTCGGTGCTCGACGCCTACCGGGGGGCGCAGATCTTCGAGGCCGTCGGCCTCGACGAGGAGGTCGTCGACCTCTGCTTCGCCGGCACCCGGTCCCCGCTCGGCGGCATCGGCCTGGACGAGCTGGCCTGCGACGGCCTGGAGCGCCACCGGGCCAGCCTTGCCGAGGTGGCGCGGCTGGAGAACCCGGGCTGGTTCAAGCACCGCCCCGGCGGCGAGTACCACGCCACCAACCCCTCGGTGATGCAGGCCCTGCAGTTCGCGGTGCGCGAGGGGGCCGAGATGAAGGGCTCCAAGCGCGGCGCCCACCTGCTCCAGCAGGCGGTCAAGGGCGGCGGGTTCGAGCGCTACCGGCACTTCGCCGAGCTGGTCAACGAGCGCCCCCCGGCCGCCCTGCGCGACCTGCTGGCGACCCGCCCGGCCGGCCCGCCGGTGCCCCTGGACGAGGTCGAGCCGGCGGCCGACATCCTGGCCCGGTTCTCGACCGCGGCCATGAGCCTGGGCTCGCTGTCCCCGGAGGCCCACGAGACCCTGGCCATCGCCCTCAACCGGGTCGGGGGCCGCTCCAACAGCGGCGAGGGCGGCGAGGACCCGGACCGCTTTGGCACCGAGCGTAGCTCGGCCATCAAGCAGGTCGCCTCCGGCCGCTTCGGCGTCACCCCGGCGTACCTGGCCAACGCCGTCGAGCTCCAGATCAAGATCGCCCAGGGCTCCAAGCCGGGCGAGGGCGGCCAGCTGCCCGGCCACAAGGTCTCGGCCGAGATCGCCCGCCTGCGCCACACCCAGCCCGGGGTGGCCCTGATCTCGCCCCCGCCCCACCACGACATCTACTCGATCGAGGACCTGGCCCAGCTGGTGTTCGACCTGAAGCAGGCCAACCCCGAGGCCGAGGTGTCGGTCAAGCTGGTCGCCGAGGTCGGGGTGGGCACGATCGCCGCCGGGGTGGTCAAGTCGCTGGCCGACGTGGTCATGATCTCCGGCGCCGACGGCGGCACCGGGGCCAGCCCGCTGTCCTCGATCAAGCACGGTGGCGGGCCGTGGGAGCTCGGCCTGGCCGAGACCCAGCAGGCCCTGGTCGCCAACGACCTGCGATCGCGCTGCAAGGTCCGGATCGACGGCGGCCTCAAGACGGGCCGCGACGTCCTGCTGGCGGCCCTGCTCGGGGCCGACGAGTTCGGCTTCGGCACGGCCGCCCTGCTGGCCGAGGGCTGCCTGATGGTCCGGACCTGCCACCAGGACAACTGCCCGGTCGGCATCGCCACCCAGCGGCCGGACCTCAGGGCCAAGTTCACCGGCACCCCCGACATGGTCGTCCACTACCTCGAGTACGTGGCCCAGGAGGTCAGGGAGCTGCTGGCCTCGCTCGGGCTGCGCCGTCTGGACGACGCCGTGGGCCGGGTCGACCTGCTCGCCCAGCGCCGCACCGGCGACCCCCGGGCCGACAGCCTCGACCTGGCCCCGCTGCTGGCCACCGGGGCCGAGGACGCGGAGGGGTCCGGGGAACCCCAGGGGGGTGCCCCGGTGAATCGGGCCGCCCCGGCGACCCGGTTCGTCGCCTCCGACCCGGTCCAGCGTCCCCGCTCCGAGCTCGGCGACCGGGTCCACGACGAGGCCTGGCCGGGGCTGCGCGACGGCGACCTGGTCCACCTCCAGTACCCGATCGCCAACACCGACCGCGCGGTCGGGGCCCGCCTGGGGGTGGCCGTGGGCAAGGCGTTCGGGTCCCGGCCGCCCGCCGGCCGGGCCCGCATCGAGCTGGAGGGGACGGCCGGGCAGAGCTTCGGCGCCTTCCTGGCCCCCGGGATCGACCTGCGCATCACCGGCGCCTGCAACGACTACGTCGGCAAGGGCATGGGCGGCGGCCGCATCGTGATCCGCCCGCCGGCCGACGACGCCGGCGCCCCGGTCCTGATCGGCAACACCGCCCTCTACGGGGCGACCCGGGGCGAGCTGTTCTGCGCCGGCCGGGCCGGGGAGCGCTTCGCGGTCCGCAACTCCGGCGCCACCGCCGTGGTCGAGGGCGTGGGCGACCACGGCGGCGAGTACATGACCGGCGGGTCGGTGATCGTGCTCGGGCCCGTCGGCCGCAACCTCGGCGCCGGCATGACCGGCGGCGAGCTGTTCCTCTACGACCCCGAGGACCGGGCCCTCGACCAGCTCAACGACGAGCTGGTGCTGGCCCACCGCCCCGACGAGATCGAGCTGGTGTTCCTGCGCGAACTGCTCGTCGCCCACGCCGAGCTGACCGGCTCGGCGGTGGCGGGCGAGATCCTGGAGGACTGGGAGCGCGCGGCGGCCACCTTCTGGCGGGTCGCGCCCCGGGCCGAGGTCGCGGCCATCGAGCAGGCCCACGAGGGGACCGGATGATTCCGCCCGGCGAGCTCGGGAAGAATAGGTTCCCTGGGAACACCGCTTCCGGGCTACGATGCCTACCCGACGTTCGTGGTGGAAGGAGCAGGATGGCGCGCGTGCTCGTCGCCGAGGACGAGGTCCTGATCCGGGTGGACATCGTCGAGACCCTCGAGGAGGGTGGGCACACCGTGGTCGGCGAGGCCGGCGACGGCGAGCAGGCGATCCGCCTGGCCCGCGAGCTCGGCCCCGACCTGGTGGTCATGGACGTGAAGATGCCCAAGGTCGACGGCCTCGCCGCGGCCAGGCAGATCACCGCCGACGGCCCGGCCGTGCTGGTCCTCACCGCCTTCTCCGACAAGGAGCTGGTCGAGGAGGCGGCCGACGCCGGCACCATCGGCTACCTGGTCAAGCCGTTCCAGCCGGCCCAGCTGCTGGCCGGGGTGAGCGTCGCCCTGGCCCGGGCGGCCGACCGCCGCGACCTCCAGGGCACGGTCGACGACCTCGAGTCCAAGCTGGCCGCCCGCAAGGTGATCGAGCGGGCCAAGGGCCGGCTCATGGAGCAGTTCGGCCTCACCGAGGACCAGGCCTACACTCGCATGCGCCGGGCGGCCATGGACCGCCAGCTGCCCCTGGCCGAGATCGCCCGCCGGGTCCTGGAGGCCCAGCCGGAGAGCCCGTCGGCCCCCTGAGCCGCGCTACCGGGCCGTGGGGCCGCCCGGTCCGAGGGCGGCGGCCACCAGTGCCCTGTGTCACATCGGGGATTCCCCTGGCCGGACCCTGACCCGGGCCGGGCAGGTTCCGGCTGATCCCTGATGGCCCAGGCCGGGGCGTCGCGCTAGCGTGAAGGGTGGAACATCGAGGTCATGGAGGACCGCAGCAATGGACGCGTTTCGTCGTCAGGGGCTCCTACGGCCCCGCCAGGGTCGCATCCTGGGTGGGGTCTGCGCCGGGCTGGCACGCAGGTTCGGCATCGGCCCATGGGCGATGAGGATCCTGTTCATCATCACCCTGATCGTGATCCCCGGAAGCCAGATCATCGTCTACCCGATCCTGTGGATCCTGATGCCGTCGGAGTGACCGACCTGCCGGGGCGGCTCGAGTCCCTGGTCCGCTCGACCCCCTGGCTGCTGGAGGCGCTGCGGGCCGCCCGCGACGTCGACCCACCGGACTGGCTGGTCGGCCGTCCGCCTGCTCCGCGACGACCGGCTCGAGGTCGCGGCCCCCTGCGGCCTGGACGACCTGTTCGGCCTGGTCTGCCGGCGCAACCCCCGCCGGGTCACCGTCGCCCACTACCACCAGCGGCTCCGCGACAAGCGCGTGGCCGAGCGCTGGCCGAAGGTCGAGATCGTCCTGGAGGGCCAAGATGTGCCGTGAGGAGGTGGGAGATGAGCGAGCAGGAACCCCACGCCGGGGGTGAGCAGGAGCAGCGGCCGGTGGGCGGGGTCGAGGGCGAGGAGGAGCAGGAGGTCGCCCAGGGGGACCAGGCCCGCAAGCGGGAGCGGGAGGTGAAGGCGGCCGAGGCCGAGCGCAGCGACGGCGGCGAGGGCACGGGCGGGTAGGCCTAGGCGACCAGCTCGCGTTCCAGGGGGGTGCGGAAGCGGGGGGTGACCCGCACCGGGCCGAGCCAGCCGGCCAGGCGGGCCACCTCGGCGTCGATCGCCGTGAGGGCGTCGGCGCCGACGTCCTCGAGCAGGCGCAGGACGACCTCACCGGTGCGGCGCTGGGCCCAGCCGCCCACCACGCGGCCGTCCCACCAGACGGTCGGGCCGGCGTTGCCGTTGCGGTCGAACAGGATGGGGCGGTGCGGGCCGAGGTAGAAGTCGCGGCCGGCCCAGCCCATGGTCGTGGGGTCGAGGGCGGGGAGCAGGGCCGCCCACGGCTCGGGCGCCGGCACCGGGTCGAGGTCGTCGGCCAGGACCAGGCCGGGTGTGCCGTCCAGGTCGACCTCGACCGCGCCGGCCTCGGCCACGGCCCGGCGGACCTGGCCCATGGGCAGGCCCGACCACCACTTCAGGTCGGCGATGGTGGCCGGCCCGAACCCGGCCAGCCAGCGGCGGACCAGCTCGGCCTGAGCCTCCTGCATCGACCACTCGGCCACGCCGCCGGGCAGCCAGTCGTCGACCACCGACCACCGGTACTGGCCGCTCACCCAGGAGCCGCGGGGGCGGCCGCGGACGATGCGGCCCTCGGCCGCCAGCAGCAGCAGCATGCGGGTGACCACGCTCTGGCGGCCCTCGTAGGGCTTGCCCTCGGCCATCACGATCTGCAGTCCGAGGCGGGGGTCGTGCCTGGCGACCTCGGTGGCGATGGCCCCGCCGCTGGCCTCCAGGGCCTTGATCGTGACCGTCCCCAGCTCCTCGACCCAGCCAGCCGGGTCGTCGGCCATCCCCGCCCGGCCCAGCATGTCGAGCAGCAGGCGCCGCTGCTGGACGGCGATGGCGTCGGTGCAGGCGGCCTGCACCACCGGCATCAGCTCGACCGGCACGACGAACATCGTCCGGCGCATGCCGAGGATCCGGACCAGCGCCCGGTCCTCGTACAGCGCCCGCTCGACGGCCGCGACCTCGGGGACGGCCATCCGCGCCCGGGCGGCCAGGTACACGGTCGCCGGGTCGGTGCCATGCAGGCCGACCAGGTCGCGGGCCACCTCGACCACGCCGGCCCTGGCCGTCGCCACCAGATGGTGGCGCAGGCCCAGCCGGGCCCGCCGCTCCTCGACCCCGATCCGTCGCATCGGGCCACTACAGCAGCCGTCCCCGACAGCCGACAACCCTGCGCCGGGCCGCCGGTGACCGTATTGACGGTATCTACGTGGATCGGCATGGAACCTCGGGCCGGGCTGTGGCGTCTTCCAGGTACATGCCACATCGCTGGGCGGTGGTGGGGATGAGCGTGAGTCGGTCGGAGGCCGCGGCGGCCAGGGAGCGGGGGGAGGCGTCGCCGCGGCTGGTGGCCGTCCCGGGCGGGAACGGGCGGCCGGGGCCGCGCCCGGCGCGGGTGGTCGTCTTCCTCGGGGTCGCCGACGACGTCCGCAGCCGCGTGGCCGCGGCCCTGCTTGCCCACCGCTCCAAGGGCCGGGTGCGGGCCGTCTCGGCCAGCCCGCTCGCCGTCGGCCCCGACCCGGCGGTCGCCGCCGCCCTGGCCGAGCTGGGGGTCGACCTGGGGCTGGTCGCCACCGAGCCGCCGTCGGCGGCGCTGCTCGACAGCGCCGAGCTGATCGTGGTCATGGGCTATGACCAGCACCACCCGGCCGCCGGCCGGCACACCGAGGACTGGTGCATCGACGACCCCCGCGGCAAGGACGCCGACGCCGTCCGCTGCATCCGCGACGCCATCGACCGCCGCGTCCAGCGCCTCCTGATCCGCATGGGCGTCGCCCTCCCCACCCGCCCCCACTGACCCCGCTCTCCCGGGGGCCAGCAAACTTCGGCCGGGCCGACGACAATGGCGCCCATGCGCCGACTCGCCCGCGGCTCCGCCGCCCTCCTCGTCCTCGCCCTGCTGGTCGCCGCCTGCTCGGGGGACGGCTCCGACTCGCAGGCCGCACCGTCGACCACCGCTGCGCCGTCGACCACGGCCGCGCCGTCGACCACCGAGGCCCCCTCGACCACGGCCGTCCCGGCCCGGACCGCGTCCAGCGCCCAGTTCCGGGCGGCCAGGGTGCGGCTGGCCCGGGTGGCCCAGCTGGAGCAGCCGGTGGCCATGGCCGTGCGGCCCGGGGACGACGACACCCTGTTCCTGGTCGAGCAGGTGGGCAGGGTGCGGGCGGTCCGCGACGGGCGGCTCGACCCCACCCCGGTGGTCGACATCTCCGGGGAGGTCACCGCCGGCGGCGAGCAGGGCCTGCTCGGCCTGGCCTTCTCGCCCGACGGCCGTTACCTGTACCTGGCCTACACCGACCGCGACGGCGACCACCAGGTCTCCGAGCTCACCATGGACGGCCAGCGGGCCGACCCGGGCTCCGAGCGCTCGCTGCTCCACTTCGACGACCCGTTCCCCAACCACAACGGCGGCCAGCTCGCCTTCGGCCCCGACCGCCGCCTCTACATCGCCTTCGGCGACGGCGGCAGCGGCGGCGACCCGCTCGGCAACGGCCAGTCGCTCGGCACCCTGTTCGGCAAGATCCTCCGGATCGACCCGCGCCCGGCCGGCGGCCGACCCTACGGGATCCCGCCCGACAACCCGTTCGTGGGCCGCGACGGCGCCCGCCCCGAGATCTGGGACTACGGGCTCCGCAACCCCTGGCGCTTCTCCTTCGACGCCACCAACGGCGACCTGTGGATCGGCGACGTCGGCCAGAACGCCTACGAGGAGATCGACCACGAGCCGGCCGGGGAGGGCGGGCGCAACTACGGCTGGAACCGGCGCGAGGGCCTCCACGCCTACAACGGCGGCGACAGGCCCGACGGCGCCGTCGACCCGGTGATCGAGTACAGCCACGCCAGCGGCTGCACCGTGATCGGCGGCTTCGTCTACCGGGGCCGGCGCATCCCCGGGCTCCAGGGCGCCTACCTGTACGGCGACTACTGCGCGGGCTGGGTCCGGGCGGCCAGGGCCCCCGGGGGCAGGGTCGCCGAGGAGCGCGACCTCGGCCTCCAGGTCCCCGGCCTGAGCTCGTTCGGGGCCGACGCAAACGGCGAGCTCTACGCCCTCTCCCTCGGCGGCGGCGTCTACCGCGTCGCCCCCGCCTGAGCGGCGGTCAGCGCCGCAGGAGCAGGGCGGCCCCCATGGCCCCGGCGTAGTCGCCCAGCTCGCCCAGGCGGACCTCGACCTGGGAGGGCGGGAGGAACAGGTGGGGGATCATGGCCGTCTCGACCCGGCGCACGAACGGCTCGCCGAGCTTGTCGCCCATGCCGCCGCCGATCAGCACGGCCTGGACGTCGACCAGGTTGACCGCCGAGGCGATGGCCGCGCCCAGGGCCTCGATCGCGCGGTCGATCAGCTCGTGGGCCAGCGGGTCGCCGGCGTCCAGGGCCGCCTTCCAGACGCCGCTGCTCATCCGGGGCCGGCCCTGGCGCTCCTGGATGGCCAGCAGCTCGGTCGGGCGGCCGGCGGCCGCGGCCGCCCGGGCCGCGCGCTCCAGCGCGACCCGGCCGGCGTAGGCCTCCATGCAGCCGCGGCGGCCGCAGGGGCACAGCTCGCCGCCCTCCACCACCACCATGTGGCCGATCTCGCCGGCCGCCCAGTGGGAACCGGCGCGCAGCTCGCCGCCGAGGACGAGGGCGCCGCCGACCCCGGACCCGGCGAACACCGTCAGCAGGTCGTCGAAGCCCCGGCCGGCCCCCAGCCGGTGCTCGGCCAGGGTGGCCACGACCACGTCGTTGCCGACCACCACCCGCTTGACCCCGACGGCGTCGGCGACCATCGACCCCAGCGGCACCGGGTCGCGGAACCCGGGCAGGTTGGCCGCCCCGAACAGGTCGCCGGTGTCGGGGTCGACCCGGCCCGGCGAGCCGATCCCGATCCCGGCCAGCTTGCCCACCGCCACCTTGGCGTCCTTGGCCGCGGCCTTGACGACGGTGGTGATCTCGGCCACCACCGCCTCCGGGCCGCCTGAGACCGGGGTCTTGCCCCTGGCCTCGCCGACCCGTTTGCCGTCGTGGTCGACGACCACGCCCTGGACCTTGGTCCCGCCGAGGTCGACCCCTGCCGTATGCATGACCCGGATGATGCCAGCATCCTCCGGACGGTGGACAGCGGAATCGGTGCCGTGGCCGACGAATCGGCTTGCCAGGTCGCGTACCCTCGCCCACGGGACCAAGCAACGGACGCGAGGACGAGAAAGGGACGCCATCCCATGTCGGCAGCCACCGTGCCGGGCGACGCCACCGAGACGCTGGCCGCACGGGCCATCCAGGTGACCAAGATCTACGGGCAGGGCCAGACCGAGGTGCGGGCCCTCGACGACGTGTCGGTCGAGTTCCCGAGCGGCCGCTTCACGGCCATCATGGGCCCGTCCGGGTCGGGCAAGTCCACCCTGATGCACTGCCTGGCCGGGCTGGACCGGATCACCTCCGGCCAGATCTTCATCGGCGACGTCGAGCTCAACAAGCTGTCCGAGAAGCAGCTCACCCTGCTCCGTCGGGACAAGGTGGGCTTCGTGTTCCAGGCCTTCAACCTGCTCCCGACCCTGACCGCGGCCGAGAACGTCGAGCTGCCCCTGGCCATCGCCGGCCGCAAGCCCGACCGGGCCTGGGTGGACCGGGTGATCGACGCCGTCGGGCTGCGCGAGCGTCTGAGCCACAAGCCGGCCGAGCTGTCCGGCGGCCAGCAGCAGCGGGTGGCCGCGGCCCGGGCGCTGGCCTCCAAGCCGGCGATCGTGTTCGCCGACGAGCCGACCGGCAACCTCGACTCGGCCTCCGGCACCGAGCTGCTCGGCTTCATGCGCCGCTCGGCCGACGAGTACGGCCAGACCATCGTGATGGTCACCCACGACCCGAACTCGGCCGCCTTCGCCGACCACGTGCTGTTCCTGGCCGACGGCCGCATCGTCGACGAGATGGCCAACCAGACCGCCGAGAAGGTGCTCGACCTCATGAAGAAGCTGGGAGGCTGAGCAGGCGATGGGCAAGGCGACGCTCAAGGGCCTCCTGGCCCACAAGCTCCGGCTGGCCGCGACCGCCCTGGCCATCGTGCTCGGGGTCAGCTTCGTGGCCGGCACCTACGTGCTCACCGACACCATCACGGCCAGCTTCGACAACCTGTTCAAGCAGGTCACCCAGGGCATCGACGTGGCCGTCCGCTCCCAGCAGACCTTCGGCGGCATCGACACCGGCGAGGTCCGCGACCCCATGCCGGAGTCCGTGCTCGACCAGGTCAAGGCCGTGGACGGGGTCCGGGTGGCCGAGGGCAGCGTCACCGGCTACGCCCAGCTGGTGGGCAAGGACGGCAAGGCGGTGACCACCGGCGGCGCGCCCAGCCTGGGCGTGTCGTTCAACCAGGACACGCAGTTCACGGCCGGCTCGACCGTCCGCTCCGGGCGGCTGCCGAGCGGGCCGGACGAGCTCGCCATCGACGCCAAGACCGCCGAGGACACCGGCTACAAGGTCGGCGACCGGGTCAAGGTGCTGTTCCAAGGCCCGGCCCGGACCTTCACGGTCAGCGGCATCATCGGCTTCGGCGAGGCCGACAACCTCGGCGGGGCCCGCCTGGTCGGCTTCGACCTGGCCACCGCCCAGAAGGTGATGAACCGCGAGGGCCGCTTCGACGAGATCGACGCCGCCGCCGAGCCGGGGGTCAGCCCAGAGCAGCTGCGCGACCGGGTCCGGGCCGCCGTCGACGCCAAGTACGAGGTCCTCACCGGCCAGGAGCTGGCCGAGGACTCGGCCGCCGCGATCAACGACACCATCGGGCGCTTCCTCGGCACCGCCCTGCTGGCCTTCGCCTTCGTGGCCCTGCTGGTCGGCGGGTTCCTGATCTTCAACACCTTCACCATCATCGTCGCCCAGCGCACCCGCGAGCTGGCCCTGCTGCGCTGCCTGGGGGCCAGCCGCCGCCAGGTGATGGGGTCGGTCATGGTCGAGTCGGTGATCGTCGCCCTGGTGGCCTCGCTGATCGGCCTGGGTCTGGGCGTGCTGATCGCCAGCGGCCTGAAGGCCCTGCTGAGCGGGTTCCTGGGCGCCGACATCCCCACCACCGGCGTCCAGTTCCGGCCCCGCACGGTGATCGTGTCGCTGGTCGTCGGGCTGGTCGTCACCACCCTGGCGGCGCTCATGCCGGCGCTCAAGGCGACCCGGGTGCCGCCGGTGGCCGCCCTCCAGCCCGAGACGGCGTTCGCCCCCACCGGCTTCCGCAAGCGCCGGATCGTGCTCGGCGTGCTGGTCACCGCCGTCGGCGTGGCCCTGCTGCTGGCCGGCCTGTTCCGCTCCGAGGGCAACCGGCTGGTCAACGTGGGCTCGGGCGCCGTGGTGGTCTTCTTCGGCGTCGCCATCCTGAGCCCGCTGATCGCGCGGCCGCTGGCCCGGGTCATCGGCTGGCCGTTCGCGCGCGCCTTCCGGCTGCCCGGCACCCTGGCCCGCCAGAACGCCATGCGCAACCCGCGGCGGACCGCCTCGACCGCGGCCGCGCTGATGATCGGGCTGGCCCTGGTCGCCTTCGTCAGCATCTTCGCCGCCTCCATCAAGGCCTCGACCACCAAGATCCTCGAGGACTCGGTCACGGCCGACTACATCCTCATGAACGACAACTTCCAGCCGTTCAGCCCCGAGGCCGCCCAGCGCCTGGCCGAGCAGCCGCAGCTGGCGGCGGTGGCCGGGATGCGCATCGGCCCCTGGAAGCTCAACGGGGCCGGCAAGTCCCTCTATGCCGTCGACCCGGCCGCCTACCAGCAGGTCGTCCGCACCGAGGTCACCTCGGGCTCACTGGACGACCTGGCCTCGGGCGGCCTGGCCGTCAAGGACACGGTGGCCAAGGCCAACGGCTGGACGGTGGGCGAGAACGTCGCCATGGAGTTCCCCCGCACCGGCGTCGAGCAGGTCCCGATCAAGGCG
>Ga0307318_10000065_pt1 | contig 30925 bp, 32 predicted proteins | sample ER_DNA_367_FD_194500 | JGI IMG/M metagenome (GOLD analysis project Ga0307318, IMG submission 194500) | Bulk soil microbial communities from the East River watershed near Crested Butte, Colorado, United States - ER_DNA_367 | ecosystem: Environmental > Terrestrial > Soil > Floodplain | place...
ACGCCGAGGTCCGGCTGGGCGACAAGGTCGTTGGCCGGGTGACAAGCTCAGCGCGGGCGAACGGCGCTCTCGTAGCCCTCGCCTACGTCCGTACGGAGGTTCCCCCGGAGGCCGAATTGGCGGTCGGGGACAGCGCGGCCCTGCCGCATCTAAACTAGGTAGTCGCGCGCCCGTAGCTCAGGGGATAGAGCGCTGCCCTGCGGAGGCAGAGGTCGCAAGTTCGAATCTTGCCGGGCGCATTTCCCGGCCTCGAACCGCGCCGCCTCCCGGCGGCGCATGACGTCCGAGGCCGGGGTTTGAAATCGACCTCGAGCTCGCCGGTACCCTGCGGCAATGCGGATCTGCTCGCTCGTTCCAGCGACTACGGAGATCCTTTTTGCGCTCGGCCTCGGCGACCAGGTCGTCGGCGTCACGCACGAGTGCGATTGGCCTCCCGAGGCCCGCGAGCGGCCCGTCGTCACCGCATCGCTCGTCCAGACCGGGGATCTCTCGAGCCCCGAGATCGATGCCGCAGTCTCGGAGGCGGCGGCGTCCGGCCGTCCTCTCTACGCGATCGATGCGGATGTCTGGCGGGAGGTCGAGGCCGACATCGTCATTGCGCAGGAGCTTTGCGAGGTGTGTGCCGTCTCCCGCAGCGGAGTCGACGACGCTATCGCACTCACCAAGATCGACGCCGGCGTCATCGACTATTCACCATCGACCCTCGAGGACGTACTGGACAGCATCGTCTCCCTGGGCTCGTGGCTCGGTGCGGATGCGGCAGCCGCTGAGCTCGTCGCCGGCATGCGAGCACGTGTGGACCGGGTTCAGGGAGCGCTCCTCGGTATCGAGCGGGCGCCGCGGATCTTCATCTCCGAGTGGATCGAGCCTCCTTATTCGGCCGGTCACTGGGTGCCCGACATGGTCGCGATCGCCGGCGGGGTCGACGTCGCCGGGATGTCCGGTGAGCCTTCACACCGGATGCGCTGGCTCGATGTCGCCGAACTCGATCCCGACGTAGTCGTGCTGGCCCCCTGCGGCTTCGATCTCGACCGAACGCTCGGCGAGGTCGTCACGCTCGACCTGAGCGCGCACCTCCTTGGTACGGCGGCCCGGCGCGACAGCAGGGTGTTCGCGGTGGACGGTAACGCGTATTTTTCCCGTCCCGGCCCGCGGCTCGCCGACGGTATCGAGCTCCTCGCCTACCTGCTCCACCCCGACGCCTACAGCGATCCCGGAATTCCCTGGAGCCGCGTGCGCCTCTAGCAGCCCTATTCGCCGAGGTCGATCCAGATTCGGTCGCCGCGGGCCTCCACGGGATAACGGCGCACCGGCTCCTCTCCGGCAAGGCACGCTCCGGTCTCCAGGTCGAAGCGCCACCCGTGATAGATGCAAACGAGGGTCTGCCCCAGGACGTCGGCCTCGACGAGAGGGTTTCCCTCGTGCGGGCAGGCGTTATCGACCGCATAGAGGTCGCCTCCCACGCGAAGCAGCGCCACGTCGCCTTCTGTGGTCGCGATCACCGCGCGCCCGTCCTCACCGAGGACGTGGGCCGGCACGCTAAGCCAGCGTTCGGCCGACGACGCCATTCCGGACCTGCGCGGCTTCTTCCATGTTCCTGGATTATCCAGCGATGCCTCTCTATCTGCGCGAGGCCGATGTCGACGAGCTTCTGTCGGCAGCTGACGCCGTCGAGGCGGTCGAGGCCTGCTTTGGGCGAATTGCGCGTGGCGTCGTCGAGAACCGCCCGCGCTACCGGCTCGGGCTCGAGTCCGGCCTCATGCACGTCATGTCGGCCGCGGACCTCGAGCTCGGGGTCGCCGGCCTCAAGGCGTACGTCAGCTTCGCAGAGGGCACCAAGTTCGTGGTGGCTCTGTTCGCTGCCGACCGCCCCGAGATCCTCGCACTCATCGAAGCCGACAGGTTGGGCCAGCGGCGAACGGGAGCCGCGAGCGCGGTCGCGGCGCGGCATCTCGCCCGGGAAGGGGCCGCTTCGCTCGGGATCATCGGCTGTGGCTGGCAGGCCGAGAGCCAGGTGGAGTCGATCCGCTCAGCGCTCCCGATCGAGCGCGTCGTCGCCTACTGCCGGAACGAGGAACGGCTCTCGGAGTTCTGCTCCCGCATGGGCGCCGAAGCCGCGGAGTACAACCGCGACGCAGCCGAACAGGACATCGTCGTTACTGTTACCACGTCCAGGGACCCGGTTCTCCGGGGCGAGTGGCTTCGTCCCGGAGCGCTCGTCTGCGCGGTCGGTGCCAATCGGCTGGAAGCTCGCGAGCTCGACAACGCTCTCGTGGAACGCGCGACGTTCGTCTGCTGCGACTCGAAGGAGCAGGCGCTCGTCGAGGCCGGCGACCTGGTGGAGCCGGTAGAGCGCGGCGTGCTCGACTGGCTCGAGGTGCACGAGCTGGCCGAGGTCGTCGGGGGAGAGGTCGCCGGGCGGCAGAGCCAGGACGACATCGTTCTGTTCAAGAGCCTTGGCATCGCGGCGGAGGATCTCGCGGTCGCCAGGCTGGTCCTGGACCGCGCGACCGAGCGCGGCGTCGGTACCTCGTTGTAGGGCTAGGTAATGCGCTCGCGGGCCACGGCCGCGGTGTGCTCGCCGATTGCGTGGATCACCTCGGGACGTTCGAGCAGACGACGGCGCTGCTCCTCGCTCGCGCGGTTCTTCAGGTACGGGTCCTCCAGGATCTCGTCGATCGAGCGGCCGAGCCGGTGCTCGCGAATGATGTACGCGGCGAGCGCCTCCTCCTTCGAGCTTCCGCGCGGAGCGTCGGAGGTTTCCTTCTCCTCTCCTTTGAACAGGCGCTGAAGAAACCCCACGCCTCGATTGTATCCTGGGGCCGTGGAGCGAGATCCGGAAGCGATGCGGTTCGCGCAGCGAGTGCTGCACGGGGTGGGCGAGGACGGCGTTCGGGAGGAGATCGTCATCTGGATCGAGCGCAGGCCCGGCGCGATTTGGTCGGTCGGCCGGGCGATTGACCCCAAGTCCCGCCCGGTTGTCGCACCTGGGAACGAGGACTTCGTGTTCGAGGGCTATGAGATGGGGGACGCGCTCGAGGCCGCGAACAACGCACTCTCGGACGACCTGAGAGTGTCGTCTGGTGACGGGTTGAACGAGGACGTCGAACCGTTCGTCGAGGACGAGCTGCTGAAGCCGCTCGAACGCTGGTTCTTCGGCCACCCTCTCCACTAGGAGTGGAGCAGTAGAGGGTTAGGCGACGCCGATCTGGCCCGCGAGCTCGCGGGAGATGGCGTGCTCGCTCCCAGCGACGTCGATCGTGACCGGGCCGCCGAAAGGCGCTGCGCTTCGCACGGTCACGAGGCATCCTGGCAGCAGGTCGAGCTCGGCTAGATAGCGAAGGAGCCCCGCGTCCCCGTCGGGAATCCGCTTGACCGTCGCGGCTTCGCCCGGCTCGAGCGCGTCGAGTGACCGGAGCTCCGGGCGCTCGACGTTCAGCGCGGCGTCGGGAATAGGATCTCCGTGGGGATCGTGGGTGGGATACCCGAGCGCCTGATCGATCCGCGCCTCGAGCTCCTCCGAGATGACGTGCTCGAGCCGGTCAGCCTCGGCGTGCACGGCGTCGATCCCTAGGCCCAGGGTTTGTGCCAGGTACTGCTCCAGGAGACGGTGGTGTCTGATCACCTCGAGGGCGATCTTCCCGCCAGCGTCTGTGAGCTCGACCCCCTGGTAGGGAGCGTGCTCGGCCAGCCCGAGGGCGGCGAGCTTCTTCAGCATCGAGGTCACGGACGACGGCGCGACCCCCATGCGACGTGCGATCGCCGACGTGGTCGCAGGCTCGCCCGCCGCCTGGAGCTTGTAGATCTCCTTCAGGTAATCCTGGATCGCCTCGCTGAGCACAGGTTTAGACACGTCTCAAAGTCTATGAGTCGCCGCTCCCTACGGCGCGGCTCGGGAGGCATTGCTACTCTCGGCCGCCGTGCTGATTCGGCTCGGTCACAGCCCTAATCCGGAAGATGCATTCATGTTCTGGGGCCTCGCTTGCGGCGTGGTCGGTCAACGTTTATTCGAGTTCGAGCACGTCCTCCAGGACACCCAGACGCTCAACGAATGGGCGCTTGAAGGGCGGCTCGAGGTGAGCGTGATCTCGCTACACACCTATCCCTTCGTGCAGAACCGCTACATCATTCTTCCGCACGGAGCCAGCATGGGCTCCGGGTATGGGCCGGTGGTCATTACACGCGAGCCCTGCAGCCCGGAAGACCTTCGCGACGTTGAGATCGCCGTCCCCGGGCGGATGACGACGGCGTATCTCGTTCTGCGCCTCTTCCTCGGCGGCGACTTTCGCCATCGCGAGGTTGCGTCCGATCAGGTCATGGAGCAGGTCCGCTCCGGGGGCTCGGAGGCAGGGCTCCTCATCCACGAGGGCCAGCTCACGTACGAGCGCCAGGGGTTTCATCGCATCGTCGACATCGGCGAGTGGTGGCTGCTCGAGACAGGCCTTCCTTTGCCACTCGGGATCAGTGTGGCCCGCCGGGACCTCGGCCCGGAGATCCTGCACGAGCTCTGCGAAGTGCTGGCCGAGTCGATCGAGGCGGGGCTTTCGAGCCGCACGGAAGCTCTTGCTTACGCGATGCAGTACGGGCGGGACCTGGACCCGAGCCTCGCAGACCGCTTCGTTGGGATGTATGTGAACGAGCTGACGCAGGACTACGGCGAAGAGGGACGGCAGGCGGTCCGCGAGCTTCTCGAGCGCGGCGAACGAGCCGGCGCCTTCGATGAGCCTGTTCGAGTCGAGTTCGCCACGTAGAGGCCAATCTGAGAGCCTGCCGGGGGCGAATTTGAAAGCAGCCTCGTAGCCCGAAAGTAGACTGGCCTCGTGGCCGAGGCAGTGATCCTTGCGGGCGTCCGCACCCCAGTTGGACGCTACGGCGGCGCACTTTCCGAGCACCGTCCCGACGACCTGGCGGCACTCGCGATCGCGGCGGCCGTCGAGCGGGCGGGGGTCGAAGCGGGGGAGATCGAGGACGTGTACTTCGGCTGTGCGAACCAGGCCGGCGAGGACAATCGCAACGTCGCACGGATGGCCGCGCTCCTCGCCGGGCTTCCAGAGACGGTCGCGGGGGTGACCGTGAACCGGCTCTGCGCCTCGGGTCTTTCGGCCGTCGTCTCCGCGTGCCACGCCATTCGTGCAGGAGAAGGCGAGCTGTTCGTGGCGGGGGGTGTGGAGTCGATGACCAGGGCCCCACTTGTGATGGCGAAGCCGGACCGCGCCTACGAGCGAGGAGACCGGACCGTCTGGGATACGACGCTCGGCTGGCGCTTCCCGAACCCACGGCTCGAGGAGAAGTTTCCTCTCGAGTCGATGGGCGAGACCGGGGAGAACGTCGCGGAGCGCTGGTCGGTCTCCCGGGAGGATCAGGATGCATTCGCCCTCGAGAGCCAGCGGCGACATGCCGCCGCCGCCGAGGCAGGCCGTTTTCGGGACGAGCTCGTGTCCGTCGATGGGATCGACGCCGACGAGCATCCACGGGCAGACACCACGCTCGAGAAGCTCTCCTCGCTCAAGCCTGCCTTCCGGGAGGGCGGGACCGTGACGGCAGGGAACTCGAGCGGGTTGAACGACGGTGCGGCGGCCCTTGTCGTCGCCAGTCAGGAGAAGGCTCGCGAGCTCGGTCTCGAGCCACTCGGCCGCTTCGTCGCGAGCGCCGTCGCGGGCGTCGACCCGCGCGTCATGGGGATCGGCCCGATTCCCGCGGTGCGGAAGGCTCTCGCGCGGGCCGGGATCGAAATCGCGGACCTCGACCTCGTCGAGCTGAACGAGGCGTTCGCGTCGCAGAGCCTCCACGTGATCCGAGAGCTCGGGCTGGACCCAGGGCGGGTGAATGTCAATGGTGGCGCGATCGCAGTCGGTCATCCTCTCGGGATGAGCGGCGCTCGCCTGGTCGTCACGCTCCTTCACGAGCTCGGCCGGAGAGGTGGTCGCTACGGGCTCGCGACGCTCTGCGTCGGGATCGGCCAGGGCCAGGCGGCGGTCTTCGAGCGGACCGAAGCGGACTGCGGCTGACCCGCGCGGGTCCGCGGGGAGCTTGGGCCAACGGGGAGGTCAAGTCGCTGGGAGCGGTGCCTCCCGCATTAGGCGGGCATCGAACCGGGGCAGGAGCGTGTCGATCGAGCGCGCGGAGAATCGGCCCGAAGACGTCACCCACACGTGCGCATCTAGGGGCTAGAGTTGGCCCCAAGGAGGGGGCCGATGGGGCCCCCACAATCAGACGCGCGTCAATCGGTATCGTGCGATCGATGGCGGTCGCGACCGAGCGGGAGTACGGACTTTTCATCGACGGTGAACCCGTCGAGCCTGCTTCGGGGGAGATTCGCGAGCTCCGCGAGCCTGCCACCGGGGAGCCGCTAGCCCGGGCCGCGATTGCCGGCCCTGAGGACGTGGACAGCGCTGTCTCGGCTGCTCGCGCGGCACTCGACGGGCCCTGGGGGAAGACGCCACCGACGGAACGCTCGCGGCTCCTGCACGCGCTCGCCGACGCCGTCCAAGCGAACCGGAAGGAGCTCGTGGAGCTCGAGGCGCGAAACGTCGGCAAGGCAGTGTCGTCCGTCAAGGGCGAGGTCGCGACCGCGGTCGAGAACTTCCGCTACTTCGCTTCCGCGATCGGGTCGATCGCCGGCCGTTCCATGCCGATCGGCGGTTCCGTCCTCTCGTACACGCTCCGCGAGCCCGTGGGCGTCTGTGCCCAGATCGTTCCCTGGAACTACCCGATCATGCTGGCCGCATGGAAGCTCTCGCCGGCGCTGGCTGCCGGGTGCACTGTCGTTCTGAAACCTGACCCTGCGACACCGCTGACTGCGCTACGCCTGGCCGAGCTTGCGGTCGAAGTAGGCATCCCTGCCGGGGTCGTCAACGTCGTCCCCGGCGACGGCCCGACGACCGGCGCCTACCTTGTCTCGCACCCGGGGGTCGACAAGGTCGCATTCACCGGCTCGACCCGGACCGGGAGCGAGATCATGCAGCTCTGCGCCGAGCCCATCAAGCGCCTTTCGCTCGAGCTCGGCGGAAAAAGCCCGAGCCTCGTTTTCGCGGATGCAAACCTCGACGACGCAGTCCCATCGTCGGTGTACGCCATCTATTACTCGGCCGGTCAGAGTTGCGACGCCCGCTCCCGGATGCTCGTCGAGAAGTCGATCTACGACGAGTTCGTCTCGCGCTTCACCGAGACGGCGGGCAAGCTCAAGGTCGGCGATCCGCTTGACGCCGAGACACAGATGGGAGCTCTCATCTCAGAGGCGCATCGCCAGAAGGTGCACAGCCTCGTGGAGCAGGGGCGCGACGAGGGGGTCGAGATCGTGACCGGTGGCGAGCTCCCGGATGGGAAGGGAACCTTCTACCCGCCCACGGTGCTCGCGAAAGTCGACAACCGCATGCTCGTGGCCCAGGAAGAAATCTTCGGCCCGGTCGTCTCGATGATCCCATTCGAGGACGAGAAGGATGCCGTCCGGATCGCGAACGACATCAAGTACGGCCTGGTGGCAACCGTCTGGACCGGCGACCCCGGCCGCGGACATCGACTCGCGCGCCAGATCAAGTCCGGGACAGTTGGCATCAATGCCCCGTATTCGGCGTTCCCCGGGATTCCGTTCGGGGGCTACAAGCAGTCGGGCTTCGGCCGGGAGCTCGGGATCGAGGCGCTCGACATGTATCTCGAGACGAAGAGCGTCGTCGTCTCCACGAGCTCCAAACCGGTCAATCCATTCGGCCTCTAGATCCAGTCGAACGTGTCCTGAAGGAGCGGGACGAGGAAGTAGAGTACGAAGGCCGCCGACGCCACGTACATGAACGGGTGCACCTTTGACGCCTGGCCCTGGGCCACCCGTACGAGCGTGTACGTGATGAAGCCGAAGCCGATGCCGTTCGTGATCGAGTAGGTGAAAGGCATGATCATGATCACGAATGCGGCGGCCAGTCCGATGGCCAGGTCGTGGAAGTCGATGCCTGCGAGCTTCCGCCTCCCTACCGCCTCGCCTGACCCTGTCCGCTCCTCCCTCTCAGCTTCCTCTTCGACGTCTGTGAGGGTCGTGATCATGAGCCAGCCGACGATGATGAGCGCCGCCGCCGTTGCCTGCGGAGGCACCATGCCGATCAACGGTGCGATGAAGAGGAACGGGAAGAACAGCAGGCCCGTGACGACACTGACCCAGCCGGTCCGGCCGCCTGCTGCCACGCCGGCCCCCGACTCGATGTACGTGGTCGCGGAGGAAGCCGAAGCGGCTCCACCCGCCATGGCCGCGACGGAGTCGACGAGGAGCGGCTTCCTAATGTCCCGGAACTCTCCCTTCTCGTTCAGGTAGCCCGCAGGCTTACCAACGCCGACGAGGGTCCCCATGGTGTCGAAGAAGTCTGCGAGGAAGAGCGCGAAGACCCAGACGAGGGTCGAGATGACCCCGAGCGTCGCGAAGGAGTCGAAGCTGAACTCCCCGACGAGGGAGAAGTTCGGGCTCTGGAAGATGTCGGACGGCCAGCGGGCCCACCCTTCGGAGCCCGGGGTCGAGTAGACCGAGTAGTCGGTCGCCCAGTTGACGATCGTGGCGAACACGGTCGTTGCGAGGATTCCAAGCAGCAGATCACCACGGAAGCGGATTGCCCGCAGGACGATCGTGACGACAAGGCCGAAGAGCGCGATCGCAATCGGCCAGGTCGTGAAGCGGCCGAGCTCCACCGGCGTCGCGGGGCCGCGCACCACGATGCCCGAGTTGTAGAGCCCGATGAAGGCGATGAAGAGGCCGATCCCGATCGCGATCGCCTTCTTCAGCTCCAGCGGGATCGCGGTCATGATCTTTTCCCGAACGCCTGTCAGGACGAGCGCGGTCACAAGCGCCCCCTCCATGATGACGATCCCCATCGCTTCCGGAAACCCGAGCCCGGCACCCGCGACGAGGCCAAAGGCCACGACTGCATTGAGGCCGAGGCCCGGTGCGATCGCAAACGCCTTGTTCGTGAAGAGGCCCATGGCGATCGTCATGACACCCGCGACGAGGCACGTGGACGCGAGAACCGCGTCGAACGGCAATCCGGCGTCTTCGAGCCCCTGGACGCCCGCGAAGCTCAGGATCGCCGGGTTCACGAAGATGATGTAGGACATGACGATGAACGTCGTCGCCCCGGCGATCGTGTCGCGCCCCAGCGTCGTCCCGTGCTCTTCGAAGCGGAAGCGGCGGGCTAGTGCGGACTCCTGCATCCTGGCTGCAACCGTGCTCATGGCGCTCCTTCTGCGGGGATCAGGTGGGGCCCGATCGTAGCGCGGCGGGAGACCGGATCAAAGAGCGCCGATCAGGTCCTCGAGCGGCTCGACCGCCTGTACGAGATCGGAGGGGGAAAGGGAGCGAATCGCCCCGGCCTGAGCGCTGCCGAGGACGCCGCCCACGATCTCGCTTCCGGGTGGATGGAAGAGGCGGGGCTGGCTGTCGAGAGGGATGCGTGGGGAAACCTCTTCGGTCGCCTGGCCGGGTCGGATCCGGCTGCCGGGGAACTTTGGACCGGTTCGCACCTGGACACGGTTCCGGCCGGCGGGCGCTTCGACGGCGCGCTCGGCGTGGTCGCCGGCCTCGAGGCCGTCCGCCGGCTCGAAGCACCAGCCAGCACAGTGGCGGTCGTGGCCTTCAGGGACGAGGAAGGCTCTGTCTACGCTCCCGGGTGTCTCGGGAGCAGGGCTCGGTGCGGGCTGGTCGGACGCGGCGACCTGGAAGCACTTGGGCTACCGCCTCAGACTGCTGGGGCCGACCTCCCGGCGGTCTTCGTGGAAGCTCATATCGAGCAGGGTCCGATTCTCGAGCGTACAGGCGTTCCGTTAGGCATCGTGACCTCGATTTCCGGGCAGGCGCGCGGGACAATCGAGTTCACAGGAGTTCCGCGTCATGCAGGGACGACGCCCATGGATGCGCGCGAGGACGCACTCTGCTCCGCGGCTGAATTCGTTCTGCTCGCACGCGACGCGGCTGCCGGGATCGAAGGTGCGGTGGCCACCGTCGGCAAACTCGTGGTCGAGCCGGGCGCGGCGAATGTCGTCCCAGCCCGCGTGACGCTCACGGTCGACGCACGCGCTCCCGATCAGTCCCGCCTCGAGGCGCTCCTCGAGGCGATCGGGGCAGAGCTTGCCGTCACCCCACCTGTGGCCATGGACGTGACGGTGACCCACGTGCTCGGCGAGGAGATCGAACGCCTGGGGCTGCCGCCGCGGGAGCTCGCGTCGGGCGCCGGTCACGATGCCGGCATCCTCGCGGCCTCGGGGGTGCAGGCCGGCATGCTCTTCGTCAGAAGCGTAGGCGGCGTCAGCCATGCCCCGGAAGAGCGCACGAGTCCGGAAGACATCGCTTTCTGCGTCGAGGTCCTCGCCGCGACCCTGGGGCGTCTCGCCGGTTAGTCGAGCTCGAAGCGGATCGGCTGGGCGCCGTCCCAGATGACTCGCCTGCCGAGCTCCGGCAGCTGCTCGACTCCCTCCACCAGCGTCGCGAAGTGATTGCCCGCGAGCTGGCCGGCCACGCTCGCGAAGCGCGTTCGCCCGTACGGGAAGAGGATCTCGGTCTCGCTGAGGCCGCCGGGATAGAGCAGAAGCTCGCCCGAAGCGGGGTAGCTGATGGGATTCTCAGGCCCCACCCCTGCGTCGAGCTCACCCAGAGGAACCCACGCCGACTGGCCGCTCCAGCGGGCCTGGAGGAGATGCCCCTCCAGGGGAAGGAGCATGCGGACCGCCGCAACCGTTCGCGGTGAAATTTCCTCTTCGAGGCGGGCTTTGAAGCGAAGGTCGCCGACGACGATGTCGAGCACGCGCTGAACCTACCGTCTGAGCGTAAGCCCGATCATGCCGTAGGGCGGCTGTGGATCCGTGTAGATCTTGACGCGCTCGTCCGCCTTGGAGACCTGAGCGGTGTCCCAGAGTCGGTTCTGGGCTTCGAACGAGAGCTCGGCGATCGCGGGGAAGCGGTCGAGCAGACGGCGTCCCATCTCGTGGACGAGGTGCTGGATCGACTTCGAGTTGAAGTCATCGAACGTCTCCGCGACCGAATCGCGTACTTCGGTACTCGGCACCGGGCCGGCTTCGTCGAGGTAGCGCCAGTGGACGTTGAGGTGGATGAACAGGGGCCGATCGACTGTCTCGGGAAGCGTCGTGTAGTCGTCGCGCGCGAACCGGGTGAACGAGCTGCCGGTGATCTTGATCAGGTGAACGCCTTCCCGCCCGGAGCGACGATCGACCACCCCTTCCCGGCCGAGCTCGAGCTCGGCGACCCCGGTGTCCTCATAGCGCCGCTGGAAGAGGACGCCACTCTTCCGCTCGAACGGGATCTCGCGCGCCCCGAGCCGGATCCGCTCGACGTGTTCGTAGGTGCGGAGGAAGCGCTCGCCGAGGAGGTCGAGGAGCCCTTCGAGCGACTCGCCGCTGTAATCGAGCGCATTTGCGTGCACGAAGTTCTTCATCGTGTCCGTCGCCACCACGAGCGAGTTGTCGCCCTCGGTATAGGCAGGCATGAAGTTCTCCCCGAAGACGTCCAGCGTGACCTCGGCGGCGAACAGCGAGCTGACCCCGTCGGTCCGGTAGACCCCGATCTCGGCCTTGCCGTAGTGGATGCTCATCCTTGCCTCCAGCGGTCGCGGGCGATCGCGACGAGTTCCTCGAGCGCCGTCGTCAGCTCCTCCTCGCGCGTCCGGGCGAGTCGCTTGCGGAGGATAGGGACCAGATCCGCGCGAGGCCGGCGGTCCACGAAGACGACGAACCGAAATCCGAACTTCTCCTCGTAGTGACGGTTCAGCCGACCGAGCTCGGCGGCGACCTCGGGCTCGGCCTCCTCCCCTTGCTCCCGGGCCGACCGGTCGGAGAGGCGCCGGGCCCCGATGGCCGGGTGCGCGTCTATTGCCTCGATCTTCTCGGACTCCGTCAGCCCGGCGATCACAGCTTCGGGGCGACCGAGCGGATCGTGGGTCTCGGCGAGGCGCTCCGCGAGTCGGGTCCGTCCCTCGAAGAGCTCCGCGAGCTCGTCCACGGTCAGCTGCCGCGGTAGGTCACGCACGCGTACGAGGAGACGAGGAGGGGTACGTGATGATGTCTGTCCTCGAGTGCGAGCTCGAGCTCGACGCGCCGGAAGAGTGGAGAGGGAGGATGGAAGACAAGGCGGTACTGGCCGGGGTCGAGCGGCCCTCCGAGGTCGCCGATCCGGCCATCGTCGTCGGTTTCCGCGGTGGCCAGCACGTCGCTCCCTCGATAGAGCTCGACCCGGACGCCTTGGGCCGGCTCGCCACGCTCGACATTGAGGACGTGGGTAGAAAGAGAAGCGCTCATGCTGCGAACTTCTCCGCATGTCTCCTGTGCTCCTGCGCGATCTCGGCCGCCTCGGCCCGCACGAGATATCCGTCGCGGACGATTTCCTCGCCTCCTACGTACAGCCGGTCGACGCGGTGCGGTCCGGCCAGGACGAGCGCGGCCACAGGGTCGCTCGCGCCGGCGAACTCGAGGCCGTCCGTCCGCCAGACGGCGAGGTCGGCGCACTTGCCGGGCTCGATCGAGCCCAGATCTGCACGGTGGAGTACCTCGGCGCCGCCGCGGGTGCCCAGGCGCAGAGCCTCGCGGGCGGTGAGCGCCGTCGGGCCACCCCGGCCTCGCGCTACGAGCAGCGACTGCTTGAGCTCGGCTGAGAGATCACCGCGCTCGTTCGACGCCGACCCGTCCACCCCGAGGCCCACTCTGACCCCGCTGTCGAGCAGGGCGCGCACCGGGGCGACGCCGGCGCCGAGACGGAGATTCGACGTCGGGCAATGAGCGACACCGGTGCCCGTGGTCGCGAACCGATCGATGTCGGTCTCTGAAAGGTGGACGCAGTGCGCGCACCAGACATCGGAGCCGAGCCAGCCCAGCTCCTCCATGTACTCGACCGGACGGCAGCCGTAGAGCTCGACGCAGTACTCCTCCTCCTCCAGCGTCTCGGCCAGGTGAGTGTGGAGCAGGAGGCCGAGACGCCGCGCGAGCTCCGCGGAATCCGCCAGCAGCCGCCGGGTGACCGAGAAGGGCGAGCACGGCGCCACCGCGATCTGGATCACGGCGCCCGTCCCGGTCTCGTGGAGGTGCGCGAGCCTCTCAGTCTCGGCCAGCACCGCATCGGCATCCTCGACCAGCTCGTCCGGTGGCAGCCCGCCTTGCGACTTGCCTAGGTCCATCGAGCCCCGTGACGCAACCAGCCTGACGCCGAGCTCTCGCGCCGCCTGCACCTCGGCCTCCACGATGCCGTCTTGCCCCGCGGGGAAAACGTAGTGATGGTCGAAGACCGTGCTGCAGCCTGAAAGCGCGAGCTCCGCGAGCCCTGTTCGTGCGGCTGCGTACTCGGACTCCGCGTCGATTCGACCCCACGCCGGGTAGAGGGCACGAAGCCAGGTGAACAGGTCGGCCTCCTGAGCCCGCGTTCGCGTCAGCGTCTGGTAGAGGTGGTGGTGGGTGTTGACGAGCCCGGGCGTCACAAGCGCCCCGCCGAGGCTGGTGGTCTCGCGAGCGTCCGGTCGTGGTCCGTCCCCGACCGCGGACACGAGCCCATCCTCGACGAGGATCCAACCCTCGAGCTCCTTGCCGTCATCGTCCATCGTCGCGATGTGGGCGTTGGTGAAGAGCGTGCTCATAAACGAAGCGGCACGAGCTGGAAGCGCTCGACGTCGACAAGCCCTCGGTCGGTGATCTTGAGGCTCGGGATCACGGAGAGCGCGAGAAACGCCATCGACTGGAAGGGCGCCGGCAACGTGCAACCGAGGTCGGCCGCGGCAGCCGTGACCGCACGGCTCTGGGCGATCACCTCTTCGAGCGGCGCCTGCGAGAGGAGCCCCGCCACGGGCAGGGGCATTTCGGCGCGGACGCCGCGACTCTCCACCACGACGATGCCGCCACCGAGCTCGGCGAGGCGTGCTGCGGCCCGGGCCATGTCGCCGTCGTCCACGCCGACGATGACGACGTTGTGCGCGTCGTGGGAGAAGGTGGAGGCGAATGCGCCGGTCTGGAGTCCGAAGCCGCGGACGAACCCGAGGCCGATTCGCCCGGTCCCGAGATGACGTTCGATGACCGCCACCTTCGCGAGGTCGCGCTTTGGGTCGGCGACCGCTGAGCCGTCTTCGACGGTGAGCTCGTCCGAGAGCGAGTCGGTGACGATCTGGCCGGGCACGAGCCCGATGACACGTGCCGCCCCGCCTTCCCACGGAATCTGGAAGTCGTTCGACGCCACCGGTTGGATGCGGACGCTGTGCTTGACCCACTCGGGAACCGTGATCTCGGGGATCTCCGGAGGGGGGCGACCGGCCTTCAGGACGAGGTCCGGGACGAAGCTCTCGAGATCCGGGAGCACGAGGAGATCCGCCTGGTAGCCAGGTGCCAGGGCGCCGAGATGGTCGAGACGGTGCCAGAGGGCGGCATTGAGAGAGGCGATCACGAGAGCGTCGGTGGGGGGAATTCCGAACGCGACCGCATCCCGGACGAGCGCGTTCAGGTGCCCGTCGTCGGCGATGTGCTCGGGCTCGCGGTCGTCCGTGCAGAAGGCGATCCGGCCGGGGCCGAACTCCTGCACGAGGGGCAGAAGGGCATGAAGGTTTCGAGCGGCGGTCGCCTCGCGGATCAGGAGCCACATGCCGGCGCGTAGCCGCTCGCGGCCTTCCTCCGCGGTGGACGCTTCGTGTTCGGAGCGAATGCCCGCCGCCGCATAGGCGTTCAGGTCCTTTCCGAGTACTCCCGGCGCATGCCCGTCGACGTGGCCGGCCTTCCCGAGTCGGAGCTTCTCGAGCTCGTGCTCGTCGCCCGCGATCACGCCTGGGAAGTTCATCATCTCAGCGAGGCCGATCACCCGACGCCGACGGAGGAGGCCCTCGAGGTCTCCAGCGGTCAGCGGTCTGCGCGGTGACTCGAACCGTGAGGCGGGAACGCAGGAAGACGCCATGAAGTAGACGTCGAGTGGCACGTCGTCGCAGAGATCTGCGAGCCAGTGGATCCCGTCGGTGCCGAGTACATTGGCGATCTCGTGGGGGTCGGCGACCACCGCGGTCGTGCCGAGGGGCAGCACCAGCCGTGCGAACTCTCCGACGAGGAGCTTCGAGGTCTCGATGTGCATGTGCGCGTCGATGAACCCAGGCACCACGAAGCGCCCTTTGGCGTCGACCACCTCCGCGGCGTCGTACTCGCCCAGCCCTGCCACGAAGCCGTCGACGATCGCGACGTCGGTCTCGAGCCACTCGCGCGTGAATACCGACAGCACGGATCCGCCCTGAATGACGAGGTCGGCCGGCTCGTCGCCCCTGGCAACGGCGATGCGCCTCGCGAGGTCAGTCATGGCGCTGACCATAACCGGCAGGGTTGGGAATTTCTGCCGTCGCGTCGTATAACGGGATGCTGATGGAGGTGATGACCCCACGCTCGCTGGACGAGGCGCTGCGACTGAAGGCGGCGCAGCCCGCGGCCTGCCCGATCGCGGGAGGCACCGACGTGCTCGTCGACCTCAACTTCGACCGGGCGCGGCCAGATCACATCCTGAACCTGAACGAAGTGGCCGAGCTGCGAGGCTGGTCGCGCGTCAACGGGACAGTCAGGCTCGGAAGCGGACTCACCTTCACTGAGGCCATGCGGGCGCCGCTCGCCGAGACGTTCCCGGCGCTCGCCGAGGCGTCAAGGACAGTGGGATCGCCGCAGATCCGCAATCGAGCGACGATCGGCGGGAACCTCGGAACCGCCTCTCCCGCCGGTGACGCTCTGCCGCCGTTTCTGATCGAGGGCGCAAAGGTCGAGGTCGCGAGCGTGCGCGGAACTCGGGTGCTCGCGCTTGCGGACTTCCTGCTCGGACCGAAGAAGAACGCGCTCGAGGAAGACGAGCTGATCCTGGCGGTGCGCCTGCAGCCGTCCGGTGCCCCGCAGACCTTCATGAAGGTCGGGCCCAGGAACGCCATGGTGATCGCCGTGGTCTCGCTGGCTCTCCTAGCCGATCGGGAGCGAGACGAGCTGCGTGCTGCTTACGGCTCGGCAGGTCCGGTCGTCGGGCTCGTGCGCGCGCCGCTTTCCGAGCGGCGCGAGTTCGCAGAGCGAGTCGCCGCCGAAGCAGCTCCGATCGATGACGTCCGCGGTACGGCTGCCTACCGTCGCCATGCCCTGCGCGTCCTTGCAGAGCGGGCGCTCGAGCGGTGCCTGACGTGAGGATCGCGCTGATCGTGAACGGCGAGCCCCACGAGGCCGACGTCTGGGGCGGTGAAAGTCTTCTCTTTGCCCTTCGGGAACGGCTCGGCCTGCCGGGCTCGAAGAACGCGTGCGAGCAGGGAGAGTGCGGTTCGTGCTCGGTGCTGCTCGACGGGACGCTGGTGTGTGCGTGTCTCGTCCTGGCCGCGCAGGCGGACGGTCACGCGGTGGTGACCGTCGAGGGCCTGGTCGAGGAAGGAAGGCTGCATCGCGTTCAGGAGGCGTTCGTCGAGGCGGGCGCAGTCCAATGCGGATTCTGCACGCCGGGCCTCGTGGTGGCGACGGCAGACCTCCTGGAGCGCTCCCCCGACCCGGGTGAGGACGAGATCCGGGAGGCTCTCTCGGGGAACCTCTGCCGATGCACCGGATACACGAAGATCTTCGACGCTGTCAGGCTCGCGGCCTCGCGATGAGGTTTCCCGCGCGTCTAATACGGGTCCCGACCCGCCCCCTGCTCGCGTTTCAGCTTAAGGCCGAAAAGCGCACGCGTGGTACACGCGTCGTGCCAGGAGTGGAACGTTGAGCGCGCCGGTACGCAAACTCGAACTCGGCCGTGTCGGCGAAAGCGTTCGGCGCGTGGACGGCATCCCGAAGGTGACCGGCGAGTTTGCCTACTCGAGCGATCTGTTTGCGGCCGGGATGCTCTGGGGCCATACCCTCCGCAGCCCACACGCGCACGCCAGAATCATCTCGATCGACCTCGGTGAGGCACTCGGTGCGGCAGGTGTCCACGCCGTCCTCACACACGAGGACGTGCCCGGGGACAAGCGCTACGGCCTCGAGTTCCGAGACCAGCCGGTTCTGGCCTTCGACCGCGTGCGGTACTTCGGCGAGCCCGTGGCCCTCGTCGCTGCAGAACATCCGGAGCAGGCGCGACGGGCAGCCGACGTGATTCGAGTCGAGTACGAGCCTCTGGCTCCGGTGGTTGATCCCGCGACTGCTGCCGAGGCCGAGCCGATTCATCCTCAGAGCTGGACGCAGGGGCACGGTTATCGCGACGATCCGAGGCCGAACGTCGTGCGCTCCATGGTCATCCGACACGGCGACCCGGAGTCGGCGGGCGAAGTTGCCGTCACAGGCGTCTACGACCTCGGGATCCAGGATCAGGCGTTCCTCGGCCCCGAATCCGGGCTCGCTGTGCCGGACGGCGAGGGAGGCGTGGACGTCTACGTCGCAACCCAGTGGCTGCACGTCGACCGCGACCAGGTCGCGCCCTGCCTCGGCCTCGCGCCGGAGCAAGTCCGCATCCACCTGGCAGGAGTCGGGGGAGCGTTCGGCGGGCGTGAGGACCTCTCGATGCAAATCCACGGGGCGATGCTGGCGCTGCATACGAACCGTCCGGTCAAGATGGTCTACAACCGCGAGGAGTCCTTCGTCGGCCACATCCATCGGCATCCCGCGCGCATCTGGGCGGAGCATCGGGCGAACCGCGACGGGAAGCTCGTCTGCGTCCGCATGCGGATCCTCCTCGACGGAGGCGCCTACGCGTCGAGCTCGACGGCCGTGACGTCGAACGCGGCCTCCTTCGCCTGCGGCCCGTACGCGGTCGAGAACGCGCTCATCGAGTCGACGTGCGTCTACACGAACAATCCCCCGTGCGGCGCGATGCGCGGGTTTGGCGCCGTGCAGACATGCTTCGCGGCCGAAGGACAGATGGACAAGCTCGCGGACGCCCTCGCCATCGATCCCGTCGAGCTGCGGCTGAGGAACGCGCTCGCCTCGGGCGACACGCTCCCGACCGGCCAGCGGGTGACCGGTTCAATGCCCATCGCCGAGGTGATCCGCCGCGCCGCAGCGATCCCCCTACCCGCGCCGGAGCCGCTTCCGCGGGATGCGATTCGACTTCCGGGCGGCGCCGGCAACACGACCCGCGGAGAGGGCATCCGGCGAGGGATCGGGTTCGCGGTCGGGTTCAAGAACATCTGCTACTCGGAGGGCTTCGACGACTACACGAGCGCCCGTGTTCGCCTCTTCGAGGGGGCGGCCGGCGTTCCGATGGCCGAGGTGCATTGCGCCGCCGCGGAGGTCGGCCAGGGGGTCTCGAACGTCATCGTTCAGGTGGCGCAGACGGAGCTTGGGATCGAAGACATCGTCCTCGCCCCCCACACGACGGCGACCGTGGGCTCTGCAGGCTCGGCCTCGGCTTCACGGATGACGTGGATGGCGGCCGGAGCGGTCCAGCTCGCGTGCCGGGCCGTCCGCGAGGAGCTCGAACGCCGCGGAGGCTCGCTCGGAGACGCCGAGATCGACCTGGAGCGCGTCTACCGTCACCGGGAGACCACGCCCCTCGATCCCGAGACCGGCCAGGTCACGGGCGAGCGGGCACATGTCGCGTTCGCGTGTGCTGCGATGCGTGTCGTCGCCGAGGTCGACGTCGAGCTCGGGTTGACGCGGATCGTTTGGGTGGGGACGGCCCAGGACGTCGGCAAGGCGGTCAACCCCCAGGCGGTCTACGGTCAGATCGAGGGCGGCACGGCGCAAGGTCTCGGCCTCGCGCTCATGGAGGAGATCCTGACCCGCGATGGGGTGATCACGAATGCGAGCTTCACCGACTACCTGATCCCGACCGCCCTCGACATGCCCGCAGTCGTCGCTGAGCTCGTGGAGGAGGCCGAACCGGACGCTCCCTTCGGCGTCAAGGGAGTGGGTGAGCCGCCGACGGTGGTCTCGACAGCCGCGATCGTCGCGGCGCTTCGTGACGCCACCGGTCGCGAGCTGACCCGCGTGCCGGTGCGCCCGGATGATGTAGTCGGTCTCTAGGCGCGGTGCAGGGAGAGCGCTGCGCCGACTGCCAGGAGCGCGATACCTAGGAGCCGGGGCAGCGTGAGGTCGATCCGCTCGACTCCGAAGAGCCCGAAGCGATCGATGAGCGCGCCCATTGTGAGCTGGCCTGCGATCAGGAGGCCGATCGTCGCGGTGGTGCCGATGCGTGGTTGGGCGATCGTGATCGTGAAGACGATGAAGAAGCCCATGACGCCGCCGAGCCAGAGCCAGGGCGGCTGCCGCACGGCGGACGTGAAACCGTCCAGCGACCCGCGTAGCGCTACGAGAGCGGCCGTTGCGATCACCGTCGACAGGAGGAGGGAGAACGCCAGCGCCTCGAGCGAGCCAATCCGGTCCCCGAAGCGGCCCATGACTGCGATCTGGATGGAGCCGGCCAGCCCGGCCAAGAGCGCAAGGGCGACCGCAAACCCGCTTCCCGACACGCAGGCGAGCATAACGGTCGGCGGACTTGAGTAGTATCGGCCGATGGAGGTCACAGAGCGCACTGCGACCCAGGCGGTAGTTGAGGCCCGCGAGCGCTACGTCGCGCGCGGGGTCGCCACCCCACCCCTGGTCGTTGCCCGCGCGGGCGGAACGCATATCGAGGACGTCGACGGCAAGAGTTATCTCGACTTTGCCGGCGGCCTGGGTTGCCAGAACCTTGGTCACGGCCCCGCTTCCGTGGTCGCCGCGATCCACGAACAGGTCGACCGCTACTTGCACCAGTGCTTCATGGTGGGGATGTACGAGCCCTACGTCGAGGCTTGCCGGCGCCTTGCCGAGCTCTCGCCGTGCCGGGGGAAGGAGCAGAAGTCGATCCTCCTGAACTCCGGTGCGGAGGCCGTGGAGAACGCCGTCAAGATCGCGCGCGTCGCAACCGGCCGCCCGGCGGTGGTTACCTTCGACCGCGCCTTCCACGGCCGGACGCTTCTGACGATGACGATGACGAGCAAAGTCGTCCCATACAAGCGTGGCTTCGGACCCTTCGCGCCGGAGGTCTACCGGGCTCCCGCGCCGTATCCGTACCGCGGCGTCACCACTGACGACGCCATTCACGCGCTGGAGCTCCTGTTCAAGGCCGACGTCGACCCCGAGTCCGTCGCCTGCGTCGTGCTCGAGCCTGTGCAGGGCGAGGGCGGGTTCATCCCGATGCCGGAGGATTTCCCCGCCCGCCTCGCAGAGCTGTGCGCCAAGCACGGGATCCTCTACGTGGACGACGAGGTGCAAAGCGGCGTCGGACGCACCGGGACCGTTTGGGCGATCGAGCGCTATGGAGTTGAGCCGGACCTCATGGTCTCCGGGAAGTCACTCGGTGGCGGGCTCCCACTTGCCGGCGTCACCGGTCGCGCGGAGCTGATGGACGCCGTTCCCGCCGGCGGGCTCGGCGGCACATTCGGCGGCAATCCCGTCGCGTGCGCGGCGGCGGTCGCGATCCTGGACGAGGTCGCGACGCCGGAGTTTCGTGGACGTGCAGAGTCCATCGGCACTCGCATTCGAGCAGGGCTGGACGGGATGGCAGAACGGATCGAGGCGATAGGTGAGGTGCGCGGTCTCGGAGCCATGCAGGCGATCGAGCTGGTTGAAGACCGTGAGACGAAGGCACCGGCCGCGGGGCTGACCACGGAGACCCTCGTAGCCGCGCGTGAGCGCGGCCTCATCATCCTCGCGTGCGGCCTGTACGGAAACGTGGTCCGAGTTCTCGTGCCGCTGGTCATCTCCGATGAGGACCTCGAGCGCGGATTGGAGATCCTCGAGGAAGCTCTCGTCGACGCAAGCGGAAGAGCGGCGTAGCGCTACTGCAGAGGCTGACGCCGTCCCCGCTGCCGGCGTCCAGCTCGTCTCAGTCGCACAGCGCCTGACGTCGCAGACCGCCGTGCTCGGAAGCCGTTAGCCTGTCGCCGCGAGCGACGGGAGGAGGGGCATGGTCAGGGCGTTCGTCCTGTACGAAGAGGAGCCGGAGCAGGAGCGCTACGAGCGGCACGCCGAGCTCTGCCGTCAAGTCCCCGGCGGGACGTTCCGGCACGGCCCGATCTTCGGTGCACCCCGCGGCGAGCCGCAGTTCTCGTACTACGCTGAATGGGAGTTTCCCAGCCGAGAGGCTTTTCAGGAGGCAGCCCGGAGCGAGCAGTTCATGGCGACCGGCAAGGACGCCATGGAGATGGGCGGCCGCTTCCACGTGCTCTTCGCCGACGTGAGCGAATGACGGAGCCGTTCCGGCCCGAGCCCCGCGAGCCGTCCGAGCTCGGCCTCGAGAAGATCGTCTACGAGAAGGAGCCGCCCCGGGCGACGATCACCCTGAACCGTCCAGAGGTGCTGAACGCGTTCGATTTCCAGCTGCTGCGGGAACTGGCGCGTGCGTGCGAGGACGCCTCCTGGGACGACGAGATCCGAGTGGTCGTCCTGACCGGCGCCGGGCGCGCGTTCTGCGTCGGCGCCGACCTGAAGTCGTGGTCGGAGGACTACCTCGGGAAGCCGGGCGAGTACTGGAAGTGGTTCGGCGCCTTCAAGGACGCGCACGACCGGCTCCGGGAGATCGGCAAGCCAACCCTCGCGCGAATCAACGGGATCTGTGTCGGGGGCGGCAACGAGCTCCAGATGGCCTGTGACCTCGCGGTCATGGTCGATGATGCGTTCATTCGCCACGTCGGGCCAGAGCACGGCTCCGTGCCTGCCGGGGGCGCCACCCAGTGGTTGCCGATCATGGTCGGCGACCGGCGGGCGCGGGAGATCCTCTTCCTCTGCGAGGAGATCTCAGCGGAGGAGGCCCGCGAGTGGGGCCTCGTGAACCGGGTTGTGGCACGAGCCGGGCTCGATGCTGCCGTCGACGAGCTCGTGGGGAAGCTCGCCACGAAGCTCCCACAGACGGTTCGGTACACGAAGGAGCAGCTCAATTTCTGGCGGAACCTCGCCTGGAACGAGACGATTGGCCACGCCCGCGACTGGCTCGCGCTCTCGATGGCGACCGAGGAGCCGAAGGAGGCGGTCCGGAAGTTCCTCGACCGGAAGGAGACATGAGCATCCGCGTGGAGCGCGACGACCGGATCGCGCTCGTCACGCTCGACCGTCCGGAGCAGCTGAACGCACTCTCGAACCAACTGATGAACGAGCTCGTTGGGGCGCTCGAGGAGCTCGACGCCGACCCGGGGATCCGCTGCATCGTCCTGGCCGGGAACGACCGCGCCTTCGCGGCCGGGGCAGACGTCGCCGAGATGGCGGAGGCGACCGCGATGGACATGCTCCGCCAGCGGCGCGTCGAGCAGTGGGACTCGATCCGTGGTCTGCGGACACCGCTGGTCGCGGCCGTCTCGGGCTTCTGCCTGGGCGGGGGCTGCGAGCTCGCGATGGCCTGTGACCTGATCGTCGCCTCCGAGACGGCGAAGTTCGGCCAGCCGGAGACCGGCCTCGGAATCATCCCGGGCGCAGGTGGCACGCAGCGGCTCACGCGCGCGGTCGGCAAGGCCAAGGCGATGGACGTGATCCTCACGGGCCGCTTCCTCGACGCCCGTGAGGCCGAGCTGGCGGGACTCGTGGCGCGGGTCGTCGCCCGGGAGGCGTGGCTCGAGGAGGCGAAGCGGATCGCACGCGCCATCGCGTCGAAGGGCCCGGTCGCCCAGCAGCTCGCGAAGGCTTCGGTCAATCGAGCCTTCGACACGTCGCTCGAGGTCGGCCTCGACTATGAGCGGCGCTCCCTCTACCTCGCCTTCGCATCCGAGGACGCGAAGGAGGGTCTGACGGCCTTCACCGAGAAGCGCGACCCCGACTTCGGGGGCCGCTAGACCTAGAGGGCCAGCTCGACCGGGACGACGGGAAGGTCGAGAGTGAGCTCGCCGCGGACGACCCCTACGCGGATCGTCCGGCCGATCAGCTCGCCGGTCATCAGCCGCTGGAGATCACCCGCGTCCGTGACGGGTACACCGTCCACGTCATGGATCAGGTCCTCGGGGCGGAGACCGGCCCGCGCGGCCGGGCTTCCGTCGACCACCTCGACCACCTCGATGCCCTGCTCGCGCCCAAGCTTGCGCGCGAGCCGTGGCGGCAGCGGTCGCGACCCGCCCGCGATCCCGATGTAAGCCCGGCGGAAGACGCCCTCGCGCATGAGCGCCGCCAGGATCCGGCGCGTGGTCTCGTTGATCGGAACGGCAAGGCCCAGCCCGACGCCTGCGACTGCGGTGTTCACGCCGACGACGCGTCCGAGCCCGTCCACCAGCGCTCCCCCGGAGTTCCCGGGATTCAGGGCGGCATCGGTCTGGATCACGTTCTCGACGAGGCGGCTCGCCGAGCCCGAGCGGGTTGGAAGGGAGCGACCGAGTGCCGATATGACGCCTGCGGTTACCGATCCGCCGAACCCGTGCGGGTTTCCGATTGCGACGACGAGCTGGCCGACCCGAAGTCGCTCCGCGTCTCCCAGCTCCGCGGGAGCGAGATCGCTCGCGCTCGCCCGCAGGACGGCAAGGTCCGAGAGCGGATCTGAGCCGACCACCTCGAACTCGCACTCGCGCCCGTCCGGGAAAGAGGCGCGCCCGCTCCCGCTGGTTCGCGCGACCACGTGCGCGGAGCTGAGCATGAAACCGTCCGGCGTGACGACGACAGCCGAGCCGCCGCCGTCGAGAACGCGACCTCCGCGGACCCGCCGTGCGACCCGCAGGCTCGCCACCGAGGGCGCCAGGCGCTCGGCGACCTGGGTGACCACGCGCGAGTAGGCGTCGAGCGCGTCCTCGTCGGACCGCACGCTGCTGTCCGCCCCAGGCCGGTCAGGGCCAAGAAGCGCGTCGACGAACAGGACCTCCCTCATGCGGTCAAACTAGCAATGCGCTTCCACGCTGCCGCGACGCTCAAGGAGGGGAGATGTCCGAGGTCGAGACGAGTCGAGACGGATCCGTGCAGACGATCACGCTCAACCGGCCCGACGTGCTGAACGCCTTCGACGCTGTCATGCACGAGCTCCTCGCGGCCGCGCTGAAGGCAGCACGCGACCCCGAGGTGCGGGCAGTCGTCCTGACCGGCGCCGGCCGGGGCTTTTGCGTCGGCCAGGACCTGCGGGCGTTCAAGGGCGGGTCGGGGGACATCGGTGAGCGGTTGCGGTCGCAGTACCACCCGAACATCCTTGCGATCCGCGCGCTAGAGAAGCCCGTGATCGCGGCCGTGAACGGGCCTGCGGCAGGCGCGGGGCTCTCATTCGCGCTCGCGTGCGACATCAGAATCGCCTCCGATGCTGCGAGCTTCGTTCCAGCGTTCGTGAACGTCGGGCTGGTCCCGGACTCGGGCGGCTCGTTCTTCGCCACCCGGCTTCTCGGCCAGGCTCGGGCCTTCGAATGGTTGACCTCCGGGCGCAAGCTGAGCGCGGCGGAAGCGCAGGCCTGGGGTCTCGTCTCGGAGGTGGTAGATGCGGATCGGCTTTCGGCCCGCGCCGCGGAGTTCGCCGCGACGGCAGCGGCCATGCCAACCCGCGGCATCGGCATGACCAAGCGCCTCCTCGACGGAGCCGCAACCAGGACGCTCGGCGAGCAACTCGAGCTCGAGGCCCAGCTCCAGACGGCGGCGACGCAGAGCGAGGACTTCGCCGAGGGCGTCGCGTCGTTCCTCGAGAAGCGGGAGCCCCGCTTCCAGGGCCGCTAGACGGCGCGGGGCCTAAGCTCGACTGCGAGATCGCAGTCGAGAGCTTGTGCGATTCGAAGCAGCGTGTCGATCCGGGGTGGGCGCCCGCCGCTCTCGAGCCTCGCGATCGCTGATTGGGTCGTCCCGACGAGGGACGCCAGTTCGGCTTGCGAGAAGCCCCGCGATCTGGGCGAAGAGCCAACCACCCTCCGCATGCGCGAGGCGCTCGCGAATTCGACCGAGGGTGGGCGTCCGGCGTGGCGGGTCTTGACTCATATCGCAGAGGTGCTATATATAGCGAAGATGAGATAATGTATATCAGAGGAGGGACTTCGGTGAGCTCCACAGACGAACGTCTTGCCACCCTGGAGACGGAGCTAGCGACCCTCTCTCGTCGGGTTGACGCGCTCGAGGGTGCACCGGCCGCTCCGACGTGGGACCGAATCGAGGCGAAGGCTTCGCCGCCCAAAGCTCCGCCGCGCGCGCCCGCAACCACGCCCAGCCCGTTCCCGCGCCTTCGTCCGAAGCCTGCGCGTCCGGCCCCGAAGCCGATCAACGTGGAGGAGCTCCTCGGTGGACGGCTCCTGGCTCTGGTGGGAGGCATCGCCGTCCTGATCGGCCTCGCGCTGTTCGTCGCTCTCGCCGTCGACCGGGGCTGGCTCGACGTGACGACCCGGATCGTGCTCGCCTTCGTGGGGTCGGGGGCGCTATTTGCGGCCGGCGTGACGATCGGCGAGCGCCGAGGACGGACGCAGGCGTCGCTTGCCCTGGTGGGCACTGGGATCGCGGGGCTCTTCCTCTCGTTGACAGCCGGCACGGCGCAATACGACCTGATCCCCGTCGCCGCGGCGTTGCCCGCGGCGCTCGCGATCGGCGCGCTCGCAACCGCCGTCGCGCTGCGCTGGGACTCCCGGACGATTGGAGGGCTCGGCATCCTCGGCTCGCTGCTCGCACCTGTCTTCCTCACAGCTGACCCGACGCACGAGACGCTGGTCTTCCTCGCGGTCGCCTTCGCCTCGTCGGCCGCGGTGCTCGTGTGGCGCCGGTGGGAATGGCTCCGGATCGGGGCGTTCGCGGTTGCCATGGCGCAGATCGCCTACTGGATCGTCGACGCGTCACCCTCCGACATGGCGATCGTGGTTGTGCTCAGCATCTTCGGCGCTCTGAGCCTCGTGTCCGCGCTCGGGTTCGAGCTCCGGGTACCACCGGCCGCCTTGCGCCCGTCGACCTCGCTGCTCGTGGCGCTGAACGCGCTCTTTGTGGCAGGAATCGGGGGCGCCGCCATCGGCTTCGGTGATGGCGGCGCCCATGGTGCCGGTCTCTGGGTGGCGGGGGTGAGCGTGGCCCACTTCGCTCTCGGGGCCGGCTTGCTGCGATTTGGGGGAGATCGCCGGGAAATCGCAGCACTCCTACTCGGCGTCTCACTTACGTCCGCCGATGCTGCTTTTGGGCTTCTCGTCGACGGACCGTCGCTCGCAATCGGCTGGGCCGCAAGTGCCGTGCTGCTCGCGGCCCTCGCGCAGCGCCTCGCTGATGGAGCCGCGGTCGTCAAGCTCGCTCTCGCGGGGCAGCTTGCGCTGGCCGTCACGCATGCAGTCTTCTTCGACGCTCCGCCCGACACGCTCTCGGGTGGAAGCGGAGACCTCACCGGAGGCGCCGCGGCGGTGCTCGCGGTTGCCTTCGGTTCCTTTGCTTGTGCCCGGGCCGCGTGGAAGGAGAACGACGACGCCCGGCTGATTCTCGACGCAGTTTCGATCTCCTCGGTTGCCTACGTGACGGCACTCGTCCTCGACGGCTCGCCACTCGTGCTCGCCTGGGCTGGCGAGGCGATCGCCCTGGTCGAGCTCGCGCGACGCACCGGCGACCGGACGGCGCGGTTCGGCGCACTCTCCTTCGTTGCGCTGGGTGCCGCCCACGTGCTCGCGTTGGAGGCGCCGGTGAATTCGCTCGTCTACGGCGTCCCAGACCTGGGTGCCTCGGCTCTCGCGATCGGCGCCGTGACCGTTGCATCGGCGCGATGCGCAGTCGTCTGGCCTCGCGAGGAGCCCGACTGGAGGCGCGTGCTCTTCGGCCTCCCGGCTCTCGCGCTTCTCTACCTGGCCTCCATCGCGATCGTCGAGACGTTCCAACCAGGGGCGGAAAGCATCCGCACCGGCATCGGCCTCGACGTTCGCCAGCAAGGCCAGGCGCTCCTGAGCGTCTTCTGGACCGTTGCGGGCCTCAGCTCTCTCTGGCTGGGCCTGCGCCGAGAGATCCGCGAGCTTCGCCTGGCGGGCTTCGCTCTCTTGCTCCTCGCGGCGGGAAAGGTGTTCCTGTACGACCTCTCGGAGCTCGAGTCGGTCTGGCGCGTCCTTTCGTTCATCGTCCTCGGGCTCCTGTTCCTGCTGGCCGCGCTCGCGTACCAGCGCATGCGGCGGGAGCCGGCCGGGTGAGGCTGTGGGGAGCGCCCTAGGCCGAGACGGCTGACCAGGTGAACGAGGCGCCGGCCGAAAGGCCCTGGAGCTCGTTTCCGGCCGTGCCCGGAAGGGCGACGCTGAGCTTGTAGGTGTGCGTCTCGGCGGGAGCGAACGTGCCGAGCGTCTCGCTGCTCAGACCGGCGAGCGAGCCTCGGTACGCGACGTGCCCGGTCTCGTCGGCGACAGTGAGGACGAGACTCGAGGCGAGCTTCGGGTCTCCGCTGACTGCGGCCGAGAGGACGAAGTTTCCGGGCCCGCTGCCCGCATTCGCGATGCGAACGTTCCCGGAGGTGTTGTGCCCCGGTGCGAGCCCGGCGAGATCGAAGACCGGGCCCGAGCCGGAGCGGCTCACGGACGCGCTGCCCTCAGGGGTACCGACGCCTCCGAGAACCGGATGGACCGCGACGAGCGCCACCGCAAGGGTGACTAGAGAGAAAAGGACTCGGCGGCCGCAGGACACTCCCTAAGAATGATTTGGGATGTCCTCCCGGTCGTTCCCTCCCGCACACGACGGGCCTCCCCGATTCGGGTTGACTGCTCTACTTCGTGTCGCTGAAGTTGAGCGTCAGAGCTGCGCCCGTATTGCCCGCGAGGTCGGTGGCCGTGACGAGGTACGTGACCGCGACCGGGGTGGGAGGCTTGCCGTTCGTCCCGAAGACATTGACCGTGTAGGTCCCGCCGGCGGCGGCTACGACCGTGTACGGGCCGGTGGCCGAAGGAAGGGTTTGCGTGGCCGACACCGTCGAACCCGCCTCGGCGGTTCCGGAGATGATGTCGGCAACCGCATTGTTCGAATCCGTGTACGCGCCTGTGGGAGCGCCGGGGGCGACCGTGTCCTTGGTGACCGTTGCGGTTCTCGCGGCCGAGATGTTGCCGGCTGCGTCCGCGGTCGTCGCGGAAAGGGTGACCGCGCCGTCGCCGAGTGTCGTCGTGTCGAGCCCGGTGACGGTGACGACTCCGGCACCCGCCCGTCCCGGGACGGTGGCGGTGACGCTCGTGACTCCCCGCGTGACGACGACCGTGACGGTGTCGCTTGCGATCGCCGAGGCGGGAAGCGTGACCGCGACCGAGACGCTGGCGCGATTCGCCAGGTTGACGTACGTCGAGCCCTGGCCGCCTCCGTTTGCAAGGACAACCGCGGTCGGAAGCGTCGGAGCAACGGCGTCGGCGGTGGCGCCGACGATGGAACTGTCCAGGCTTTCGAGCCCGCCCCCGACCGCTCGCAGACGGTAGGTGTAGGCGGTGCCGTTCGTCGTCGCGCTGTCCGAGTACGTCGTGCCGGCGACCGGCGCGACGTTCAGCTTGGTGTATCCAGCGCCTGACGCGCGGTAGACGTCGTAACCCGAGATCCCGAGAGTGGTGGAGGGCGACCAGGCGAGGTCGATCCGCCCGGCCGGTCGCGCCGCGGCGGCGGGAGAGGTGGGAGCCTGGGGTGCGGCCACGAGCGCGGTCGCGTAGTTGCGGTAGAGCCAGGTCGATCCGGAGACGCCCAGGCGGACTGTGCCCGTCCCCAGCCCGAGAGCGGTCGCGGAGCTCGTGGCGGAGACCGTCGTCGAGGCACCGGGCGCGAGCGCCGCGCTCGAGGAGCCGGACGAGGCAAAGAACGCCGATGCGATCTGGGTGTTGCCAAGGCTCGTGAGGGTGGCCGTCTGGGACTGCCCTGTGACGTTCTGAACGGTGAAGACATTCGTGTAGGTGAGGGCGGAGGGCGCCGTCCCGAAGTCGAGCGTGAGCGTGTCGACGTCCCCGCTTGCAACAGGAGTCGAGGTGCCGGGCTTGACCGCGTTGCCCGGAGTGACCAGGAAGTAGTTGGAGAGGCGATCGGCCGTAATCATGTTGCCGGGCACGCTCGTCGTCGCGGTAAAGGCGGCGGAGCTCATGCGTGTCGAGCCGCCGGCGACGAACACCAAAACGGCGACGAGCACCGGCAGGACGAGCCGGCGGGTCACGCCGCCCGCCCGGTGCTCGGCTGCTTGCGCCAGATCGTACGGAGCACGGAGGCGAGCAGCAAGAGTGCGGTGCCCACGACGAGGAGGAAGCGCACCTCGCGCGTCTTCGAATACCAGAGGACATAGCCGGCCAGCGGGACGTCGAAAGCGACCTGCGCTGCCTGAGCCGGGAGTGAGATCGTCCAGGGATCGCGGGCGGGGTTGGCGTCGCCCTTCGTCCGGTAGGCCCGCCCTTCGGGCCGCTCGATCGTCTGTGCGATGCGATGGGTGACGAGCCGTCCCGGCTGGTAGGGATCCGTGAACGTGATCACGTCCCCCTTTCGCAGTGCTGAGGACGGAGTCTTCTCGAGGAATGCGAGCGAGCCGACCCGGAGGTTCGGCTCCATCGATCCCGTGTAGACGACAACGGGCCGGTACCCGGCGAGCATCAGCACGCCGTACGCGATCGCAGCGAGGACGGCCAGCCCGGAAACCAGGCTAACCGTCCTCTTTGCGATGCGTCCGATCCGTTGCATGTCAGTGTTCCGTCCGGCCCTAGGCCTGGACGGCAGTCCAGCTGAACGTGGTGCTTGCGGACGAGCCCTGGAGGAGGTTGTCGCCGGCGTCGGTGCCGGTCGTCGGCAGGCTCACGTGGAAGTAGAACGTGGTCGAAGCGGCCGGGACGATCGTGCCGAGGTCAGCGGAGCTGAAGGCTGCGAGCGTTCCGTCGTAGAGCTTCGAGCCGGCGACGTTGTCGTTGTCGCGGTAGATCACGAGCTTGATGCTCGGTGCGAGCGTGCCGGTCGAAGAGGCGGTGCCGGTGAAGACGCCGCTGATCGTGCCGGTGTTCGTGATGGTCAGGGAGCCGGTGGCCTCCTGGCCGATCTTCTGCGCCGAGACGTTGAAGATGGCGCCGGAGCCGGAGCGTCCGATCGAGAGGGTGCCGGTCGCAAACGCGTTCGACGCGATTGTCACCGGGGTGGCCGTGAAGTTCGCATACGTCCCGCCGAGCGCGCCGGCGGAGATGACTCCGACAGCGAGAACCGAGAGCATGGTCTTTCTGGCGATGAGAGCTTTGAGGTACCGCATGTGTACGTGTGTCCTTTCTCGTTGGCTGGACGCACCATGAGCGGCTAGGGAGGCAAAGAGGGAGCGTCCCCGTATGAACGAGGTATGGACGCACGCTGGCCGGAATAGCATTGAGCGAGGGGGCCTTTCGGCCCCCTCGCGTGCTCCTCGGTCGACTCTCGAACTAGGGGCTAGTCATCGAAGGTTGCCGCGGCGAGGGCGTCCACGATCCCGTGACCGTAGAAGCCGTTGTATCGCGACGAGCCTTCGCAGAAGGCGTCGAACTCGGTGGGGTTCGGCTCGGGGCAGGCGTGCTCCCGGGCAGTTTTCTTGAAGATCCGCGCGACCCTGCTGGGCTTCAGCTTCAGCCCCCCGAGTTTTTGGTCAACCCTGCCGAACTCGCTGATGATGACCGCGGCCACGCCGGTGGCGTGTGGTGAGGCCATCGACGTGCCTTGCAGGTACGCGTAGTACACGCAGGTGCCGTCGAGTTGGCGTACGCAGATGATTCGATCGGAGATCGGATCGCCGGTCACCGGGTCGACGTCCGGGATCCCGTCACCCTCGATGTCGTCGGTAAGGGCGACGAACGTAGGCCAGGTGGAGAGGATCCGGTTCTGCGGATTCGCCAGGCCCGTGCCCGTGTCGAGCGAGTCCCCTCCGGGAGCTGCCACGAAGGCGTGCCCGACGCCATAATCCGAGTAGAACGACTTCCGCTCACTCGGGCCGAGGGCCGTCACGCTGAGGACGCTCTTGCCCTGGGTCGGGAGATCGAGGCAGCGCGGCGGAGCCGTGCGGTCGTGTTCTGTGCCCAGCGGGAAGTCCGGGCTAGTGTCGTCGAACCTCGTCTTGCTGTAGTCCTGGGCGCCGTTTCCCGCCGCGGCGATTAGGGTGACGCCGTGCCGGTGTGCGTACTTGAGCGCCCGCTGC
>Ga0307318_10000068_pt1 | contig 30258 bp, 41 predicted proteins | sample ER_DNA_367_FD_194500 | JGI IMG/M metagenome (GOLD analysis project Ga0307318, IMG submission 194500) | Bulk soil microbial communities from the East River watershed near Crested Butte, Colorado, United States - ER_DNA_367 | ecosystem: Environmental > Terrestrial > Soil > Floodplain | place...
CGTCGCCGCGGCTGACAGGTCCGGGATCAGCGGCTGCGGCGCCGCCGCCCGCGCGCGAGCCTGACGCGCGAGCTCGGCCTGGCGTCGCTGCTCGGCGGCCCGGATCTGCTCGATCTCGCTCTTGATCGAGCTGAGCAGGCTCCGGCGCTCGGCGAGCTGCCCCTCGATCGACGACTTCGTCGCGGCGCGCTCGGCGACGAGCTGCGCCTGCTGCTCTCGCGCGTGCTTCAGGAGCGCGCGCTTGTGGCGGACCTGGCTCCGGTAGCGCTTGACCTCCGACAGGGCGGTCGAGTCCTGCTCCGAGACCTGGTTCACGGCCTCGAGGCCCTCCACGAGCTCGCTGAGGCTGCGGGAGCCGACAAGCACATCGAGCGTCGAGTCCTTCTCGTTGGAGGTGTAGATCGCCACCATCCGCGCCGCGAGCGCCTGTTGGGAGCGCTTCAGGTTGCCCGAGGCGATCTTCAGCTCGACCCGGTTCTGCGCGAGGTCGGCATGGATCGCCCTCAGCTTCTCGTTGGCGGCGTTGTAGGCCTCGATCGCATGCTCGAGCGAGCCGTCGAGGCTCTGGATCTGGCCGAGCACGCTCTGGGCCTGCGCCTGCTTCGACGCAACGCTGGCCGGCTCGGCGGTCGCCGACGATGCGGCAGCGAATGCCACGGCAAAAACAGCTATGAGACTGAGTGCGCGCCTTCTCATCAGTCTGTATCGGCCCCCGACGGCTGGCAGACCTCGCGCGCCGGACTGGGACTGGGTCGTTACAGGTGGGGCACCCTAACAACCGGGGCGGACAGCTGCAAATGGATCCTGTGGTACGTTCCCGCCCTCGTGCGCAGGCCTGGGAGGGGGTGGCGGACGTTTCTTTTTGCCGTCGGTGCGGGGACGGCCGCTTTCGCGACCCTCGTGGGCGGCGTCTCGGCCGAGAACGCCTCCGACCTGCAGCGGCGCGCGCAGGAGCTGCGGCAGCAGAACCAGGCGCTCGAAGGAAGTTCCGCATCCGTGGTGGCGAGCCTCGCGTCGATCGAGGCGAGGTTGGGGCAGGCTCGAGCCGAGCTCGCATCGTTCCGCGCGCGGGCCGCACAGGTACGGGAACGACGGCGCGCGGTCTACCACGAGCTCACGATTGCGCGGTCGGCGCAGCGGGCGACGAACCGCGCACTCGCCGGCCGGCTGCAGATGCTCTACGAGCAGGGCGACACGGACGCGCTCGCGGTCATCCTCGGAGCCGGCTCGCTCGACGCCGCGCTCAATTCGATCGAGACGATGGATCTGGCCGCGGAGCAGGATCACGCGCTCCTCGCAAAGATCAAGGCGTCGTCACGGCGCCTCGCCGGGCTGAACGCGAGGCTCGCGGGCCGGCAGCGTGAGCTGGACCAGCTCGCGGCCGCCCGTGCGGCCGCCACCGCCTCGCTCGACGCCGCGCGAGCGTCCAGGCTCGCCACGATCGCCTCGACGCGCGCCCGCACGAGGGCCAACGCCACCGCGATCGCAGGCCTGGAAGACCGCGCACGCACCCTCGCCGCCGTGCAGGCGGCTCCTCCCGTTGCGGCGCCCGTCCCGGGCGCCCCGCGCGTCCTGCCGGGGCCTGCGGCGGAGGGGGTCTACTCGCTGACCGTCGTCGCCACGGGCTACGCCCTTCAGGGAACCACCTCGAGCGGGATGCCGGTCGGCTGGGGCGCCGTCGCCGTTGACCCGTCGGTGATCCCGTTCGGCTCGCGGCTGAGCGTCCCAGGCTACGGCCTCGGTGTCGCCGCTGACACGGGCGGGGCGATCCAGGGCGCGCGCATCGATCTCTGGTTCCCGACGGTCGCTCAGGCGCGCGCTTGGGGGTCGAGAGCGGTCACGATCACCGTCTACTCGAATTAGACAGGGCGAACGATCGCCCTAAGAATACGAGCCATGCCGACTCAAGCCCCCGGTCGGTCGGAGACGATTTCCTCCTCCACCGAGCTCCTCCGTGTGATGCTCGTTGACGACCACGACCTGTTCCGGACGGGCCTCCGGAACCTGCTCGAGGAGCAGGGACTCCTGATCGTGGCCGAGGCGTCCGAGGGCGCGAGCGCCCTGAGCCTCGTGCGGGAGCTGGCTCCCGACGTCGTCGTGATGGACCTGAACATGCCGGGGATGAACGGGATCGAGGCCACCCGCGAGATCGCCCGCGTCGCGCCGCTCACCCGGGTCGTCGTCCTCACGATCTCCGACCAGGACGCGGACGTCCTCGACGCCATCCTCGCCGGCGCCTGCGGCTACCTGCTCAAGGACTCCTCGATCCAGGACCTGATGGCGGGCATCCGCGCCGCCTCGGTCGGCGAGGCGCTGATCTCACCGCACATCGCATCGAAGGTCCTGCAGCAGATCAGAGCCACCACGGTCGAGACCGACACCCCGGGGCAGGGGGCGGAGCTGTCGGACCGGGAGAACGAGGTGTTGCGGTTGATCGCGAACGGCAAGGACAACGCCGAGATCGCGCAGGACCTTCACATCAGCCCGAAGACGGTCAAGAACCACATCTCGAACATCCTGATGAAGCTCCAGATCGAGAACCGCATCCAGGCCGCGGTCTACGCGGTCCGGCGCGGAATCGTCTAGGCGACTTTCGCTTCCCGAACGCCGTTCTTGAGCGAGGCGAGCACGCTCCGGAGCTCGACGAGCTCGGTCCGGCGACGGGTCAGGAGCCCGGCCAGCGCGGCGAGCTCGAGCGCCCGGCCCTCCCCCGACTCCTCGGACAGCTCGACGGCCGCGTCCGAGATGCGGCGCTCGAGCCTCGCGCATTCACCATCCAACGTCAGCGCCCACGCGTACCCATCCGTGAGCGTCTCTTCCACGACCGCGCGCCCCGGATGTCGGCCTGCCTCGATCTCCTCGCGCAGGTCGGTGATGCGGTCGATGACAGAGGCGAGCTTCTGCGGCATTTGCGTCTCCCGGGACCGATCATGTCATTCCTTTCGACCCTTTCCTATAGGCCAACCGGCCCATCTTTCGAGCGGTCAGGACCTAGGGGAAACGCGTGCTCCTTCTTAGAATGCGCCGGTGCTGCGCCGGGTTGTCGTTGCGATCGTCACGCTGTCCTTGGCTGCTGCCGGCGCGGCGTCCGCCGTCGCCCGTCCGCAGGCGCCGCCGCTCGCGACGCGGCTCGCGCGCGCGCTCTCCGTCCCGCACGTCACGCCGTCGCGCTCGGCTGCCGTCGCCGTCGACCTCGCCGACGGGCGAACCGTGTTCGCGCGGCATCAGGCGCTTGCGCTCGTGCCCGCGTCGAACGAGAAGCTCGCCGTGGCCTACGCGGCGCTGGCGCTGCTCGGGCCGAGCTACCGGATCGAGACGTCCGTCTTCGGCGAGGGCGAGCTCAGCGGGCGCACCTGGCGCGGCGACCTGGTGCTGAAGGGCTTCGGCGACCCGACGCTCAGCAAGGGCGACCTCCGCGCACTCGCCTTCCAGGTGCGTGCGGCCGGAATCCGGCGGGTTACCGGCGGAATCGAAGTCGACGAGAGCTACTTCGACTCGCGGCGGACCGGGCCGGCGTGGAAGCCCTGGTACTACCTGAACGAGTCTCCGCCACTCTCGGCATTGACCGTCGACCGCGGCCGTTACCGGGGCTGGTTCACGAAGGACCCGGCGCTCGCGGCCGGGAAGCAGTTCCGCCTCGCGCTCCGCGCAATCGGCGTCGCCGTCCGGCGCCCTGCCGAGCACGGGGCCGCCGACCCACTCGCGGAGCAGCTCGCGTCGACCGTCTCCGCCCCGCTCTCGGCAATCGTCCGGTTCATGAACACGGAGAGCGACAACTTCGCCGCCGAGCTCCTGCTCAAGCAGGTCGGCGCCGTGGACGAGGGCACGGGCTCGAGCGCCGCCGGCGCGAGGGCCGCGCTGCGAATCCTGCGGGAGGCGGCGATCCCGCTCGCGGGCGTCCGGATCGTGGACGGCTCCGGCCTCTCGCCGCGGAACCGTCTCACCGCGGCCGCCCTGATCGGGATCCTCGTGGCGGCGTGGCACGACCCGGTGATCCGGCCCTCGTTGCTCCGCTCGCTCGCCGTGGCCGGACGCACGGGCACGCTGGAGGACCGGATGGAGCGGCCGCCCGTGCGCGGCGCCGTGCTCGCCAAGACCGGCACGACCTCGGAATCCTCGGCGCTCTCCGGCTACGTCAAGGGGCGCTTCGCCTTCGCCGTCCTGCAGAACGGGCGGCCCGTGTCGCTCTTCTGGGCCCGGCGGGCCCAGGACCGCTTCGCGACCGTGCTAGCCCGCCAGTAGCGCGGCGAGCGCGGCTTCGTCCAGCAGCTCGACGCCGTTCTGCTGTGCCTTCGTGAGCTTGGACGCTCCCGGCTCCTCGCCGACGATCAGGCCGGTCGTCTTCTTCGACACAGAGTTCGTCACCTTCGCCCCCTGCGCCTCGAGCTCAACCTGCGCCTGCTCCCGCGTCCAGTTCTCGAGCGTTCCCGTGATCACGTAGGTCCGGCCGGTCAACGGCCCCTCGACCGGGCGGTCCTCCGCATCCGATTCGAAGCGGAGGCCGAGCGACCTGAGCTCCTCGACCAGGCGACGGTTGTCTTCGTCGGCGAACCACTCGACGATCGCCTCCGCCCGCTCGGGACCGATCCCCTCGACCTCCAGCACGTCCTCCTGGGCGGCCTCCATCAGCCGGTCGACCGAGCCGAAGTGACGCGCGATCGCCTGGGCCGTCACCCACCCGACGTCGGGGATGTTGAGGCCGAACAAGACGCGCCTGAACGGGATCCGCTGCCTGGACGTCTCGATCGCGTCGATCACGTTCGTCGCGCTGCGCTCCTGGAAGCCGTCGAGCTCGAGCAGCTGCTCCTTGGTCAGGCGGTAAAGATCGGGCAGGGAGCGAACCAACCCGAGGTCCCAGAGCCGCCGCACGAGCTGCTCGCCCACGCCGTCGATGTCCGCCGCGGCCATCACCCAGTTGTTCAGCGTCTCCAGGCCACGCGACGGGCAGGCCCGGTTGGGACAGCGGTGCATCGCTTCGCCTTCGGGCCTGACCACCTCCGCACCGCAGAGCGGGCAGTTGGTGGGCATCCGGAATGGCTTCGTACCCTTTCGGTGCGAACCCGCCGGCCCCACGATCTGCGGGATCACATCGCCGGCGCGCTGCACGATCACGTCGTCGCCCTCGCGGATGTCCTTGCGGTTGATGTCCTCCTCGTTGTGGAGCGTGGCGCGGGAGACGGTGACGCCGCCCACCTCGACCGGCTCGAGCATCGCCCAGGGATTGAGTGCCCCGGTCCGCCCCACACGGATCAGGATCTTGTTCAGGCGGGTCGTCGCCGTCATCGGCGCCCACTTGTACGCCCGGGCCCAGCGAGGCCTCGAGTGGAGGGCCCCGAGCTCCGCCTGTTGCTCGAGCGAGTCGACCTTGATCACGATGCCGTCGATCTCGTAGTCGAGGTCGATCCGCGCCGTCTCCCACTCGGCGCAGCGCCGTGCCACCTCCTCGATCGAGTCGAAGCACTCCGCGAGCGGGTTCGTCCGGAAGCCGCGCTCGCTGAGCCACTCCAGCGTCCCCCAGTGCGACGCCGCCTCCACGCCCTCGCGGACACCCACGCCGTAGACCCAGAGCGAGAGCGGGCGCGAGGCGGTGATCGCCGAGTTCTTCTGCCGCAGCGAGCCGGCCGCCGCGTTCCGGGGGTTGGGGGCGAGCTTCTGATTCGTGCCGGCGAGCTGCTCGTTCAGCTGCCGGAACCCCGACAGCGGCAGGTACACCTCACCCCGCACCTCGAGCACCGGTGGCGGATCGTCGCCCAGCATGCGGAGCGGGATCGCCGGGATCGTGCGGAGGTTGACGGTCACGTCCTCGCCCTGGACGCCGTCGCCGCGAGTCGCACCACGCACGAGAACGCCGTTCTCATACGTGAGGTTGATCGCAAGCCCGTCGATCTTCGGCTCGATCACGTACGAGAGCGGCTCGTCGCGGTCGAGCCGCTTGCGCATGTCCGCCGCCCACTTGAAGAGCGCCTCGTCGGTCGTGACCTTCTCGAGTGAGCCCATCGGCATCAGATGCTCGACCTTGCTGAACTTCTCCGACGGAGGCGCACCGACGCGCTGGGTCGGAGAGTCAGGCGTCACGAGCTCGGGATGCTCGTTCTCGAGCTCGACGAGCTCGTCGTATGCCCGGTCGTATGCCGCGTCTTCGACGAGCGGCTCGTCGAGGACGTGGTAGGCGTGCCCCCACTTCGTCAGCAGGCCGCGCAGCTCCGCCGCACGCTTTTCGACCTTATTTGCGGCCTTCGTCGCCATCGCGCCGATCGTACCCAGCGGGATTCAGCCGACCCGTGTGGAAAGGTGACGCTTGGCGGGCGGACTGTGCCTCTCCCCCCGCCCGTCGGGGGCCCTGGCGGCTGGCTGCAGGCCGTCGGGGTCCCTTTTTTACGGGGTAACCCCTGGTTCCCCCGTTGGCCCCCTCCTTGCGCCCGGTCGCGTGGTCCTGACGTGGGCGGAGCCGCCGGCCCGTTCCGGTTGCTCGCACGGTCCTTGGCGTTGTGAGCCTCCCGCGCGGCGAAGCCGCGCTCCGGCGCCCGCGGGAAACGGTCTTCCGTTTCAGTAGTGCACGCGCTCGAGGTAGAGGCCCCACGGTGGGGCCGTCGTGCCCGCGTCCGCGCGAGCGCCACCTTCGAGCAGCTTCGCGATCGCCTCGGGTGGGAGCTCGACCATCGTCCCCACCAGCGTTCTCACCATGTGACGGAGAAAGCTGTCGGCCGTGATCTCCAGCTCGAGCGTGTCCTCGCCGTGCACCCACCGCGCCTCCAGCACCCGCCGCCGGAACACCTTGTGCTGCGTCTCGGTCGGCGTGAACGCCCGGAAGTCGTGCCCGCCGAGCAGGAGCGCCGCCGCCTCGTCGAGCGCGCCTCGATCGAGCGGGCGCGGGTACCACCAGGCTCGCCTGGCCTCGAAGGGCGAGGGCGCACGCCGGCGGTAGATCCGATACCGGTAGCTGCGCGCCTTCGCTGAGCGCCGGGCGTGGAACTCGCCCGCGGCCTCCTCGACGGCGGCGACGGCGATCTCGTCCGGGAGCTCGGCGTTGAGTGCCTCCGCGGCGCGATCGACGGGCGGTCCCTGTACCGCCTCGACGCTCGCCACCTGGCCGAGCGCATGGACGCCCGCGTCCGTCCGGCCGGCGACGGCCAGTTCGTACCATGAACCGTAGACCGCGTCCAGGGCCCTGCTGACCTCGCCTTCCACGGTCTGCCGGCCCGGCTGCGCCGCCCAGCCGCGGAACCCGCTCCCGTCGTACTCGAGTGTCAGCTTGAGCCGCACGCGCGCGTATCATCGCCGCGTGACCGACGAAGACTGGCGCGTCGAGGTCGAGCTCGACGACGAAGAGCAGGGCTACTCGCTCGACGAGCGTCTGCGCAGCGGCGAGCTGGACGACGATGCCCGAGAGCGACTGGGCGACCGCGTGGCCGTCTCCCGCGACGGCTCCCGGATCTTTTTCTATGCGGCCGACGAGGCGCAGTCGCGCGAGGCCGAGCACGTGATTCGGGAGCTCGTGGAGCGTGACGGCCTGAGCGCCGAGATCTCGACGACGCGCTGGCACCCGGTCGAGCAGGCCTGGAAGGACCCGTCGGTCCCGCTGCCCACAACGGCCGAGACGGTCGAGGAGGAGCTGGAGGAGCGAGAGGCGGCCGACGAGGAGGAGGCCGAGCGCACCGGCTCGTGGAACTGGCATGTACGGGCGGAGCTTCCGCACCGGGGCGACGCGTTCGACCTCGAGAAAACCCTGCAAGCGGAGGGTTTTCGGGTGCACCGGCGGTGGCGCTACGTCACGGTCGACGTCGCCACCGAGGAGGCAGCGCGGGAGCTTGCGGACCGCCTCGCGGACACGCTGCCGGACGGCTCGGAGCTCGTCGTCGAGACGAAGCCGCCCGACCCGATCTTCGTCTTCCTGGGCTCGCGCGGGGTCTAGCCGGCGGTTGCCTCGGCCGGCTCCTCGACCCGCTGGGGCCGGACGACCGGCGCCGGCGGAACGAAGTCGACGACCTCGAGGTACGCCATGTCGGCGCCGTCTCCGGGGCGCGGGCCGAGCTTGACGATCCGCAGATAGCCGCCCGGCCGGTCGGCGAACCGTGGGCCCACCTCGGCGAACAGCTTGTGGACGACCTCCTGCGAGCGAAGGTAGGCAAGAGCCTGCCGCCGAGCGGCGAGGTCGCCGCGGCGGCCGAGCGTGATCATCTTCTCGGCGATCGGCCGGACCGCCTTCGCCTTCGCCTCGGTCGTCTTGATGCGGCCGTGCTCGATCAGCGACCCGGCGAGGTTGGCGTAGAGCGCCTTCCTGTGCGCCGAGTCGCGTCCGAGCTTCTTGCCCGATCGATGGTGTCGCATCGGGTGGTGCTACTCCTCCCCGCGAAGGTTGAGACCGTGGGTCGCGAGCGTCTCCTTGACCTCTTCGATCGACTTCTTGCCGAAGTTCGGGATCGCGGCCAGCTCGCCCTCGCTCTTCGTGACCAGGTCGCCGATCGTCTCGATCCCGACCCGCTTGAGGCAGTTGTACGAGCGGACGCCAAGCTCGAGCTCCTCGATCGGGAAGTTCTCCATCCCGTGCGCCTGCGGCGCCTCGGCGGCGGCGGCCTGAGCGGCGGCGGCCTCGCCGAAGCCCTCGATCTTGTCGATGTCCGTGAAGATCGCAAGCTGACGGATCAGGATCTCGGCCGCCTCGCCGATCGCCTCACGCGGATCGAGGGAGCCGTCGGTCGTGACGTCGAGCGTCAGCTTGTCGTAGTCCGTGCGCTGACCGACCCGCGCCGCCTCGACGTCGTACGAGACGCGCCGGACGGGCGAGAAGAGCGAGTCGATCGGAATCACGCCGATCGTGTGCTCCGGCCCGCGGTTGAGCTCGGCCGGGACGTAGCCGCGGCCGCGCCCGATCGTCATCGTCATCTCCAGTCGGCCCTTGTCGGAGAGGTGGGCGATCTCAAGCTCCGGATTCAGGATCTCGAGCTCGGCCGGAGCCTCGATGTCGGCGCCGGTGACCACGCCGGGGCCGCGCTTGTTCAGCCGGACCTCGATCTCGGGCGACTCGCCGTGGAGCCGCGCGACGAGGTTCTTCAGCGAGGAGATGATGTCGACGACGTCCTCGCGGACGCCGTTCAGCGTCGTGAACTCGTGTGCGACGCCCTCGATCTTCACCGAGGTGACCGCGGCGCCCTCGAGCGACGAGAGCAGAACGCGGCGCAGCGAGTTGCCGAAGGTGTGGCCGAAGCCGCGGTCGAGCGGCTCGATCACGAAAACACCGCGGCGCTCGTCCACTTCCTCGTGGACGATCCGCGGAATCTGAAATTCCATGAGAGAGGTTCGTGTAGCCAAGATTCTCCTTACTTCGAGTAGAGCTCGACGATGAGCTGTTCCTGGACGGGGGTGTCGATCTCCTCCCGCTCGGGCCACTTGAGCACCTTGCCGGTGATGTTCTCGTGGTCGGCCTGCAGCCAGGGAGCGACGGACGCGGTCAGGTCGGTCGCGTCGCGGATCACCTGCTCCGCCGACGAGCCGGGCGCCATCGTCACGAGGTCGTCCGGCTTGACCTGGTAACTCGGGATGTTCACGCGGCGGCCGTTCACGTGGAAGTGGCCGTGGCGTACGAACTGCCGTGCCTGCGCGCGCGAAGCTGCGAAGCCGAGCCGGTACACAACGTTGTCCAATCGGGTCTCGAGCAGGCGCAGGAGCGTCTCGCCGGTGATCCCCGATCCCTTTGCCGCCTTGCTGTAGTAGGTGCGGAACTGCTTCTCCAGCAGGCCGTAGTAGCGCCGCGCCTTCTGCTTCTCGCGCAGCTGGAGCAGGTACTCGGACTGCTTGATCCGGCCGCGGCCGTGCTCACCCGGCGGGTAGCTGCGGCGCTCGACCGAGCACTTCTCGGTCAGGCAGCGCTCCCCCTTCAGGAAGAGCTTCATGCCCTCGCGTCGGCAGAACCGGCACTTCGGTCCGATCGAGCGGGCCACTAGCGGTCACCTCCCGCCATCAGACGCGCCTCCGCTTCTTCTGGCGGACGCCGTTGTGCGCCTGCGGGGTCACGTCCTTGACGCCGAGGATCTCGAGGCCGGCGGCCTGGAGCGAGCGGATCGCCGTCTCACGGCCCGAGCCCGGGCCCTTGACGAAGACCTCGACCTTCTGGAGGCCGTGCTCCATGCCCTTCCGCGCGCAGGCGTCGGCCGTGACCTGCGCCGCGAACGGGGTCGACTTGCGCGAGCCCTTGAACCCGGCCGAGCCGGCGGACTCCCACACGATCACCGCGCCGTCCTTGTCCGTGAGGGTGACGATCGTGTTGTTGAAAGACGTCTTGATGTGCGCCTGCCCCACGGCGATGTTCTTGCGAACGCGGCGGCGCGTCCGGCCTCGGCCAGCCTGTCGACGAGGAGGAGCCATCAGGTCTTCGTCGCCGCCCTCTTGCCGCGCCCGACGGTCTTCTTCGGGCCCTTACGGGTGCGGGCGTTCGTCTTCGTGCGCTGGCCGTTGACGGGGAGGCTGCGGCGGTGCCGCAGCCCGCGGTAGGCGCCGATCTCGGAGAGGCGCTTCAGCGCCTGGGTGCGCTCACGGCGCAGGTCGCCCTCGACCTGCAAGTTCGTGTCGATGTACTCGCGGAGCTTCGTGATCTCGGGGTCGGTCAGGTCGCGGATCTTCTCGTCGGGCGAGAGACCCGTTCCCTCGCAGACCTTCAGGGCCGTCGCGCGGCCGATGCCGAAGATGTACGTGAGGCCGATCTCGAGGCGCTTCTCACGCGGAAGGTTGACACCGGCGATGCGTGCCATTAGTGGATCTCCTTGTGAGGCTGGTGGATGCCTGGGTCGCGAGCACCAAGCGAGGCAAGGACGCAGGGAGCGTTCGGGCCTGAAGGCCCGGCGACTGAGGACGCGGCCTCGCGCCGCGTGATCGCGGGCCAGGCGCCGCTATGTCTCGCAAGGTGATCCACTAGCTCCTTACCCCTGTCGCTGCTTGTGTCGCGGGTTCGTGCAGATGACCATGGTGCGCCCATGCCGCTTGATCACGCGGCAGCGCTCGCACATGGGCTTCACGGATGCTCTGACCTTCAATTTCTCTTCCTCTCACGCGAACCGCGCCCTTGCGGGGCGCGAGTTCGAAACGGTGGTTCGAACATGGCGTAGCACGGCCTACGCCGAGGCGAGAATGGTAGCAAAACCCCTTCGTTACGCGATCTGGCGGGCCCGAGCCGCCGTCAGGATCCGCGGCCCCTCATCCGTGATCGCCACCGTGTGCTCGAAATGGGCCGACCGGGACGCGTCCGCCGTGGAGATCGTCCAGCGGTCCTCACCCAGCACGACGTCGTGGGTCCCGACGTTGATCATCGGCTCGATTGCGAGCGTCATGCCGGTCGCGAGCGTCGGGCCGCGGCCCGGCTCGCCGTAGTTCGGGATCTGCGGGTCCTCGTGCATGTCCCGCCCGACGCCGTGGCCGACGAGGCTCCGGACGACCGTGAAGCCGCCCTGCTCGGTCGCCCGCTGGACCGCGTGCGAGATGTCCGTCAGCTTGCCGCCGGCCTGCGCCTGCTCGATGCCCGCGTGGAGCGCCGCGTTCCCGACCTCGAGCAGCCGCTCGGACTCCTCGTCGATCTCGCCCACCGGGAACGTGAAGGCGGAATCGGCCACGAAGCCGTCGAGCGTGACGCCGACGTCCACGGACAGGATGTCGCCCTCGCGGAGTGCGTAGGGGCCCGGGATCCCGTGCACCACGACGTCGTTCGGCGAGGTGCAGATCGACGCCGGGTACGGATAGGGGCCCTGGTAGCCCTTGAAGGTGGGGACGCCGCCCCTCGAGCGGATGTACTCGTCGGCGACCCGGTCGAGCTCGCCCGTCGTCGTCCCCGTGCGGACATGCTCGCCGAGCAGCGCAATCGTGTCGGCGACGATCTCGCCTGCTCGTGCCATGCGCTCGAGCTCCTGGTTCGACTTGCGGACGATCACTGGCTCACGACCGCGCCGCTACCTGCTCGAGGGCGTCCTGCACCTCGGCGAAGACTCCGTCGACGGATTTGTTCGCGTGCACACCCACAAGATTGCCTTGCGCACGGTAGTGCTCGACGAGTGGTTCGGTCTGCTCGTGGTAGAGCGCAAGGCGCCGGTCGATCGCCTCGGGCGTGTCGTCGGCCCGCCCCTCGAGCTCGGCCCGCCTGTGCAGGCGCTCCCTGGCGACGCCGTCGGGGAGCTGGAACTCGAAGACGATCGAAAGGTTCCGGCCGATCTCGTCGAGCATCGCATCGAGCGCGTCGGCCTGCGGCGGGGTACGCGGAAAGCCGTCGAGGATGAAGCCCCGCTCCGCGTCCGGCTGCATCAGCCGGTCGCGGATCAGGTCGATCATCAGCTCGTCCGGGACGAGCTGGCCGCTGTCGACGATCGGCTTCACCTTCCGGCCGAGGTCGCTGCCCTCCTCCATCGCCGCGCGCAGGATCTCGCCGGTGGCGATGTGCGGAATGCCGTACTCGGCCTGGATCCGCTTCGCCTGCGTTCCCTTCCCCGAGCCCTGAGGCCCGAGCAGCAACACGTTCACGCTATTTGAGGAATCCCTCGTAGGAGCGCATCATCATCTGCGACTCCATCTGGCGCATGGTGTCGAGCGCGACACCGACGGCGATCAGCACCGAGGTGCCGCCGAGCGCGCCGGCGAGCGCCTGCGAGACGTTCAAGTAGGCGATCACGATGCTCGGGAGCGTCGCGACGAGCGCGAGGTAGATCGCGCCGGGCAGCGTGAGCCGCGTGAGCACACGGTCGAGGTACTGCGCCGTCGGCGGCCCGGGACGGATCCCGGGGATGTACCCCCCGTGCTTGCGCAGGTTGTCGGCCTGGTCGACCGGGTTGAACTGGACCGCCGTGTAGAAGAACGTGAAGATCACGATCAGCGTCCCCTGCAGCAGCAGGTACGGCCAGTCCGTGTAGCTGAAGTACTTGTTGATGAAGCTCTGCGTCGCCGGGAAGTACTGGGCGACGGTCGGCGGGAACGCCATCACGGCCGCCGCGAAGATCACAGGGATGACGCCGGCCATGTTCACGCGCAGCGGCATGTAGGTCGAGCCGCCGGTGGTCATCCGGCGCCCCACCATCCGCTTGGCGTACTGGATCGGGATCTTGCGCTGCCCCTCCTGGATGAAGACGACGGCGACGACGACGCCGACGGCCATCAACGGGAAGAAGAGGCGCTCGAAGATCCCGCCGTCTACCCAGGCCCGGATTCCGAGCGGGAATCCCGTCAGGATCGAGGCGAAGATCAGGAGCGAGATGCCGTTACCGATCCCACGCTTCGTGATCAGCTCGCCCATCCACATCAGGAGCGTCGTCCCCGCGGTCAGGGTCACGACGATCAGCGCCCCGCGGCCGAAGTTCGCCTCGAGCGCGCCCTGCCGCTGGAAGAGGAACGCAAATCCAGTGGCCTGCGCCGCCGCGAGCACGACGGTCAGGTAGCGCGTGTACTGGTTGATCTTGGCGAAGCCGGCCTCGCCCTCCTTCTGGAGCTCCTCGAGACGGGGGATCACGACCGTCATCAGCTGCAGGATGATCGACGCCGTGACGTAGGGCATGATCCCGAGCGCGAAGACCGCGAACTGCGAGAGCGCGCCGCCCGAGAAGAGATTCAGCAGCGCGAGCACGGTGCCGCCTGCCGACGAGTTGAAGTAGTTCTCGATCGTCGCCGAATCGACGCCCGGCGCCGGGATCCACGAGCCCAGCCGGTAGAGCAACAGGATCACGGCGGTGAAGAGGACGCGCCGGCGCAGCTCGGGGACGCGCCAGGCGTTGGTCAACCAGGAAAACAACGAGCTAGCTCTCCTCGGCCGGCTCGGTCTCGGCGACCGGCTCGTCGGCGGAAGCATCCTCCGCCGGGGCCTCTTCGGATGCGGCCTCGGCCTGCGGAGCCGCGGCCGCCGGAGCGGGCCTTGCGGCCTTCTTGCGGCGCCGCTTGACCTTCGGCTCCTTCAGCGCGGTGGCTGACCCGCCCGCGCCCTCGATCTTCTCCTTGGCGGTGCCGGAGAAGGCGTGGGCGGTGACGGACAGTTTCTTCGAGAGGTCACCCTGCCCGAGGACCTTGACCTCGAGCTTTGCGCTGCGAATCAGGCCTGCCTCCGCAAGCAGCTCCGGCGTGATCTCCGTGCCGGCGTCGAAGCGCTCGAGGTCACGGACGTTGACCGCGGCCATGTGGGTGCGGTGCGGGCCGACAGGCATCGCGTCCTTCGAGTAGGGGCCGCGCTGCTTGCCGAGCCGCATGTAGATCGGCATCTGGCCGCCCTCGAAGCCCGCCCGCATCTTGTGCGAGCCCGAGCGCGCCTTCTGGCCCTTGATCCCGCGGCCCGAGTAGCGCCCCTTGCCGGAGCCCATGCCGCGGCCCACGCGCTTGCGATCCTTGCGCGCGGCGGCAGGCTTCAGGTTCGACAGGTTCAGCTGCTCGGCCATGTCGGGCTACTCCTCGCCTTCGATCCGGACGAGGTGGCGGACCTTCCTCAGCTTACCGGCGAGCTCCGGGCCTTCAGCGTGCTCGGCGGTGCGGCCGATCTTGCCGAGCCCGAGCGCGCGGAGCGTGCCGCGATGCCGCTCGCTCTGGCCGATCTGGCTGCGGATCTGCGTGATCTTGACGGTCTTAGCCATCGGGCTGCTCCTCGCCACCATCCGCCTCGGCGGCGACGGCGGCAGGCTTGGGCTCCGGCGCGGCCGGGGCTTCCGACTCCTCCTCGGCGGCCGCCTCGAGCTTCGGCAACGGCAGCACCTCGGCGATCGTCTTGCCGCGCGCCTTTGCGACCTCCTCCGGCCGTCGCAGGCTCTGCAGACCCTGAACGGTCGCCTTGAGCATGTTCACGGGGTTCGTGGTCCCGAGGCTCTTCGCGAGGATGTCCCGCACCCCTCCGAGCTCGAGCACCGCGCGCACGCCCCCGCCGGCGATGACGCCGGTCCCCTCACTGGCCGGCCGCAGCAGCACGCGCGCGGCGCCGAACTCGCCGAGGATCTCGTGCGTGATCGTGGTGCCGTGCTTCGGGACGGTGAAGAGGTTCTTCTTGCCGTCCTCGACGGCCTTCGAGATCGCCAGCGGGACCTCGCGGGCCTTGCCGTAGCCGACGCCGACGCGGTCGACCTCGTCGCCGACGACGACGAGCGCCGTGAACGAGAACCGCCGGCCGCCCTTCACGACCTTGGCGACGCGGTTGATCTCGACCACGCGCTCCTTGAGCTCGCGGCTGTCCTGGTAGTCGCTCAAAGACGGTCACCTCCTCTGCAGGGCGTGCTGACTGGCTGCGCAGGAGCGCGGCTGGCAAGGACGCAGGGAGCGTTCGTACCTGGAAGGTACGGGCGCGACTGAGGACGCGGCCAGGGGCGCTCCTGGGCACCCCAGGCAGTGCGAACTGTGCGGGAGGGGGCCGTCATTAGAACTCGATGCCCCCTTCACGTGCGGCCTCGGCAAGCGCCTTCACGCGCCCGTGGTACAGATAGCCGCCGCGGTCGAAGACGGCCGTCTTGACGTCAGCGGTCTTCGCCTTCTCGGCCAGCAGCTTCCCGACCTCCGCCGCCTGCTCCGACTTCGTCCCCTTGCCGGCCTCGAGATCGAGCGAGCTCGCCGCGGCGAGCGTGCGCCCAGCGGTGTCGTCGATCAGCTGGGCGCCGATGCCCCGGTTCGATCGGAAGACGACCAGGCGAGGGCGCTCGGCGGTGCCGAAAGCCTGCTTGCGCACCCGCTTGTGGCGGCGCTGTCGTCGCTGTCTCATCGTCAGCTGCGCCATTACGCTCTCTTTCCGACCTTGCGGCGGACGTACTCGCCGACGTAGCGGATGCCCTTGCCCTTGTACGGCTCCGGCGGGCGAACCGCCCGCACCTCCGCGGCGGTCTGGCCGACCTGCTGCTTGTCGATGCCCTTGACGATGACCTCGGTCTGGGTCGGCACCTCGAAGGTGATCCCCTGGCGGGGCTCGATCACGACCGGGTGCGAGAAGCCCACCTGAAGCTCGAGCGACTGTCCCCGCAGCGCGGCGCGGTAGCCGACGCCCTGGATCTCTAGGCGCTTCTCGAAGCCCTTGGTGACGCCCTCGATCATGTTCGCGACGAGGCTGCGCGTGAGCCCGTGCAAGGCGCGGTCGTCTCCGCGCTCGGTCGGGCGCGAGACAAGGAGCTCGCCGTCGGACTGCTCGACCTTCATCCGCTGCGGCACCTGCTGGGTCAGCTCGCCGAGCGGCCCGTTGACCATCACGCGGCCAGGGTCGAGCGACACCGAAACGCCGGCGGGGATCTCGATGGGTCTTTTGCCGATTCGACTCATTCAGCTACCAGACAAAACAGATGACTTCGCCGCCGATGCCTTCGCGCTCGGCGGTCTTACTTGTCACGACGCCCCTGGAGGTCGACATGATCGCCGTGCCCATCCCGCCGAGGACGCGCGGCAGGCGATCCTTGCGAGCGTACACTCGGCGGCCCGGCTTGGAGACCCGCTTGAGGTCGCTGATGATCCGCTCCCGGCTCGGGCCGTACTTGAGCTCGATCACGAGGGTCCCGTACGCGCGGTGCTTCTTCGGGTCGCCCTCCCGGCTGTTGAAGTCGGCCGCGCTCACGACCTGGAAGCCGGAGATGTAGCCCTCCTCCTGCAGGAGCTGAGCGATCTCCTCTTTCTGGCGGGAGGTCGGCATCTCGGCGGACTCGTGCAGCGCCTTGTTGGCGTTGCGGATCCGGGTGAGCATGTCTGCGATCGGGTCTGTCTGCATCCTTCGCTCCCTACCAGCTCGACTTCGTCATGCCGGGGATCTCGCCGTTGTGAGCGAGCTCGCGCAGGCAGATCCGGCAGAGCCCGAACTTGCGGTAGACGGCGCGCGGGCGGCCGCAGCGCCGGCAGCGGGAGTAGGCGCGCGCCTTGAAGCGCGGCTCACGCTGCTGCTTGTTCACCAAAGCCTTCTTTGCCACTACTGGTTCTCTCCTTGGTTTGCGAACGGGAGCCCGAGCGACCGGAGCAGCGCAAACGCGTGCTCGTCGGTCTTGGCCGACGTCGTGATCGCGACGTCGAGCCCGCGGATCCCGGCGATGTCGTCGTAGTCGATCTCGGGGAAGATGATCTGCTCGCGGATCCCGATCGAGTAGTTGCCGCGGCCGTCGAACGACCTCGGGCTGAGCCCGCGGAAGTCGCGGATGCGCGGGAGCGCGATCGAGACGAGCCGATCGAAGAACTCGTACATCCGGTCGCCGCGCAGCGTGATGCGCGCGCCGATCGGCATGCCCTCGCGGATCTTGAAGCCGGCGATCGACTTGCGGGCGCGGCGGACCTGGGCGCGCTGCCCGGCGATCGTCGTCAGCTCCTCGATCGCGGCGTCGAGCGCCTTGGCCTCGGTCTTGGCCTCGCCGACGCCCATGTTCAGCGTGATCTTCTCGATCTTCGGGACCTCCATGATCGTGCTGAGCCCGAGCTCGTCCCTGAGCTGCCCGCGGATCTCGTCCACGTAGCGCTGCTTCAGGCGAGGCGTGTAGGTCTCGGTTGCGGTCGCCATTACTTGTCGATCTCCTGGCGGCAGTCGTCGCGGCGGCAGACCCGCACGCGGCGCACCTCGCCCTGCTTCGTCTCCTTCACCACCGTGCCGACGCGGGTCGGCCGGTTGCAGACCGGGCAGACGAGCATCACGTTGGAGACCTGCACCGGAGCGGCCTTCTCGATGATCCCGCCCGGCTGGATTTGCGGAGCGCCCATCCGGCTCGGGTTGCGCATCGGGCGCGGACGGGTGTGCCGCTTGATCATGTTCAGGTTCTCCACGATCACGCGGCCGTCGTTCGGGCGCGCCTCCAGGATGCGGCCCTGCTTACCGCGGTCCTTGCCGGAGAGGATCTGGACGAGATCGCCCTTCTTGATCTTCATCGTCTGGGCCATCAGCGGTCACCTTCCGTGGGGCTCGTGCACGCCAGCCGTGAAAAGCCGGGCTGGCAAGGACGCAGGGAGCGCGCGTAGCCGGAGGCTACGGGCGCGACTGAGGACGCGGCCAGGACGCGCTTTGCAGCGCGCTGGCGGGTGCGAGCCACGCGGACAGGGGCCGCCATCAAAGCACCTCGGGAGCTAGGGAGACGATCTTCATGAAGTTCTTCTCGCGGAGCTCACGCGCGACCGGGCCGAAGATGCGCGTGCCGCGCGGATTCGACTGCGCGTCGATGATCACGGCGGCGTTCTCGTCGAAAGCGATCGAGGTGCCGTCGTTGCGGCCGTACGGCTTCTTCGTCCGAACGACAACGGCGCGGACGACCTCGCCCTTCCGGACGGCGCCCTGCGGCGTCGCGGTCTTCACGGTGCCGACGATCACGTCGCCCACCCGCGCATAGCGGCGATGGGACCCTCCGAGCACGCGGATGCAGAGGAGCACGCGGGCGCCCGTGTTGTCGGCAACTCGGACTCTGGATTCCTGTTGGATCATCGTTAGCGGGCGGCCTCGACGATCTCGGCGAGGCGCCAGTTCTTCGTCTTGGAGAGCGGCCGCGTCTCGACGATCCGGACGACGTCGCCGGCTTTCGCCTGGTTCTGCTCGTCGTGCGCGTGGAAGCGCTGCGAGCGGCGGACGACTTTCTTGTAGCGCGGGTGCGCCTTGACGACGTCGACGCGCACGACGATCGTCTTGTCCATTCCCGAGGAGACGACGACGCCGCGGCGCTCCTGGCTCCGGCCGCGCTCGCCCGCCGGCTTCGGCTGCCGCGTGATCGGCTTGCGCTCGCCCGGCTGCTCGCGCTTCGGCTTCGGGCGCTGACGGCGCTCCGACCGTGCGACGCGCTTCCGCGTCTTCTTCGCGGGAGCCTCGGCGACGGCAGGAACCTCCTCGCCTTCCTCGGCGGGAGCTTCGTCGGCCTCGGGCGGGGCTTCCTCGTCGGCAGGGGCCTCCTCGCCCTCCGCGACCGGCTCGGGCGCAGGTTCGGGCTCAGTCGGCTCAGGCTCGGGCACGGGCGGGCCCGGCTCCTCGGGCGGAGCCTCGGGGTCCGGCTCGGGCGGCGCCTCAGCCGCGGCCTCGGCCTCGACCGTCGGCTCCTCTGGAGTCTCTTCCGGCGTCTCTTCGGTTGTCTCGTTCTGCTCTTCGTCTGCCATGTCCTAGCCCTGCTCTCGCTCGTTGCGGACGGTGAGGATCCGGGCGATCTCGCGCTTGGCGAGCTTCAGGCGCGCGGGATTCTCGAGCGCGCCGGTCGCCGACTGGAACCGGAGGTTGAAAAGCTCCTGGCGCCGGTCGGCCAAGGCGATCTCCAGCTCCTCGTTGGTCATGTCCCTGATCTCTCTAGCCCTCAAAGAGATTCGCCTCCCGCTTCACGAACTTCGTCTTCACCGGGAGCTTGGTGCCCGCGAGGCGCAGCGCCTCCTTGGCGAGCGGCTCCGGAACCCCGGCGAGCTCGAACATCACGCGGCCCGGCTTGATCACCGCGACCCAATGCTCGGGCGAGCCCTTCCCTGAGCCCATCCGGGTCTCGGCCGGCTTCTGCGAGACCGCCTTGTCCGGGAAGACGTTGATCCAGACCTTGCCCCCGCGCTTGATCTTGCGCGTCATGGCGATCCGGGCAGCCTCGATCTGGCGGTTGGTGACCCAACCGTCCTCGAGCGCCTTGATCCCGAAGTCGCCGAACTGCACGTTCGTCTGGCCCTTGGACTGGCCACGACGGCGGCCGCGCTGGAACTTCCGGTACTTGGTCTTCTTGGGGAGCAGCATCAGTCGGTCTTCTCCTGCGACGGATCACCCGACTGCTCGAGCTTGGTCGGGTCCTCGACCTGCGTCTTCGGGGTAGTCGTGTCGGGCGCGTCGGCCACGGCCTCCGGCACCACCGGGTTCTCCGGCTGTATCTCCGGCTGCTCGCGGCCCTCCGCGGACACCCCGCGCTGGTCTGTACGAGGCTGCTCGACGCGTCCACCGCCGCCCGAGCCTCCGCGACCGCGTCCGCCGCCACCGCGCCCGCGGCCGCCGCCGCGCCGCTCGCGTACCGGGCCGAGGCCTTCGCGGTCGGCGTTGCCGCGGCGCCCGCTCTCGCGGGAGGCACTGAGGCCCTCGGTGCGGCCGCCTCGGCGGCGGGCCTGATCCTGGTCGCCGAGCCGAGCGTCGCGCCCGCCCCCGACGGACTCGTAGCCCTCCGGCATGATCTCGCCCTTGTTGATCCAGACCTTGACGCCGATCCGGCCCGACGGCGTCTTCGCCTCGACGAAGCCGTAGTCGATGTCCGCGCGAATCGTGTGCAGCGGCACGCGGCCCTCGGAGTAGGTCTCGGAGCGGCTCATCTCGGCGCCGCCGAGGCGGCCGGAGCAGGTGATCTTCACGCCCTGGGCGCCCGAGCGGATCGCAGAGGCGAGCGAGCGCTTCATCGCGCGGCGGAACGCCACGCGGTTTGCCAGCTGCTCGGCGATCGACTGGGCGACGAGCTTCGCGTCGAGCTCGGGGCGCTTGATCTCGTTGATGTTGATGTGGACGTTCTTCTGCGTGATCGCGTGCAGGTCGCGGCGCAGCGCGTCGACCTCGGCGCCCGACTTGCCGATCACGATCCCCGGCCGCGCCGTGTAGATGTCGACCGTGATCCGCTGCTTGTCTTTGCGGATCAGGATGTCCGACAGCCCCGCATGCGAGAGCTTCCCGAGGATGTGCTCGCGGATCTTGACGTCCTCGAGGATCGCGTCGGAGAAGTCCTTGTCGTTCGTGTACCAGTTGGACTTCCAGTCGTGGATGACGCCGACGCGCATCCCGCCGGGATGGATCTTCTGGCCCATCTAGCTCTCCTCGCTCTCTCGTTTCCGCGAAGAAGCCTTCGGCTTCTTCGCGGAGGTGCTCTCGGCCTTCGGCTTCGGCTTCGGCTTTGCGGCGGCCTTGCGCGCGCGCGGCTGCCGCTTCGGCTTCTCCTCCGCAGCCTTCTCTTCGGGCTTCGACTCCTCCGGTGCGGACTCCGGCTGCCGCCGCTGCTGGCGGCGCGGGCGGCTCACCTGGCCGTCCTCGTCCGCCGGCCGCAGGCGCAGCGTCACGTGGCAGGTCTTCTTTTCGATCCGCGCGGCGCGGCCACGGGCCCGGGCGCGCCAGCGCTTGATCGTCGGGCCCTCGTCGACGTATGCCGCGCTGACGATCAGGTCGTCGCCGATCAGGCCGTGGTTCGCCTCCGCGTTGGCGACGGCGGACGCGAGCACCTTCTCGACCTCGCGCGCGGCGGCGCGGGGCGTGAAGGCGAGCACCGTCCGCGCCTCTGGCACGCTGCGGCCGCGGATGTGCTCCACGACCAGCCGAGCCTTGCGCGGGGTGATGCGCAGCCATCTGGCCTGGGCGCGCACCTCCTGCGGCTCCTCGACCACAGGTGTCCGGGCTCTCGCCACTAGCGGCGCACCTCCGTCTTGCGGTCACCGGAGTGGCCGCGGAAGGTCCGGGTGGGCGCGAACTCGCCGAGCTTGTGTCCGACCATCTGCTCCGTGATGAAGATCGGGACGTGCTTGCGACCGTCGTGGACCGCGATCGTGTGCCCGACCATCTCGGGGAAGATCGTCGAGGTCCGCGACCAGGTCCGGATCATGTTCTTCGATCCGGAGTTGTTCATCGACTCGATGCGGCTCATCAGCCGCTCCTCGACGTACGGGCCCTTGCGGGACGATCTCGACACCTAGCGTTTCTCCTTGCCTCTCCGGCGCTGCCGGATGATCTGACGATCGGATTCCTTGTGCTTGCGGCGGGTGCGCTTGCCGAGCGTGGGCACGCCCCACGGCGTCACCGGGTGCCGGCCACCCTTGGACTTGCCCTCGCCGCCGCCGTGCGGGTGGTCGACGGGGTTCATCGCCGAACCGCGGACGGTCGGGCGGACGCCCTTCCAGCGACTCCGTCCCGCCTTGCCGCCGGTGATGTTCTCGTGGTCGACGTTGCCGACCTGACCCACCGTCGCGCGGCAGGCGAGTGGCACACGCCGCAGCTCTCCCGAGGGTAGCCGAAGCACGGCGCCTCCCTCGTCCTTGCCCACGAGCTGGACGCCAGACCCGGCGCTCCGTGCCATCTTCCCGCCCTGACCCGGCCTCAGCTCGACGTTGTGGACGAGCGTGCCCGTCGGGATGTTCTGCAGCGGCAGGGCGTTGCCGGGCTTGATGTCCGCTTGGGGGCCCGACTCGACCGTCGAGCCGACCCGAAGCCGCGCCGGCGCGAGGATGTACGACTTCGCGCCGTCCGCGTAGTGAAGCAGCGCGATGTTCGCCGACCGGTTCGGGTCGTACTCGATCGCGGCGACCTTCGCGGGAATCCCGTCCTTGAGGCGCTTGAAGTCGATCACGCGGTAGCGGCGCTTGTGGCCGCCGCCCTTGTGCCGCGTCGTGATGCGGCCCCTGTTGTTGCGGCCGCCGGTCTTCTTCACGGACTCGACGAGGCTCTTCTCGGGGTCGGACTTCGTGATCTCCGCGAAGTCGGAGACCGTCATGAAGCGGCGGCCCGGGCTCGTCGGCTTGAACCTGCGCGTGGGCATTAGTGGGCCTCCCGGTGGCATTGCCGGGCGCCGGTGAATGTCGCCGGGTGGCCCACTAAACCTGGGCCCCCTCGAAGATCTCGATCGCCTCGCCCTCGCGCAGCTGCACGATGGCTTTCTTCCAGCCCGGCCGGCGGCCGCGGATCATCCCGCGCCGCTTCGGCTTCGGGCGGACCTGGATGATGTTCACGCCCTGCACCTTCACGCCGAAGAGCTCCTCGACGGCCTGGCGGACCTGCGTCTTGTGCGCATCCGGGTGGACTCGGAAGGAGTACTTCCGATCCTCGAGCAGGCTGTAGCTCTTCTCAGAGACCACCGGCGCGAGCAGGACTTCGTTCGGATGGAGGCTCATGCGCTACCTCCCTGCTTCTTGCCGGGGGAACCTCCCGGTTCCCCCGAGACCCCCTCCACTCGCCCGCTGTCGCGGGCAGGCCGCTCCACGGCCCCCCGCTTCTGCACGTCCTCGAGCGCGGCCTCGCTGACGAGGAGCGCGCGCGCCCAGACGATCGCCGCCACCTCGAGCTCGGCCGGCGTGATCACCAAGACACGATCCAGGTTCCGGAAGGACTTGATCAGCTGGTCGTCGTCCTCGCGGACGACGACCAGGACCGGCCGATCCTGGCCCCACGCGGACAGCAGCTCGGCAGCCTTCTTCGTCGACGGCTCGGTGAAGCCCGACCCGTCGAGGACCGCCAGTGTCCCATTCGAGGCGTGGTCGGAAAGGGCAGCGCGGAAGGCGGCCTTGCGGGCTTTGCGATTGACCTTGACCGTGAAGTTCGTGCGCGGATGGAACGCGTTGCCGCCGCCCGTCCATTGCGGTGCGCGAGTCGTGCCGGCTCGGGCGCGGCCCGTGCCCTTCTGGCGCCACGGCTTCCCGCGGCCGCCGGCGACCAGGCCGCGGCTCTTGAAAGCGCGGGTGCCTGCCCGGTCCGCGTTCAGCTCCGCTCGAACGGCCTCGTGGACGAGGTGCGGCTTGACCTCCGCGCCGAAGATGGCCGCCTCGAGGGTGGCGTCCTTCGACTTCTTGCCGGCCGCGTCCAGTAGCGGAGCCTTCGGAGACTTCATCGGCCGCGCCGTCGAGGCCGCCGCGGCCTCTTCTGGGCGGCGCCGCCTAGTCGGCGCCTCAGCCACTGCGCACCTCCTCGCGGATCTCGACGATCCCGTTCTTCGGGCCTGGGACCGCGCCCTTGACGAGCAGGAGGTTCTGCTCCGGTTCGACCGCGTGAACGCGCAGCCCGACCTGGGTTGAGCGCTTCGCGCCCATCTGGCCGGCCATCCGCATGCCCTTGAAGACGCGGGACGGCGTCGCCGAAGCGCCGATCGAACCGCGCTTCCGGACGTTGTGCGACCCGTGGGACTCGGGCCCTCGGCTGAAGTTGTGGCGCTTGATCGTGCCGGCGAAGCCCTTTCCGATCGAAATCCCGGAAACCTTGATGCGGTCGCCCGGTTCGAACGTCTCGACCGTGACCGTCTCGCCCTCGGTGTAGACGTGCGGCCCGCGAAGCTCGACGAGCCGGCGGTGCGGCCCGACGTCGTGCTTGCCGAGGTAGCCGAGCTTCGGCTTCGACAGCTTGCGCTCCGGCACCTCGTCAAATGCGAGCTGGACCGCGTCGTAGCCGTCCGCGTCGGCGGTCCGCACGGCGACCACCGGGCAGGGGCCTGCCTCGATCACGGTCACGGGCGTGACGGCGCCGGTCTCCTCGTCGAAGACCTGCGTCATCCCGAGCTTTCTGCCGACGATGCCTTTCATCAGAGTTTTACTTTCATCAGAGCTTGATCTCGATGTCGACGCCCGCCGGCAGGTCGAGCCGCATCAGCGAGTCGACCGTCTTCGGCGTCGGGCTGTGGATGTCGATCAGCCGCTTGTGCGTCCGGATCTCGAAGTGCTCCCGCGAGTCCTTGTCCTTGAACGGGCTGCGGATCACGGTGTAGATGTTGCGCTCCGTCGGCAGCGGCACGGGACCGGTGATGGTCGCGCCGGTGCGAGTCGCCGTCTCGACGATCGAAGCCGCCGAGCGGTCCAGCGCCTGATGGTCGTAGCCTTTCAGGCGGATTCTGATCTTCGACTGCGGCACCGGCGCTATCTCCTTCGCTCTCTTCTCTTAGCTGGATGTAACTAGGGGCCGTAGGCCTTACTTGGCGATCTCGGTGACGACGCCCGCGCCCACGGTGCGGCCGCCCTCACGGATGGCGAAGCGGAGACCCTGATCCATCGCGATCGGCTGGATCAACTCGATCTCCATGTTCGTGTTGTCGCCCGGCATGACCATCTCCTGGCCCTCCGGGAGCTTGATCGAGCCGGTCACGTCCGTCGTCCGGAAGTAGAACTGCGGCCGGTAGCCGTTGAAGAACGGCGTGTGGCGGCCACCCTCGTCCTTCGAGAGGACGTAGACCTCCGCCTTGAAGTGCGTGTGCGGGGTGATCGACCCCGGCTTCGCGACGACCTGGCCGCGCTCGACGTCCTCGCGCTTCGTCCCGCGCAGGAGCACGCCCGCGTTGTCGCCCGCCTGGGCGAAGTCGAGCGTCTTGTTGAACATCTCGAGGCCGGTGACGACGGTCTTCTGCGTCTCCTCCTGGATGCCGATGATCTCGACCTCCTCGCCGGAGTTGATCTGGCCCTGCTCGATCCGGCCGGTGACGACCGTGCCGCGACCGGTGATCGTGAAGACGTCCTCGATCGGCATCAGGAACGGCTTGTCGGTGTCGCGCGTCGGCTCCGGAATGTAGGAGTCGACCGCAGCCATCAGCTCGAGGATCTTCTTGCCGTGCTCCTCGTCGCCCTCGAGCGCCTTCAGCGCCGAGCCCGCGATGACCGGAATCTCGTCACCGGGGAACTCGTAGGCGGAGAGCAGCTCGCGCACCTCCATCTCGACGAGCTCGAGCAGCTCGGGGTCGTCGACCATGTCCGCCTTGTTCAGGAAGACGACGATCGACGGCACCTCGACCTGCCGGGCAAGCAGGATGTGCTCGCGCGTCTGCGGCATCGGGCCGTCGGCGGCCGACACGACCAGGATCGCGCCGTCCATCTGGGCGGCGCCCGTGATCATGTTCTTGATGTAGTCCGCGTGACCCGGGCAGTCGACGTGCGCGTAGTGACGGTTCTCCGTCTCGTACTCGACGTGCGACGTGTTGATCGTGATGCCGCGCTGGCGCTCCTCGGGAGCGTTGTCGATGGACTCGAACGACCGCTCGGTCGCGCCACCCTGGTCCGCGAGGACCTTCGTGATCGCGGCCGTCAGGGTCGTCTTGCCGTGGTCGATGTGACCGATCGTGCCGACGTTGACGTGCGGCTTCGTGCGCTCGAACTTCTGCTTGGCCATCTCTTCCTTTCTTTCCTTTCTTTGCTAGCGCTCTGAGAGTGCCTAGGACGCGTAGCGTTTTCCTGCGTTATGCGGTCTGCGAGTCGACGAGCTCGCCGGCGATCGACTGAGGGACTTCCTCGTATCGCTCGAACTGCATGGTGAACGTGGCCCGGCCTTGCGTCGTCGAGCGCAGGTCGGTTGCGTATCCGAACATGGTCGCCAGGGGGACCCGCGCGGTGATCACCTGCGCGTTGCCCCTCGGCTCGAGGTGCTCGATCCGGCCGCGGCGTGAGTTGAGGTCGCCCATGACGTCGCCGAGGTAGTCCTCGGGCGTCACGACCTCGACCGCCATCACCGGCTCGAGCAGCTTGGGCTTCGCGCGCTTCATCGCCTCCTTGAACGCCATCGACCCGGCGACCTTGAAGGCCATCTCGCTGGAGTCGACGTCGTGGTAGGAGCCGTCCACCAGCTCGATGCGGATGTCGACCACCGGGTAGCCGGCGAGCACGCCCGACTCCATCGCCTCCTGGATCCCCAGGTCGACGGACGGGATGTACTCGCGCGGGATCCGGCCGCCGACGATCTTGTCGAGGAACTCGTAGCCCTCACCGGGCTCGGAGGGCTCGAGGTTGATGATCGCGTGACCGAACTGGCCGCGGCCGCCCGTCTGGCGGACGAACCTGCCCTCGATCTTCTCGACGCGCTTGTCGACCGTCTCGCGGTAGGCCACCTGCGGGCGGCCGACGTTCGCGTCGACGTTGAACTCGCGCGTGAGCCGGTCGACGATGATCTCGAGGTGCAGCTCGCCCATCCCGGAGATGAGCGTCTGCCCCGTCTCCTCGTCGGTCTGCACGCGGAAGGTCGGATCCTCCTCGGCGAGCCGCTGCAGCGCGGTCGCGAGCTTGTCCTGGTCGCCCTTCGTCTTCGGCTCGACCGCGACCGCGATCACGGGGTCGGGGAACGTCATCGACTCGAGCACGATCGGCGCCGTGTCGATGGCGAGCGTCTCGCCCGTCGTCGTCTGCTTCAGCCCGACGATCGCGGCGATCTCGCCCGCGCCGATGTCCTCCCGCTCCTCGCGGTGGTTGGCGTGCATCTGGAGGATGCGACCGATCCGCTCGGTCTTGCCGGAGGTTGTGTTCATCACGCGATCACCCGACTTCACCTGCCCCGAGTAGACGCGGATGTACGTCAGCTTGCCGACGTACGGGTCGGACATGACCTTGAAGGCGAGCGCCGAGAAGGGCTCGTCCATCGCCGGGCGCCGCGAGAGCTCGTGCTCGGTGCGCGGGTCGACCCCGTGCACGGGCGGCACGTCGAGCGGGCTCGGCAGGAAGTCGATCACGCCGTCGAGCAGCGGCTGGACGCCCTTGTTCTTGAAGGCGGAGCCCAGCAGCACCGGCGTGACCGTGATGTCGAGCGTCGCCGCGCGGAGCGCGCGCCGCAGCATCTCCGGCGTCACCGCGCTCTCGTCCTCGAGGTAGGTCTCGAGCAGCTCCTCGTCGTGGTCTGCGACCGCGTCGATCAGCTGGTGGTGGTACTCGTTCGCCTGCTCGGCGAGCTCGGTCGGCACCTCGCCGATCTCCAGGTTGGTGCCGAGGTCGTCGTTCCAGGTGAGCGAGCGCATCTCGACCAGGTCGACGACGCCGCGGAAGTTCTCCTCCAGTCCGATCGGCAGCTGCACCGGCACGGGCCGGGCGCCGAGACGGTCGACCATCGACTGCACAGACGCGAAGAAGTCTGCGCCCGTGCGGTCCATCTTGTTGATGAACGCGATGCGCGGGACCTGGTAGCGGTCGGCCTGGCGCCAGACGGTCTCCGACTGCGGCTCGACACCGGCGACGCCGTCGAAGACGGCGATCGCGCCGTCGAGCACGCGGAGGCTCCGCTCGACCTCGACCGTAAAGTCCACGTGCCCGGGCGTATCGATGATGTTCACGCGAAAATCACGCCAGAACGCCGTCGTGGCAGCAGACGTGATCGTGATGCCGCGCTCCTGCTCCTGCGCCATCCAATCCATCGTCGCCGCGCCCTCGTGGACCTCGCCCATCTTGTGGGTGCGGCCCGTGTAGTAGAGGATCCGCTCGGTCGTCGTGGTCTTGCCCGCGTCGATGTGGGCCATGATCCCGATGTTCCGGACCTTCTCGAGCGTGGAGGGAGCCTTGGTCGCCTGGGTCGCCACGGTTACCACCTGTAGTGCGCGAAGGCCTTGTTCGCCTGCGCCATGCGGTAGAGATCGTCCTTGCGCTTGAAGGCGCCGCCCTGCTGCTCGAGCGCGTCGAGGAGCTCGCCGGCGAGCTTCGCCGCCATCCCCTTCTCTCTGCGGTCGCGCGAGAACGTCACGATCCAGCGGATCGCGAGCGTGCGCGCTCGGCGCGCCGGCACTTCCACGGGCACCTGGTAGTTGGCGCCGCCGACGCGGCGCGATCTCGTCTCCAGCACGGGCGTGACCGACTTGACTGCGGCCTCGAGCACCTCGACCGCCGTCTTGCCCGAGCGCTCGGCCGCGATCGCGAGCGCGTCGTAGACGATCTTCTCAGCGGTGCTCTTCTTCCCGTTCTGCATCACGCGGTTCATGAGCTGACTGACCAGCTTGGAGCTGTGCACCGGGTCCGGCGCGATCTCCCGCGGCTGAATCTCGGCACGGCGCGGCATTACGAGCCCTTCTTGGCGCCGTACTTGGAGCGAGCCTGCTTCCGGTCCGAGACGCCGGAGGTGTCGAGTGCGGACCGGATCACCTTGTAGCGGATGCCCGGAAGATCCCGGACGCGGCCGCCGCGGATCAGCACGACCGAGTGCTCCTGGAGGTTGTGCCCCTCGCCGGGGATGTAGGTCGTGACCTCCATCCCGTTCGTCAGCCGGACGCGGGCGACCTTGCGCAGAGCCGAGTTCGGCTTCTTGGGCGTGGTCGTGTACACGCGCGTGCAGACGCCCCGCTTCTGCGGTGCGCCGCGCAGGGCAGGGGTCTTCGTCCTGCTCTTGGGCTTGACCCGGCCCTTGCGCACAAGCTGATTGACGGTCGGCATTTGCTCCTTCGAGGTGGTCGTGACAGCACAAAGGTCGGCGGGGGGCGATGCCCCTGCCAACCGGCCGCGGCATGGTAGCAAAGCCGTTTGGTTCCTGGGATTCGCCGAATCCGGACGCGCGATTTCCCCATCCCGGGCCGTAGCCAGATCACCGAAACGCAACTACAGTGAGCCTGGGCCGGTTCAGGCTCTTGCGGCGGCCTGAGGAGAGGATGGGAAGCACGAAAACGACGGAGGACGGGGCTAGATGAGCGATGCCCTGGCGTGGGCGATCTTCGCCGCCGGCGCCGTCGTGCTCGCGCTTGTCTTCCTGCTCCTGATCCTGCGCGAGCGGCGTGCGGCCGATCGGCGGTTCGAGGCGGTCGTGAACGAGCTCACGACCCGGATGGACGGGATGGTGCGGGAGCTCCAAACTGCGGTCGACCGGAGCGACGACGGCGACCAGCGCGCGCGGATCCTCGGCGAGCTGGCCGGGACGATCGACCTGGACGAGGTGCTCGCGCGGGTGCTGGAGGCGGCCGGCGCGATGGGCGGCGTCGACGCCGCGATGGTGACGGTGAGCAACGCCGACGAGAAGCCGATCGTCGCAACTGTCGGGCTCTCCCCGGAGGAGGCCGAGCTGCAGGCCGTCGCGGCTCCGCCCGCCACGGGTGGATTGCGGCCGATGACGATCTCCTACGAGTATCCCGACGGCGCCGAGGCCGGCGGCGGCGGGGATCTCATCAACCACGGTGTCTCCGTGCCGATTCCGGGCGAGTCGGGCTCGATCGGCTATCTCACGTGCTTCAACCGGTCCTCGGGTCACGCGTTCAGCGACGGGGACCGGCGGACGCTCGAGGAGCTCGCGGACCGCGCCGGCCCCGCGATCGAGAACGCGCACCGATTCCGCGAGGCGCGGCAGCTCGCCGACCTCGACGCGCTGACGGGGCTGCACAACCGCCGCTACTTCCACGAAACCCTCAAGCGTGAGGTGGCGCGGGCGCATCGCTACGGGCGGCGGCTGGCGCTCGTCGTCTTCGACCTCGACGACTTCAAGGCGATCAACGACCGGATCGGCCACCTCGCCGGCGACAGCGTCCTGGCGGAGATCGCGGAGCGGGTTCGATCTGTAGTCCGCTCAGCGGACGTCGCCTGCCGTGTCGGGGGCGACGAGTTCGGGATCATCCTCCCGGAGTCGACGTTGGCCGACGCGGAGCAGCTCTCGCATCGGATGCAGGCTGCCGTCGCCTCGCGTCCGATCGGCGACGCGGGGACGTTGCAGCTGTCCGCCGGGGCCGCGGAGCTCCTCGCGGAGGACGACGCGACCAAGTTCTTCGAGCGCGCGGACGACGCGCTCTACCGCGCGAAGGAGTCCGGGAAGGCCGAGGTCGTGGCCGCGGGCCCGACCGACGGGGCGCGCTCGGAGACGGCGAACGTCGCCGGCCGAGCGATCGGCCCGCTGAGCTAGCGCTTCGCCGAAAGTCTCACGACTTTCGGCGATTGCATAGGCGAGGCGCCGACGCGCTCCGCAGCAGCCGTAGAGGCGGAACGGGCAAAGCCCGT
>Ga0307318_10000070_pt1 | contig 29907 bp, 27 predicted proteins | sample ER_DNA_367_FD_194500 | JGI IMG/M metagenome (GOLD analysis project Ga0307318, IMG submission 194500) | Bulk soil microbial communities from the East River watershed near Crested Butte, Colorado, United States - ER_DNA_367 | ecosystem: Environmental > Terrestrial > Soil > Floodplain | place...
TGCCGGCGGTCACGCGGCCTCCCGCCCGGAAGGGCGTCGGCAGCGTCGCGAGTGCCTCCATCGTCGTGTCCGGCCGAAGGAACTCGTCGCGTCCCGCCACGCGCCAGCCGTCATCGGTGAAGACGGACATCGGCGCGACCGTCTCGCCCATCACGCCGTTCTGCCAGGCCGCGGTCGCGCGCTGCTGCGAGCGCAGCGAGTACGCGTCCGCCGCCTCCTTCGTCAGGTGCGGGAAGCGGTCGTGGAGGTTCTCCGCGGTCGCCCCCATGGTCACGGCGGAGGTGTCGACCAGCCGCTCGGCGACGAAGCGGGGGTTGAAGTCGACGTCCTCGCCCATCGGGTGGTGGCCCATGTGCTCGATACCGCCGGCGAGCACGAGGTCGGCGGCGCCCATCGCGATCTCGCCCGCACCCGCGGTGACAGCGGTGAGCGCCCCTGCGCACATGCGATCGACCGCGAACCCGGGGACGCTCTGCGGAAGTCCCGCGAGCAGCGCGACGTCGCGACCAAGGGTGAGGCCCTGGTCGCCGACCTGCGCCGTCGCGGCCATCACGACGTCGTCGATGCGCTCCGGCGGCAGCGTGGGGTTGCGGCGCAACAGCTCGCGCACGACCTTGACGCCCATGTCGTCCGCGCGTGTGCGCCAGAAGACGCCCTTCGGGCCTGCTCTTCCGAAGGCGGTGCGGACGCCGTCGACGTAGAAGACCTCGCGCAACTCACGCACGCCGGAGACCCTAGTCAATCGTCACTCATTCGCCACACCCGCGTCACACACCCGTGCGCACGCCCTCGATACGATCGCCTCAGGGAGGAGGTTGGGTGTGCCTGAGCAAAGGGCGGCCGCGCGGAGCGAGGAGGACTGGGCCGTGCACCTCGAGCGCGAGGAGCGGCGGTACCGCGACGGCGAGTCGAGGCTTCCGGAGGCGGAAGATGTCGACGCGCGACAGCGGCAGCTCACGCGTCTCGGCAACGCTGCGGGCGGCGCCGGGCTCGCGCTCCTGATGCAGGGACGGCCCGACGACGCGGCCACGTGGTTCCGGCGCGCCTCCGAGCGCTACCGCGAGAGCTTCGTCGACGCGCCGGCGGACAGCTGGGGCCGTCTGATCGGAGCCGTGAAGTCGCTCGTGCTCGCGGGGGACTGGGCTGCCGCCGAGGACGCCGCGCGGTGGGCGCTCGAGACCGGCGCCGAGGAGGCCGCCTCCGCGATCGGCCGGTACGCGGCCGCGCTTGCGCTGCTCGTCCTCGGCGACGACGAGCAGGCGCGGCAGCACGCGGACGCGATCCGCACACGGGACGACTTCCCTTCCGCCGTGGGTGACGCGCTCGCCTTTCTCGCGGCGCAGGACGTTCTTGGCTACACCGAGGCGGTCGAGGCGGTACTCGCTTCCTTCGAGGCCCGCGACGAGTACCTCGAGGAGATGCCGGTCGCGGACACCGTCCTCGTGCTGCAGGCGCTGGCCCAGCGACGCGGGATCGACGTCGAGCTGGCCTCGCCGCTGCTGCCGCCCACGAGGTAGCTAGTCGATTTCGACCGTGGTCGGCGGGTGGAACACGGTCGTGATGATCAGCGGCGCGAGCGAGGGGTCCTCGGCCTGGCGCGCGCTCTCCACGAGCTCCTCGATCAGCTCCAGCGCGTATTCGGACGGGATGCGAGCCGTGACCTGGGCGGAACGGAACGTCCCTTTCGTCCCGTGCTCGGCCCAGCCGCGCTGCACCTCCTCGAGCATCGCCGCGCGCAGGTCGCTCGTCAACCCCGAGGCCAGTAGCTCGGGCGCGACGCGCAGGGTGCGCGCAACGGCGCGATAGGGTTTTTCCCGGCCCTGGCCCCCTTCGGCGAGCTCGATCAGCCCGGCTCGCAGGAGCATGCGCACGTGGAAGTGCAGATGCCCGGGATCGACCCCGAGCTTGTTCGCGAGCTCGCGGTTGGTGAGGTGCTCTCCCTCGCCCGGGCCGAGCGTCTCGAGCACACGCAGGCGCAGCGGATGGCCGAGCGCTTTGAGCTGGTCCGGACGGTCCAGAGTCAGAATGTCCAAGGGCGGCTTGGACTCCGTGGCGGCCATGGCTTGGCTGTATACACCGGCTGCATCGCCGTGTCTAGCCACGCAGCCGGGCACACGCGGCGTCGTCGGCGACGACCGTCGTACGTCCCGCGGCGGAACGGATCAGGCTCGCAGGGGTGGCGGGGCTCGGCGGCTGGGCGAACGCCCGTTCCACCGCCTCCGCCTTCTCCTCGCCCGACACGATGAACAAGACGGCCGGCGCGGACGAGAGAACCGGCACGGTCATGGTCACCCGGTCGACGAACGGCTCGAGCTTCGCCTCGGCCGGGATCGCCCGTCGCTCGCGCTCGTCGAGCGTCGGCTGGTTCGGAAAGAGCGAGGCCGTGTGGCCGTCCGGGCCGAGTCCGAGCAGCACGAAGTCGAGCCGCGCCCCGTCCAGGAGCCGGTCGTATTCGTCGGCCGCCGCCTCCGCGCCGAGCTCTCCGCGGATGCGTTGCACCTCGCGCGGCTGCGCTGCGACTTGGTCGAGCAGGGTCTCGCGCGCGAGACGGAAGTTCGAGCGCTCGTCGTCCGGAGGAACGCAGCGATCGTCGCCCCACCAGAGCGAGGCGCTGCTCCAGTCGGGTTCGCGCCGGGCCGCGAGCTCGTAGGCGCGACCGGGCGAGGTGCCGCCCGTGAGGGCGAGCGAATGCCCTACGCGCGCCGCCTCGACGAGCTCGTCGGCGACCACGGACGCGACCTCCTCGGCGTCGGAGCACACCTTCAGCTCCACGCCGTGGAGCGTCATTGTTCTCCTGCCGCGAGCTCCTGGTTCCCCCCGGACCCCCTCCGCGCTGCGATGGAGTGCGTCACTGCTCTCCTCTCGCCAGCTCCTGGGAACGCTCCATGGCAGCCTGAATCGCGTTCAGGAACGCGGCGCGCACGCCGGCTGTCTCCAGCTCCCGGATTGCCCGGATGGTCGTCCCGCCCGGCGAGGTCACCTGCTCACGCAGCTCGACGGGGTGGATTCCCTCGTCGCGGAGCAGGCGGGCCGTGCCGAGCATCGTCTGCACGACGAGCTGGGTCGAGACCTCGCGCGAGAGGCCGAGCAGGATCCCGGCCTCGATCATCGCCTCCGCGAGGAGCGCGAAGTACGCCGGGCCCGAGCCGGAGACGGCGGTGACGGCGTCCATGTAGCGCTCGGGTACCTGCACGACCGCTCCGAGGTGGCCGAGCGCCTCCTCCGCCAGGCGAAGGTGCTCGTCACCGGCGTGGGCGCCTGCGCAGATCCCCGCGATCCCCTCGTGCACCGTCGCCGGGCGGTTCGGCATCGCCCGCACCACCGGCACCCCGGGGGCGATCTGCCGCTCGATCGAGGCGGTGGGGATCGCGGCGGCCACCGAGAGCACCGTCTGCTCCGGCGTGAGCAGGCCGCCGATCTCACCGAGGAGCGTGTCGAAGTCCTGGGGCTTGACCGCGATCACGACGAGCGCGGCTCCCGCCACCGCCTGCTCGTTCGAGAGGGTGACCCGCACGCCGTGACGCTCTTCGAGCTCGCGCGCGCGCTCCTCGTCGCGGACGGTCGCGACGATCTCTCCGGGCTCGCGCCAGCCGCCGCTCAGCAGGCCGCGCAGAAGCGACTCGCCGATCGTGCCGGCGCCGAGGATCGCGACGCGACGCGCGTCGACAGCCATAGTGCGGAGTCTAGGCTGCGCGTCTCTGCGGGAGGGGCACGAGCCCGAGGCCGTACGCGGCCAGCAGATAGATGCTCGCGAGGCCCGCCCATTCACCGTACGGCTCGAGCAGCTCGGCCGTCTCCCAGCCCTCCACCCGGCGGCCGCGGAGGGCGGAACAGAGCTTCACGAGACCCAGGTCCGCGACGAGCCCGCGGTCGTAGCGGCCGAGCCCCTCGAGGAAGACGACGCCGACCGACCACGGTCCGACGCCACGCTCGCGGAGCAGCCGGTCCGCGGACGCGTTGCCGGGAAGACCACGTAGCCGCTCGAGGTCGACCGAGCGGCAGACCCGCACGAGCGCGGCGCTGCGGCGTGCACCGAGGCCCAGGCGGCGGAGCTCGGCGGGCGACAGGCTCCCCAAGCTCTCGCAGTCGGGCGGCGCGTGGAGTCGCGTGCCGGTGAGCCGAGGCGTCACGGCGCAGATCACGGTGCGCTCGATCTCTCGCGCCCGGCGAGCCTGGATCAGCTGGCCGCAGACGGCGCGGAGAAGCGCGTGGGCGACGGTCGCCGTTCGCAGCGGGCGGAGCCCGCGGACACGTTTCGTCGCCTTGCCGATCATCGGGTCGCGTGCGAAGCGCCGCAGGAACTCCGAGTGGTCGTCGTCCAGCGCGAGTATGAATCGGAGCTCATCGATCCCCGTTTCGCTCGGGGCCCGCAGCTGCATCGTCCCGTTCGCCTGCTGCCACGCGCGCCCGGCCCCGCCGCTCGCGAGCGCGGCCACCAGGACGCCGTCGATCACCGTCCGAGTGGCGTCGCTGCCGTGACGTGTCGAGGCGCGAAACGAGTACGGGCCCCGCGGCCGGACCGCGGCCGAGATCACCTAGGAGCGCGGGGTTCCGCGGCGATCGGCCCGGAGGCGAGGTCGGCGGCCCGTTCGAGAACCTCGAGCGCCTCGTCCTCGCGGCCGGCGCGGCGGAGGAACTTGCCCCAGGCGCGATAGGCCTCGACGTAGTTGCGCCGGTGGCCGTGCTCTTCCATGAGTGAGGTCGCCCGGCGGAACGCGTCGTGCGCCGCGTCGGTGTCGCCGGTGAGCGCAAGGCTCTCGGCCAGCGCCCAGAGCGCGTTGCCCTTCTCGTGCTGGAACTCGTCTCCGATCGCGTCCAGAGCTGCCCTTGCATGGCGGACGGCGGTCTCGCCGTCTCCCAGCACGGCCGCCCGGCGTGACTGGTCGGTGCGGAGGTTGGCGACGTCCTCCGGCTCCGGATACGGCCCGAAGAGCTGTTCCGCCAGGTCGAAGTGCCGCCCTGCCTCATCCGGCCGGCCCTGCGACATCAGGATGCTGCCGCACAGCAGGTGCGCGCGCGCGAGGTGAAGCGTGTCATCGGTGACGTCGAGCAGGGCAATCGCCCGTCGCACGTAGTCGAGCGCAGCCGCCGGCCGTCCCTGCAGGTCGGTCAGGCGGGCGAGCGACCAGTAGAGGCGGACGCGTGAGTATGCGTCGGTCAGCGACTCGGCCTCGACGAGCACGTTGTCGAGCACGGACTGCGCGCGCTCGAGGTCGCCGAGGTCGGTGAGGGCGTAGCTCAGGTAGGTCGTGAAGCGAACGTGGGCGGCGAGATCGTCGGGCGCGTCCTGCGAGATCTCGTCCAGGCAGCGCTCGAAGAGCTCGACCGCCTTGTCCGAGCGGCCCGTCGCGACGTACGCGCGCCCGAGGGTCGCGAAGACATCGGGTCTCGCGCTCGGCGAGACCGGCGAGAGCTCGAGGCCGGCCTCCAGGCGCTCGATCGCGTCCGTGTTCCGGCCGGCCCCTGCGGCAGCCAGACCCAGGGCGACGTTCGCGCGCGCGGCGGCCACCGCGTCTCCGGCCGCGAGCGCCTCGTGGCGGAGCTGTTCGAGCTTCTTCCCGGCTTCGTCGGGCTTCTCCGCGAGGCGCAGCTCGAGCTCGGCGTCGGCGATCCGGAGCTCGCGCTCCTCGATGTCGCGGATCTCGGAGCCCGTCTCGAGGTAGTCCGCCGAGACACCGAGCTTCCTGGCGAGCATCCGCAGCGCCTTCACGGACGGCCGGCGGGCGCCCGCCTCGATTCGCGAGATGTACGCATAGGAGACGCCGGGGCTCGCAAGCTCGCGCTGAGACAGCCCGCGCTCGTGGCGCAGGCGTCGCAAACGTTGGCCGATGGTCTCGGCCTGTCCCTCGGATTCGCGCGGCACCGGGCGAATCTTGACCTCCGCTCAGGACATCGTCAAACGAGGTCCGCTTCTTGACAACAAATGACGACCCCGGTTGGTTCGGCGGCTCGGCAACCCCCGCTCCACGCATATGGAAGGGAGGTGGTCTCGTGTCCGCAAAGATTCAGGCATTGCTGATCGTGCTCGGCATGGTCGCTCTGGCAGCGCTGAACGGCTCGTCCCCCTGGGGCCCGTAGCGGCTGGCGTCCACGCGGGCGGGGCGTATGACGTTCGTGCGCCCCGCCCCGCGCCTTTGGGCAGCCGCTATCGTCGGCGCGTGAGCATCGACCCGCGCGTCGACATCGGCCACGTCCACCTGAAGGTCTCGGACATCGACCGCTCGCTCGCCTTCTACCGCGACGTCCTGGGCTTCGACGTCACCCAGCGGCACGGTGACGAGGCCGCCTTCGTCTCGGCGGGCGGCTACCACCACCATCTGGGGCTGAACACCTGGGATTCGCGCGGCGGCTCGCCGCCTCCGCCCGGGACGACCGGCCTCTACCACGTCGCGATCCGCTATCCCGGCCGCGCACAGCTCGGCGACGCGCTGCGGCGCCTGGTCGAGGCTCGCTGGCCCGTCGACGGCGCGACCGACCACGGCGTCTCCGAGGCGATCTACCTTCGCGACCCGGACGGCAACGGGATCGAGCTCTACCGCGACCGGCCGGAGGAGGAGTGGCCGCGCCCGGCCGAAGGCGACGGGGTGGCGATGCACAACGCGCCGCTCGACCTGCAGGCGCTTCTGACGGAGGCCGGCTAGTGCCGAAGGGCTACGCCGAAGGCCCCGCGGCCGAGGAAGCCGAGCGCCGGCGCGAGGAGCTCGAGCGTGGCGACGACGTCCCGTAGCGCGAGCTGAGGCTCGCGGTCTACGGCTCGACCGAGGACGAGCCCGAGCGGCACTTCCTCGGCTGGCGCGACGACCTCGACCCCGACGAGCTGTTCGCGCGCGGCGACGCCTGGGGCATCACCGTCGTACGGGTCAGCCCACGCTGACGCGGGCCGAGGCCGTGGGGCCTGTGCGCCGGCCGTCGGAGGGTGCGACAATGGCAGGAGACGCGCTCCGCTCGCTGCTCGGGAGACTCGCCGACACAACTGCCCGCGGCCACCCGCTCTCGACCGGCGAGCTCGCCGAGCTGAACGCCGTGACCGGGCGCCTGCCCGTGCGCGCCCAGCTCGAGGCTCTCCCGGACGGCGGCTACCTCGTGGACTTCTCCCCGGTCGGGGGCACCTGGATCGACCGGGTCGAGCGAGAGCTGTCCGGTTCGTTCGCCTCGATTCTCCGACGCTCGCGCCCCCCGCGCCTGAAGAGGTGCGCGGACGAGAGCTGTCGGCGCGCGTTCTACGACGAGACGCGGAGCCGCACCCGCCGCTGGTGCGATTCGCGTACCTGCGGAAACCGGTCGCGCGTGCGGCGTCATCGGCGGCGCTCTGTCCGCTCGCTGTAAGGCGCGGCGGTGCTATACCTAGTCGGCGAGATGGCAAAGTCCGTCGAGCAGCTCGAACAGGTCACCATTCGCTTCGCCGGCGACTCCGGGGACGGGATGCAGCTCACCGGCGGCCGCTTTACGAGCGAGACCGCGCTGATCGGGAACGATCTCTCGACGCTGCCCGACTTCCCAGCGGAGATCCGAGCGCCGGCGGGCTCGCTCCCGGGCGTCTCCGGCTTCCAGCTCCACTTCGCCGACCACGACATCCTCACGCCCGGCGACGCGCCCGACGTCCTCGTGGCGATGAACCCGGCGGCGCTGAAGACGAATCTGCGCGACCTGCCCAAGGGCGGCACGCTGATCGTCAACCGCGACGCCTTCACCGAGCGCAACCTCGAGAAGGCCGGCTACGACGCAAGCCCGCTCGAGGACGGCTCGCTCGACGAGTTCCACCTGCACGAGGTGCCGCTGACGACGCTCACGCTGGAGGCGCTGAAGGAGGTGGAGATCACGAAGCGCGAGGCCGAGCGCTCGAAGAACATGTTCGCACTCGGCCTGATGTCGTGGCTATACCACCGGCCGACCGAGGGGACGGTCGCGTTCCTCGAGCGCAAGTTCGCCTCGAAGCCCGCGATCGCCGAGGCGAACGTGAAGGCGTTCAAGGCCGGGTGGGCGTACGGCGAGACCTCCGAGGACTTCGTGGTCTCGTACGAGGTCGCGCCCGCGCCGATGGCCCCCGGCACCTACCGCAACATCACGGGCAACCAGGCGCTCGGGATCGGCCTGATCGCGGCGAGCGTGAAGAGCGGCCTCGAGCTCTTCCTCGGCGCCTACCCGATCACGCCTGCGTCCGAGATCCTGGAGCACCTCTCGCGCCACAAGCGCTTCGGCGTGCGCACCTTCCAGGCGGAGGACGAGATCGCCGCCGCCGGCGCGGCCGTCGGGGCGAGCTTCGGCGGGGCCCTGGGGGTCTGCACCTCGAGCGGGCCCGGTGTCGTGCTGAAGGCCGAGACGGTCGGTCTCGCCGTCGCGCTCGAGCTGCCCCTGCTGATCCTCGACATCCAGCGCGCCGGGCCCTCCACCGGCATGCCGACGAAGCCCGAGCAGGCCGACCTGCTGATGGTGATGTTCGGCCGCAACGCCGAGTCGCCGGTGCCGGTCGTGGCGGCCTCGACCCCGGGCGGCTGCTTCGACGCGGCGCTCGAGGCGGCTCGCATCGCGCTCAAGTACCGCACGCCGGTGTACCTGCTCTCGGACGCGTACCTCGCCAACGGCTCGGAGCCGTGGCTCCTGCCCGACGCGGCCGCGCTGCCCGAGATCCCGGTCCACTTCGCGACCGGCCCGAACCGCGACGGCGAGTTCCTGCCCTACGTCCGCGACCCGGAGACGCTCGCGCGCGCGTGGGCGATCCCGGGCACGCCTGGCCTCGAGCATCGGCTGGGCGGGCTCGAGAAGCAGGACGAGACCGGCAACGTCTCGTACGACCCCGACAACCACGACCGGATGGTGCGCCTACGCGCGCAGAAGGTCGCCGGGATAGCCGCGGACATTCCGGAGCTCGAGGTCGACGACCCGGACGGCGCGAGCCTGCTCGTGCTCGGCTGGGGAGGGACGTACGGGCCGATCACCGCAGCCGTGCGCCGCGTGCGCAAGTCGGGCAAGAAGGTCGCGCAGGCTCACCTGACGCACCTGAACCCGTTCCCGCGGAACACCGGGGAGGTGCTGCGTGCGTACGACCGCGTGCTCGTGCCCGAGATGAACCTCGGCCAGCTGCTGAAGCTCGTCCGGGCGGAGTTCCTCGTCGACGCGGTGGGCTACAACCGCGTGCGCGGCGTGCCGCTGACCGCCGGCGAGCTCGCGGACACGATGGAGGCATTGCTCTGACTGGCAACGGCAACGGCAAGCTCGCGGCGAAGGACTTCAAGACCGACCAGGAGGTTCGCTGGTGCCCGGGCTGCGGGGACTACGCGATCCTCGCCGCCGTGCAGAGCTTCCTCCCCGAGCTCGGGATCCCGCGGGAGCGGATCGTGTTCATCTCCGGGATCGGCTGCGCGGCCCGCTTCCCCTACTACGTCGAGACCTACGGGATCCACTCGATCCACGGGCGCGCTCCTGCGATCGCGACCGGGCTCGCGCTCTCGCGGCCCGATCTCTCGGTGTGGGTCGTCACCGGCGACGGCGACGCGCTCTCGATCGGCGGGAACCACCTGATCCACGCGCTCCGCCGCAACGTGAACGTGAAGATCCTGATGTTCAACAACCAGATCTACGGGCTGACGAAGGGGCAGTACTCGCCCACCTCGCCGCTGGGGACGCTGAACAAGACGACGCCGATGGGCTCGCTCGACTGGCCCTTCAACCCGGTCGCGCTCGCGCTCGGCGCCGAGGCGACGTTCGTCGGGCGCTCGATCGACACCGACCGGGCGCAGCTGACCGAGGTGCTGCGGCGGGCACACGCGCACCAGGGTGCTGCCTTCGTCGAGATCTACCAGAACTGCAACGTCTACAACGACGGCGCGTTCGACGCCGTGCGGGACGAGAAGGAGAACCGGATCCTCCTCGAGCACGGCAAGCCGATTCGCTTCGGCGCCGAGGGCGAGCGAGGCGTGCGCCTGCGTCCGGACGGCTCGGCGGAACTCGTCGACGTGGCCGAGGCCGGGGAGGACGCGCTGCTCGTCCACGACGAGCAGGCGGAGACGCCGTCGTTGGCCTCCGCGCTGGCGCGCCTCTCGCACACTCCGCACGGCCCGACGCCGATCGGTGTCTTCCGGGACGTCGAGCGGCCCGTGTACGACCGCCTCATGGGCGAGCAGCTCGAGCGAGCCCGGCGCGAGCAGGGCGAGGGCGACCTCGCGGAGCTCCTGCACGCTGGCGACACCTGGACGATCGACTGACCACCGGGCGGGCGTAGACTCGCCGCCCGTGGAGGGCAGGCTCCCGTTCCGCCGGTGGCAGACGTGGTTCCGCGTCGTCGGGGACGATGAGACGCCGGGCCGGTTGCCGCTGCTCGTCCTGCACGGCGGCCCGGGCAGCTCGCACGACATTCTCGAGGGGCTCGGCGCGCTGACGGCGCGGGGGCGGCGGGTCGTCTTCTACGACCAACTGGGCGGTGGCGACTCGGACCGGCCGGACGACACGTCGCTCTGGACCGTCGAGACCTTCCTCGAGCAGCTGCGCTCGGTGCGCGACGGGCTCGGGCTCGAGCGGGTGCACCTCTTCGGCTCCTCGTGGGGCGGGATGTTGGCGCTCGAGTACGTGTTCACCCACCCGGAGGGGCTGGCGAGCCTGGTGCTGAACTCGACTCCCACGAGCGCGCCGCGCTGGGCGGAGGAGACGCTGCGGCTGCACGCCGAGCTGCCGGCGGGGCTGGACGGGAAGGCCGCCGAGGAGGAGTTCAAGCGCCGCCACATCTGCCGGCTCGAGCCCGAGCCAGAGGTGATCACGCGGGCGCGGGCGAAGTTCGGCGTTCAGGTCTACGAGACGATGTGGGGCCCGAACGAGTTCACCGTCACCGGCACGCTGCGCGACTGGGACGTGATCGACCGGCTCGGGGAGATCGACGTGCCGACGCTGATCACGTCCGGCCGCCACGACGAGTGCACGCCGGCGCTCGTCGAGCCGCTGCACGAGGGGATCGCCGGCTCGCAGTGGGAGCTCTTCGAGAACTGCTCGCACATGTCGTACCTGGAGGAGCCGGAGCGGTACCTCGAGGTCGTCGGCGGCTTCCTCGAGCGAGTCGAGACCCCGGTGTCAGACACAGACCCAAATCTGTGACGGAACGTGCGAGGCCCGCCTCGTGGCGGGCCTCGCAGTAGACAACGTGAGAGCTAGCCGTCCGAGCCGATCGAGACGGTCTTCACGACCTCGCAGTTGACGGTCGTGTCGTTCTCGCCCGCGCGGAGCCACGCGACGTCGTGGTGGCCGGGGCCGCAGTCGAGCGTGTCGACCTGGCCGTCGGCGGCGAGCGAGTGCAAGACGTCGTTGCCCGCGCCCCCGTTCTCGACGTCGACGCCACGGCCGCCCCAGAGGAAGTCGCGGCCGGCGCCGCCGGTGACCGTGTCGTCACCGGGACCTCCGTGGAGGCGGTTGAGGCCGGTGTCGCCGCCGGTGATCGTGTCATTGCCGTAACCGCCCCAGATCACGGCGCCGTCGTCTCCGGCGCCGAGGGTGTCGTCGCCGGGGCCGCCGAAGAGCCGGTCGAGACCGGGACCTCCGTCGGCGGAGTCGTTGCCCCTGCCGGCGTAGACGATGTCGCGCCCCTCGGCGGCCGAGACCTGGTCGTTCCCGGCGAAGGCGAGGACGAGGTCGCGGTTCGCGGTTCCGGCGATGACGTCTTCGCCGCGCGTCCCGCGGATGACGTTGAACCACCGGGCCCCGGCCACGCCGGTCACGGCGAGCCCGAGACCCAGAGCGAGGGCGAGGACGATGAGCCTGCGTGCCATAGAGAAACCTCCGTTCGAGAGCCTGCCTTGGCCGCAGTAAACGCCCCGTGGGTTAGGCGTCCGTGCGCGAATTGGAAAGATTCTTTGAGCGAGAGGTTCGGGGTTATCGCCGACCGGAGATACCGCCGACGTGAGACCGTTCCGGCGTTCCGAGGCTGCCACGGTCGTGGAGGAAGCGCCTGTCGTCGAGGAAGAGGAGATTGGGCCCCCTCCACCACCACCGCCGCCGCGACGGCCGTTGCTCTGGCCGTGGCTGCTGCTTCTCCTGCTGCTCGTGCTCGGAGGCCTCGCCGCGGCGTGGTTCTTCACGCGCGACAACGACGACAACAGCGCTTCGACCGTCAACGTTCCGAACGTCGTACGCCTCAAGCAGCAGGAGGCCGTGTCGCGGCTGAACCGCAGGGGCCTCGTCGCACGCGTTAGGACCCGGACGAGCGAACAGCCGCCGGGAACCGTCGTCGCGCAGGACCCGAATCCCGGCGCGGATGTCACCCGGCACTCGGTCGTGAGGATCGCCGTCTCGGCCGCGCAGACGGTGGCCGTGCCGAACGTCGTCGGCATGCGTGCCGCGGCGGCCGTCAAGGAGTTACGGGCGAAGGGCTTCCAGGTACAGGCCGCCAACGTCGCCTCGAAGAAGCCGTCCGGAACGGTGCTCGGCCAGAGTCCTGCTGCAGACGCCGAGGTCTCGCGCGGCTCCACCGTGATCATCCGGATCTCGCGCGGGCTCGTCACGGTCCCCGGCACGCTCGGGCAGTCGCGCGACACGGCCGTGGCAACCGTCCGCGGCGCGGGGCTCGTGCCGAAGGTCTTCACGGTGCCCTCGTCGCAGCCCAAGGGGACCGTTGTCGCCCAGACTCCGAAGCCGGGGAAGCGAGTTCCCGCCGAGTCGACCGTCCGGCTCAATGTCTCGAACGGCCAGAGCGGAGGCGGAGCGCCGCCGCCACCCCCGCCACCACCACCGCCACCGCCTCCTCCCGCGGCGTCGGTGACCGTCCCCGACGTGACCGGCCAGTTGCAGGACGCGGCCCAAAGGCAGCTCAACTCGGCCGGGCTGAAGTCGGGCGTCGTCTACCTGCCCTCCGACGAGCCGCAGGGCATGGTGGTCTCGCAGTCACCGGCGGGTGGGGCAACGCGGAAGAGCGGCACCCGGGTGCAGCTGAACGTCGCCCTCGGCCCCAATCCGGGCGAGCAGCGGGCGGTGCCGAACGTGGTCTCCCTCGATCCGGCCACGGCGCGCTCCCGCCTCACCGCGGCCGGCTTCGAGGTGCAGACGCTGCCGCAGGCGGTCAGCGACCGGAGCCAGATCGGCAAGGTCGTCGACGAGCAGCCCTCCGGCGGCCGGAGCGCGCCTGTCGGGTCGGTCGTGACGATCTACGTGGGCCGAGCGCGCTAGCTGTCGATGCCGTCGTCGCCCTCGACCACGTCGACCGAGACGATCAGGTCGGGGCGGATGAAGCGACCGGCGTAGAAGGGCCACTGTCCCTCGGTCGCGGTCGAGAACTGCTCGATCACTTCCTGGGCGCCTTCCATCGCGGTGCCGAAGTCGCGGAACGAGCCGACCACGACGCCATCGCCTTCCTTCAGGCGGACGACGACGCGAAAGTCGCTGCGCTTCGGGGCGAAGAGCTCCTCGAGCTCGGTCACCGACGGCGTCTCGGCCTCGAGGGCCTGCTCGACGACCGGCAGCGCCTGCTCGAGAACGGGCTCGGCGACCGGCAGCGCCTGCTCGAGAACGGGCTCGGCGACCGGCAGTGTTTGCTCCACGATCGGCTCGACGACCGGCAGCGCCTGCTCGACGACCGGCTCGACGACCGGCAGCGCCGGCTCGGCGGGCTCGGGCGCGATCTCCGCCACCTGCTCGACGACCGCGGGGACGACCGGCTCGGACGCGACCTCGGGCTCCTGCTCGGCCCCGATCGGCACGAGGGGTGTGAGCTCGACCGGCTGAGTCGCGACGGACGCCGCAGGCGCGGGCTCGGGCGCGGCCTCGGGCTCGGCCGGGGCCATCGTCGGCAGCTCGACCACCGGCGCCTCGGCCGGGGCGGGTGCCATCAGCGGGATCTCGGGCTCCGGAGCAACCTCGGCCGCCGCGGACGCCTCGACAGGAGCGACCTGGGGCGCCGGCGCGGGCGCGGGTGTTCCGCCCGCGAAATAGTCATGCACGTGCGCCGCCGTCTCGGCCTCCTCGACCGGCGCCATCGCAGGCAGCTCGGCCGGAGCGGGAGCGGGCGTTGCAGCCGGCTCGGGCTGCTGAGGCACCTCGGCCTGTGGCGCGACCGCCGGGGCCACCGCGATCGCACTCTCGGGCGGCCGGATCGCCGGAGGCGGCGTCGGTAGCCCGGCGAGTCCGTCGCCGGTAGGCATTGCCGACGCCATCGGCGCTCGGACAACAGGCGGGCTGAGCGGAGGCTCGAGCCCCAAGCTCATTCCCGCAGTGATCTCGTGCGTTCCTAGTACTGCCGACATGTAATCGCCCTTTCCGTTGGTCTCGTGCGGCTCCCGCAGGAGCTCGCGAGCCCGTTCGGCCAGCTCGGGATCCACGAGCATGAGCTCGGGCGAGAGCGACCGTTCGGGGGAGAGATGATCGATGAGACCAATCGCCGCAGTTTCCGCAGTTGTCGTTCGTCTGTACACGCCATGCAGGGGTGACCCCGCGTACGCAGTATCGGTCTGGCCCCTCCGAGGCGAATCACCCCATGGAGTGAAATGCCGCGGGGCGGGCGACGCCCGGCCTGGGCGCCGCCCGCCTGCCGCCGCTAGTGGTTCGAGGCCCCAGGTGAGGGGCTTGCGCTGACCGAGAAATCGGTCGCGTTGTTGTTCGTGTCGTGGCCGTCCGGGATGCGGTTCGCGCTGCTTCCGGGTGCATCCGTCGCCGGCGGTGCCGTGGCCGGGGTGCCCTCGACGAACGCGTTCGTGGCCTCGCCGTACCCGACGGAGTCGAGGATCGTTCCCGAGGCGTCGCGGACAGCCAGGCCGCCTCCGGTCGCCGCGATCGAAGCGGAGAACGTCTGGTCCGGCGTGTGCGAGCCGAGGTAGCCGCTCCCGGCCAGCAGGTAGAAGCCGCCGGTCGGAATCGTCGTGCCGGCCGGAGCGGTTGCGAGAGTCACGTCGCTCGCGCCCGCCGCCGAGCGGTAGGCGACCCGGAAGCCGCTGATGTCGGCCGCAGACGTGCCGACGTTCACGAGCTCGACGAACTCGTTCGAGGCCGCCCCGGCCGAGCCGGTCATGAACTCGTTCACCCGGATGTCGCCCGTGCCGCCGCCACCACCGCCACCGCCGGAGGCGACGCACTTCAGCGTCGCGACCCCGCTCGCGTCGTAGGTCAGCGTCGCCGTCCCGGCGGCGCCGGCGAGGTGGCAGGCGATGCCGTTCAGGCTCTCGAGGGATGCGAGCGGTGGGCCGGCTGGACCCTGCGGACCGGTGGCTCCGCGCTGGCCGGCAGGCCCGGGTGCGCCTGCGGGGCCCGTCGCGCCCCGGGCTCCGGCGTCACCTTTCGGACCCTGGGCTCCGGCCGGGCCGGGGGGACCGGCGGATCCGGCTGCCCCGGCAGGACCGGTCGCGCCGCGCGCGCCCGCCGGGCCCTGGACGTTCCACGACAGCGGCGACTCGGCGCGCTTGCAGGCGTTGAGGGACGCGACCACCCGCACCAGGCCGCTCTTCTTCTTCACGCACGCGTTGATGACGGCGCTCGAGGGCCGTCGGGCGCTCGGCTGTGCCGCCAGCGCGACGCCGGCGGCAAGTACCAGCGGCAGCGCGACCAGCAAGACGCGTCTTCGGAGAAGGCGCATGTGGATCTCCTCTCGGTCGATTGCGTCCACCGATACCGGCGGCCGGGGCGCCGACCCGCCGCTCGTGCGCCTTTCGGCGCGCCTTTGTCACACAGGCGTTAGAAGTGCGCGCCGCGCCAGCCGCTGGCGATCACGATCACGATCCCAGCGGCGACCAAGAGCCGGTACACGACGAAGACGGTGTAGTCGTGCCGGCGCACGTAGCCGAGGAGGAGGTCGATTGCGACGAGCCCGATCGCCGCTGCGGCCATCGTCCCGACGACGAACGGCCCGATCGACCCCGCCGGGAGCGACTCCAGCACGACGTGCTTGATGCCCTTGTAGACGACCGCGCCGAACACGATCGGGATCAGCAGCAGGAACGCGAAGCGCGCCGCCGAGTCCCGGTCGAGGCGAAAGAAGCGGCCGGTCGTGATCGTGATCCCGGAGCGCGAGACACCCGGCATCAGCGCGAGGATCTGCGAGATCCCGACCGCGAACGCGGGCCAGAAGCCGAGCTCGCCGATCCGTTTCTGCTGCGGGAGCCTGTCGGCGAGCCAGAGCAGCACGCCGAAGACGCTGAGGAAGACCGCGATCTGCCACGGCTGGCCCAGGTGGCTCTCGATCGAGTCTTCACCGAGGGCGCCCGCGATCGCCGCAGGGATCGTCGCCGCGAAGATCCACCACGCGATGCGCTCGTCCAGCGAGCTCACGCTGCGGCGCGCGACCGAGCGGAACCAGGCGCCGACGTAGCGGACGACGTCGGCCCAGAAGTACACGACGACGGCTACCAGCGTGCCGAGGTGCAGCGCGACGTCGAAGGTCTTGTTGAAGTCCGGGTGCGCCTCGAGGTAATGCCAGTCCGCGAGCCACGGAACCAGGATCAGGTGGCCCGACGAGGAGATCGGCAGGAGCTCCGTGACCCCCTGGGTGATCACGAGGGCGAAGGCCTGCCAGTCGGAGAGCCTGCCGGCCTTCTCGCCGACGTCCGCGAACGAGAGGATCGCGGCCACGAGCAAGAGGAGCGCCGCGATGCCGTACACGAGCCCTGGCCGAATCCGGCGCCGTGGCTCGGCTACCGAGGCTGCCGTGGCGCCCACGCGCCGGAACGTAGCAGTAACGATCGCGGGCGCGAACCGGCTACCGTCCTAGTCAAGGTCCGCCGCGCGGCCTACGCTTGAGAGGTGGACGAGCACGTGTTGCTCGTGGAGGACGACGCCTCGATCCGCGAGGTGGCGACGCTCGGCCTCGAGCAGGCCGGCCTGCGCGTCACCGCCGTCGGCGACGGGCGCGAGGGGCTCTCGCGCTTCCGCGAAGGCGGCTTCGACCTCGTCCTGCTCGACGTGATGCTCCCGTCGCTCGACGGGTTCGAGGTCTTGCGCGAGATCCGCCGCGACAGCGGGACGCCGATCGTGATGCTGACGGCGAAGAGCGAGCTGCACGACATCGTGGTCGGGCTCGAGCTGGGAGCCGACGACTACGTCACGAAGCCGTTCGAGCTGCCGGAGCTCGTCGCGCGGATCAAGGCCGTGATGCGGCGGGCCGCGCCCGGAGGTGACGGGGACGCGACGATCAACGTCGCCGGCCTCGAGATCGACCCCGGGGGCTTCACGGTTCGCAAGGGCGGCGCGGAGGTCAACCTCACCGCGACCGAGTTCCGGCTCCTGCACGAGCTCGCGCGGCGGCCGAAGCAGGTCTTCACGCGCGACCTGCTGCTCGAGCTGGTCTGGAACTACGACTACCTGGGCGACTCGCGCCTGGTCGACGCCGCCGTCCAGCGCCTGCGCGCGAAGGTCGAGGACGATCCGAAGCAACCGGCGCTGATCCGCACCGTGCGCGGGGTCGGCTACCGCTTCGACGCGGGCTGATGCGCCGGCGCCAGGGGATCGCGGCGGGAGGGCTCCGCCGCCGCCTGACGATCACCTTCGCCCTCGCGGTCGGGCTCTCGGCGGCCGCGCTCGGAGCCGGGTCGTACTTCGTGGTGCGCCACAACCTGCTCGCGGACTCGGTCGACTCGAGCGTCGCGCAGACGCGGCGCAACCTCGACGTTGCCCGCGTGTATCGGAATGATCCAAGGGGGACCGCGGCCCTCGTGAAGGCGTACCAGAGCCGCGGCGACTTCGAGACGGTCGCGATCCGCCACGACAAGGTGTACCTCTCGAGCGCCCAGGTCACGTTGCGCGAGGTGCCCGCAGGCCTGGGCGCGATCGTGGGCCGCGGCGAGCTCGGCTACCAGCGGACGACCGTCGCCGGAACGCACTACCTCGTTACGGGCGCGCCGGCCGCCAACGATCGGCAGCTCTACTTCTTCTTCTCCGAGGACGACCTGTGGCACGAGCTCTCCGTCCTGCGGAACATCCTCCTCGCCGGCGTCGGCATCCTCGTGCTGCTGGCGGCGCTCGCGGGCGTTGTTCTCGCCCGCAGCACGCTGCGCCCGGTCGCTCGTGCGAGCTCCGCGGCCCACTCGCTCGCCGAGGGCCTCCTCGAGACCAGGCTCCCCGTGGAGGGACAGGACGAGTTCGGGGCCTGGGCGCAGTCGTTCAACGAGATGGCGGCCGCGCTGGAGGCGAAGATCGCGGCCCTCTCGGCGGCGCAGGCCCGGGAGCGCCGCTTCACGGCGGACGTGGCGCACGAGCTCCGCACGCCGCTGACGGCGCTCGTCGGCGAGGCCTCGCTGCTCGCCGAGCACCTCGAGCGGATGCCGGCCGAGTCCCGCCGGCCCGCGGAGCTGCTGATCGCCGACGTCGGCCGCCTGCGCCGGCTCGTCGAGGAGCTGATGGAGATCTCGCGCTTCGACGCGGGTGCCGAGAGCGTCCACGCCGAGGAGGTCGACGTCGGCGCGCTCGTCGCGGCGACCCTGCGCGCGCGTGGCTGGGACGGGCGCGTGCGGCTCGACGGCGACGGCCTGAAGCTGACGAGCGATCCGCGCCGCCTCGAGCGCATCGTCGCCAACCTCGTCGGGAACGCGCTCGAGCACGGCGCCAACGAGGTCTCGGTGCGGCTCGCGAGCGATAACGGCGGGGCGGTCGTCGAGGTCGCCGACGACGGCCCGGGGATCGCGCCCGAGCACCTTCCGCATCTTTTCGAACGGTTCTACAAGGCCGACGCGGCGCGCAGCGGCGGGGGCACCGGCCTGGGCCTGGCGATCGCGCAGGAAAACGCGCGCCTCCTCGGCGGCGAAATCCAGGTGACGAGCGAGCCCGGCGCGGGCAGCCGTTTCACGCTCCGGCTCCAGGCCGCCTAGACCGTTTCGGAACCGTTACGCGCGCGTGACCGCGCCGTTGCGCGCGGCCTCGAGGATGGCTTCCGTCAACGAAGGGAGCCGCCATGAGCGCCACCACACATCGAGCACAGACCAGGGAGCTGGCCGCCCGGAAGCGCGACGGGCTCTCCGTCGTCCTCAACTGGCACCCGTGCAAGGACGCCGTGACCGTGTCGGTCGACGACGCGAAGACCGGCGACCGCTTCGAGATCGCGGTCGACCGGGCGCGCGCCCTCGACGCCTTCTACCACCCGTACGCCTACGCCGCCTAGGAGGGAACCGCCATGTCGAACACATCCGAAACCATCCTCAGGAGACTCGTCTTCGGCGCGACGCTCGTCGGCCTGGCGAGCTCGCTCGCATTCCTGCTCGTCGCCTGCGGGCAGACGTCCACGACCACGGCTCGGTCGCCGGCCGCAGCAGCTCCTCCTCATCCGGAATGGAACGCGCTCCCGTCGGCGCCGATCAAGGTCGACGCCGGATTGACGAGCGTCTGGACCGGCCGGGAGCTGATCGTCTCGGGCATCCGCGCCGGACGGGACGGAACCTTCATCGATCCCACGGAGGTCGCCGCCGCGTACGACCCCGCCGCTCTGACCTGGCGCCGGCTGGCCACCCCGCCGCGCATGGATGGCCCCTGCCGCCGCGGCGCGGCCTGGTCGGGTACCGAGATGCTCGTCTGGGGCTGCTTCGGCAAGGCGGCCGCGTTCGACCCGACTACGAACCACTGGCGAAGCCTGCCCAAGGCGCCGCCCGGTCCGGGAATCACCGCCTGGACGGGCAGCGAGCTGATCGGCTGGGGCGGCGGCTGCTGCGGTGACGCCTGGTCGGGCGGCTCGGCCTACGACCCGGCTAACGACGCGTGGCGCACGCTGGCGCGCACGCCGCTCGCACCCTCCCAGCGGGCGAGCGGAGCCTGGACCGGCCACGAGCTCGTCCTCTTCGTCTACGGGCTCAACCCTGCCGACGGCAAGCCCTATCCGGCGACCTTTGCCCGCGCGGCCGCCTACGACCCCGAGGCCGGCACCTGGCGGCGGCTCGCCTCGCCGCCGACGCCGGTGGAGGGCGCCGCCGTGTGGGACGGGCACGAGCTGCTCGTCGCCGGCGGCGGGCGGACCGCACTCGCGTACGACCCGGCGAGCAACCGCTGGCGCCGCCTTGCGCCGCTGCCGTCGCCCCGCTTCGGCCAGACGATGGTCTGGACGGGCAAGGGCCTTCTCCTCTGGGGCCCGTCGGACTCGACCACCGCAGATCCCGTTCCCGGCTTCGCCTTCGACCCGGCGGCTGACCGCTGGTCGGCGCTCCCGGCGATGCCCTTCGCCGACGCGTACACGACGGCCGCTTGGACGGGCCGCACGCTGCTCGTCGTCGCCGGCTCCGGCTCCGCCGCCGCCCTTACTCCACTTCAGGAAAGGAGAGCACGATGACAAGGCTTTTCGTCCTTCTGACCTCGATCGCCGCCGGCGGCCTCCTGCTGACAACGACGGCGGCGGGAGCGCTCTCTGCCTCGGCCGACAGCCTCCGCACCACCTCGTCCAGGCTCGAGGTGGGAGGCGGGACCGGTCACCTGTTCGTGCCCGGCGACCGCGTCATCGTCCGGTACACGGTCTACTCCGGATCCAAGGCGGTGCGAGGGACGCTCTACGTACGAAACGACCTGCAACGGGCATTCACGCGGCTTCCGCTGACGCCCACGAGGGCGTACCAGGCTCGGGCGCCCGCCCGGCTCCTGCGCGGGCGCAGGCTCTTCTACTACGCCGTCTTCCGCGACCCGCGGAGCGGCCGCTCGGTCACCTTGCCCGCGGCCGGCGCCCGCGGTCCGAGGGTGGCGTGGATCCTCGGGCAACCGCTCGTCGTCCGGCTCGGGACGCATCGCTTCGGCGCCACACGTGCGCCCGACGCGGTCGTCGCGCGCGCTCCGGCGAGCGCAGTCGGATGGCGCGATCCGGGCCCCGGACAAGGGCTCAAGGCCGGCCCGCAGACCGTCCTGATCCATCGCGACGGCTCGGTCTGGGTGGACGACGAGATCAACAATCGCCTGCTGGTCTGGCGGGCCGGACACCCGGACGCAATCGCGCAGACGGTCCCCCTACCGCTCGGATCGGACTCGAGCGACCTCGCCTTCGGGCCCGCGGGCTCGCTCTACGTCACGCGGGTAGCCGGGGTCGGTCGCAAGGCTCACATCGTGCTCGACCGCCTCGGCTCGACCGGCACGAGGATCTGGGAAGGCAGGCTCGGGGGTTCGTACTCACCAGATGCGAAGACGTTCGCGCTCGGCGACAACAGCCCGCTCCGGCTGGGTCCCGACGGCGCCCTCTACTGCCTCGCCTTCATGGGCATGTTCGGCGCCGACGAGTGGGGATGGATGCCGGTGACCACGCGGTCCGGCGCGCGTATCGCGCCCGTAGCTCAGCGGCACGGAACGCACTGGCCTTTCGAGCCGGTCGCCGGGAAGCTGCGGTTGCTCGGCCCCGAGGTCTACACGCCGCGCGACGACGTGGCTCCGCACGAGCTGCGCTACGCCCTGGTCGACCGGCGGGACCGCGTCGTGCGCGCGTGGCGGATCCTCAGTAAGACGGAGATCGGTGTGCATCAGACCGTCACCGATGTCGTCGGCGGCGATCCGATCGTCCTCCTCGACTTCTACGAGGAAGAGGGCGGCCGGCTGACCCGGGAATACGAGGCCCTGCGGCTGGGGCGTCATGGGATCCGTGACCGCTTCTCCGTGGCTCGCGGACTGTGGGGCGACACCTCGCTGCCGGATCTCCGCGTCGGCCCGGACGGCATGCTCTACCAGCTCGCGACGTCGCCTGAGACAGGCGTCGTCGTCGAGCGCTACTCGCTCCGCTAGCTCCGCGCGCTACCCGCGAAACCGCCCTCCGGGGCGGTTTCGCATTCTGTGACAGAACCGTTACAAAGCCGTCGCGTGGGCGTTGCGAGGCGCACCGAAGATTGCAGGCATGAGAACGCTCGTCGCCTTGGTGACCCCGCTTCCCGAGACCCTCGGGTCGTTCGCGCCGCCCGCCACAGGCGTCATCATCGGACGCGACTTCCTCGGAGGCAGGCAATGAAGAAGCTCGTCACATTCGCGATCCTCGCCGCGGCCGGCGGTGCGCTCGCCGTCGTTCTGGCCGGCTGCGGCTCCGGCAAGGCCGTCTCGCTCGGGAAGCCGACGACGCAGTCGACGACCACCAAGGAGCAGACGGGCACGGTCCCGACGCTGCTCTCGCTCGAGGTCTGGTTCACGCGCGGCGACGGTCTCGTCGCGGTGCGCCGGACCCACCAGCCGACCCTTCGCGTCGCGACCGCGGCGATCGAGTCTCTCCTCGGCGGGCCGACCTCCGAGGAGCGCGCCTCCGGGCTCGCGTCGGCGGTGCCCAGCGGAACGCGGCTGCTCGGGATCGGGATCCGCAACGGCGTCGCGACCGTCGACCTCACGTCGGAGTACCAGTCCGGCGGCGGCTCGCTCTCGATGCAGACGCGCCTCGGCCAGGTCGTGTACACGCTCACGCAGTTCCCGACCGTGCAGAAGGTCAGCTTTCTCCTCGACGGGACCCCGGTGAACGTCTTCTCGAACGAGGGGATCGTGCTCGACCACCCGGTCGACCGTGCCGACTACGCGAACCTGCTACCGGCGATCGAGGTGAGCAAGCCGGCGGAAGGCGCCACCGTGACCAGTCCGGTGACGGTTTCGGGGACCGCGAACGTCTTCGAGGCGAACGTGACCGTCGAGATCCTCGACGACAAGGGAAAGGTCGTCGGCAAGACGTTCACCACCGCAACCTGCGGCACCGGCTGTCGCGGCACCTACTCGGTGGCGGTGAACTACAAGGTCAACCGGAAGCAGGGCGGCACGATCGTCGTCCACGACGACGATGCGGCCGGCACCGGCAAGCCGCCGCACTCGGTGCGAGTCCCGGTAACTCTCTCCCCCTAGGACTCCGCATCGAGGAACTGGGCGAGGCGCTCCAGCGTCTCGCCCAGTCGCGACGTGTCGCCCCACGAGCCGAGCAGCTCGAGCTTTCGCGTCTTGCGGTCGAAGCGCGGCTCCGCGCGTCCGACGAGCTGGTCGCCGACGAGCAGCGGGAGTACGTAGTAGCCGTACTCGCGCTTCGCCGGCGGCACGTACATCTCGAGCCGGTAGTGGAAGCCGAAGAGCGCCTCGGCGCGGTCGCGGTCGTGCACGAGCCGGTCGAACGGCGAGAGGAGCGTGGCGCGGTCGGGCACGGGCTCGTCGCTCACGTCTGGATGCGCGACCCATTCGCCGCGCTCGCGCCACACGCCCAGCGAGCGCCGTCGCCGCCGTTCCAGCTCGCGCTGGGCCTCCCGCCACGCAAGCGTCTCCGTCTCCGGGAAGACGCGTTCGCCGAGATCCCACAGGCGCTGCTTGCCGACTCGCCCCGCGACGGCGATCTCGCCGCGCGCGGCCAGGATGTCCAGCATCAACCGGACGTGGCGGTCGCCCCACCAGCGGTGCCCCTGGCCCGCCGGCATCAGGTCGTGCTCGAGGTCGCGCGAGAGCAGCGGCCCGTTTCGCTCGAGCTCGCGCAGGACGTGACGCCGGAAGCGTGCGTTCTCCCGCAGGAATTCTCGAACCCACTCGTCCCGCTTCAGCTTGCCGCCGCGCCGCCTCCGCGCCATCCGCGCACGCTGCAGCGGCAGGTCCTCGACCGGATAGATGAACGCGTCGTACTCGAACAGCTTGCGCTGCTCCCAGAGCAGGCGATCGAGCTCGCCCGCGTCGAACGGCCCGAGGCGGCTGAAGAGAACGAGCTGTTGCGGCGTCGCCACCGTCGAGATCGGGTCGAGCTGGAGGAACCCGAGCCGGCGCACGGTGTCGAGCACCCCGCGGGCGGAGCCGTCCAGGAGCTGCGCGCGCACGGCGATCCGCCGGGCCTGCTCCGGGGTGACGACGCGCTTCACAGCTCGAGCCTGGCATCCTCGAGGTCGAGGTCACGCACGACGCGGCGCATGACGTCGTCGTCGATCCGGCCCTCGCGCCGGAGGTCCTGAACCGCCCGCCGCTCCGCGTCGAGCAGCTCGCGCCGCAGGCGCTGGTACGCCTGGGAACGGTCCTCGACCGAGCCGTCGCCGTCCGGGTCGAAGCGCGAGCGGAAGCGCTCCTGCCGGAAGGCGTAGAGACCGCGCATCCGCTCGGCCGTGTCCTCGCGCACCCAGTCCTCGGCCTCGAGCTCGGCCAGCCTGTCGAGCGCCGCCTGCGCCGCGTGGATCCGCGCCTTCGCCTCCTCCTTCTCGGCGAGCCCGTCGTCCTCCAGCCGGAGCAGGCGGATGAGCCCCGGCAGGGTCAGGCCTTGCACGACGAGGGTGGCGAGGATGACGCCGAACGTGAGGAAGATGACCAGGTTGCGGTCGGGAAACCCGGTACCGGCGTCGGTTGTGATCGGCAGCGCGAGCGCGGCGGCGAGCGAGACCGCGCCGCGCATTCCCGACCACGCGAGGATCGTCTTCTCTGCCCACGAGGGCGCCGGGTCTTCTTCGCGGAAGCGCCGGCTGACCTGGCGGCCGACGTACGCCGAGGAGAAGATCCACAGGAAGCGTGCGGCGAGCACGACAGCGCTCACGAGCGCGGCGTAGCCGATCACTTCGGCGGTCGAGTGGCCGGAGAGCGCATCGAGGATCGAGGGGAGCTGCAGCCCGACCAGCGCGAAGAGCAGGCCGTTCAGGAGCAGGAAGACGATCTCCCAGACCGCCTGCCCCTGAAGGCGTGTCTGCGCCGTCGTCAGCTCCGGCGTGTGCCAGCCCATGTAGATGCCGACCGTGACCGCGGCGAGAACGCCCGAGACGCCGAGCGCCTGTGCCGGGAGGTAGCCGAAATAGCCGCTGAGAAGGGCGATCGTGATCTCGACCGGCGGATTGTCTAGGCGCCGGCGCAGCTGCCGGATCAGGTAGCCGACCCCGAGCCCGACCGCGATCCCGCCGACGACGTTCAGCGCGAAATCGCCGGTGGCCCTCGGCAGCGAGAAGCTGCCGGTGACCACGGCCGCGACGGCGAAGCGGTAGGCGACGAGCGCGGTGCCGTCGTTGACGAGGCTCTCGCCCTCGATCAGCGCGATCAGCCGCCGAGGCAGGCCGAGGCGCTGCGCGATCGCGGTGGCGGCGGTCGGGTCGGTGGGCGAGACGAGCGCGCCGAGCACGAAGGCCTGCGGCCAGGCAAGCCCGGGGACGACGGCGTGCGCGACCGTCGCGACCGCGACCATCGTCGTCAGCACCAGGCCGATCGCGAGCATCCCGATCGGGCGAACGTTCGCGCGCAGCTCGCGGAGTGAGGCGAAGAAGGCACCGCCGTAGAGCAGGGGCGGGAGGACGGCGACCAGCACGAGGTCCGGCGAAAGCTGGACCGTCGGCGCGCCGGGGACGAACCCGATCCCGAGGCCCCCGAGGACGAGCAGGATCGGGTACGGGATGCGCACGAGCTGCGAGACCGCGATCAACAGCAGTCCGGCGGCGAGCAGCCCGGCCAGCAGCGCGCTGTCTCCAGTCGAGAAGCTCATCGTCACCGCGCCGGCCGTCACGCCGCCGAGCGTAGCGCCCGGGCGCCCTACGAGAAACCCGGCAACGATGGAATGATCCGGGCACGGACCGTCGCTCGGTACTGCTCACGCTGAGCGCGGCCGCGATGCTCGCCTCCGGCTGGGTCGTGCTCGGACGCTTCGTGGTCACGGGGCAGGTTCCGCCCGGGTTCTTCGCGGGGGTTCCTCTGCGTCTCGAAGCGCTACGTCCGGTTGCGCTGAGCGCGCCCGGCGGCCTCGGTCGCCGCACGCAGGCGGGCGGCGAGCGCGGACGTGAGCTCGCCGCGCCGTAGCCGCCACGACCAGTTGCCGCCGACACGGCCGGGTGTGTTCAGCCGCGCCTCGCTGCCGAGGCCCAGCAGGTCCTGAGCGGGCAGAATCGCCAGACGCGCGCGTGACGAGAGCGCGCGCTCGACCAGCGACCAGCTCGGGTCGCCGGAGTCGAGGCCGGTCGCCCGCCTCTTCGCCGCGCTCAGGGACGACCACCAGCCGAGCGCAGTGTCCTGGTCGTGCGTCCCCGTGTAGACGACGGCGTCCTGCGGATGGTTCTTGAGCCGGTGCGGGTTCGACGGGCCGCCTTCGAAGCCGAACTGCAGCACGACCATCCCCGGGAGGCCGAGCCGCTTCCGCAGGCGAACGACCGCCGGGGTGATCACGCCGAGGTCCTCCGCGACGAGCGGCAGGTCGCCGAGCTCGCGCCGTGCGGCCTCGAACGGCTCCGAGCCCGGCCCCCGCCGCCAGCGGCCGCCCTTCGCGGTCTTCGCGCGCGCCGGCACCGCCCAGTAGGAGACGAAGCCGCGGAAGTGGTCGATCCGCGCCAGGTCGACGAGCTCGAAGGTGCGGCGGAAGCGCTCGATCCACCAGCGCCAGCTCTCCGCGCGGGCGGCGCTCCAGCGGTAGACAGGGTTGCCCCAGAGCTGGCCGGTGCGGCTGTAGGAGTCCGGCGGCGCTCCCGCGACCACCCGCGTCTCGAACAGCTCCGGGTGCGCCGCCAGGTCGGCCCCTGCCCCGGAGACGTAGATCGGGACATCGCCGAAGATCCGGATCCCGCGCTCGGCTGCGTGGCGCCGGAGCGCCGACCACTCCCGCTCGAACCGCACCTGGCCCGCGACCGCGCCTCGCTCTTCGAACGAGGCCCAGTCGCCGATCCAGTACGGGTGGCGGGCGACGAAGTCCTCCGCCTCGTCGAGCGAGACCGGCGCGCGGGGCTTCGCGAGCAGTCCCGTCCACCCAGCGAAGGCGGAGCGAGAGCGGTAGGGCGAGCCGTACTCGTCGGGCGGGCCGAGCGGCAGGACCTGCCACCACGACTGCCCGGCCTCCGCGAGCCAGTCGACGAACCGGTACGCGTCGTCGCCGAACCGCCCGCCCGGGAGCGAGGTGGTGTGCAGCAGCACGCCGCTCGAACGCGTCAGCGCGTTTACCGTTCCCTGCTCCCGTACCGGAAATGAGCTTGGCGCCACGAATCCAGATCCAGTCGCTGACCCCGCTCGTGGACTGCGGGCGCTACCCGGCGAAGGCCTGCGCCGGCGACGAAGTGCGCGTCGAGGCGACGATCGTCCGCGACGGCCACGAGGTCCTGGGCGCGGCGCTGCGTACGAAGGCGCCCGGCACGAGGCGTTGGGCGGAGGAGCCGATGACCGACCTCGGCAACGACCGCTGGGCCGCGTCCTTCACGCCGGAGCCGTGCGGCCGCTGGTCCTACCGCGTCGAGGCCTGGCTCGACCCGGTCGCTTCCTTTCAGTGGGAGCTGCGGCGCAAGGTCGAGGCCGGCAAGGCGGACTTCACGAGCGAGCTCGCCGAGGGCGCGCTGCTGCTCGAGCGGGAAGTGACCGTCGAGGAGGCGCTCGCCGCCGGGCCGGGGCAGCGGCTCGAGCTCACGCGGTCGGAGACCGTCGAGGTGGACGTCGACCGGACGCTCGCGCGCTTCGGATCCTGGTACGAGCTCTTCCCGCGCTCGTGGGGCGGCTTTGCCGGCGTCGAGCGCCAGCTGCCGCGCTTCGCCGAGCTCGGCTTCGACGTGCTCTACCTGCCGCCGATCCACCCGATCGGGCACACGAACCGCAAGGGCCCGAACAACGCCCTGAAGGCCGGCCCAGCCGACCCGGGCAGCCCGTGGGCGATCGGCTCCGAGGAGGGCGGTCACACCGCCGTCCACCGGGAGCTCGGGACGCTGAAGGACTTCGAGCGCCTGGTCGAGTCCGCGCGCGGGCACGAGCTCGAGATCGCGCTGGACTACGCGATCCAGTGCTCGCCCGACCACCCGTGGCTGCGCGAGCACCCGGAGTGGTTCCACCGCCGCCCGGACGGAACGCTCAAGTACGCGGAGAACCCGCCCAAGCGCTACCAGGACATCTACAACGTCAACTTCGACAGCGAGGACCGCGAGGGCCTCTGGAACGCGCTGCGGGACGTGATGCTCTTCTGGGTCGAGCGCGGCGTGCGGGTCTTCCGCGTCGACAACCCGCACACCAAGCCGGTGCCGTTCTGGGAGTGGCTGATCGGAGAGGTGCGCGCTCGCGACCCGGAGGTCGTCCTGCTCTCGGAGGCCTTCACGCGGCCGGCGATGATGACGACGCTCGCGAAGGCCGGCTTCCATCAGTCCTACACCTACTTCACCTGGAAGAACACGAAGGGCGAGCTGTACGAGCTGATGGAGCAACTCCTCGACTGGTCGCCGTTCCTGCGGCCGAACTTCTTCGTGAACACGCCCGACATCCTCCACGAATACCTGCAGGGCGGGGGCCGCCCGGCGTTCCAGGCACGGCTCGTGCTGGCCGCCACGCTGAGCCCGAGCTACGGGATCTACTCCGGCTTCGAGTCGCTGGAGAACGTGCCCGCCCGTGAGGGCAGCGAGGAGTACCTCGACTCGGAGAAGTACGAGGTGAAGGAGCGGCGGCTCGACGGCGAGCTCCTGCCCCTGGTCAAGCGGCTGAACGCCATCCGCCGCGAGCACGCGGCGCTGCAGCGGCTCGAGAACCTCCGTTTCCTCGAGACCGAGAACGAGCAGCTGATCGCCTACGCGAAGGACGACGTGCTGGTCGTCGTCAACCTCGACCCCCGGAGTGAGCAGGAGGGCGTGACCGTCGTCCCGGCCGCCCTCGGCCTGCCGCCCGCCTTCACGGTGCGCGACCTCCTCGCCGGCGACGACCACGCGTGGCGGATCGGCCGCAACTACGTCCGCCTCGAGCCCGGCGGGGCCCACGTTCTGCACCTCCGCAAGTGAGCGAGGCCGGGCACTGGTTCGAGTCCGACCCGCTGTGGTTCAAGCACGCGGTCTTCTACGAGATCCACGTGCGCGGCTTCTTTGACGGCAACGGCGACGGGATGGGCGACCTCCGCGGGCTGGCGGAGAAGCTCGACTACCTCGAGTGGCTCGGGATCGACTGCATCTGGCTGCTGCCGATGTACCCGTCCCCGCTGCGCGACGGGGGCTACGACATCGCCAACTTCTACGACATCCACCCCGACTACGGGAGCGTCGAGGACTTCCGCGCGCTCGTCGAGGCGGCGCACCAGCGGCAGATTCGCGTGATCGCCGACCTCGTCATGAATCACACCTCCTCGGACCACCCGTGGTTCCAGGAGGCCCGGAGCTCACCCGACTCGCCGAAGCGCGACTGGTACGTCTGGTCCGACACCGACGACCGCTATCCGGACGCGCGCGTGATCTTCGTCGACACCGAGCCCTCGAACTGGACCTGGGACCCGGTCGCGGGCCAGTACTACTGGCACCGCTTCTTCTCGCACCAGCCCGACCTGAACTACGAGAACCCGGAGGTGCGGGACGAGATGCTGCGCGTGCTGCGCTTCTGGCTCGACCTCGGGATCGACGGCTTCCGGCTCGACGCGGTGCCGTACCTGTACGAGCGCGAGGGGACGAACTGCGAGAACCTCGCCGAGACACACGCGTACCTACGGCGGATCCGCGCCGAGGTCGACGAGGCCTATCCCGACCGGGTGCTGCTCGCGGAGGCGAACCAGTGGCCAGAGGACGTGGTCGAGTACTTCGGCCGGGGCGACGAGTGTCACATGGCGTTCCAGTTCCCGATCATGCCGCGGATGTTCATGGCCCTCCGGCGCGAGGACGCGACGCCGATGTACGAGATCCTCGAGCGCACGCCGCCCGTCCCGGCCACGTGCCAGTGGGGGCTCTTCCTGCGCAACCACGACGAGCTCACGCTCGAGATGGTCACCGACGACGAGCGGGACTACATGTACGCGGAGTATGCGAGGGACCCGCGAATGAAGCTGAACCTCGGCATCCGCCGCCGGCTCGCGCCGCTGCTCGACAACGGCCGCGACGAGGTCGAGCTGATGCACGCGATCCTCTTCTCGCTCCCGGGCAGCCCGGTCCTCTACTACGGCGACGAGATCGGGATGGGCGACAACGTCTTCCTCGGCGACCGGGACGGGGTGCGGACGCCGATGCACTGGACGGGCGACCGCAACGGCGGCTTCTCGAGCGCCGACTTCGCCCAGCTCTACCTGCCACCGCTGATGGACCCGGTCTACGGCTACTCGGCCGTGAACGTCGAGGCCCAGCTGCGGACACCGACGTCGGTGCTGCGCTGGCTGCACCGCTTCGTCGAGCTCCTCAA
>Ga0307318_10000072_pt1 | contig 29611 bp, 29 predicted proteins | sample ER_DNA_367_FD_194500 | JGI IMG/M metagenome (GOLD analysis project Ga0307318, IMG submission 194500) | Bulk soil microbial communities from the East River watershed near Crested Butte, Colorado, United States - ER_DNA_367 | ecosystem: Environmental > Terrestrial > Soil > Floodplain | place...
CCGCATACCCCTTGCTGTAGCGGGCGAAGCTCACCCCGCAGTCCTCACAGTTCAGGTCGTTCCGCAGGAACCGGATCTCGAACTGCTCCGGATCGATCCCGAGGTTCTCGGCCTGGTCGGGGACATCCGAGACCTTCACCACCGTGTACTCCGCCATGCGCGCTCCTTTTCTCCGCAGGGTTTCGAGCGACCGTACTCCCTGGTATTCTCAGCCTCAATGAGGAATCTCCTCGTGTAGTCCAGGGAGCCAACGCGGCGGCGCCGCGACGACTCCCCACGGCCTCTCGACATGAGAGGCTTTTTTCTTTCCGGAGACGGTGATGGAGCGATACGACCCACAGCAAATCGAGCCCAAGTGGCAGCAGGTCTGGGAGGAGGCGAAGGCCTGGGAAACGCCGAACCCTCCGCCCGGCGAGGCGCCCGAGAACCACTGGTACCAGCTCGAGATGCTGCCCTACCCCTCGGGGACGCTCCACATGGGGCACGTCCTGAATTACACGATGGGCGACGTCGTCACCCACTTCCGCCGCCGGAACGGGTTCACCGTCCTGCGCCCGATGGGCTTCGACTCCTTCGGGCTGCCGGCCGAGAACGCCGCGATCAAGGAAGGTGGGCACCCGCGCGAGATCACGGAGCGGAACAGCGCCGCGATCCGGGTCCAGATGCGCCGCCTGGGCTGGGCGATCGACTGGACCCGCGAGATCTCGGCCCACGAGGTCGACTTCTATCGGTGGACGCAGTGGTTGTTCCTGCAGTTTTTCGAGCGTGGCCTGGCGTATCGCGCCGGCGCCCCCGTGAACTGGTGCCCGAACGACCAGACGGTGGTCGCGAACGAGTACGTCGTCGACGGCAGATGCGACCGCTGTGGGACGCAGGTCGAGGCGCGGATCATGGACCAGTGGTTCTTCAAGATCACCGCGTACGCCGACGAGCTGCTCGAGTACGACCTGCCCGAGTGGGGCGAGTGGCCGGAGCGCACGAAGACGATCCAGCGCAACTGGATCGGCCGCTCCGAGGGCGCGGAGATCCTGTTCCGGATCGACGAGCTGGACGAGGACGTCCCGGTGTTCACCACCCGGCCGGACACGCTCTTCGGGGCGACCTTCTTCGTCCTCGCGCCCGAACACCCGCTGGTGGCGCGCATCCCGCGCGACGAGGTACAGGACTACGCCAAGCAGACGGCTGCGCGGCGCGGTGAGGACCGAGCGGCTGAGACGGTCAAGACCGGCGTCTTCACGGGGATGTACGTGACGAACCCGGTCAACGGCGAGCAGCTGCCGATCTGGGTCGCCGACTACGTCCTGATGGAGTACGGGACGGGCGCGATCATGGCCGTCCCGGCCCATGACGAGCGCGACCGCGAGTTCGCCGAGACGTTCTCGCTGCCGATCCGCGAGGTGATCGACGAGGAGAACGGCGTCGTCGTCGACTCCGGCGACTTCACCGGGCTGCCGGTCGACGAGGCGAAGCGGAAGATCGTCGAGTGGCTGCACGAGCAGGGCCGTGGCGCGCCGGCGGTGAGCTACCGGCTCCGCGACTGGAGCTTCTCGCGGCAGCGGTACTGGGGCTGCCCGATTCCGATCATCCACTGCGAGGAGCACGGCCTGGTGCCGGTGCCGGAGGAGGAGCTGCCGGTCGAGCTGCCGGAGGTCGAGGACTACCGGCCGAAGGGCGTCCCGCCGCTCGCCTCGAACGAGGCGTGGCTGAACGTGCCCTGTCCGATCTGCGGCAAGCCGGCGAAGCGCGAGGCGGACACGATGGACACCTTCGTCGACTCGTCCTGGTACTACCTGCGCTACGTCGACCCGCGGAACGACCACGCCCCGTTCGACCGCCGCGTGGTCGACTTCTGGTGCCCGATCTCGCAGTACATCGGCGGGATCGACCACGCGACGGGCCACCTGCTCTATTCGCGCTTCTTCGTTCGCGTGATGCGCGAGCTGGGGCTGGTCGGCTTCGGCGAGCCCTTCGGGCGACTGTTCCACCAGGGCTGGCTGCAGATGGGCGGGTCGAAGATGTCCAAGTCCAAGGGGAACGTCACCGGCCCCGACGAGCTGGTGGAGCAGTACGGGGCCGACGCGGTCCGCACCTACATCCTCTTCATGGGGCCCGCCGACCAGGACATGGAGTGGACGGAAACCGGGATCGAGGGCGTCGTCCGGTTCCTGCGCCGCCTATGGCGCGTCGTCCTGGATGCCGCGGAGCGTCCGCCGACGGACGGGAGGCCCGACACGGCGCTCGCGCGGAAGGCGCACCAGACCGTCGCGAAGGCGACCGACGACATCGGCCGCCGCTTCCAGTTCCACACGCCGATCTCGGCGGTGATGGAGCTGACGAACGAGCTGATCCAGGCGCCGGACGACCCGGCGGCCCGGTTCGCCGCCGAGACGGCCGTGTCGCTGATCCAGCCCTACGCGCCGCATCTGGCCGAGGAGCTGTGGGAGCGGCTCGGCCACGAGCAGCTGTGGGAGGAGCCCTGGCCGCAGGCCGACCCAGCGCTCCTGGAGCCCGACACGTTCGAGCTGGTGATCCAGGTCGACGGGAGGGTGCGGGACCGCCTGGAGGTTCCCAGCGACCTGTCCGAGGAGGAGCTGATCGCGTGCGCCACGTCCTCGGAGCGGGTCAAGGCCTTCCTGGACGGCGGCGAGATCCGGCAGACGATCGTCGTGCCGCGCAAGCTGGTCAACATCGTCACCAAGTAAGGGGGTATCTCACCCTAAAGGGGTAGGACGCACCGGCCGATAACGAGTCCCGGGTCCTACCACGGAGGCTTGGAAATGCGAATTCTGCTCGTGGACGACGACGCGCCGCTCCGGACGCTCCTCCGGACGACGTTCGAAGTCTTCGACGTGGACGTCGAGGAGGCGGCAAGCGCCGCCGAGGCCGAGCGGGCCGTGCGCGCATTCCAGCCGGACGTCGTCGTCCTCGACGTCCGCATGCCCGGGAAGAGCGGGCTCGAGCTCTGCCGCCAGCTGCGCGCCGACCACGCGAACGACGGGCTCGGCATCGTGCTGCTAACCGGCTCCGAAGGCGGCACCCAGGAGGCGGCGGACAGGGTCGGCGCCGACACCTTCCTGCGCAAGCCGTTCAGCCCGCTCGAGCTGCTCGCCGCCGTGGAGCGGCTCGCGGGACAGAAGTACGGCGTCCCGTTCCGCGCGCGCAGGACGGACGACCCGCAGGAGCAGCTCCTCCTCTACGCCCAGGACCTCCGGCACATTCTCGAGATCGAGAAGGGCCAGCGGGCCCTGATCCAGAGCGCGTACCGCGAGACGGTGATGGCGCTCGCGAGCGCGCTCGAGTCGAAGGACACCGGGACGCGCGCCCACTCGCAGCGAGTGCAGCACTACGCGATCGAGCTCGCGCGCGAGGTCGAGCCAAGGCTGCTCGACGACCCGAGCACGGAATACGGCTTCCTCCTGCACGACGTCGGCAAGATCGGGATCCCCGATCGGATCCTCCAGAAGCCGAAGCCGCTGTCGGCTGCCGAAGAGCGGCTGATGCGGACACACACCGTCCTCGGCGAGCAGGTCCTGAGCGGAGTCGCCTTCCTCCACGGCGAGGGGTTGCGAGTCGTGCGGTCCCACCACGAGCGGTGGGACGGCGAGGGCTACCCAGACGCGCTCGCAGAGACGGAGATCCCGCTGTCCGCGCGCATCTTCGCCGTGGCCGATGCGCTCGACGCGATGACGAGCGACCGGCCCTACCGCCGGGCGATGGCTTGGGAGCAGGCGGGGCGCGAGCTCGTGGACGAGAGCGGCGTGCAGTTCGACCCGGTGGTCGTGGCCGCCTTCCTCGACGTCGGGGACCGGCTCCGTGCCGTGCACGACGAGCTCGGAGCGGGCGTCTACGCCCGCTCGAGCAGCCGCAGGTCCGAGTAGCGCCGGTAGGCGCGCCGGCCGCCGAACGCGGCGGCGAGCAGCACGAGGAACGGGCTCGCCACGATCAGGGCATAGGCGATCACCGCGAGCTCGGCGCCAAGGACGCCGGCTGCGTCGTCCACCGCGCGGTCGATCCGGCTCGGCGGGACCACCTTCGCCTGGGGCTCGTGCGTCGTGAGATCGAGCAACAGCGTGGCGTAGGCTGCGCGCCGGTTGAGCTCGCTGCGGGTGTGCCGTAGCTGGGCGCGGCGGCCGGGGTCGCCGGTCCGGCGGATCTGCCGCGTCAGGTCGTCGAGCCGCTGCTGGAGGTCGGTGATCTGCGTCTGCTGCGCGAGGATACGTCCGAGCTCCGAGAAACGGACGACGGCGGCCTGAACCCGCGAGACCGGGATCCGAACCTCCAGTGCCGCGGTTCCCTCGCCCGTCTGGCTGCCGAAGTTCACCGTCTGGACGTAGCCGCCGAGGTTCCGGGTAATGCGGAGCGCCCGCTGCGTCGTCGCGGACAGGTCGTTCGTGTCGTCGACCAGGAGCGTGATCGAGGTCCTGACGTCCTGGGCGCGCTTCCGAGCGGGGGCCGCCGTGGGCGGGGCAAACGCGTTCTTGGCCGCTTCGGGCGTGGCGGCTCGTCGCGGCATCCGCAGTTGCCCGCTCTCGGCCGTCGGTGCAAGCATTTGGGGCGGAATCAAGGCTCGGGGCGCAGTCGCCTTGTGTCCCGCCTGGTCCTCGACCCCCGCCTTGACGCCGACGGCGACCGCGGCGACGAGCGACGCCGCCGCGGCCGCGGGGGCGGCGACCATGAGCACGCGGCGCAGGGAGAGGGTGCGCCGCGGCGCCGGCGGCGTGGCCGTGATCACCGCAATCCGGTCGCGGAGCGCGTCGGGCGCGGACGGGGTCTCGGCGCGGAGCGCGGTGGCGAGATCAGGCGACAAGGCGGGGCCTCACTTTCTGCTCGAGGCGCTCGAGCGCGCGGTTGAGCCGGGTCGTGCAGGCGGACGCGGAGATGTTGAGGACGCGCGCGGCGGTCTTCGCGTCGAGCTCGAGCACGATCCGCAGTGCAATCACCTCGCGGTCGGCTCCGGAGAGCGTGCGGAGGGCCTGGCGGAGCACGGGCCCGTACTCGTCCGGCAGCTCGTGCTCGGCGACGCGGTCGGGCTCGGCGACCCGCTCCTCCCGGCGCCGCCGCCGCTCCTCGGCGCGGAAGTGGTCGAGCGCAGCGCCCCGAGCCAGCTGGAAGAGCCAGGTCTGGGCGGTGCCGCGTCTCGGATCGAAGCTCGACCAGCGTCCGAGCGCGCGCTCGAACGTCTCGGAGGTGAGGTCCTCGGCTGTCGAGGGGTTCGCGGTCACGTAGAGCAGGTAGCGGTAGACGTCGTCGAGGTGTGTCTCGGCGGCGGCGGAGAAGTCTTGGGCGTCTGCGACGTCGCTCACGCACTCGGTATACGCCGCCGGGGCCGCTCGTGTCACACCTGATCGGCCCGGATTCGGCACGAAGCCGTCTCCCACGCGTGACGACCTCGTCGCCACCGTGGGTGTCATGGACCTCTCGACCGTCACCCGCGGCCGCGCGATCGCCGGTGCGCTGCTCCTGATCGGTGCGCTCTTTCTGGGCGGCCGGTATCTGGCGAGCGCGGGCACGGCGAAAGAGACCCAGGTCACCGCTCGGAGCTCGGGAGCGCTCGAGGCTGCGCCGGCGCCGCGCCTCGTCGTCCACGTGGTGGGCGCCGTCAAACGGCCCGGCCTCTATCGCCTCCGTGACGGCTCGCGCATCGCCGACGCCGTCCACCGCGCCGGCGGCGCGACGAGACGCGCCGATCTGAGCCTCGTCAACCTCGCGGCGCCGGTGTCCGACGGCTCGCAGGTGGTCGTGCCGCGACGCGCGCCGCCGGCCGCTCCCGGAGCTGCTCCGGCGGAAGGCCCGGCCGCGACGGCCGGGCCGGTGCACCTGAACACCGCGACGGTCGACCAGCTCGACGAGCTGCCCGGGGTGGGACCGGTGACCGCCCAGAAGATCGTCGACTATCGCGAGCAACACGGCGCCTTCAGCTCGGTTGACGACCTCGACGCGATCCCCGGAATCGGCCCGGCCCGCCTCGAGCAACTTCGGGATCTGGTCGCGCCGTGAGCGATCTCCTCGACAGATACTCGCCGCACCTGTTGGCGGGCGCCCTCTGCCTCGGGCTCGCGAGCGCGAACGTCCTCCGGCTCGGCTCGCCGGCGGCGCTCGCGCTGGCTGTTGCCTGCGCGGCCGCCTCGGTCGCCCTCGAGGGGCGGAGGCGGACGGCAGTCCTGGGCCTCGCCCTCGCCGTGGGCGCGGCCTGGTGGGGCGGCGTCCGACTCGACGCCATCGACCGGAGTGTCCTCGAGCCACGCGTGGGTGGTGAGGTCGGGCCGGCGCTGCTCGAGGTCACGGGCGCCACGCGCCGCACGCCGTTTCAGCTTCGGGTTCCAGCTCGCGTCCACCGCTTCCGCGGTACGTCGCTGCGGGAGCCGGTGCTGCTCCAGCTTCCGTTGGGCCGGTCGCCGCCACAGGGCGCCCTGATCGAGAGCGTGGTCGAGCTGAAGGAGCCACGAGGGCCGAGCGACGGTTTCGACGAGCGCACCTTCCTCCGGCGGCGCGGCGTGCACGTCGTCGCCCGTGGGCACAGCTGGAGCCAGGTCGGCCGTCGCGGCGGGATCGGCGGCATCGCCGACCGGATCCACCGCGAGCTCGCGCGCTCGATCGCACCCGGGCTCACGGGAGAACGGCGCGCGGTCCTGGACGGCCTCGTCCTCGGCGAGGACGAGGGCTTGAGCCAGGAGCTGCGGGACCGCTTCCGGTCGTCGGGCCTGTATCACCTGCTCGCGGTCAGCGGCTCCAACGTCGCCTTCGTGGCAGGCGGAGTGCTGCTCGTCGCGTGGCTCGCCGGAGTCTCGCGCGTGGTCGCGGAGCTGGGAGCGCTCGTCGCGATCGGTGGCTACGTGCTGGCGGTGGGCTGGCAGCCGTCCGTCGTCCGGGCCGGTGTCGCCGGAGCCCTCGCCTCGCTGGCGTGGCTGGCGTCGCGGCCGCGCGACCGCTGGTACTTCCTCCTGCTCGGCGCGGCGGTCCTTCTGGCCTGGAGCCCCTACAGCCTCCTCGACCCCGGCTTCCAGCTGTCGTTCGCCGCGGTTGCGGCGATCTTCATCGCCGTCCCGGCGGTTCAGCGGGTGCTCGAGGGCTACCCGGTGCCGGGCGGGCTGAGGGAGGTCGTCGCCGTTTCGGGCGCCTGCGGCGTCGCGACCGCGCCGATCCTCCTGCTCCAGTTCGGGTCGGTCCCGACCTACTCGATCCTCAGCAACGCTCTGGCGGCTCCGGCGGTCGCCCCGTCGTTCGGCCTGGCCCTACTGACCGCCTTGCTCGCACACGTCCTGCCGCCGGCGGCGCTCGCCGCCGCCTGGGTCAACGGCTGGCTTGCGGCCTACATCGCGGGCTGCGCGAGGGTGATCGGCGGCCTTCCCGGCGCGCAGGTGAGCTCGACGCTGGCGCTCGGCACCGTGGCGGCCGCGGCGATCATTCTCTACGCGAGTCAGCGGCTCCCCAGGTGGCGACGGCCGGGGCTGCTCGTCCTCGTCGGGCTCTCCGCACTCTTCCTCGTCGGCTGGCAGCTCCGCTCCACGGGGCCGCCGCCCCCACCGACCGGGCTCCGTCTGACCGTGCTCGACGTCGGCCAGGGCGACGGCATCCTCCTCCAGGTCCCTCAGGGCGCAGTCCTGGTCGACGAAGGGCCGCCCGAGGCGCGGGTCGACCGTCAGCTCCGAGACCTCGGGGTGCGACGGCTCGCGCTGATGGTGTTCACGCACCCGCAGCGCGATCACATCGGCGGTGCGGCCGACGTGCTGAGGCACGTCCGGGTCGACCGGATCCTCGACCCCGAGCTCCCGTCTCCGAGCCCGGACGAGGATGCGGCTCGTGCGGAAGCCGCGAGCCGAGACGTCCCGATCACCGTGGCCCGCGCGGGCAGGGCGTTCACGCTCGGCCGGCTCCGCCTCCGGGTCCTGTGGCCCGACGGCCCTGGTCCGCCTGGAGCCGATCCGAACGACCATGCGACCATCATCCTCGCCTCCTATGGGAAGGTCGACGCGCTGCTGACGGCGGATGCAGAGTCGCCGGTGACCCTGCCGCTCAACCCACCGCAGGTCGAGATCATGAAGGTCGCGCACCACGGCTCCGCGGACGACAGGCTCGAGCGGCTCCTCCAGCTCACCCGGCCGAGCATCGCGATCATCTCGTGCGGGCGCCACAACGACTACGGACACCCGGCGCCGTCGACCGTTGCGACGCTCCGGTCCGCCTCGCACCTGACCGTCTTCCGCACCGATCTGGACGGACGGGTCGTGGTCGAGTCCGACGGCAACCGGATCTCCACGTGGAGTCAGCACTGAGTCGTATGCTGACCGGACGTGTCCGCCGAGCCGCTGAAGCCGGTCTACCTCGTCACCGGGAACGACCGTCCGAAGATCGTGCGCGCGCTCCGCCGGCTTCGGGCGCGCTACGGAGACGAGTCGGTGGAGCTTCTCGCCGCCGAGTCGACGACCGGCGACGACGCGGTCGCCGCCTGCAACGCCCTCGGGCTCTTCGCCGGAGGCGACGGCGGGCGGCTCGTGGTCGTCGAGGGTGTCGAGCGGTGGAAGAAGGCGGACGCAGAGGCCGTGACGGCGTACCTCTCCGACCCCGTCCCGGGCGCGGTCCTCGCGCTCGTCGCCGGCGAGGCGCTGAGGAGCGACGCGATCCCGAAGGCGGTCGGCAAGGTCGGCCAGGTCCTGACCTACGACGCGCCGAAGCCGCGCGACCTACCGGCGTGGGTCCGAGCGCAGTTCGACGCGTGTGGAGCGACGGCCGAACCGGACGCCGCCCGGGCACTCGTCGAGATCGTCGGCGAGGACCTGACCGCACTCGCGACCGAGGCGGACAAGATTGCGACCTGGGCCGGAGACCGGCCGATCGGGCGCTCGCACGTGGAAGCGCTGGCGACCCCCGCGCGCGAGGCGACTGCCTGGGCGATCACCGACGCCTGGGGCGAGCGCGACCTGCCTGCGCTGCTCGCCGCGGCCGAGGCGGAGCTCGAGCGGCGCGACCCCTTCGGCATCTCCACGCGGCTGGCCGGGCACGTCGCGCTGGTCCGAGGCGCGAAGCTGCTCGCCGCGGAGGGACTGCCGACGCGGGAGATCGCGAAGCGGCTGAGGGTCCACGAGTTCCGGGTCCGGAAGGCGCTCGGCCATGCCGACCGCTACGGACAGGACGAGCTCGACGCCGCAGTGGTCCGGCTCGCTGCGCTCGACGCGGCGATCAAGGGTGCGAGTCGCCTCTCCGGCGAGCTGGAGCTGACCCGCGCGCTGGTCGACCTGACTGCGGCCGCGGAGCCTGCGGCCGCCGGCGCCTAGCTCGAGCTGCCGGCGACGATGCGGGCGGCCTGCGCCTTCTTCCGCGCCGCCGCGTTCTGGTGCAGCGCGCCATGCGACGCCGCCTTGTCGATCCACCGCTGGAGCTCGAGGTGGGCCTCGCGCACGTGCTCGTCCTGCCCCTCCTCGACGGCGCTCTCGAGCCGACGCGTCAGCGTCTTCACCGTCGAGCGGTAGCGGAGGTTCTCGAGCCGCTGCCGGGCCGAGGTGTGCACGCGCTTCTTCTGCTGCTTGATGTTCGGCATAGGAAAACGCCCGCTCAGCGGGCGCGCGGCATGGTACCAGCGGAGAGGAGCCATCAGCGCGCGCTCGTATGCTCACGAAGTGGACGGCCCGGCCGTGACCGACGTGCGTGAGGAGGCCGCAGGCTTTCCCTCCCGGCGCCTCGCGTGGTCGACGGCGATCTTCTCGGCCTTCACGGGCCTCTCGCGGATCCTCGGCCTCGTCCGTGAGATCGTCGCGCGGAGCTACTTCGGCGTCGAGGGCGTCGGCATCAACGCCTTCACGGTCGCGTTTCAGGTTCCGAACCTGGTGCGAGCCCTGGTGGCGGACGCCGCGCTCTCGTCCGCCTTCGTCCCCGTCTTCAGCGAGCTGCTCGAGAAAGGCGAGAAGGCGCGTGCCTGGCGCGTTGCATCGAGCCTGATCTGGATCATGCTGCTCGGCCTCACGGCGATCACCGCGCTCTTCATCCTCGCGGCGCCCTGGGTGATGAGCCTGTTCGGCTACGGAAGCGGCCCGGCGGGCGACCTCGCCGTGACGCTGTCGCGGATCCTGTTCCCGATCGTCGTCCTGCTCGGGATCTTCGGGGTCATCGTCGGGATCCTGAACAGCTACGAGCACTTCAGCGTCCCCGCGCTGACGCCGGTGTTCTGGAATCTCGTGATCATCGCCGGGCTCGTGATCGGGGTCCCGCAGGCGGACTCGATCGACACGAAGCTCTACGTCTACGCCGGCTCGATCGTCCTCGCGACGCTCGTCCAACTGCTGCTGCCGCTGCCCTGGCTCGCAGGTCTCGACGGCCGCTTACGACTGGCGATCGACTGGCGCGACCCGGCAGTCAAGCGCGTCTTCGTGCTGATGCTGCCCGTCATGCTCGGCCTCGGCCTGATCAACGTCAACGCGCTGATCGGGACGTTCTTCGCCGCGCGGTACATCGACAAGACGATCGCGCCGTCGGCGATCGACGCCGCCTTCCGCATCTACATGGTCCCGCAGGGGATGTTCTCGGTCGCCGTGGCGACCGTCCTCTTCCCGGCGCTGAGTCGCCTCGCCGCCCGCCGCGACGATGAGGGCTTCCGTCACACCGTCGGCCTCGGGCTGCGCCAGATTGCGTTCCTGCTCGTGCCCGCGAGCGTCGCGATCGCAGTCTTGGCCGAGCCGATCGTGCGGCTGCTCTACCAGCGTGGCGAGTTCGGGCCCCACGCGACGCGTGTCGTCGCAGGCGCCCTCGCCGCGTTCTCGCTAGGCCTGACCTTCAACGGCACGATGCTGATGCTGAACCGCGCATTCTTCGGCCTGCAGGCTCCGTGGATCCCGACCTGGGTCGCGTTCGGGAACCTGCTCGCGAACACGGCGTTCTTCGCGCTCCTCTACCACCTGGGAACGTGGGGGATCCCACTCGCGATCTCGCTCGCGAACGTGGCCGGAACCGCGGCGCTCCTGATCCTGCTCCGGCGGCGGTTCGGCCGCATCGAAGGCGGCGAGACCGCCCGGACTGCGGCGCTCGTCACGCTCGCCTCGCTCCCCCTCGCGCTCGTTGCCTACGGCGTCTGGTGGGGGCTCGACGACGTGCTCGGACGGTCGTTTCTCGCCCAGGTCGTGTCAGTCTCCGCAGCGCTCGCCGCGGGCGGCCTCGTCTACCTGTTTTCCTGCCGTTTGCTGGGAGTTCGTGAGCTGAACGCGTTGCTATCGTTGCGAGCCCGCGCCCGCCCGCCGGCGTAGCCTCCATGCAGCAGGACCGCATCCGGAACTTCTCGATCATTGCCCATATCGACCATGGGAAATCGACCCTGGCCGATCGCATCCTCGAGCTCACGGAGACCGTCTCCGGGCGTGAGATGCGCGCGCAGGTGCTCGACTCGATGGAGCTGGAGCGCGAGCGCGGCATCACGATCAAGGCGCAGGCCGTCCGGGTCCCGTGGAAGGGCCAGCAGCTCAACCTGATTGACACCCCGGGCCACGTCGACTTCACGTACGAGGTCTCACGGTCGCTCCAGGCTTGCGAGGGAGCGGTGCTCGTCGTCGACGCCGCTCAGGGCGTGGAGGCCCAGACGGTGGCCAACGCGTACCTCGCGATCGAGAACAACCTGGAGCTGCTCCCGGTAGTCAACAAGATCGACCTGCCGCAGGCCGACCCCGACCGGGCCGCCCGGGAGCTCGCCGAGCTGATCGGCGGCGACCCGTCGGACGTCCTCCGGATCTCCGCGAAGACCGGCGAGGGCGTGGCAGAAGTGCTCGACGCGATCGTCGAGCGGATTCCGCCGCCCGCCGGCAACCGCGACGCTCCGCCGAGGGCGCTGATCTTCGACTCCTCGTACGACCAGTACCGCGGCGTCGTCGCCTTCGTCCGCGTCGTCGACGGCGCCTTCCGTACCCGCGAGCGGCTCCAGGCGATGGCGCAGGGCACGCGGTTCGAGGCCGAGGAGCTCGGCTTCTTCTCGCCGACGATGCGCGCCAGCGACACGCTCGAGGCCGGGGAGGTCGGCTACGTGATCACCGGACTGAAGGACGTCGGCCGGCTCCGTGTCGGCGACACGCTCACCTCGGTCGCAGGCCCGGCCGCCGGGCCGCTGCCGGGCTACAAGGACGTGAAGCCGATGGTGTTCGCGGGCCTGTTCCCCACGGAGTCGGACCACTACCCCGATCTCCGCGATGCGCTGGAGAAGCTGAAGCTGAACGACGCGGCGCTCGTGTACGAGCCGGAGACGTCACAGGCGCTCGGCTTCGGCTTCCGCTGCGGCTTCCTGGGGCTGTTGCACATGGAGATCGTCCGCGAGCGTCTGGAGCGCGAGTTCGACCTCGATCTGCTCGTGACGGCGCCGAACGTCGCCTACCGCGTGCTGACGAAGGACGGGGAGGAGGTGGAGGTGCACAACCCCGCCGAGATGCCGCCGGAGATCGAGCGCGTCGAGGAGCCGTACATCAGGGCGTCGATCATCATCCCCAAGGAGTACGTCGGGCCCGTGATGGAGCTCGCGACCGAGCGGCGTGGGCGGTTCGACCACATGGAGTACCTCTCGGAGGATCGCGTCGTCCTGCTCTACGAGCTGCCGCTCGCCGAGGTCGTCGTGGACTTCTACGACCAGCTGAAGTCGCGGACGCGCGGCTACGCCAGCTTCGACTACGACATCGTCGGCTTCCGCGAGGGCGATCTGGTGCGCCTGGACGTGCTGATCGCCGGCGACCCGGTCGACGCGCTCTCGCTCATCCTCCACCGCGACTCCGCCTACGGGCGCGGGCGCGCTCTCGTCGACAAGCTCCGCGAGGAGATTCCGCGCCAGCTCTTCGACGTTCCCGTTCAGGCGGCGATCGGGTCACGGGTGATCGCCCGCGAGACGATCAAGGCGAAGCGCAAGGACGTACTCGCCAAGTGCTACGGCGGCGACATCACGCGAAAGCGGAAGCTGCTCGAGAAGCAGAAGGCCGGCAAGAGACGGATGAAGCAGGTCGGGGCGGTCGAGGTCCCCCAGGAGGCCTTCCTGGCCGTGCTCAACCTGGACGGGAAGAGCTGATGCAGGGCGTCGGGCATCTCTACGTGCACCTGCCGTTCTGCTCGCACCGATGCGGCTACTGCGACTTCGTCACCGTCGTCGGTCGCCACGGTCAGCACCTGCGGTACGTCGACGCGCTCCTGACGGAGCTCGAGCTCGGGCGGCACGTCCTTGCGGAGCCGCTCGAGACGCTGTTCCTCGGCGGCGGCACACCGACCTTCACCGAGCGGGCCGCGCTCGAGCGGCTGTTGCGGACGCTTCCCCCTGCGGACGAGCTGACCGTCGAGGCGAATCCGGAGACCGTCACCAGCGACCTTGCGCGGATGCTGCGCGAGGCGGGGGTCAACCGTGTCTCGCTCGGCGTCCAGACGTTCCAGCCGCGGCTGCTCGACGTGCTCGACCGTGTTGCCGGACCTGACGACGTCCGGCACGCGTTCTACCATCTCCGCGATGCCGGATTTGACAACATCACCCTCGATCTCATCTACGGAATCCCGGGCCAGAGCTCCGCCGATCTCGAGGCCGACATCGACGAGGCACTCGAGCTCGGGCCGGAGCATCTGTCCTGCTACGAGCTGGAGGCGAAGCCCGGAACGCGGTTCACACATGCCCACGGGGGGGAGCTGATCCGTCAGGCGGAGCTGATGGAGGGCTACTTCGAAGCCGTCGTCGAGCGGCTGACGGCCGCCGGATACCGGTGGTACGAGACCGCCAACTTCTGCCGGAGCGGCGCGGGCGCCGGTGGGCGAGACCTGCGATCGCGTCACAACCTCGCCTACTGGCTCGGGCGCGACTACCTCGGGATCGGCATCGGCGCGGTCTCCACAGTCGGTGGGCGACGCTGGCGCAACTCGCCTCGGCTGCCGGCCTACCTCGAGGCGCTCGCCGGCGGCCGGGCCCCGGACCGCGAGCTCGAGCTGCTCGACGCCGACACCCGCGGCCGCGAGCGCGTGATGCTGGGGCTCCGGCTCGACGAGCCGTTCGCGCTCAACGGTGAAGAGCGTCTGCTCGACGCGGCCGCGCTCGCGCGTCTCGCCGACCTGGGTCTCGTCGAACGCCACGAAGACGAGTTGTCGCTGACGCGTCGCGGTCGCCTCCTTGGCGGCGGCGTGACCGCGGAGCTACTCGCCTGACCGGGTAAAATCACCTGCAAAAGCATGGTTTACGATCGTCCACAGCTCACGGTCCGGCAGCGGGACATCCTGCGTCACGTCGTCGAGGAGTACATCCAGACCGGCCAGCCGGTCGGGTCCAGGTACCTCGTCGAGCGCGCCGGGCTCAGCGTGGCTGCCTCGACCGTACGCGGCGAGCTCGCCGAGCTCGAGCGGCTCGGCCTGCTCACGCACCCGCACACCTCTGCGGGGCGCGTTCCGACCGAGGAGGGCTACCGCCTGTTCGTGCACGGGCTGCTCGACCGGATCGAGCCGCGCACGGGGTCGCTCGAGCTCGACCTCGCTCAGGCGGGGACCGAGGTCGAGTCCGTTCTGCAGGCGACGACGGAAGCGCTGTCCCATCTGACGCGGCTGCTCGCGCTCGTCTCGGCACCGCCGCTCGAGGCAGCCACCGTGCGGCATGTCGAGGTGCTGGCGCTCCAGCCGCAGGTGGTCGTCGCCGTCGTGATCACGTCGACCGGCGGCGTCACCAAGCGGGTTTTCGCCCTCGGTGAGCCCGTGGACGCCGGCCTCGTCGCCTGGGCGTCCGAGTACCTGAACGAACGCACCTCCGGACTGCCCCTCGGCTCGTTCGGCCTCCGGCAGGCATTCTCCGAGCCGGGCCTCTCCGAGCAGGAAGCCGCATTCATCGAGCTGCTGCGGCCGGCGTTCACCGATGCCGCCGGGTCCGAGGAGCAGCGGCTCTACGTCGGCGGCGCGGCGAACCTGCTCGGCGAGGGACGCAGGGAGGACCTGCTGGTCTACCGGCCACTCCTCGAGGCGCTCGAGCAGCGGGCCGGCCTCCTCTCACTGCTCGGCGAGGCGCTCGGGCGCGAAGGGCTCTTCGTCCGCGTGGGTGTCGAGCTCGACCATCCGCAGCTCCGCGGCGCCTCCCTCGTCGGCGCCAGCTACGGCCTGACGCATCGGCGTCTCGGCGCGGTCAGCCTCCTCGGGCCGCTGCGCATGGACTACGAGACGGCGATCCGCTCGGTCCGTGCCGCCGCGAGGGAGCTCTCGCGCTTCGTCGAGGAGATCTACGCCGAGAACTAGGCGCCGGGCGCCTGGCTACGCTAGCCCGGAGATGGCGACGGCAGAGCGCGACTACTACGAAGTCCTCGGCGTTGCTCGCGACGCCGGCGAAGGCGAGATCAAGAAGGCGTTTCGCCGCCTGGCGCGCGAGCTCCACCCGGACGTCTCGGAGGTTCCGGACGCCGAGGAGCGGTTCAAGGAGGCGGTCGAAGCCTACGAGGTGCTCTCGAAGAGCGAGACACGGGAGCTGTACGACCGCTTCGGGCACGCGGGCCTGCGGAGCGGCGGCTTCCGGCCGACCACCTTCGACTTCGGCAGCCTCTCTGACATCTTCTCGGCGTTCTTCGGGGAAGACCTGCTCGGCGCGACCATGCGGAGCCGGGCGCGGGGGGCAGACGTCGCCGCGGACGTCGTGATCGAGCTCACCGAGGCCGCCTCGGGCGTCAAGCGGGACGTTCCGGTCCGGGCCGCCGTGCCGTGCGCGCGGTGCGACGCGACCGGGGTGGAACCGGGCACCGACGTCACGACCTGTCCGACCTGCGAGGGGCAGGGTCGACTCCAGCACGTCTCGCGCAGCGTCTTCGGCGACTTCGTGCGGACGCAGGCCTGTCCGACGTGCCACGGATCCGGCCGCCTGATCCAGACGCCCTGCTCCGAGTGCCACGGTCGGGGCCAGGTGCTCGAGGAGCGGACGCTCTCGGTCGAGATCCCGCCGGGCATCCACGACGGCCAGCGAATCCGGCTCTCCGGCGAGGGGCATGTCGGAGCGCCCGGGGCTCGCGCCGGCGACGTCTACGTGCGCGTCCGGGTCCGGCCCGACGACCGGTTCGTCCGGGAGGGCGACGAGATCTTCTCCACGGTCGACCTCACCATGACCCAGGCGGCGCTGGGGACGACGGTCACGATTCCCACGCTGGACGGGGAGAGGGAGCTGGAGTTCTCCGGGGGGACCCAGCCCGGCGAGGTGGTCGTGCTGCGAGGTCAGGGAATGCCAGTGCTCCAGGGATTCGGACGCGGCGACCACCGGGTGCTCGTGAACGTCGCGGTGCCGAGACAGCTGTCCGACGAGCAGCGTGAACTGCTGGACCAGTTTGAGCGGTCGGCCGGCGAGGAAACGTACAAGCGCGACGAGGGGTTCTTCGAGAAGCTGAAGAGCGCGTTCCGCTGAGCGGGCCGGAGCTCCGGCGAGTGTCGCTCCGCGTCCCCGACGACGACCGCGAAGCGGCGATCGCGCGCCTCCTCGAGCTGCACCCCGAAGGCTTCGAAGAAGCCAACGGCGAGCTCGCCGTCTACACGGACGGCGAGGGGGAGGAGCGGCTGCGCGCCGAGTTCGGCCCGGTACAGGCGGCGCTCGTCGAGCCGGGCTGGGAGGAGCGGTGGCGCGAGTTCCATCGGCCGATCTGGGTGGGACCGCTCTGGGTTGGACCGCCCTGGGAGGAGCGGCCGGACGAAGGCATCGCGGTGGTCGTCGACCCCGGTCGTGCCTTCGGCACCGGCTCGCATCCGACGACGCGGCTCTGCCTCGAGTTCCTGACGGAGCTCGAGCCCGGGAGCCTGCTCGACGTGGGCTGCGGCTCGGGCGTGCTCTCGATCGCCGCGGCCAAGCTCGGTTTTGCCCCCGTGCACTCCCTGGACCTCGAGCCGGCGGCCGTCGAGGCAACGAGCCGCAACGCGCGGGCGAACGGCGTCGACCTCGACGTCCGGCAGGCCGATGCGCTGGAGACCGAGCTTCCTCCCGTCGACGTCGTGGTTGCGAACATCCACCTCGCCGGTGTCCAGGCCCTGGCGCGGCGGGTCCCGGCGGAACGGTTCATCACGGCCGGGTACTTCCACTCGCGCATGCCCGAGGTGCCCGGTTTCACCCACGTGGAGCGGCGCATCGACGGCGGATGGGCCGCCGATCACTTCGAGCGGCAGTAGATTCTTCCCTCCGTGTCCACCTTCACCGTCCGGTTTCTCGGCTGCAAGGTGTCGCATGCCGACGCCCAGGCGCTCCGCGAGCGGCTGCTGGCGGACGGCCACGAGGAGCGCGAGGAGGACGCCGAGATCACGGTCCTGAACACCTGTTCCGTTACGAACGAGGCGGTCGGAAAGTCGCGCCAGGGGGCATCGCGGGCGGCGCGCACTCATCGCAAGGTCTACGTCACGGGTTGCGCCGCGAACCTCGAGGGCGACGCGCTGGCGACGCTGCCCGGCAACGTCTCCGTCGTTCGAGGTCGGCCCGAGGAGCTGCCGCAGCTCGTCGCGCGCGACGTAGGCGCGATCGGCTGTGTGCAGGCCGATGCCCGGCTCGACCGGGTCCGCGCGTTCGTGAAGGTGCAGGACGGCTGCAGCTTCTCCTGCAATTTCTGCGTGATCCCGCTCGTCCGCGGCGCCTCCCGCAGCCGTTCGGCCGCGGCCGTGCTCGCGGAGGTCTCGAAACGGGTCCGCCAGGGTCATCGCGAGGTCGTGCTGACCGGGATCAACCTCGGCTGCTTCCGTGACCGCGAGGCCGGGTACGCGCTGCCGCGATTGATCCGGGAGGTCGGCGCCGTTCCTGGACTGGAGCGACTGCGCCTCTCGTCGATCGAGATCAACCACGTGAACGACGAGCTCGTGAGCGCCCTGCGGGAGACGCCGGTGGTGGCGCGCCACCTGCACGTCCCGCTGCAGTCGGGCGACGACCGGGTGCTGAGGGCAATGGGAAGGCGCTACGACGCGGCCACCTACCTCCGGCGGCTGGAGCCGCTCGCCGACTTCAACCTGACGGGGGACGTGATCGTCGGCTTCCCAGGCGAGGACGGGGCCGCGTTCCGCCGGACGCTCGACCTGGTCGAGCGCGCACGGCTCACCAAGGTGCACACGTTCCCGTACTCGCCACGGCCGGGAACGGCGACGGCGGCCGAGGACACGGTGCCGCCCGCCGTCAAGAAGGAGCGAGGCCGGCGGCTTCGGGCGGCGTCGCACGAGGCGTGCCTCAGGCGGTGGCGCGAGAAGGTCGGACAGGAGGACGTCGTGCTCGTCGACCGGCCGGGCCGGGGGTACGGGGACGACTACTCACCGTGGCTCCTCTCGGAAGACCGGACCGTTGGCGAGCTCGTGCGCGTCCGCGGCGCAGCCGTCACCGACGAGGGGATCCTCGCCGCATGAGCAACGGGGACTGCCTCTTCTGCCGGCTCGTCCGCGAGGGCGATCACGTTGCGAAGGCCGACGGCTTCGTCGCGATCCGCGACATCAACCCGAAGGCCGAGACGCACCTGCTCGTCCTTCCCGAGCGGCACGTCGACACTTTTAAGGACGTCGCGGCGTTTGCGCCGGACGAGGCGAGGCGGATGCTCGAGTTCGTCGCCGAGACCGCACGCCACGCCGGCCTCGAGGACTATCGCGTGCTCGTCAACGTCGGCGCGGGGGCGGGACAGACGATCTTCCACCTCCACTGGCACATTCTCGGAGGACGGATCGAGGGGATGCCGGAGTGAGCCTGATCGAGCGGATCCAGGAGGAGCTGAAGGAGGCGATGCGCGAGCGCGACAGCCAGCGGCGCGACGCCCTGCGGCTGATCCTGAGCAGCCTCCAGTCGGCTGAGAAGGAGCTGCAGCGCCCGCTGACGGAGCAGGAGGAGCTCCAGGTGCTCCAGCGAGAGCGGAAGCGCCGGGTCGAGGCCGAGGAGGCGTTCCGCAGCGCCGGCCGGGAGGAGCAGGCCGACGCGGAGGACTTCGAGCTCGAGGTGCTCGAGGAGTTCATGCCGGAGCCGCTCGGCGAGGAGGAGCTCGAGGAGATCATCGACGACGCGATCGCCGAGAACGGCGCGACGAGCCTCCGCGACCTCGGCCGCGTAATGGCCGATGTGATGCCGCAGGTGGCCGGCCGCGCCGACGGGGCGGAGGTCAGCCAGCTGGTGCGCGAGAAGCTCGCCTAGCGCCTCTTTTCAAGGCGCACCCTGCCTCCTCCCCACTGCGATCGTAGGAAGAAACTAGTCCCCTGTCAGTGCCGGGCCGGCGCCGAAAGAGCGCCGAGCTTGCCAGGCGCGCGATGCTCAGACCCGCACGCCGAGTCGCTTGCGACCGAGCTCCAGCAGCACCTCCACGATCAGGTCGATGTCGCCCTCTTCAGTCCGCCAGTTCACGATCGCGGGCCGGAAGGCGGTCTTGCCCCGATACCGGGTTGTCCCGAAGAAGACGCGGCCGTCCTCGAGCACGTCCTGCCCGAGCGCGAGATTGAGCTCGTCGAGCTCCTCCTCCGACAGCCCCTCGGGACGGAAGCGGAAGCAGACGATGTTCAGCTTGGTCTCCGCCAGCCGTTCGAGCTCCGGCTCGGCGTCCACGCGCTCCGACAGGCGCTCGGCGAGGTCCAGGTGCTGCTCGACCATCGCGCGGTACCCGGATCGGCCGTAGGCGCGCAGCGTCGCCCACACCGCGAGCGACCGCGCCCGCCGCGACGCCTCGGGCGCAGGTCGCTCGTCGCTCGGCAGGTACGCCGCCGTCAGCTGGAACGGCGGGCGGAGGTACCTGCCATCGCGGACGAACGCAAAGCCGCAGTCGTACGGCACGTTGAGCCACTTGTGGCCGTCCGCGATCACCGAGTGCGCCCGCTCGATTCCCCCAGCCAGCGCGGCAGCCCGAGGCGTGATCCGCGCGAAGAGCCCGAACGCGCCGTCGACGTGCAGCCAGGCGCCGTGCTTCTCCGCGAGGTCGGCGAGCCGGTCGATCGGGTCGAAGTCGCCGGTGTTCACGTCGCCGGCGTTCCCGATCACGATCGACGGCGCGCCGCCCAGGCCGCGCAGCGAGCGGTCGAGCTCGTCCGCGTCGACGACCTGGACCGAGTCCCGGCCGATCCCGAGCATCGCCAGCGCCTTCCGAGCGCTCGCGTGGACGTACTCGCTGGAGAACACGGGCACCGCCGGCAACCCGGCGAAACCCCGCTCGTCGAGATCGACGCCGTGCTGCTCGGCCCACCAGCGCCGCGCCGACGCCAGCCCGGCGAAGTTCGCCATCGTCGCACCGGTCGTGAGCACACCGCTCCAGTCCGCCGGCAGCTCGAACAGGTCGAGTAGCCACCGGATCGCCACGTCCTCGAGCTGCGAGCCGTACGGCGAGCTGACCGCCGAGAACGAGTTCTGGTCGAGCAGCGACGTGAGCCAGTCGGCCCCGAGCGCGGCCGGCGTCGTCCCGCCCGTGACGAAATGGAAGAACCTTGGGCCGGAGGACCGCGTCGCGACATCCGCCGCGTCGACGAGCTCCTCCATGGCCGCGACGGCACCCGCGCCGTCCTCCGGCAGTCCGCCTCCGAAGCGCCCGCCACGCGCAGGCAGGACGGGCGAGTCGTCGAGCTCTGCGAGGTAGCGCCGCGCCGCCTCGAGGACGTAGGAAAGGGCCGATTCCTCCTCGTCTCGGCGGATCGGGGAAGCCACCGATCCAACCTACACTGACCGTATGCAGGAGACCCTGTCGGTCCCGAACGACGTTGCCGTCGAGCTCGCCGGCATCGGCGACGGCGTGCTCGAATCGCTGCGCGAGCGCCTGCGTTGCACGATCCACCTGCGCGGGAACCAGCTCACGATCCAGGGCGACGACGAGCACGTCGACCAGGCGCGCACCGTGATCGACGAGATCGTCGAGCTGGTCGAGGGCGGCCACGAGATCGGCCCTTCCACGGTCGACGCGGTGCTCGGCGTCCTCGACCAGGGCGCGGACGTCCGCGAGGTTTTCGACGAGGTCGTCTGGCGCCACCGCGGCAAGAAGATCGCGCCGAAGACGGTGAACCAGAAGCGCTACGTCGACGCGATCCGGAACGGGACCGTCACGTTCGGCATCGGCCCCGCCGGCACCGGCAAGACCTATCTGGCGATGGCGCTCGCGGTCGCCGCGCTGCAGGAGCGACAGGTCGGGCGGATCATCCTCACGCGCCCCGCGGTCGAGGCAGGCGAGCGGCTCGGGTTCCTGCCGGGCGACATGCTCGCGAAGGTCGACCCTTACCTGCGTCCGCTCTACGACGCCCTCTACGACATGCTCGAGGCGGACAAGCTGACCTCGTACATGGAGCGCGGCATCATCGAGGTCGCGCCGCTCGCCTTCATGCGCGGCCGGACGCTCAACGACTCCTTCATCATCCTCGACGAGGCCCAGAACACGAGCCCCGAGCAAATGCAGATGTTCCTGACGCGGCTCGGCTTCGGCTCGAAGATCGTCGTCACCGGCGACGTCACCCAGATCGACCTTCCGCGCGATCAGGCGTCGGGCCTGATCCAGGTGCAGGACATCCTCGGCCGCATCGACGCGATCGAGTTCATCCGCTTCGGCCACGAGGACGTCGTGCGGCACAAGCTCGTGCAGCGGATCGTCGAGGCGTACAAGTCGCACGCGGAGGAAACCGGCACGCAGCGCCGGAACTAGCCTGGATGGTCGAGGTCGAGGTGGCGAACCGCAGCGGGGCCGCCGTCGACGAACAGGCGGCGGTCGAGCTCGTGCGCGAGGTGCTGGCCGCGGAGGGGATCGACGAGGGTGAGGTCGGTCTCGTCTTCGTGCTCCCGGAGGAGGCGCGCGAGCTCAAGCGCGAGCACCTCGGAGTGGACGAGGTTCCGGACGTTCTGGCCTTCCCGATCGACGGGGGTGAGGCCCTTCCGGACGGCGTGCCGAGGCACGTCGGCGATCTCGTCGTCTGCCCCGACGTCGTCCGCGACCACTGGCGCGAGCCGCTGATCCACGGGACGCTCCACCTGGTGGGCTACGACCACGGTGATCAGATGGCGGCGCGAGAGGACGCGCTCCGGCGATGAACGTCGGTCGTAGCCCATCCGTCCTCCAGAGCTTCAACTTCGCCTTCGAAGGGATCATCCACGTGCTCCGCACGCAGCGGAACATGCGGATCCACTTCGGGATCGCGGTCGGCGTGCTGATCGCGGCGGCCGTGGTCGGCGTCGGCCGGCTCGAGCTCGTCGCGCTGCTGCTCGCCATCTCCTTCGTCCTGATCGCGGAGATGCTGAACACGGCGCTCGAAGCGGGGATCGACGTCGCGACGACCTCTTTCGACCCGCTCGCGAAGCTGGCGAAGGACATCGGGGCCGGCGCGGTGCTGATCGCAACCGTCAACGCGGTCGCGGTGGGCTACCTCGTGTTCGTCGACCGCGTCCGCGATCCGAGCTCGCGCGTGCTCGACCGCCTGCGCGACGCGCCGACCGAACTGACGCTGATCGCGCTCGTCCTGACGATCTTCCTCGTGATCGCGGTGAAGGCGTACACCGGCCGGGGTCGGCCCCTGAGCGGGGGGCTTCCGTCCGGGCACGCGGCCGTCGCGTTCGCGGGCTGGATGGCCGCGACCTACATCCTCGGCGACTCCACGCACTGGTTCCTGGTCTCGTCGCTGACGTTCATCATGGCGCTCCTGGTGGCGCAGACTCGCATCGAATCGGGCATCCACTCGTTCGTCGAGGTCGTCTCGGGCGGCGTGCTCGGCGCCCTCGTCACGCTTGTCCTCTTCCAGCTCTTCTGGCAGTGACGGAGGCCGATCGGGAGCTGCTCCAGCGCGCGGACGAGGTCGCGAAGCAGGCGTACGCGCCGTACTCGAACTTCTTCGTCGGCGCAGCGATCCGGACGCGGGACGGCCGGGTCTTCGACGGCGTCAACGTCGAGAACGCCGCGTACCCGCTCGGGATCTGCGCGGAGAAGTCGGCGCTCTCGAAGGCGGTCTCGGAGGGTGTGAAGCCGGGGGACGTCGAGGTGCTGGCGGTCACGGCGTCACCGTGCGGCGGCTGCCGGCAGTGGTTCCACGAGTTCGGGCTCGACCGGGTGGTCTACCGGCGCGCCGACGGCGAGCCGACGGTGACGACGCCGGCCGAGCTCCTGCCGGACACGTTCGAGCTGTGAAGTCCGGCTTCGTGGCGGTCGCGGGGCGACCCAACGTCGGCAAGTCGACGCTGGTGAACGCCCTGGCCGGCGGCAAGGTCGCGATCACCTCGGACAAGCCCCAGACGACGCGGCGCCGGATCTTCGGGATCGCGAACGGCGACGACCACCAGCTCGTCCTCGTCGACCTGCCCGGATTCCAGCGGCCGCGCGATCCGCTGACCGAGCACATGCAACGCACCGTGGACTCGTCCTTCGAGGACGTCGACGCTGTGCTGTTCGTGCTGGACGCGCGCGACCGGATCGGCGCCGGCGACCGCTTCATCGCCGAGCGCGTGTTCTCGCTCGGCGTGCCGGTCGTGATCGCGCTGAACAAGGTCGACCGCCTGAAGCCGGGCCACATCGCGACCCAGATGCAGACGGGCTCGCGCCTCGGAGACTTCCATGCGCTCCACCCGGTCAGCGCCAAGACGGGAGACGGCGTGGACGAGCTGCGGGAAGAGCTCGTCGGCCTGCTGCCGGAGGGGCCGCTGTACTACCCGCCGGAGCAGCGCACCGACCTGTCGCCGGAGGAGCAGATCGCCGAGCTCGTGCGCGAGAAGGCGATCCAGTTGACGCGCGACGAGGTGCCGCACGCGATCATGGCGGAGGTGGAGGAGGTCGACGAGCGGGTCGCGCGGGTGCTGCTCTACGTCGAGACCGAGTCGCAGAAGGGGATCCTGGTCGGGAAGGCCGGCGCGATGGTGCGGGAGATCGGCACGCGAGCACGCCCCGAGGTCGAGGCGCTGCTCGGCCACCCGGTGTTCCTCGAGCTGCAGGTGAAGGTGCGGCCCAGGTGGCGGCGGGACGAGCAGATGCTCGAGCGCCTGGGCCTCTGAGCTGACCGGCGCGCGCCGGGCATCGCCGACTCAGCCGGCGCACATCCGGCACGGATAGGCGGCAGACACGCGCGCTCGCTCGAACTAGAGTCGCCGGTGGGAGGAGGCGGCGGGCTCCCGGCCCGGCGAGAGGCCCGCTCTGGGGCGGTAGTAGCGCGCCAACCAGCGGGTGAGGCCGTCCAGGCCCGGGAACAGGACTCGCTCGGTGATGTTCGCCTGGTCGAGCTTGTCGCGCACCTCCCACTTCAGCTCCGCCGGGATCACGAGTTTCCGCCCGAGCTCGGGATGATGGTCCAGCCAATCGTCGAGCGGCACGGTCGGGTCGGTGAGGAGCGAGAAGAGCGCGTACTGGTTCACGATCCGCGCGTCGAGCGAGGGCGGCTCCAGGAAGAGGCAGCAGGCGTCGTCGCCGAGCGAATCGAGCTCGCGGAGACCCGGCGCGGCCCGTGCCAGCAGCTCCGGCGTGAAGACGTTCGCGCCCTCGTGCTCGAGCACGTCGCGCAGCGGATCGGGAAGCAGCCCTCGTGCCCTGACGTAGTCGATCGTCCAGACGACGCCGTCGCGGTGGAACCGTTCGTGGTTCGCGGTGGCGAAGTGCAGGGCGACGTAGGGCGAGTACGTCCAGTCGAGGAGCCGCGTCGGCAGGCCGTGGTGCTGGCCGAGCGCCAGCCAGTCCCAGACCGAGTCCGACGCCACCTCACGGTCCTGCGCGTACTTCCGAAAGTTGCGGACGAGGTAGACCTCGAGGCTCCGGGCGTCGCCGCCGAGCCTGAGGAGGCTCGTCTCGAGCCCCTCTGCGGCATCGGCCCGGCCGCGGAACGCGAGGTTCGAACGGTGGCGGCCGAGATCCTCGCGCCACGCGTCCTCGAACAGCTGCTCCTGCAGCTCCGTCCAGCTTGCGACGCGCAGCTCGTCCACGCCGCTCTTCTTCCCAATTGGCCAGGGCTACACTCAAGCCGTGGCCAAGGCTCCCGCCCTCCCGACCGGCTTCGAGCTGCCGCTCGAGCCGCGGCTGCCCCGGATCGGCTCCGTCGACCAAGTCGCAGTCGAGGAGCGCGCCGCCACGCTCGCCAAGCGCTCGATCAAGAAGGACGCGAAGCTGTTCGCGCTTGACCTCGCCGTGCGGATGATGGACCTGACGACGCTCGAGGGGCAGGACACGCCCGGCAAGATCGCCGCCCTTGCCTCCAAGGCGATCCGCCCGGACCCCTCCGACGCGGCGATCCCGTCGGTCGCGGCGATCTGCGTCTACCCGAACCTCGTCCCGACCGCCGTCGAGAAGGTCAAGGGCTCGAGCGTCAAGGTCGCGTCCGTCGCGACCGCGTTCCCGTCGGGTCAGGCGCCGACGCACCTGAAGGTGGCCGAGGTGAGGGCCGTGGTGGAGCTGGGCGCCGACGAGGTCGACATGGTGATCGACCGCGGCGCCTTCCTATCCGGTCGCTACGCGAAGGTCTACGACGAGATCGTCCAGGTGAAGGAGGCCGCGGGCGACGCGCACCTCAAGGTGATCCTCGAGGTCGGCGAGCTGGGCACCTACGACAACGTGCGCCGCGCGTCGCTGCTCGCGATGGCCGCGGGCGCCGACTTCATCAAGACCTCCACGGGAAAGCTGCCGGCCGCCGCGACGCTGCCGGTCACCCTCGTCATGCTCGAGGCGATCCGCGACGTCTACCAGGAGACCGGCCGCAAGGTGGGCATGAAGCCGGCCGGCGGGATCCGCGTTGCGAAGCAGGCCGTGCAGTACCTCGTCCAGCTCTACGAGACGCTCGGCGCGGAGTGGCTGACGCCCGACCTCTACCGGTTCGGCGCGTCCTCGCTCCTGAACGACGTGCTGATGCAGATCCGGAAGGAGAAGACGGGCCGCTACCAAAGCCCGGACTACTTCACGATTGACTAGGAGCCTGCCCCTGAAGGAGCACGGTGGCGCTGGCGCGCGCTGGTCGCCACGAGGCTGCGTCCTCAGTCGCACCCGTACCCTCCGGGTACGAGCGCTCCCTGCGTCCTTGTCTCGCAACCGACCATCGCACGCCATCACCGAGTGAGTCCTTCAGACACAGGCTCTGACCTAGAAAGACGCCAGGACCGCTCGCCGGTCCCCTCGGGGTGGGACTACGCGCCCGCACCCGAAGCGCGGGACATCGTCACCCTGGAAGACCGCTACGGCCTGTTCGTCGGCGGAGAGTTCGTCGAGCCGGCGTCGGGCGAGTACTTCCCGACGATCGACCCGTCCAGCGAGGAGTCGCTCGCTGAGGTCGCCCAGGCAGGCAAGGAGGACGTCGACCGGGGTGTCCGGGCCGCGCGCAACGCCTTCGAGAACGGCTGGTCCGACCTCGCGCCCGCCGAGCGCGCCAAGTACCTGTTCCGGATCGCGCGGATCCTGCAGGAGCGGTCGCGCGAGTTCGCGGTGCTCGAGTCGCTGAACGGCGGCAAGCCGATCCGGGAATCGCGCGACGTCGACCTGCCGCTCTCGGCCGCGCACTTCTTCTACTACGCCGGTTGGGCGGACAAGCTCGAGTACGCCTTCCCGAACCGGAATCCGCGGCCGGTCGGCGTCGCCGGCCAGATCATCCCGTGGAACTTCCCGCTGCTGATGTTGGCCTGGAAGATCGCCCCGGCGCTCGCGGCGGGGAACACGGTCGTGTTGAAGCCGGCCGAGACGACGCCGCTCTCGGCGCTCCTCTTCGCCGACGTCGTGCGCCAGGCCGAGCTGCCGCCCGGCGTCGTCAACATCGTCACCGGCGACGGCCGCGCGGGGGCCGAGCTCGTCAAGCACGAGGGCGTCGACAAGATCGCGTTCACTGGCTCGACGGAGGTCGGCAAGGCGATCCAGCGCGAGCTCGCCGGAACCGGCAAGAAGCTGACGCTCGAGCTCGGCGGCAAGGCCGCGAACATCATCTTCGACGACGCCGCGCTCGACCAGGCCGTCGAGGGGATCGTCAACGGGATCTACTTCAACCAGGGGCACGTCTGCTGCGCCGGCTCGCGCCTCCTCGTCCAGGAGTCGATCTACGAGCCCGTGATCGAGAAGCTCAAGCACCGGCTCCGCACGCTCCGCGTCGGCGACCCGCTCGACAAGAACACGGACGTCGGCGCGATCAACTCGAAGCAGCAGCTCGAGAAGATCCAGGAGCTCGTCGCGACCGGGGAGGAGGAGGGCGCCGAGATCTACCAGCCGCCCTGCCGCCTGCCGGAGAAGGGCTACTGGTTCGTCCCGACCGTCTTCACGAACGTCGCCCAGAGCTACCGCATCGCGCAGGAGGAGATCTTCGGGCCGGTGCTGTCGGTGCTCACCTTCCGCACGCCCGAGGAGGCAGTCGAGAAGGCGAACAACACGGCCTACGGTTTGTCCGCCGGCGTCTGGACGGAGAAGGGCTCGCGCATCCTCTCGATCGCGCAGCAGCTCCGCGCCGGCGTGATCTGGGCGAACACCTACAACCGCTTCGACCCGACCTCGCCGTTCGGCGGGTACAAGGAGTCCGGCTTCGGCCGCGAAGGCGGCCTGCACGGTCTCGAGCCGTACCTGGAGGTCGAATGAGCCACGACCCCGAGCGGCCGCGCGAGGAGGTCAAGCGCCGCCACCCGTGGGCGTCGATGGGCTGGGAGCTCTGGGGCCTCGGTGCCTCGATGGGCTCGGCGGCCGCCGCTGTGATGCTCCTGCTCGCCCTCATCGTCATGCTCAGGTTCGCGTGATGGGCAGGCTCCCGGTCCGGAAGACGTACAAGCTCTTCGTCGGCGGCGAGTTCCCCCGCTCGGAATCGGGCCGCACGTACGAGGCCCAGGGGCAGAACGTCGCGCGCGGCTCGCGCAAGGACCTCCGCGACGCCGTCCGCGCCGCCCGCGGCGCGTTCGGCAAGTGGTCGAAGCAGACCGCCTACAACCGCGGGCAGGTCCTGTACCGGATCGCGGAGATGATGGAGGCGCGCGCGGCGGAGTTCGCGGAGCTCTCGTCAGGCCGAGCCGAGGTGGAGGAGGCGATCGACCGCTGGGTCTGGTACGCGGGCTGGGCGGACAAGTACGCGCAGGTGCTCGGCTCCTCGAACCCGGTAGCGGCGCCCTACTTCAACTTCACGATCCCCGAGCCGACCGGAGTCGTCGGGATCCTGGTGCCCGAGGAGCCGGCGCTCGGCGGGATCGTCGCCCGGCTCGCGCCGGTGATCGTCGGCGGGAACACCGCCGTCGTGGTCGCGTCCGAAGCTCAGCCGCTCGCGTCGATCGAGCTTGCGGAGGCGATCGCGACCGCAGACGTGCCGGGCGGCGTCGTGAACATCATCACGGGCCAGAAGTCGGAGCTCGCGCCGTGGCTCGCGGGCCACATGGACGTGAACGCGCTCGACGTCGGCGGCGCGAACGGCGACGTGCCCGAGCTCGAGCGCCTGGCGGCGGAGAACGTGAAACGCGTTGTGCGCGGCCGGGCCGACCGCCAGAGCCCGTACGAGATCGCGAACTTCCTCGAGCTGAAGACGGTCTGGCACCCGATCGGCGTCTGAGCGGCTAGGTTCCCACCCGGGTGACTTCCCGTCGGCTCAGCCAGGCGATCTCCGAGGGCGACGGCATCTCGGTGCTCGTCGCCGTGGACGGGCCGGAGGCGGCGCGCGACGCCCAGGACGGCGGCGCCGACGCGGTCGTCGTCCGCGATCCGGCCCAGCTGCCGTCGATCCGCGGCTCCACCGACCTCCCGATCGTCGCCCACCACGCCGCCGGCACGCTCGACGGCGCGGACGCCTGCCTGGTCGACGTCCGGGGCGAAGATCGCGAGCAGCTCGAGCGCGTCCACCGCGACCTCGGCGACCGCTTCGAGCTCGTCGTCCGGATCGAGCAGGAGGAGCACCTCGAGTTCGTGCTCGAGGAGTTCGACCCCGAGATCCTCGCGCTCGGCGCCCCGGGCGACGCCGACTCGGATCCGCTCGAGTGGGTGCTGGAGCTGCTGCCGGACGTCCCGGCAGGCAAGCTCGCGATCGCCGACGTGGGTGCTCGCACGCGCGACGAGGTGGAGGAGCTCGAGCGGGCCGGGGTCGACGGCGTGATCGTGAGCGGCGACGTCGCCCACCTCGTGGGCGCCGAGCCGCCGGACGTCTAGAGCCGGGTGCGAGAGTCACGCTGGGGCAACCGGTGGCTTGCCCTGGGCGCGCTGCTCGCGGGAGCCGCGGCCATCCGCCTCGCCGGGATCCAGTACGGCCTGCCGTTCCCGCTGCTGAACCCGGACGAGGAGAACATCGTCCCCCGCGCCTGGCGCATGACCCACGGAGGCGGGCTCGACCCGAACTGGTTCGACTACCCGAGCATGTTGATGGAGGTGCTCGCGCCGTTCCAGGCCTGGTCGGACGAGCCGAGCTACCTCGCCGCCAGGCTCGTCATCGTCGTCCTCTCCCTGGGTGGCATCGCCGCGGCATGGTGGCTGGGCGACCGCGCGTACGGCATCGTCGCCGCGTTCGTCGCAGCAGCCGTCACGGCCGTGGCGACGGTGTCGGTCGAGTACTCGCGGATGGCGGTGACCGACATCCCGCTGACCCTCGGCGTCGCGGTCACGCTGGCGCTCCTCGTCCGCCGCCAGCTCATCCCCGCCGGCATCGCGATCGGGCTGACCGCGAGCTTCAAGTACCCCGGCTTCGTCCTGCTCGCGCCGCTCCTCGCCGCCGGTTGGGGCCGGTGGCGGCAGCTCGCGGTCGCGGCGGCGCTGGCGCCGGTCAGCTTCCTCCTCACGAGCCCGTACTTCGCCGTGCACCTGGCGTCGGC
>Ga0307318_10000076_pt1 | contig 28761 bp, 17 predicted proteins | sample ER_DNA_367_FD_194500 | JGI IMG/M metagenome (GOLD analysis project Ga0307318, IMG submission 194500) | Bulk soil microbial communities from the East River watershed near Crested Butte, Colorado, United States - ER_DNA_367 | ecosystem: Environmental > Terrestrial > Soil > Floodplain | place...
ATCCAGCCCTCGTAGCAGCCGCGAAGGTAAGAGCCGATGTAGTCGACCCCGAACGCAGTCGAGTCCCTGGCGAAGGGGAACGTTCCATTCTGGTTGTCTGGCATGCGTCCCCAGTCGGGGGCTTGCCACGACTTGATCCCGACGATCGAGAAGGTCTGCGGACACAAACCTGAGCCATAGTCCTTCTGGTAGTCGTGGCCGTACCTGGCGACCGCGTCGCAGAAAACCTTGCTTGCCGCACTCGACGTCTCGAAGAAGTCACCGCAGCCGTAGAACGAGACGCAGCGTTCCGACGGGTACACCAGGTACTGGTACCAGGTCGACTCCTCGTCCGCGATCGCTCGCAGCATGTCGTCGGACAGACCCCACTTGCAGGCGGCCCACTGGAAGATCTCGTCGGTCGTGCCGGTGAACTGGCCGTCGACTCTTCGAAGGAGCCACGTGTCCCACCGCCTGTCGTAACCGCCGCCGGCGAGCGGACGCGCCGCGAACGCCCGATGGACGGCGTTCGCGTCGGGAACGATGTGGTTGCGCTTCGTGTTGTCCCGACGCGGCTCCCACGTCGAACGGTGGACGAGCCTGGCGCAGGCAGCTCCGCTCGGCAGACGCGACCAGGTGCCCACCGGCTGCAAGCTGAAGTAACCGCCGACGGGCGGCGGCGACTTGGTCGGCGGACCGCCACTCCTGGTGACAGCCGGAGTGGCCCTGGACCGGGCAGATCTCGAACCGGCCCGGTTCGACGCCGTCACCACGAGCCGTAGCCGGCGACCCACGTCACGACTTGAAATCGGATACCGCGAGCCTAGTCGGGCCTGGCGGCACGAGCGGCCGGCCTTGCTGCAGCGCTGCCACACATAGCGATACTTCGCCGGCCGCCCCGCCCACGTCCCGTGGTACGCCGTCAGCGTCTGGCCGGTGATCGCCAGCCCGGCGATTCGCGGCTTGGCGAGGTTCCGAGGGGCCCCCGCCTGGAGTCCGCCGGGGCCCGCCGCCGAGGCGGACGTGAAGCCGAGAAGGCTCGCCACCAGCACGACGACCCCGATCGAGCGGTTCGGCATTGCGGGAGTGTAGACGGCGTGTCCGCCACCTCCGGCCGGAGCTAAGCTCTGAAGACTGCGGAGGCCTGACGGCCAGCGGAGCATCATCCGTGCTTCGCGCGATCTCGTATGGCTTCCCGTGGAGGCGACCTCGATCCAAACCCCGCAATCCCTTTCCCGGGCCTCCGAGCTCAGCCGCCTACTCGGACCGGAGAGCGGGAGCCCGGTCGACAGCGCTCAGGGGAACGGGGCAGCCTCGTGGCTGACGGCGGGCGCCTGGCGCGTCTATGCGCGTCCCCGCCTGACCGGGGCTCCGGTGGGCGAAGAGATCGAGCGCTTCCTCCTTCCCACGGGCGAATCCCTCGCGGCGGTCATGGCGAACGGCCATGAGGCCGCCTGGGTGCCGTTCGACCTCGACGAGGCGTATCGGAACTACGTGAGCGAGAGCTGGCGACGTGGAGCTGATTCGCGCTCGCTCTCGAAAAGGCAGCTTCGCGCGTACTACGCTGCCAAGCGGCTGATCCCCCGCCGGGTGCAACTCGCGGCGAGACGGGTCTACACGAGATGGGTCGGCCACCCCGACTTTCCGGCCTGGCCGCTCGACGACAGCGTCGTGCTCCTGCTCCGCTTCTACGCGCGCCTCCTGCTCGGCGCCGAAGCGGAGGCGATGCGGTTTCGCTGGTTTTGGCCGGACAACTACCGGGCCGCCGCCGTGCTGACGCACGACGTCGAGACCGCTGAGGGGCTGCGACTCGCACTGGAACTCGCGGACCTCGAAGAGGAGCGCGGCTTCCGGTCGTCGTTCAACGTCGTCGCAGCCTGGTATCCCGTCGACCAGGGGATCCTCCGGGAACTGCGCGACCGCGGCTTCGAGATCGGCCTCCACGGGCTACGCCACGACCATTCGCTCTTCACCTCCCACAACGCGTTTCAGAGTCAGCTGCCCGCAATCCACCGCGCCGCCCGCTCCTTCGACGCAACGGGTTTCCGCTCGCCGTCCACACATCGCGTTCACGATTGGCTGGCCGAGCTACCGCTCAGCTACGACTGCTCGGTCCCGCACTCTGACCCCTATGAGCCGATGCCCGGGGGCTGTTGCTCGCTCTGGCCCTATTTCATCGGTGAGGTCGTGGAGCTGCCCTACACCTTGCCGCAGGATCACACCCTCTTCACCGTGCTCGAGCAACGGTCGGCCGAGACGTGGCTCTCTCAGGTCGAGGCGATCGAGAGCCGACACGGCCTGATCCAGTGCCTCAGCCACCCGGATCCCGGTTACCTGGGAGATCGCGCCAACCGCCGGTTCTACGTCGAGCTGCTCGATGCGCTGGCCGAGAGGCCGCAGGTCTGGAAACCGCTTCCGCGCGACCTCGTCGTCTGGTGGCGCCAACGCGACGCCGCGGCCCCGGCCGACAACCTCTCCTACGGGACGATCAAGCGGGAAGGCGACAGCCCGTTCGCCGCCCTCGTGCCGCCGGCGTAGGTCGCGGCTAGGCGGCTTCGGCTGCCGTGTCCGCCGCGCGAGCCCTCCGGCGGCGCGCGCCGAGCGTCCGCGCGAGGGTCTGGCCCGTGTACCACGTGCCGGAGACAAAGCGCATCACAGGCCCATAGCTCGCCGCAGCCGGCGCTCCGACGAAGTGCAGGCCCCGGACGGACGACTCGAACCCGTGATCGAGTTGCGGGTAGCCGTTCACCCGCTCGATCTTCCGACTCAGCTCGGGTGGAAGAAAGTCGTAGCGCTCGACGTCCACGCGATACCCGGTGCCGCACAGGACATGGTCGGCGACTCGCTCGCTCCCGTCGTCGAGCGTGACCCGAACCCGACCGTCGACCTGCGCCGCCCCCGTCACCACACGGCCCGTCGTGAGCGGAACGTCCGCGAGCCGGTCGACGAGCCAGCGGGAGCCCGCCGGCCGAATCGACCGACGCGCCATCGGCCCCATCACGACGTTCGGGATGTGGCGGCAGAACCCGACCTGGGCGAGCAGCCTGCTGATGCCGAGCGGCCCGACGTCGGTGGGGCCGTAGAAGATCGGCGTCGCGCGGCCGAGGCGCCTGTGGATCGTCCCGCCTCGCAGCCAGATCACGTGTTCCGCACGGACGAGAACCTCGACGGATGCACCGCCCTCGCGCAGGAGCGCCGCCGACTCGAGCGCGCTCTGACCGCCGCCCACGACGACGACCTCGCGCCCTTCGAACGCGCCGAGATCGCGGTGAGCGGACGAGTGGGAGACGAGGGCCTGAGGCAGGCCCGCCAGCGACGGAGGCACCCAGGCGAAGGGCCCGATCCCGGCGGCGACGATCACGCGGTTGGCGGTCAAAGACTGCCCGTCCTCGAGCACGAGTCGAAAGTCACCACCCTCTTGCTCGACCCGGCTGGCGAGGCGCGTATCGAGGTCGGGCGCAGCGTGGCGTTGGAACCACATGCCGTACTCGACGAAATCCGCCAGTGGAACCGGAGTCCTGAACGAGGCTCCGGAGTCCGCCTGATACCCCTCCAGGTTCAGCTGCCCATGGCGGTCGGCGATGTTGGTCGCGCTCCAGTTCGAACGCAGCAACATCCCCACAGGCATGTGCTCGCGCCAGAAGGACATCGGGCGACCGAAGACGCGAGCGTCGACGCCGGCATTCCGAAGGTGTGAGGCAACGGCGAGCCCGTAGGGGCCGGCCCCGAGAATCGCGACGTCGCAATCCGTGGACATCCTCAGAAGCCTCTCTTCAGCGCGAGGTACGGAATCAGCGCGAGCTCGACGAGGCCGGGCACCGGATCGTCCCGTGTGAAGGTCCCTTCGACGTCGACCCCGCGCAGAGAGCGGAAGTACGATCGCCAGCCAAGCCGCCGCTGGAAGAGCATGAGGGCCGCGGTCGGCACGTCCGTCGTCAGGCGCACCCAGCGGATTCCCACCCGCGCGCGGACGCCCTCGACGGCCCGACCGAGCTGATCGCTGAACAGCATCGCGGGGAAATCAACACCGGAGCGAGGGCCCAGCGAGTGGTAGCCCCAGGTCCGAGCGTTGACGTCGAGCAGCTTGAACCGCCCATCGCGTCGGTCGCGCTTGTACTCGAGCTCGACCAGTCCGTAGTAGTCGATCTCCTGCAGAAAACGCTCCGAGAGCGTCTCGAGCTCAGGAACGTCCGTCGTCTCGACGAAGGTGCTCGAGCGCCCGAAGTCCGGGGGATGCTGACGGCCCCGCCGCGCAACCATCTGCCCGATTGCGCGTCCGTCCTTGAAGAACGCGCAGTAGGCGAGCTGGTCGTTGCCGTCGCCGGGAATGAGCTCCTGGATCATCACCTCGCCGGGCTCGACGATCGCTGCCGCCTTCAGGAACAAGTCCTCGAGCTCGCCCCGGCTGTCGGCCTGCCAGGCCTTGTCCTTCGTCGCGTAGAGGAAGTGCTCCTTGATCGCCGGCTTGAGCACGAGCGGCAGCTCCGCCTCGATCTCGCGCAACTCCTCGAGGTCGCGGGGGTACCAGGTTCGCGGCGTCGGGATGCCCAGGTCCTCCGCAAGGCGATAGGTATTGCGCTTGTCCCAGGCCCACCGAACGACGTCCCAATCCGGCGTCGGCACGCGGAAGAACTCGGCGAGCGCCTTTCGGTGACGGGACAACGCCGCGACGGTCTCGTCTCGCGTCGGGAAAAGAACCCAGCCTTCGAGGCCGAGCCGCTCCCCCACCTCGAGCAGGGTCCGGACCGTCTCCTCTTCGTCCCTCAAGTCGCTCACGCGAACAGCGTGGTCGGCGTGGCGCGAGAACCGGGCGATCGAGTACTCGTCGTCGATCACGCAGACCGGCACGCCCAGCCGCCCCAGACTGCGGACGATGCCGAGGCCCTGGTAGTCGCCACCGATGACGAGACCTCCCACGTCGTCAGTCCCCGGCCGAGCGAGCGGCCGTTGCGCGCCCGACCGAAGCCCCCGGCCGGGCCGTGTGGGCGGTTGCTCAGTTGCGCTCAGCGGAGCGCCGAGTTCGTCCGAAATCGTCTTGATCGCTCTCCCCTCCCCGTCGCTCAGCGTTGCACAAAAACGTGCCGGCTACTAGACCAGGGCTGAGCAGAACTTCTCGCCGAATGCAGACAGGCACAATTGGCCGCGTGTTCGGTCCGACGAGCTCAGGGAAGGGCTCCGGCAGACAATCGACGTAGGCGAGGTGACACCTGAATGAGCGGCCCCGGCGGCATGGACATCAACAAGATGATGAAGCAGGTTCAGCAGATGCAGGGCGAGATGATGAAGGCGCAGGAGGAGCTCGCCGACGAGACGGTCGAGGCCTCGGCAGGCGGCGGAATGGTGACGGTCACCGCCACCGGCGCCGGCGAGATCCAGAAGATTCAGATCGCGCCGGAAGCGATCGACCCGGACGACCCGGAGCTGCTCGCGGACACGATCCTCGCCGCCGTCAACGAGGCGCTGCGCTCGGCGAACGATCTCGCCCAGTCGCGGCTCGGCGGGATGGCGGGCGGGCTCGGTCTGCCGGGCCTCTAGCCGCGGGCACTCGCCTCAGCCGTCGACGCGGACGAGCGGCGCGCGACGGCGACGGACTGGAGCAGCAGGAAGGTCCGGGGGTCCGGGCGCGGTCGCGACCATTCGCGTCTGAGACGCTCGACGTCGACGAGCGTCGGGTCGACTCCGTCCCCATGCCAGCCCGCTGCGAGCCGGAGGCTGTGACTCCCCCACAGCGCTGTTGTCGAGGAGCGCCGGATGGGCGGTCCGAGCACCTCCGCGGGCACGACGTCGTCGAGAAGGCCGGCGAGCGAGCGCCTGGCGCCCGGCAGTGGCGCCAGCGCCGCCGTGAACGCGGGGTCGATGAGCGGATGGCACAGCAGCACCCTTTGCTCACGCGCGAGGCGGCGGAGCAAATCGAGCGCGAGCTCTGACTGGCGGAGCCGAAGCCACCAGCCCGACTGGCGCCGCGCAGCCTGCCTCCTCAATGCGGCATCGCCGATCCAGCGCGACCGCACCTCGGCCTCGGCTGCCGAGGCCAGCCAGGGAAGCGGCTGGATGTCGTTCGAGCGGAGCGCCGGCTCGGCGACCGCGTTCCCGCCGACCCCGGTGAGCAGCGAACCGCCCGATGCCCATTCGATCAGGGGGATCCAGGAATGGGCGTGCGCGGGCCAGAGGGTCCCCTGGCGGCGAAGCGCGGCCGTCGCGACGGGCCCGACGACGTCCAGCTCGTCGTCGAACTCCAGTCGCAGCCACTCCGTCAGGCCGAGACGGACGATCAGCCGCTCCTGGCAAGTCGTCTCCTGGACGCCCGTCGGGGGGGCAAGCCGCCGCGTCACGGGGACCGGAAGCTCCAGCCCCCTCTTCCGTGCGAGCTCGACCGCGAGCGCCAGCACCACCGACGAGCCGCGACCGCCCGAGAAGCTCATCAGGCACGGCGGCCGCAGGAGCGCCGGGAGGATCGCCTGCTCGAGCGCCTCCCGGGGCGGAGGGAGCGGCGACCGGCCCTCGGCCGTAGGCGGTTCTCGCCGAGGCGGTGTAAAGCCGAGCACGGTGCCCGACGCGACCTCGAGCGGCGAGAGCCCCGCCGGCGAAGCGGACGTCACGACCTCCCGGGAACCTCGGGCCCCCGGTCTCTGATCGCAGCGGCCGGGAGCTCTGTGAGGTGCGCTTGCGCGAGCCGCTCGACCAGGGCATCACGGATCGGGCCCTCGGCAAGCCCGAGCCAGAGGAGCGCATTCGTCCGCTGGTCATCCGCCTGCTTCGGTTGGTCGTCCGTAGGGCGCGGACCCTGCTTCGTCGTCCGCGCCTGCAACCTCAGGTCTCGCGGCTTCGCCGCCATCCCCTTCCCTCTCCCCTGGTACGTCACCACGACAGTACGACCTCGCGATGTCGTTTCCAAGGGTAGAAACGGCTCCCCGTCAGGCGGCCGAATCGCTGGTCGTTCGGGTGGCTCAACCGACCGGCCCTTCCACGGAGCTTTTGCAGGTCGGTCGGCGCCCGTCCCGCGATTTCGTTCAAAAGCCTGGACGAATGGGTAGGCCGCAAACCCTATGAAATCTACTGAAATTCCGTTATCACCAAGGACGACGGCTAGTTCTCCACAAGACGAGGGCGACGTGAGCGGCACACAGCAGACAGGCGTCATCTGCGACTCCCACCCGATGTGGCTCGACGCCGTCGAGCTGGTGCTCCAGCGAACGGGCGTCGCCGTCGTCGCCAAGACGACCTCTACGTCGCAGGCGCTTGCGCTGCTGGAGCAGCACCGGCCTGATGTGCTCGTCACCGCCGTCGAGCACGCGCCCGGCGAGCTCAGCGGCCTGCTGTTGATCGAGCGTTCACGAGCCGCACTCCCGGAGCTGCGTCTGATCGTGCTCTCGATGCACGGCGAGCCTGAGACGATCGACGCCGCCTTCGCCGCGGGCGCCTCGGCGTACGTCGTGAAGACCGCGTCCCCGGAGGATCTGGCTTCGGCGGTTCGACAGACCCTCTCGCACTCCGTGTACCTGCCCGGACGCCCGTCGGCAGCCGCTTCCCCGGCGGGACCGGTCGCTGACGAGCCCGAGCTCACGCGGCGTGAGCTGGAGATCCTGCGCCTCGTCGCGGAGGGCCACTCGAATGCTCAGCTCGCGAGGATGCTCTGGGTCACCGAGCAGACGGTGAAGTTCCACCTGTCGAACATCTACCGCAAGCTCCAAGTCGCGAACCGGACCGAGGCGAGCCGGTGGGCTCAGGTGCACGGGCTCCTGGACGGCCGGCCCGAGACGGTGCCCACGGCGCTCGCGTCCTGACGCCGCAGGGGGTCGTCCGGCCGACCGCGAGGGCAGCAGGTCCGATGCAGACAGGCACAATGGCCGCGTGTTCAGCCCGGCGATCGACAACCTCGTCGCGCAGCTGACGCGGCTGCCCGGCGTGGGGACGCGGACCGCGCACCGCCTCGCCTTCCACCTGCTGCGGGCGCCGCGCGACGAGGCGCTGGAGCTGGCCTCCGCGCTCCAGGAGGCGAAGGAGCGTGTCCGGTTCTGCGTCGACTGTGGGAACTGGACCGAGGAGGAGACCTGTGAGATCTGCCGCGACGCCAGGCGCGACCGCTCGGTGATCTGTGTGGTCGAGCAGCCGGCCGACGTCCTCTCGCTCGAGCGGACGCACGAGTACCGCGGCCTCTACCACGTCCTCGGCGGGGCACTCTCGCCGCTCGACGGGGTCGACCCGGAGGACCTCCGCATCGACGAGCTCTTTCGCCGCGTCGAGAGCGACGGCGTCGTCGAGGTCGTGCTCGCCACGAACCCGAACACGACGGGCGAGGCGACGGCGTCGTTCCTCGCCGACCGGCTGCGCCACCGGGTGCGCGTCACGCGGCTCGCCAGCGGTCTGCCGGTCGGCGGCGATCTCGAGTACGCCGACGAGGTCACGCTCGGTCGGGCACTCTCCGGCCGGCGGGAGGTGTGATGGCGACGACGCAGTTCGAAGGCGTCCCGGCGCTCGCAGGCGAGGCGCCGACACGCGCGGGCACGGTGGTGATGAAGTTCGGCGGCACCTCCGTCGCCGACACCGAGCGGTTGAAGGCGGTCGCGGCGCGCCTCGTCGCCGCGCGCGAGGCGGGAAACCGGGTCGTGGCGGTGCTGTCCGCCATGGGGGACACGACCGACGACCTCCTGCGTCTGGCACACGAGATCTCCCCGCACCCCGTGGCGCGGGAGCTCGACATGCTGATCTCGGTCGGAGAGCGCGTGTCCTGCGCGCTGGCCGCAATGGCGATCCACGACCTCGGCCACGAGGCGATCTCGCTGACGGGATCGCAGGCCGGGATCGTCACGGACACGGCCCACGGGAAGGCGAAGATCGTCGACGTCCGCGCGCGCCGCATCCACGAGGCCCTCGACGAGAACCGGATCGTGCTCGTGGCGGGGTTCCAGGGCGTCTCGACGGCCTTCGAGGTGACGACGCTGGGCCGCGGCGGCTCGAACCTCACCGCCGTCGTGCTCGCCGCGGCGTTGGGCGCCGAGGCGTGCGAGATGTACACGGACGTCGAAGGCGTTTTCACGGCCGACCCGCGGCTCGTGCCGGGGGCGCGGAAGCTCCACGCGGTCAGCTACGAGGAGATGCTCGAGATGGCGGCGAGCGGCGCGAAGGTGCTCCAGCTACGCTCGGTGGAGTTCGCGCGCAACCACGGGGTCAGGCTCCACGTGCGGTCGAGCTTCTCCGACGAGGACGGCACCTGGATCCGAGAGGAGGACGAGCGGATGCTCGAGAAGGCGATCATCTCCGGCGTCACGCACACGGTGGAAGAGGCGATCTACCGCGTGGAGGGCGCCCGGCCGGCGGAGCTGTTCGACGCTCTGGCGGAAGCGGGGGCGAGCGTCGACACGATCATCCAGACCGGCCCCGAGATCGTCTTCTCCGCGCCGTTCTCGGACACCGAGGAGGTGACGCGAACCCTCGACGGCCTCGGAGTCAGCTGGAGCTGCCGCGAGGATCTCGGAAAGGTGAGTCTTGTCGGGGCTGGCATGCGGACGCACCCGGGCGTGGCCGGCAGGACGTTCTCGACTCTCGCGGAAATCGGGATCGAGCCCCAGATCGTGAACACCTCCCCGATCAAGATCGCCTGCTTCGTCCCCCGCGACGACGTCGAACGGGCCGTAAAAGCGCTGCACGACGCATTCGAGCTCGACACCGAGGACGCGGAGCGGGCGCATGACTAGGTTCGGCGTCGTCGGGGCGACCGGCGTCGTCGGGACGGTGACGCTCGAGCTGCTCGCCGAGCGCGGCCACGACGACGTCCGCCTCTTCGCGTCGTCTCGATCGGCTGGGCGGGAGCTCTCGTACCGGGGACGGGACGTGCTCGTGGAGGAGGCGACGCCCGAGGTTCTTGCCGCGGCCGAGCTCGATCTCTGCTTCTTCTCGGTGGGCACCGGACCGAGCTCCGAGCTCGTGCCGCCGACGGCCGAGGCGGGGACGACGTGTATCGACAAGTCGGATGCCTTCCGACTGACGGACGGGATTCCGCTCGTTGTCGCCGGCGTGAACGACGACGCTGTCGACGACGGAAGGATCGTCGCGAACCCGAACTGCTCCGCGATCCAGCTCTGCTGCGTCCTCAAGCCACTCCACGACGCGGCACGCCTGCGGCGCGTGCGCCTGGCGACCTACCAGTCGATGTCGGGCGCCGGCGACGCGGGGATCGAGCGCCTTCGCAAGGTCGAGCCGATGGAGGCCGACCTCGCCATGGACTGGCCGCTCGTGGGTGAGGAGTTCGACGAGGAGCTGAAGCTCCGGGAGGAGACCCGGAAGATCCTCGAGTTGCCGGGGCTCCCGCTCCAGGCGGCCTGCATCCGCGTCCCGGTGCTCGTCGGCCACGCGCAGGCGATCTGGGTCGAGACCGAGGAGCGGCTGACGCCGGATCAGGCGCGCTCGATCCTGAGGGGCGCTCCGCACATCGCCTTCGAGGACTTCGCGACGCCGGCCGCCGCGGCGGGCCGCGACGAGGTGCTCGTCGGCCGGATCCGGCAGGACACGACCAGCCCGGGCCTCGCCCTCTGGGCGGTCAACGACAACCTCCGCAAGGGCGCCGCGCTGAACGCGATCCAGATCGCTGAGCTCGTCCTCGGTGCGACCCCAGCCGCCGTGTAACGCAAACGGGCGCTTGAGGCGCCCGCTCGCTGGTCGTCCTGTGTCCCGCCCTACGGCTTGATCTGAACGTTGCCGCCGCGGAGGTTGAGCATGTCGCTCGGGCTGTCGATCGTCGCGCGAGGGGTACCGACCTGGTAGTAGGTGCCCGCTGACGTCCACACGCGGATCGCGTACTGGTCCGGATTCGTTGAGGAGCTGGCGCCCGGCTCGCCGTTGTCGGTGACGTCGACCTGGAAGTACTGCTGGTTTCCGATCACGTCGGCACCGAGCGTGTACGAGACACCCGTGATCCGGTCGACCGCACGGACGTTCGACTTGCCGGTGAAAGTCGCCTTGCAGGGCATCCCGCCTGTCGGGGTCGCGCACTTCTGGTTGAGGCTGTCCATCGCGTTGCTCTTCACGATGAAGTTGTAGTCGCGGAGCCCTGGCAGGGCACCAGGCACTTTGCCGCCGAGATCGGCCTTCGTGCGGTAGATGAAGAGGCTGTTGCCCTGGATCGAGCCGCTCTTCAGGAACTTGACCGTGAAACCGAAGTTGCTCTTCGCGTTCGTGTTCGGATCGAGGATCCAGCCGCCGCCGGTCGTGAAGCCGGTACCCGGGTCGTTGACGGTCAGGGCCGCGTTCTCGGCGTCCGCCGCGTAGTAGCCGTTCGTGACTAGCTCGATCTGGATCACGTAGTTGTCGGCCTTCAGCGCGACTGAGGTGCAAGCCGCCGTCCCGGTCCCGCCCGCCCCCTGCGCGACGTTCGCCGTGCACGAGCCGAGGGCCGTTCCGGCCGTGTTCTGGACCGTGAACTTGACCTGGAGCGGGATCGTGCTCCACGCCTTCGTCCCGAGCGTGCCGTCCTGCTGCTCGGTCACCTTCGCCGACAGCTGCGTCGTCAAGGTGCCTCCGACCTTGCTCGTCGTGAGGAAGGTCTGGCCGGTGTACTCGAGCTCCATCGTCTCCTTCGCGATGGTGAACGTCTTCGAATCCTCGCTCGCGAGGTAGTAGGCGTCTGTCGCAAACGCGGCCTTGACCGTCGGTGTGCCCGCCGGCTGGTTGAGCGTGATCGAGCCCGACGCCACGCCGGTCGCCGCGCCGGTTGCGGCCGACGTCGACTGCGTCCCGAGCGTGAAGGCAATCGTCTTGCCGCCGATGGGGGTGTTATTGGCCCCACCCGGCGAATCGTCCCTCAGCGTCGCCGAGACAGTCGCCGGGTCGGAGTAGACCCCGCCGGTCGCACCGTCGTACACGAGCTTCGTCGCCCGTTTGCCGACGACGATCGTCACCGACCGCGTGTCCGACAGATTCGGGCTGCCGTCGTCGGTGACCTTGACCGTGAACGTGTGCGAGGCGATCTGCGCGGACGTCGGTGTCCAGCTGAATGCACCGCTGCTCGGGTTGATTGTCGCGCCCGACGGCGCGTTGACCAGCGAGAACGTCAGCGTGTTCGCAGGCAGGTCCGGATCCGTCGCCGTCGCGGTGAAGGTCAGGTCTTTGCCCCAGACGCCGCTCGCCGGAGTCGCGAAGGCGCCGAGGCTCGGAGCCCGGTTGACTTCGCTGACCTGGACCTGGAAGGTCCGCGCGGCGGAGAGGCTGCCGTCGCTCACCTTGATCGTGAAGGTGTAGCTGGCCGGCCCCTGGGCCTCGGTCGGCGTCCAGCTGAACGCACCCGTCGCCGGATTGATCGTCGCTCCGTGGCTCGCGCCGACGAAGGAGTAGGCGAGCGTGTTCGCCGGAATGTCCGGGTCGCTGCCCTGCGCGGTGAACGCGAGCTGCGTCTCCTCGTTCACCTGCTTGTCCGCGATCGCCGCCAGCTGCGGAGCCCGGTTGACCTCCCGCACGGTCACGGTGATCTGCTCTTCGTCATACGCCGCCGGTGACGCGTCGTCCGTGACCCGCACCTTGAACGTGTACGAGTTCGGGCCCTGCGCCTCGGTCGGCGTCCAGCTGAACGCTCCGGTGCTTGGATCGATCGTCGCGCCGGCGGGGGCGCCGAGGAGCGAGAACGTCAGGTTCGTCGAGTCGACGTCCGTGGCCGTCGCGCTGAACGACAGCTCCGTCTCCTCGTCGACGGACCGATCGCCGATCGCACCGAGGACAGGCGCGTCGTTGACCGGCGCCACGGAGATCGACACCGTTGCGTCGTTTGCGGACGGTAGCGCGCCGTCGGACGCCTTGTAGGTGAAGCCGAACTCACCCGGCGTGTTCCCGTTGTTGGCGTCGAGCGTCGGCGTGAACCGGACAGTCCGGCCGTCGGCGAGCAGCGTCGCGGTGCCGCCGTGCACGTTGGCGATTGAGCCGGTCTTGACGCGGAGGTCGGCGTTCGCGTTGTCCACGTCGGCGTCGTTCGCGGAGACGGGGACGTCGACCGACGTGTCCTCGTTGGTGTTCGCGCTGTCGTTGACGGCGACCGGTGCGTCGTTCACGGCGGCGACGGAGATCGAGACCGTGGCCTGGTTTGCCGACGCGAGCTCACCGTCGTGCGCCTTGTAGGTGAACCCGAAGCCGCCCGGCGTGTTGCTGTTGTTCGCGTTCGCGGCCGGCGTGAAACGAACGGTGCGGCCGTCGGCGAGCAGGACTGCCGAGCCGCCCTTGACGTTCGCGATGGAGCCGGAATCGACGCGGAGGTCCCCGTTCGCGTCGTCGACGTCAGTGTCGTTTGCCGAGACCTCGATGTCGACCGCGATGTCTTCATCGGTCGTCGCGGCGTCGTTCACCGCAACCGGCGCGTCGTTGACCGGGTTGACGGTGATCGACACCGTCTTCGTCCCGCTGGTCTTCGGTCCGTCGCAGCTCGCGTTCGCGAGGTTGCAGTTATCCGGGTCGCCGCGGTCGGTGACCTTGTAGGTGAATGAGTCGCCGCCGTTGTAGTCCGGAGCAGGCACGTACCGCCGAACGCCGTTGGCCGCGGTGGCCGACAGCGTCCCGTAACTCGGGCCGGACACGATCGTGTATGTGAGGTTCCCGTCAGCCGTCTCGACGTCGGCGACGAGCTCGCGAAGGTCGACGTCCGTCGAGCTGTCCTCGTCGACGGACGCCGCGCCGTCAGCTGCGCTCGGCGTGTCGTTGACAGCGTTGACCGTGATGCTGATCGTCTTCGTGTCGCTCGTCAGCGGAGCTGCGCACGGAGCGGCCGAGCAGCCGTCGGGATCACCGCGGTCGGTGACGTCGTAGCTAAAGGAGTCCGCGCCGTTGTAGTTTGCCGCCGGCAAGTACGTGTAGCTGCCGGGGGTGAGGCCGGGGACGAGTGTGCCGTGCGTCGGAGCGGCGACGATGTCGTACGTCAGGTCGTCGTCGCCGGTTTCCTTGTCCGAGACCTTGGCCGCGAGATCGACGCCCACAAAACCGTCCTCGCTGACGGACGCGGCGCCGTCGTTTGCGACCGGCTTGTCGTTGACGGGATTGATCGTGATCGAGACGGACTTCACCGCGCTTGTCTCGGGCCCGTCGCAGGCCGGACCGGCTGCACCGCAGCCGTCGGGATCACCGCGGTCGGTGACCTGGTAGGTGAACGAGTCGGAGCCGTTGTAGTCGGCGGCCGGCGAGTAGGTGCGCACGCCGGTCGTCGCCGTCGCCGAGAGGGTCCCATGAGCGGGCCCAGACACGATCGTGTACGTCAGGTTCGCGTCCGCGGTCTCGACGTCCGCGACGAGCGCCCGCAGGTCGACGTTCGTCGAGCCGTCCTCGTCGACCGAAGCGTTGCCGTCCTCGGCTGTCGGCGCGTCGTTGACCGCGGCCACCGAGATCGTCAGCGTCGCCGTGTTCGACTCCAGCGAACCGTCCGTCGCCTTGTAGGTCACGGTGAAGCCGGCCGGACCGACGTTGCCGTCGTTCTTGTTCGCGGCCGGCGTGAAGCGGATCGTGCGCCCGTCAGCCAGCAGCGTCGCCGAGCCGTTCGTCGCTACGAGCGAGCCCGCCTGCACCGACAGCTGCGCGTTCGCATTGTCGACGTCGGTGTCGTTCGCGACGACGTCCTTGTCGACCGCCGTGTCCTCGTTCGTCGAGGCCGAGTCGTCCTCGGCCACCGGCGCGTCGTTCACAGCCGCCACCGAGAGCGTCAGCGTCGCCGTGTTCGACTCCAGCGAGCCGTCCGTCGCCTTGTAGGTGACCGTGAAGCCGGCCGGACCGACGTTGCCGTCGTTCTTGTTCAGCGCCGGGGTGAACCGGATCGTCCGCCCATCCGCCAGCAGCGTCGCCGAGCCGTTCGTGGCGATTAGCGAGCCCGCCTTGACGCGCAGATCGGCGTTCGCGTTGTCGACGTCGGTGTCGTTCGTGACGACGTCCTTGTCAACCGCCGTGTCCTCGTCGGTCGAGGCCGAGTCGTCCTCGGCCACCGGCGCGTCGTTCACCGCCGCCACCGAGATCGTCAGCGTGGCCGTGTTCGACTCGAGCGAGCCGTCCGTCGTCTTGTAGGTCACCGCGAACCCCGCCGGGCCGACGTTGCCGTCGTTCCTGTTCGCGGCGGGTGTAAACCGGATCGTCCGCCCATCGGCCAGCAGGACCGCTGAGCCGTTCGTCGCTGCCAGCGAGCCCACCTTCACCGACAGCTGCGCGTTCGCGTTGTCGACGTCGGTGTCGTTCGTGACGACGTCCTTGTCGACCGCCGTGTCCTCGTCGGTCGAAGCCGAGTCGTCCTCGGCCACCGGCGCATCGTTCACGGCAGCGACCGAGATCGAAACGCTCGCTGTGTTTGCGGAGGCGAGCGCGCCGTCGTACGCCTTGTAGGTGAAGCCGAAGCCGCCCGGCGTGTTGCCGTTGTTCGCGTTCGCCGCCGGCGTAAACCGGACCGTCCGCCCGTCGGCCAGCAGGGTCGCCGTTCCGCCGTGGACATTCGCAATCGAACCGGCCTGCACGCGGAGATCGCCGTTTGCGTTGTCGACGTCCGTGTCGTTCGCGGAGACCGCGACGTCGACGGACGTGTCCTCGTCGGTCGAAGCGGAATCATCGACCGCAACCGGTGCATCGTTCACCGCCGCAACGGAGATGCTCACGCTCGCCGCATTCGCTGAAGCGAGCGCGCCGTCGTACGCCTTGTACGTGAAGCCGAAACCGCCCGGCGTGTTCCCGTTGTTCGCGTTTGCGGCGGGCGTGAACCGGACCGTCCGCCCATCCGCCAGCAAGACGGCGCTGCCGCCCTTGACGTCGTCGATCGAGTCCGTCTTCACGCGCAGATCGGCGTTCGCGTTGTCGACGTCCGTGTCGTTTGCCGACACTGCGACGTCAACGAAGGTGTCCTCGTCGGTCGATGCGGAATCATCGACCGCGATCGGCGCATCGTTCACCGCCGCAACCGAGATGCTTACGTTCGCCTCGTTCGCCGAGACGAGCGCGCCGTCGTACGCCTTGTAGGCGAAGCCGAAGCCGCCCGGCGTGTTGCCGTTGTTCGCGTTCGCCGTCGGCGTAAACCGGACCGTCCGCCCGTCAGCCAGCAGGGTCGCCGTTCCGCCGTGAACGCTCGCAATCGAACCGGCCTGCACGCGGAGATCACCGTTTGCGTTGTCGACGTCCGTGTCGTTCGCGGAGACCTCGACGTCGACGGACGTGTCCTCGTCGGTCGAAGCGGAATCATCGACCGCAACCGGTGCATCGTTCACCGCAGCAACCGAGATGGTCAGCGTCGCGGTGTTCGACTCGAGCGAGCCGTCGGTCACCTTGTAGGTCACCGTGAAGCCGCCCGGGCCGACGTTGCCATTGTTCTTGTTCGCGGCCGGTGTGAAGCGGATCGTCCGCCCGTCACCCAGCAGCGCCGCGCTGCCGTTGGTGGCGCCGATCGAGCCCGCAACCACCCTCAGATCGCCATTCGCATCGTCGACGTCCGTGTCGTTCGCGACGACATCCGTGTCGACCGCCGTGTCCTCGTTCGTCGAAGCGGCGTCGTTCACGGCAACCGGGGCGTCGTTCACGGCAGCGACCGAGATTGAGACGCTCGCGGTGTTTGCGGAGGCGAGCGCACCGTCGTACGCCTTGTAGGTGAACCCGAAACCGCCCGGCGTGTTGCCGTCGTTCGCGTTCGCCGCCGGCGTAAACCGGACCGTCCGCCCGTCGGCCAGCAACGTCGCTGTACCGCCGTGGACGTTCGCGATCGAGCCCGCGCTGACGCGCAGCACGGCATTCGCGTTGTCGACGTCGGTGTCGTTCGCCGAAACCTCGATCTCGACGGGCGAGTCCTCGTCGGTCGAAGCCGAGTCGTCAACGGCTACAGGCGCATCGTTCACCGCCGCCACCGAGATCGAAACCGTCGCCGCGTTTGCGGACGCCAGCGCGCCGTCGTACGCCTTGTAGGTGAACCCGAAACCGCCCGGCGTGTTCCCGTCGTTTGCGTTCGCAGCCGGCGTAAACCGGACCGTCCGCCCGTCCGCGAGGAGCGTCGCCGTTCCACCGTGCACGCTCGCGATCGAGCCCGCGTTCACCCGCAGCGCGGCATTCGCGTCGTCGCGGTCCGTGTCGTTGGCCGAAACCTCGACGTCGACCGCGGCGTCCTCGACCGTCGAGGCGCTGTCGTCGACAGCGACCGGCGCGTCGTTGACTGCCGAGATCGAGATCGCGACCGTCTGCTCGGCCGAGTCGAGCGGAGCCGCGCAGACGCCGGCGGCGACGGGGCTGCAGCCGGCCGGGTCGCCCGAGTCGGTGACCTTGAACTTGAAGCTGTCGGGCCCGTTGTAGTCAGCCGCCGGCTTGTAGACGACGCTCTTCGGAGAGCCGGTGAGGGTGTCGCCACTGGCGAGCCCCATCGCGCCGAACTTGAGCGACCCATGGGCGGGCGCCTGCGTGATCGTGAAGGTCAAAGCCGTACCGGCGGTCTCGACGTCGGCGCCGGAGAGCTCGACGGTCGAGCCTGGATCATCCTCATCGAGTGCCAGCGACGCGGGCGAAGCGGCCGCGGTCGGCTTGTCGTTGACCGGCCGGACCGTGATCCCGACAGTGTCCGTGTCGCTCTTCGCGCCACCGGAGCCGTTGTGGCCGAGGTCGTTGGACGTGACGGTCAGCGTGTCGGAGCCGTTGTAGTTCGCGGCGGGGTCGTAGCGCAGTCCGGCAAGCGCAGCGTTCACGTTGATGAGCGCACCGCTGAACGTCATGGATGCGTCGCTCGTGCCGTCGCCGGCGCTGAACGCGAGACCGGTCGTCTGGCTCAGCGTCAGCGACCCGTTCGCGACGCCGAGAGTGACGCGGACGTCATCGGAGCTCGCGTCGGTGTCGCTGACGGAGATCGCGTTCGAGTTCGCGGCGGAGAAGATCTTCGCGGTGTCCTCGTTCGTGCTCTGCGCAGGCGGGACAGCGTTCACGGGCGCGTCGTTCACGCACGACACCGCGAGCGTGACCGTCGCGACATTGCTGAGGTTGTTCGTCGCCTGGCCGTCATTGGCGCGGTACGTGAACGTGTCGGTTCCGCAGAAGTTCGGGGCCGGCGCGTACGCGAACCCTCCGTCGGACGCAAGCGAGAGGCTGCCGTGGCCGACGTCGTCCACGAGGACCGCCGTGGGCGTCCCGTTGTCGACGTCACTGTCGTTCGCGAGCACGCCGAGGTTCGGCGGCACCACGAGCGTGCTGTCTTCGTTCTGGGTGTAGCTGTCGTCGTTCGCGACGGGTGCGTCGTTGATCGAGTTGACGGTGATGCTGTACGTCGCCGTGTTGGAGTTCACGGTCCCGTCGTTCGCGCGGAACGTGAAGCTGTCGGGCCCGAAGTAGTTCGAGTTCGGCGTGTACGTGAACGCGCCCGTGGACGCGTTCAAGCTCAGGGTGCCGTGCGTCGTCGTCGAGACGACGCTGTACGTCAGCGTGTTGCCGTCTGCGTCGGTGCACGAGACCGAGTCGCTCAGCGGCGTGTCCTCGTTCGTCGAGCCGGAGTCGTTCGTGCAGACTGGGGCGACGTTGGCCGGCACGACCGTCACCGTGTCGGTGCCGCTGCTGCTCGCGAACTGGATCGGAGACGTATCGCCGGCGTAGCTCGCCTTGAGCGTGTGCGTGCCTGTGCCGACCGTGGTCGGCGTATAGGTGAGCGTGCAGGTGCTCCGGTCGGTGAAGCCGGCCGCTGGCGAAAGTGTGCAGGACGCCGGAATGAAGGTGCCCGAACCGCCGCTGACGAGGAAGTTCACAGTGCCCGTCGGGTTTGCCTTCGTGACAGTTGCGCCGTTCGTGTCCACGCCGGTGTCGACGACTGTGACGGTGCACGTGCTCGTGGCAAAGCCGACGGTAATGGTGCTCTGGGGGCAGTTGAGCCCGGTCGTCGTGACGTGGCCTGCGTCGACCGTGACGATTCCGGTGTCCGTGTCGAGGTTGAAGTAACCGTTGCAGACCGCCGGTCCGGGGACGCAGTCCTTGACGCTCGAGTTCGTGCTCGCGCTGGCGCGAGTCTCGGCCTGCAGGCCGACGACGGCGCCCGTCGCGTTCAAGGCGGTCAGTGGGACGGAGGCCTCGATCGACGACGTGCTGCCGTTGGCGCACACGACGACGTTGCACGTCTGTTGAGCGGAACCGACGGTGACGAACGTGCCGAACGGCCGCTCGACCTGAACGGTGGGGATGCCCGAGGAATCGAACAGGATCCAGACTCTCGCGTCCGGCGTGCCGTCCCGGTTCGCGTCGACCGTCATCGAAAAGCCGTCGCTCGCGATCTTGTTCTTGTTGCTGGTCAGCGTCTCGTCCCAGCGGACGTAGAGGTTGCCGTCGCCCGCGGTCATGCGGACCGCAGTGATGTCGGTAGAGCCGCCTCCCGCGTCCGCCGAATTGTCGGGGAAGGACGGCGTGGTCGTGAGCGCGGCCCAGTCGGCCATGCTGCCGTCGATGCAGATCTTGCGGGTGGCCGACGTGCACGCGGTTACCGTCAGCGTCTGGGCGTTGGAGGTACCGCCGACGGGCGCCGGGTTGAACACCGTGATGCTTTTCGTGCCGGGGGACCCGGTGTCGCCGCCGGGAATCGACGCGGTCAGCTGCGTCGCGCTGAAGAAGGTCGTGGGGCGATCCGATCCGCCGACCCGGACGACCGAGTTGGCAACGAAGTTCGTGCCGGTGACCGTGAGCGTGAATGCGCCATCGCCGGCGACCCGACTCGTCGGCGAGATGTTCGTCGTCGTCGGGACCGGGTTCGCCGCCGCAACCACGACGCCGTTCGTGAGCGTCAGCGTGTTGCTCGCGTTGGCGGTGCAGGCGTTGTCGGAGTAGCCAATGAAGTACGCGTTGTATGTGCCGTTGGTGGCCGGTGCCGTGATGTTGAAGGTCCGGACCTGGTTGTTCTGGTTGCTGACGTCAGTGACGTCGAGGCAGGTGACCGTGCCGGGTGCGGTCGTCGCGATGCGCCAGCCGATCGAGCCGATGCGGTTGTTCGCGTTGCCGTTTTGGCTCGTGACGGTGACCGAGGCAGCGATGCTGGCGCCCGCAACGACGGTCGTCGTCGCGCCACCGTCGACGGCGGCGCTGTTGACCGTTCCAGCCGCGATCGTGTAGGGCCCGAGGAACGGGCCGCCTCCACCGACCGGCGCGGCGCCCGCAGGCTGCACGCTCTCCGTTGACGCATCGCTCATCGCGCGCGCGAGATTCAGTCGACCGTTGCCGGTCTCGGACGGCGAGCCCGCTGGGTCCGCGTTCCGCGCCAGGCGACCGACGACGACGCCGTTCGAGACGCCGGAGGCCGCGCGTAGCAGCGCTGCTGCGCCGGCGACCTCGGCGGCCGCGGCGGAGGTGCCCGTAAGCGCCGAGTAGCCGCCGCCTGCGGACGTCGAGAGGATGTTGACTCCCGGAGCGGCCATGAATGCCGCCTCGCCGGAGTTGCTCGACGAGGCGAGCGCGTCGAGTGCGTCTGTGCCTGCCACGCCGATGACCCCGCGGTCGCCGGCAGGGAACGTCGGCGTCGAAGAGCTGCTGTTGCCCGTCGCCGCCACGAGGACGGCGCCGTGGTCCCACGCGTAGTCGATCGCCGCCTGGAGCGAAGCCGAATAGCCGTCGTTCGAGAAAGCCATGAGGATGACGTCGGCGCCGTGGTCGGCGGCCCACACGACACCCTCGATGATGTCCCCGTCGGCGCCCGTGCCGTCAGCGCCGAGCACCGTCACCGGCATCACGCTAACGCCGGAATAGCCGACGCCGGCCACGCCGGCGTCGTTGCCCGTCTCGGCAGCGACGATGCCCGCGAGTGCCGTTCCGTGTCCGTTCTGGTCACTGTCCCAGTTCGACCCGCTCAGGATCGACGAACCGGCAACGACGTTGCCGTCGAGATCCGGGTGCGATGCGTCGACGCCGGTATCGAGGACAGCGACGGTCGCCGACCCAGTGACGGCGTTCGGGTAGACCTGGTCCCAGCCGATTCGCTGCAGCGACCACTGCTGCTCGTAGAGCGAGTCACTCGGCGTGCCCTCCGCGGTGCGGACGGCGTTGGCCTCGACGCGGGCAACGCTAGAGTCCGACTCAAGGGTCGCGAGCGCGGCGTCGCTCGCTTCGACGACGTGCATTCGGAGCGCGGGGACGGACGAAACGTCGGTCGCGCCGGCCGCAGCGATGGCGTCGGATTGCTGGGCGCGCGAAACACCGGACGCAAACGTGACGATGTACGAGAACGGGACGTTGGACGAGTCCGTCGAGCTCGACGCTGTGGCGTCCGTCGAATCCGAGGTCGTCGCGCTGTCGCCGCCCGAAGCCGCGGTCGAGTCGATCGCCGTCGAGTCGCTCGAGCCGTCGAGGTGCGTACTACTCCCGTTGTCCGCGGAAGAGAATGTCGACGCGATCTCGTCCGTGAAGGGTGCATCGGCCGCGAATGCCCCGGCCGAAAGAAGTCCAAGACTGAAAAGCGCGAGTCCGACGGTCAGCGCCGTCCGACCGCGCGAAGTGCGCTGCCTCCAATTCCGTCTCACTGTCGCCACAGTTCCTCTCTTCCGTCTTCGGCTTGAGCTAGCGAGGCGAATGCGTCGAGCACGCCTGGGCTCCGCGCGAGCGCACCATTTGTGACCGTCCGGAAACGGCGCACACGGGTCAATCCCACTCGGCGCCGAAGCGCCGAACGTGCCGCAGTCATCAAATCTCCCTCCCTCAGGAGAAACACCCCAGTACTGCTTTCACGGTAGAACCGCTTCAGGAGACAACGGGTCGCCGAATGTCCAAGCCTTCTAGACCGAGGTCTGGACCTGGTTCGCGCAGCCGTTGTCCCAAAAACGCTTCCCCAACCTCTTTTCGCTCTTGACCCACATCGCCGGCGATGGGCTGAATGGCCGCAGCCCCACCGCAGCGATGTCCTAGTTTGAAACTAGATGGCTCTTACCGCAATAGGTCAAAAGACCTATTTGCAAGCGAAGAGGTCCTACGGCCCCTGAGGCACAGGGGCAGGCTCCGGCTCCAGGGCTTCCTTGACGCGGCCCACCAGTCTTGCGCGGCTCGTCTCGGCGGCCGGCTGAAGGCCGCCGAGCTCGAGCCGCGCGAGCTCTACGCGGCCGAGCCGCCGGACCGTCGTGAAGCCGAAGTCGGCGAGGAAATCCGAGGGAAACACGGTGCGGTGCACGAGGAACCGCTCCTGCGCCGACTCACCCTCCGGGTAGCGATAAGCGAACGCCTCGAGCGCTCGGCCGCCCCGTTCCTTCACGTCCGCGATCGCTGACAGGAAAAGCGACTGCATCACCCACTGCGCCGACCCCTCGACGAGGTACGCGCACGTAACGAGCACCGCATCGTCGGACGCCGGCCCCGCCGGCAGGTCGTCGGCCCTCGGAAAGAGCTCGCTCGGCCCGTACTGCATCGAGCCGAGCACGCGGCCGTCGTCGTCCACGTAGAGCGTCCCCCAGGCGCCCCAGTCGTCCTCGGCCTTGTCGATCCAGCGGCGCTTCGAGCTCCGCTTCCCCGGCTTCGACTGCCACCAGACGCAGTCGTGACAGACCGTCGGCGCGGACGGCAGAGTCGCGCCGGTCAGCCCCTGTAGCCGTGTCGTCACGGCTTTGAGTGTAGGACGAGCTCGTAGGCGGCAGGACGGGCGAAGAATCGGAGCGGCACGAACGTCGTCCCGAGCCCGGCCGAGAGGTGGAGGACACCGCCGGGGCGCTCGTACAGCCCCTCGACGTACGTCCACCGGATGTGGGCAAGACGCAGTCTGCCGCCCGGATAGGGCAGGCAGATCTGCCCGGCGTGCAGATGGCCGGCCAGCACGAGGTCGAAGGAGCCGGGCTGAAGGCGGTCGATCACGTTCGGAAAGTGGCAGAGCAGGATGCGCAGATCGGCGTCCGGATCCGCGAACCGCTCCGGCAGCGCAGTCCCCGCGCGGTAGGACCGGGGATCGACACCGACGATCTGCACCGTCCGCCCCCGCACCTCGACCGTCTCGGCCGCATCCGCGAGTAGCTGCGCGGGCTCGAGCTCACGGAGCTCGATCGCCCGCGAGAACGGATCGCGTGAGATCGCAAGGTCGTGGTTTCCGAGCACCGCGTAGCACCGCGGCAGCCGCTCCACGAGCGCACGTAGCTGTCCCTCTCCGCGCGGCCGGGAGAGGAGGTCGCCGCTCAGCATCGTCAGATCCGGCTGTCGCTCCTCGACCCAGGCCACCGCCCGCTCCGCAGCTCGGACACCCCGCGACGGCACGCCGAGGTGGAAGTCGGACAGGTGCGCGATCCGTAGTCCGTCGAGCTCGGGCGGCAGGCGCCGCAACGGCACCTCCTCGGTCTCGAGCCGCACCCACCCGGCCTCGTACCACGCGTAGCCGGCGCCGGCCGCGGCCACGCCGCCGCCGAGAAGCGCGAGCAGCGCGGCGGGGCTCAGACCCGGAGCTTCTCGATCACCGGCGTCACGGGCACTACGTGACGCTTGAACCGAAGTTCCGAGTCCTCCAGCCCGGCCGCGACGCCGATCAGCTGCGACAGGTGGAGGATCGGCATCTGGAAACGGCGACCGGTCGAGGCCTCGAGCTTTTGCTGCCAGGCGTCCAGCGAGAGGTGGCAGAGCGGGCACGGAGTGACCATGGCGTCCGCCCCGGCCTCCATCGCCTGCTCGATCGGCTGGATCAGCTCGCCGAGCGCGGTCTCTTCACGGGCCTGGATGATCGGAAAGCCGCAGCACTTGATCTTCGCCGGGTAGTCGACCGCCTCGCCGCCGCAGGCCTCGATGATCGCCTCGAGCGACCAGGGCCGGTCGGGGTCTTCGAAGCCAAGGAGCTTCGACGGTCGCAGGATCTGGCAGCCGTAGAACGGCGCGACGCGCAGGCCCTTCAACCCCTTGTGCGCCGCGATCTTCAGCTGCTCGTAGCCGTCGCCCTCGGCGATCAGCCACAGAAGGTGCTTGACCTCGACGCCGCCGCTGTAGGGCGGCACGCCCACCGTCTTCAGGTTGGCGTTGACCCGCTCGAGCAGCTCCGCGTCCTTCTGTAGCTGCAGGTTCGCCTGCCGGAGATTGAGCGTGCAGACGTTGCAGACCGTCATCAGCGTGTCCGAGCCGGTCGCCTCGCCGTACGCCAGGATCCGTGCGTTCAGGTGGAGGTAGTAGTCCGGCTCGGCCTCGTGGATGTCGCCCGCGCCGCAGCACGTGACGGACTCGAGCTCCTCCAACTCCAGCCCCAGTCGCGGAGCTAGCGCCCGGGTCGAGATGTCGAGCTCCTTGGCGGAGAGTGCCGCCAGACAGCCCTTGTAGTACGCGACCTTCGTCACGCCTCTGCCCCCTTCGCAGCGGTCGGCCGCTCGCCCGGTGTGATGTCGGCCTGATCGCGGTTCCCCCAGCCGCCGTGAGCGCCCTCGGCCTCCGACGCCTGTTGTTCGGCCCGCGCCAGGCCCCGCTCGCCCTGCACGATGCCGAGCGCGCCGTCGCGGCCCTGCTCGCGCACGAGGTCGTGGAGCGCCCGCGCCTCGCGGACGTTTTCTGCGACGTGCGGCGGAACGGGCGGCGGCACCTTTCCGTGCCGGAGGAGCTTGAGCGCGAACTTGACCTCCTTGATCGCCGAGACGACGCCCTGTGTTTTCGGGACGAGCTCCGTCTCGCGCAGCCAGCCGGTCGTCTCGGCCGACTTCACGAACCACTTCGCGTGCTTCGCGCCCATGTCGTGGTCGATCCCGTGCTTGATCGACTCGGCCCCGAGCTTCGCGATCGCGTCGCGCGGGTCGACGCCCTTCGGGCAGCGCTCGTTGCAGAAGTAGCACCGCGTGCAGTCCCAGATGCCGTGCTCCTGGTTGAGGACGTTCAGCCGCTCGACCTCGGCGTGGTCGCGCGGGTCGCCGACGAAGCGAAAGCCTTTCGCGAGCGCTGCCGGCCCCATGAAGTCCGGATCCGACTCCATCGAGTTGCACTCGGAAACGCAGCAGCCGCACATGATGCAGAGCGCCTCCTTGTGGATCACATTCATCTGCTGCTGGGAGACGATCCGCTCCTTCTCCGACGGCTCGTCGTACCCGGGATCCAGCCACGGCTTGACCGACCGAACCTTGCCCCAGAACGGATCCATGTCGACCACGAGGTCCTTGATGATCGGCAGGTTCCCCATCGCCGAGATCACCGGGACATGGCCGCGGTCGACGATCGGCTTCATCCGCTCCTTGCACGCCAGAACGGCGCGGCCGTCCATGCGCATCCCGCAGGAGCCGCAGATCATCATCCGGCAGCTCTTGCGATAGGCGAGCGAGCCGTCCACCTTGTCCTTGATCAGGTCGAGGACGTCGAGGAGGCAGGCCCAGTCCGGCGCCTCGACCTCGTAGTCCCGGAGCTCCTTCTCCCCGGTCTCGGCGTTGTAGCGCCAGATCTTCAGCGCCACGGTCATCGTCGGCGAGTCGGCCGGCGGTGGGGCGTAGGAGGTCTCAGTGGCCACTCAGTACGTCCTCTCCTGGGGCTGCCATTTGGTCATCGTCACCGGTTTCCACCCCAGCTGAACCTCGCCGTCGGGGTCCTGCGTGGTCAGGGTGTGCTTCAGGAAGCTCTCGTCGTCGCGGTCGGGGTAGTCGTACGGCCGCGCGTGCGCGCCGCGGCTCTCCTTTCGAGCGATCCCCGCGACGACCATGCACTCCGCCAGCTCGAGCAGGAAACCGAGCTCGAGCGCCTGCGTCAGGTCGTTGTTGAAGATGTCGCCCTTGTCCTCGACCACAACCCGCTCGTAGCGCTCCTTCAGGCGTTCGATGATCCGCCCCTGCTCCTGCATCTGGTCCTCGCGCCGAAAGACGCCGAAGTTCTCGTGCATCGTCGAGGCGAGCTCGTCGCGAATGCCCCAGGGCCGCTCGCCGTCGCTGCGCCCGAGGAGCGCGCCGAGCTCCCGCTGCGCATCGGCTTCGACCGACGGAGGCACCGAGATGGTCGTGTGCGTCAGGGCCCACTCGGCCGCGGCGGCGCCGGCGCGCTTGCCGTATGTGATCGTCTCCATCAGTGCGTTCCCGCCGAGGCGGTTTGCGCCGTGGACCGAGACGCAGGCGCACTCGCCGGCTGCGTAGAGGCCGGTGATCGTCGTCAGGCCGTCGAGGTCGGTGTCGACCCCGCCCATGTGGTAGTGCGACCCTGGCCGAACCGGGATCGGCTCGTTGATCGGGTCGACGCCGGCGAACACCATCGAGAGCTCACGCGTCCCGTGGAGCCGCTCGTGGATCTTCTCCGCCCCCAGGTGGCGCAGGTCGAGGAGGACGTTGCCGTTCACCCCACGGCCCTCGTCGATCTCGGTCTGCTCCGCCCGCGAGATCACATCGCGGCTCGCGAGCTCCATCGCGTTCGGCGCGTAGCGCTCGAGGAACCGATCGCCCTCGGAGTTGAGGAGATACGCGCCCTCGCCGCGACAGCCCTCGGTGATCAGCACGCCCGACGGAGCGAGCGTCGTCGGGTGGAACTGCATCATCTCCATGTCCTCGAGCGCGACGCCGACGCGGAGCGCGATTGCCATCCCGTCGCCCGTGCAGGCGTAGGCGTTCGTCGTACCGGTGTAGAGCCGGCCGGCGCCGCCCGTCGCGAGGATCACGGTCTTGGCGCCGATCGTCTTCAGGCCACCGTTCAGGATGTCCCAGGCGATCACGCCCTGGCAGCGGTCGTCGTCGATCACGAGCTTCCAGGCGAAGAACTCCTCGTAGGCCGGGATCGCGCGTTTCATCACCTGCTCATAGAGGACGTGGACGAGCACGTGGCCGGTGATGTCGGCTGCGTACGCCGTGCGCGGCGCGCCCGCGGCGCCGAACGGGCGCTGGGCGATCCGGCCGTCGTCCGTCCGGGAGAAGACGGCGCCCCAGTGCTCGAGCTGGTAGACGTCGCCCGGCGCCTCGTCGCAGAGGATCTCGATCGCATCCTGGTCGCCGAGGTAATCCGAGCCCTTGACGGTGTCGAACGCGTGCTCCTCGGGGCTGTCCTCCGAGGCATTGCCGAGCGCCGCGTTGATCCCGCCCTCGGCTGCGCCGGAATGGCTTCGCGTCGGGTGGATCTTCGAGAGGAGCGCGACGTCCGCGCCTTGATCGAACGCCTCGATCGCCGCGCGCATACCAGCGCATCCGGCACCTACGACCAGGACGTCGTGCGAGGCCTCCACTGAGCTGGACGCTATCGGATGAAGAGCGGGCCGGGCCTCGTAACAACGGGCATCATCCACTCATGCACGGAGGCAACGCGCTCGACCTGATCCACGAGATCCAGCACGGCGGGACGACGAACGCCCTCTTCGCCTCGAGGGTGATCGAGGGCGGGATCAAGCACGTGCGGCGCGACGGTTGGCCGACCTCCTCGCGCTCCCTGGACACGATCCCGGATGCAATCCACCGCGTCGTCGGCGACGGCTCCGAGCAGCTGCTGGCGGAGCAGGACGGCGCCCTCTGTCACATCAGCCTCTTCTCGGGCTGGATCCACGTCCAGGTCGCGGGGAACGACTCGGAGCACCTGGCGGCCACGTTGGCGAGCCTCAAGGAACGGTTCCCGCCCCCGGACCCGAGCTCCTCGCACAAGGTGCCCGTGCAGTTCTGGACGTACGGGCAGCACGGCCCGATCTCGTCGTACCGGGAGGTCTCCGTCCCCGAATGGCCGGACCTCGAGGCGAACTACGCCAAGCCGACGCGCACCGGCCTCGACGCGCTGATGCGGAACTTCACGCCGGCGCACGGAGGCCAGCTGATCCTCTGGCACGGCGAGGCGGGCACCGGCAAGACGTTCGCGCTGCGCGCACTCGCCTGGGAGTGGCGCAGCTGGTGCGAGTTCCAGTACATCGTCGATCCCGACTCGTTCTTCGGCGAGCACGCCGACTACCTGATGAGCGTGCTGACCCAGCCGGGCTACGCGGAGATGCCGGATCCGCGGGTGATGCACCACATGGCGATGAGCACAGGTTTCGTGGCTTTCGGCGGCGGCGGCGGCAGCGGCGGCGACGACGGCGACGGCGGGAGCAAGGCCTGGCGGCTGCTCGTGCTCGAGGACACAGGTGAGCTGCTGACCCCGGACGCCAAGTCGATCATCGGCCAGGGCCTCTCGCGCTTCCTGAACGTGGTCGACGGCCTGATCGGCCAGGGCCTGCGGATCCTGGTCCTCGTGACGACGAACGAGCCGATCAAGACGCTCCACCCCGCCGTCGCACGTCCCGGTCGCTGCGCGGCGAACATCGAGTTCGGCCGGCTCGCCGCGAACGACGCGAACGCCTGGCTCGAGCGCGTCGGATCGCCGCAGCGCGTCGAGCGGGCATCCCTGCTCGCCGACCTCTACGCGCTCGAAGCGGGGAAGCAGCCCGGTGACCTCCCGCCGGCCGGCTTCGCCTCCTAGACGAGCGGCTTCGCGTCCTAGACGAGCGGCCCCGCGGCCGCGACGTCCTCGCCGGCCTCGGCCGCGAACTGCTCGAAGTTGTCGCGGAACATCCGCGCGAGCTCGCGCGCCTTGCGGTCATACGCCTCGGAGTCGCTCCAGGTCGAGCGCGGGTCGAGGAGCGACGAGACGACGCCGGGTACCTCGACCGGCACCTGAAACCCGAAGATCGGGTCCGCCCGGTACCCCACCGCGTCGAGCTCGCCCTCGAGCGCCGCCGCGAGCATGGCCCGCGTCTCCTTGATCGGCATGCGCTCGCCCTCGCCGAACGGACCGCCGGTCCAGCCGGTGTTCACGAGCCAGACCGCCGCCCCGTGCTCGTCGAGCTTCTCGCCCAGCATCCGTGCATACACGGCGGGCGGCTGCGGCAGGAACGGCGCACCGAAGCAGGCGGAGAAGGTCGGCTGCGGCTCCGTGACCCCGATCTCCGTGCCGGCGAGCTTCGCCGTGAAGCCGGAGAGGAAGTAGAACATCGCCTGC
>Ga0307318_10000077_pt1 | contig 28377 bp, 30 predicted proteins | sample ER_DNA_367_FD_194500 | JGI IMG/M metagenome (GOLD analysis project Ga0307318, IMG submission 194500) | Bulk soil microbial communities from the East River watershed near Crested Butte, Colorado, United States - ER_DNA_367 | ecosystem: Environmental > Terrestrial > Soil > Floodplain | place...
TCCGCCGGACTGGTTCGGTCTCATGTCACCTGTCATGTCACGTGTCATGTCACGCGCCTCGCTTGGGAATCCACATCTCGACCGTGGTGCCGCCGCCCGCGCCATAAAGGTACCGAGCCGATCCACCGAGCTCCTCGAGGCGACCGCGGATCGAGGCACTCACGCCGAGCCGTCCCCGACTGCCGGCCTCGGCGATCCGGTCCTCCGAGACGCCGACGCCGTTGTCCCGCACGGTGACGACGATGTCGTCGCCGGCGTCGTCGACGAGCACCCACGCGTGGGCCTCCGGCCCGGCGTGCTTGCGGACGTTGTCGAGGGCCGCCTCGACCGCGGCGACCAGCTCGTTGGCCGGCCGGCGGGGCAGGTACACGGGGTCCGCCGGCGCGACGAGGTCGGCCATGCCGGCCGAGGCCTGGCGAAGGTACTGACTGAGGTCGACCGGGCCGCCGAGGGTCTTCTCGAGCTCGTCGATGGGTACTCCGCTGACCAGCGCCCGCAGGCGCTGCTCCTGCTCACCGGCCATGGCGCCCAGCCGGGCCGCCTCGCCGCCGGCGTCGATGCCGCGGCGGTGGATGAAGGCCAACGCCTGGAGGACGCCGTCGTGGACGGTGCGGGCCAGCCGGTCCCGCTCGACGTCCTCGGCCTCCAAGGCCAGGGCCCGGCTCAGCTCGACCTGCTCGGCCCGGGCCAGGTCCGCGCAGTAGCCGACCGTCCCGCCGACCAGGAGCACGAGCAGACCGTTGCTCACCGCGGCGACCTCGACGGACCGAGTGCTGGCCACCGTGGCGAGGGCGATGACCCCGCCCGCGGCCACCCCGCCGCGCCAGCCCTTGACGATGCCGATCGAGGCGACCGGCACCGCCTGCCACACGCCCGGCAACGTCGTGGTGCCTCGGTACGCCGCGTCGGGGGTGTCGACCCACCGGGTCGCGACGACCGCGCCGGCGGCGAGGCCGAGCTCAACGACGTGCCACCACAGCTCACGCCGCTCCCACACCAGGGCGACGACGGTCCAGACCGCGAGCACGCCCAGGATGGCGAACGCCGCGGTCGGCTGCTGCATCTCGTCGCGGCGGATCCACGCCGCCCAGACGCCGTAGACCAGCGCCAACGGGCGCAGTACCCGGATGGCTCGCCACAGCGCCGAGACCACCAGCGAGTCGTCCGGCGCGCCGACGGCACCGGGCCCGCGGCTCGGCGGCAGGGGCGGCATGGTCAGCTGGCGGCCCGCTCGTCGCCGACCGAGCGCGAGGCCGGCACGTCGCCCGTCAGCTGGTCGTCGGCGAACTCGCCGTCCAGCAGCTCGTCGGCCACGGCTTCGTCGTCCCGGCCGATCGCGACGTCGTCGACCGGCGACTCGCGCCGCTCCTCCAGCCCTTCGGCGGCGTCCAGCGCGTCCTCGAGCTCCTTCGCGGCGCTGCCGGGCCGCGCGGCCTCCTGGATCTCGCGAGCCCGCGCCTTGGCGGCCCGGACCAGGCGGTCCTTCATCGACGTCGCATACTCGTCGACGTACTCCTGCCCGGACAGCAGCATCAGCTCGTACATGATCTCGTCGGTGATCGAGCGCAGGACGAAGCGGTCTTCCTCCATGCCCTCGTAGCGCGCGAAGCTCAGTGGCCGCCCGATCCGGATGCCGATCCGCATGATCCTGGGCAGCTTCTTCCCGGTCGGCTGCGCCTTGTCGGTGCCGATCATCGCGACCGGCAGGACCGGGACCCCGGCCTCGAGCGCCATCCGGGCCACGCCGGTGCGGCCGCGGTAGAGGCGGCCGTCGGGCGACCGGGTGCCCTCGGGATAGATCCCGAGCAGCTCACCGCGGCGCAGGATGCGCAGCCCGGAATTCAGGGCCGCCTCTCCAGCCTTGCCGCCGGAGCGGTCGACCGGGAGCTGGCCGACGCCCTTGAAGAAGGCCGCGGTGGCCTTGCCCTTCAGGCCGCGTCCGGTGAAGTAGTCGGACTTGGCCAGGAAGGTCATCCGTCGGGGCACCATCAGCGGCAGGAAGATCGAGTCGGAGAAGGACAGGTGGTTGCTCGCGAAGATCGCGGCGCCCTCGTCAGGGATGTGTTCCTCGCCCTGGACCCACGGGCGGAACAGCAGCTTCAGCAGCGGCCCGAGGACGACGGTCTTGAGCACCCAGTAGAACACTGCGAGATCTCGTCCTTTCCTGCCGGCCGTTGGACGGAAAACCTCCGTGACCCTCGAACTTTACGGCACTATCAGCGAGCCGGGTCGTCGTGCGACCATGTGGGGCCCAGCCGACCGGCATACCTTCGAGGAGTCATTCGAGGAGTTCACGGCATGGCACTTCCCGTCCTCCCGGGGGCCGAGCCCTTCGCCCACGACGGAAACGACATCGGGGTGGTGCTCGTCCACGGGTACACGAGCACGCCGCAGAGCATGCGTCGCTGGGCCGAGCACCTCGCCGCGGCCGGGTACACCGTCCGCCTGCCGCGGCTGCCAGGGCACGGCACGCGCTGGCAGGAGATGAACACGACCCGCTGGCAGGACTGGTATGCCGAGGTCGAGCGCGCCTTCGACGAGCTGCGGTCGCGCTGTGGTCAGGTCTTCGCCGCCGGCCTGTCGATGGGTGGGCTGCTCGCGACGAAGCTGGCGCTCGAGCAGGGGCCCCGGGTGGCCGGGCTGGTTCTCGTCAACCCGATCTACCTGCACAACGACCCGAAGCTGCGGCTACTGCCGCTGCTGCAGCGCGTCGTCCCGTCGTTTCCTGGCATCGCCGACGACGTCAAGATGACCGGCGAGCGCGAGCACGAGCTGGCCTACGACCGGAACCCGCTCAAGTCGATGTACTCCCAGACCATGCTCTGGGCCGAGGTCAGCCGGGACCTGGCGGAGATCACCCAGCCGGTGCTGCTCCTGCACTCACGGGTGGACAACATCGTCCCGGTGGCCAGTTCCGCGTACTTCCTCGAACACGTCTCGAGCACCGACGTCACCGAGATCTGGCTGGAGAACTCGTACCACGTGGCGACGCTCGACAACGACGCCCCGCTGATCCACGATGAGTCGGTCCGGTTCATCGAGCGGGTCGCGAAGGCCGCCCGCGCCGGCGCCTCCGAGGGGTGAGATTCTTTCGCCATGGCCGAGAAGGATGTCGACGAGCAGTTCGCCGCGATCATGGCGCACTGGGACGACGTCGCCCTCGGCCTCGACCCCTCCGGAGACCCGCACCCTGACGGACCGGACGACCGGCGTGACGATCCGACCCGCGATCGGGACCCCGTCGACGACGCCCATGCCGTGGCGCCGGTCGAGCAACCGCGTCTCGACGACGCCACTGCCGGCGACGTCGTCGAGGACCCTGAGGACCTCGCGGCGGACTGGGACGCCGACGACCGCGAGGAGGACCACTACACGCCACCCCCGCCCGCGCCGCTCCCGCCGTCGGAGGACAAGCACTTCTGGCTGATGGTCGTCGCACTCGTCTCCGGGCCGCTGCTCTTCCTCTATCTGCTGCTGTTCAACCGTGACGGCAACGGCTGGTGGATGCTGTTCGCTCTGCTCGTGTCGATCGCCGGGTTCGTCCTGCTGGTGCTGCGCCAACCCATGGAGCGCGACGGGGGCGACGACGGCATCCGCCTCTGAACCGCCCGCGCCCCTACTGGCCCAGCCGGGCCAGGTCGGCCGCGCCGATGAGCCCGGCCTCGTTGCCGAGCTCCGCCGCGACGATCTGGGCCTCCGGGCGGTACCCGCGACCGGTCAGCTGACGCCGGAACGTCTCCCGCGCCGGGTCCAGCAGGAGCGGCCCGGCCGCGCTCACCCCACCGCCGACGACGAACGTGCCGGGATCGAAGGCCGCCGCCAGGTTGGCGATGCCGACCCCCAGCCACTCCCCGATCTCGGCCAACAGCTCGATGGCCGTGGGGTCGCCGTTCTGGGCGGCCGCCGTGATGAGCGGGCCGGTCAGCTTCGACGGATCCCCGCCGACCGCGCCGAGCAGATCCTCCGCCACCGGTGACCGGGCCGCGATGAGGTCCCGCGCCTCCCGGACGAGGGCGTTGCCACTCGCATACTGCTCCCAGCAGCCCTTGTTGCCGCACTCGCACCGGATTCCGTTAGGCACCACCTGCATGTGCCCGAACTCGCCGGCGATGCCGTAGCGCCCCCGCTGCACCTGCCCGTCGATGACGATGCCGCCGCCGATGCCGGTCCCCAGGTTGACGATCATGAGATGGCTCTCGCCGCGGGCCGCCCCGAACTTCCACTCGGCCCACGCCGCGGCGTTCGCGTCGTTGTCGACGGTGATCGGAACCTGGACGCGCCGGGCCAGGGCGTCACGCAGCGGCTCGTGCCGCCACGACAGGTGCGGCGCGAACACCACCGAGGCCCGGTCGGCGGCCACGAACCCCGCCGCGCCGATCCCGACCGCCACGACGTCGCCGAGCGCATCCGCCAGCACGGTCTCCACCAGCTCGTCGACGACCGCGACGATGGTGTCCTCGACGACGTCCGGCGACTTCGACCGGTGCGGGGTGTCCCGACGGGCGCGGGCCAGGACCTTCCCTTGGTCGTCCACGGCGCCACCGGCGACCTTGGTGCCGCCGATGTCGATCCCGATCGCCAGCCGGCCGGTCATCGCTCCTCCTCGCCGTCGACCTGGATGTCCTCCACCTCGGGTCGCGCCCGGCGCGGCGGTGGCGATCCCGACTCCTGCCACCGGCTGGCGGCGACGTCCCGCAGCGTCTCCGTAACCGCCGCGGCCAGATCCGCCAGCCGGTCCAGCGTCTCCGGCCGCACCGTGCGCACGACCCGCAACAGCTGGCAGACCGGACAGAGCTGGCATACCGCACCGTCCGCCGTGGTGTGACCGGCACCGGGCACCTGACCACACGTCGGGCAGGGCTCGGCCTCAGCGCTCGCTTTCGGCGGGCGGTCCGTGGTGTCGGTCGGGTAGGCCGCTGCGCTCACCTCGTCCTGTCCCGAGGCGCCGGTGCCGGCCAGCAACGCGTCCAGGAGGCGCGCGGTCTCCTCGGCGACCGACCCCACCGGCGGTCGCGTGGGAGGCGACTCGCGTTCCGGCGCGTTCTCAGCCATGGGTGACCCTCCGCATACCGTGCTCTGGTTCGAGCGACTCACTCGGCACCGGCCACAGGTCGGGGTCGGGCTCGAACGTCACTCGCAGCGTCCCGTCGTGGACCCGCGCGCCCCGCACGACGCACCGTTGGAGGACCGCGGGCAGGCTGAGCACGCGGCGATGGTCTCCCACCGTGACGAGCAGCTCGCCCGCGCGCCGCTTCAGGTCGACCTGCGGCGCGGCGACCAGGGGCAGCGGCAGGCTCAGCACGTACCCCTCGTCGGACCGGCGCACCCGCAGCCGTGCCTGCGCTCCGTTGCGGATCGGCGCCAGCAGCCCGAGCGGGTCGTCCTCGGTCGCCACGTCCCCCTCGGCCAGTCCGGCGAGGGCATCCAGGGCGTCCGGACCGATCGGCTCACCGGCGAGGTACGGCACCCGCACGACCGGCACGCCGGCGAAGGACTCGGCCACCTCGTCGAGCCCCGCCTGCTGAGCCTCGTTCCAGGAATGGCGCCAGGCGTCGCCGCCGTCGGGGCCGACGGCCGGGATGACGCGGTTCACGACCACACCGTCGACGGCGAACCCGTAGAGGGCGAGCGACGTCCAGGTGCGCCGCGCCTCGGCGATGGCCACCCGCTCCGGCGTGAGGACCAACCGCACGGACGCGGACGGACCGGTCAGCATCGCCTGGACCTCGCGCATCTGCCGGGACCACCCCGCAACGCTCGAGGCCACCTCCGGCGACGGCAGCGGCATCCCCGCGGCCGCCGCTGCGGCCGGTCGCAGCGTCCGCATGAGGCCGCGCTGGGCCGGGAGCAGCCGCTCGAGGTGCCACGCGAGCGCCTCGGGAAGGGCCACCAGCCGCAACGTCTCCGCGGTCGGCGCGCAGTCGACGACAACGAGGTCCCAGCTCCCTGACTCCGCCCGGGCGCGCAGCTCGAGCAGTGCCGCGATCTCCTCCGCGCCGGGCAGCGAGGTCAGCTCCTCCCCGACAACCGGGTCGATGCCCAGCGTTTCGAAGACCTCGAGGAGGTAGTCCTGCACCACCCGCCACGCGGTACCGACCCGTCCTGGCGCGCTGACCTGCAGGGCATCGAGCCGCGGCTCGACCTCGACCGGCTCACCGGCGGTCAGCGAGACGTCGAGCGCGTCCCCGAGGGAGTGCGCGGCGTCGGTCGACATGACCAGCGTCGGTGTACCCGAGCGGGCGGCCCGGACCGCGCAGGCGGCCGCGCTCGTCGTCTTGCCGACGCCTCCCTTCCCGGTGAAGAGGACGATCCGCACGGAGCCGTCAGCCCTCGACGCGCTTCTTCAGCTCCCGCAGCGCGGTGTCGACGATGACCTTCTCCGCCTTGCGCTTGAGCATGCCGAGCATGGGGATGGTCAGGTCGACCGCGAGCCGGTAGGTCACGTCGGTGCCGGATCCCTTGGCGACCAGGGTGTACGAGCCGTTCATCGCCCTGAGCACGGTCGCCTTGACCAGCCCCCACGAGACCACGCCGGTGCCCCGCTCGTCGACGTCCCACTCGTAGTCGAGGACGTAGGTGTCCTTGATGGCCCCCGCGTCCATGACGAACTCGACCTGGTCCGGCCACCCGTCGCCCTCCTCTGAGAGCACGGTCGCCGACTTCACCTCCGTGGCCCACTTCGGGTAGTCGCCGAAGTCGGCGATCACGTCGAGGACCGCGCCGGGGGCGGCGTCGATGACGATGGAGCTCTCCGTGCGGTCGGGCATGGGCCGAAGGCTACAGCCAGGGGTATGCGGCGGACCGGCCCGTCGAGGCGTACTCCGCGGGTATGGTGCGACTCGTCAGTACCCGCTCGAGACCACGCTCGAGGAGCCTGCCGTGTCACAGCACCTTCGCGACAAGGTCGTCGCCGCCGTCGTCACCCCGACCACCGAAGGTAACCTCGCGCAGACCGTGATCGTCAACGCCCAGACGGTCCCCGACAAGGTCGTGTTCTCGACCCGCGCGGCCGGCGGTTGGCAGGACGTCACCGCCGCGGCCTTCGCCGACGAGGTGACGCGGCTGGCCAAGGGGCTCGTCGCCGCCGGCGTCCAGGTGGGCGACCGGGTGGGGCTCATGTCGCGGACCCGCTACGAGTGGACGCTCGCCGACTACGCGATCTGGACCGCCGGTGCGGTGACCGTGCCGATCTATGAGACGTCGTCGCCCGACCAGGTGGCGTGGATCCTCGAGGACTCCGGTGCCGTCGCCCTCGTCGTTGAGACGGCGACGCACGCCGGCACCGTGGCCGCCGTTCGCGACCGGCTGCCTGGCTTGCGCGACGTCTGGCCGATCGAGTCGGGCGCCCTCGACGAGCTGAACCGAGCCGGCGCCGACGTCAGTGACGACACCCTCGAGGCGCGCCGGGCCAGCACCGACCGCACGTCCCTTGCCACCATCATCTACACGTCCGGCACCACCGGTCGCCCCAAGGGCTGCGAGCTGACCCACGGCAACTTCAAGGACCTGGCGGAGAACGCCTGTGAGTCGCTCGCGTCGGTCGTCCGGGCCGACGGCGCGGCGACGCTGCTCTTCCTGCCGCTGGCCCACGTCTTCGCCCGGTTCATCCAGGTGCTGTGTGTCGAGGCGACGGCCCGGATGGGCCACTCGAGCGACATCCGGACCCTGCTCGACGACTTCGCGTCGTTCCGGCCGACGTTCATCCTCGCGGTGCCGCGGGTCTTCGAGAAGATCTACAACTCCTCCGAGCAGAAGGCCGCGGGTGACGGCAAGGGGCGCATCTTCGCCGCGGCCGCGGCCACGGCCACGGAGTGGAGCCAGTCGCTCGACGCCGGTGGCCCGGGGGTCGGGCTCAAGCTCAAGCACGCCGTGTTCGACCGTCTCGTCTACAGCAAGCTGCGGGCGGCGATGGGCGGGCAGGTCCGGTACGCGGTCTCCGGCGGCGCTCCCCTCGGCACCCGGCTTGGTCACTTCTACCGAGGCATCGGCGTCGTCGTCCTCGAGGGCTACGGGCTCACCGAGACGACGGCACCGGCGACGGTCAACGTGCCGGAGCGGGTCAAGATCGGCACCGTCGGCGCGCCGCTGCCCGGAGTGGGCGTCCGCATCGCCGAGGACGGCGAGATCCTGATCAGGGGCGTCAACGTCTTCACCGGCTACCACAACAACGAGGCGGCGTCCTACGACGCCCTCCGCGACGGGTGGTTCCACACCGGTGATCTCGGCGAGCTCGATGACGACGGCTACCTCAAGATCACCGGCCGCAAGAAGGAGATCCTGGTGACGGCCGGCGGCAAGAACGTCGCCCCCGCGGTGCTCGAGGACCGGCTGCGGGCCCACCCGCTCGTCTCCCAGTGCATCGTCGTCGGCGACCAGAAGCCGTTCATCGCCGCGCTCGTCACCCTCGACGCCGAGATGCTCCCGACGTGGGCGAAGAACAACGGCCTGCCGGCGTTGACCGTGGAGCAAGCGCGCAGCAACGACGCCGTCCTCACCGAGCTGCAGAAGGCCGTCGACGACGCCAACACCGCGGTCAGCAAGGCCGAGTCGATCCGCAAGTTCGCCGTCCTGCCGAGCGACTTCACCGAGGAGAACGGCTACCTCACGCCCTCTCTCAAGCTGAAGCGCAACCTCGTCATGAAGGACTTCCACGACGATGTCGAGGCGCTCTACGCCCAGGCAGCCAGCCGCAGCTGACCCGCATACCCTCGGCTCAGCGCGCGAGGCGCTTGAGGTAGGCGAGCCAGTCGGCGACGAACGCGTCCTGCGTCGTGCCCAGGATGCTCTCGAACGCCGTGCGCGCCAGCTGGTCGGCCGGGGTCCGCACGCTCGGCTCCCCGGCCTTCGGCCCGGCGACCGCCCGGTAGAAGGCGACGATCTTCGCCTGCCCGTACTTCTGTCTCAGCCGCGACACCGCCAGCCACGCCCCGCTGTAGGAGGGCGCGATCTGCCCCTTCGAGGGGTCGAAGGCGACCTCGTCCGGCAGCGAGGTCGGTCCCTTGCCGGCGCGCACCTGGTCGAGCAGGTCGTCGGTGACCGACCGGACCGGCAGGCCCGTGGGAGCGAGGGCGACGTCGTCCGCGAAGCCCTCGGACAGCCAGACCGGGACGGCTCGTGACGTCGTCGCACGCACCGTGACATGAGTCAGCTCGTGGGTGACGACGACGGAGCGACCGGTCTGGCTGAGCTCCTTGAACGCCTCCGGGTTGAGGTAGACCCGGTCGCTCTGGGCGGAGGTGTCGCGGACGAGGGGACCGTCGGTGACGGCGGCGATCTGGTCGAAGCCGCCTCCACGACCGGGCCCGAGCTGCGCCGTGAGCTTGTCGAGCGAGCTGGGCGCCACGACCACGGTCGGCTGGGCCTCACCCCAGACCGCGGCGATCCGGTCGTGCGCGGCGTCGCCCAGAGCCAGGTATGCACGCAGGGTCACCTGCGGCAGGTCGCCGATGACCAGGGTGTGCGGTGAGCTGGCGACCGCCAGTCCGGTCAGGTCGAACGGCTGCGCGTCGTTCTGGCCGTCGGCAACGCCGGTGAAGCGCCAGCCCTCCGTCGTGCGCTTGAGGACGTAGGAGACGGTGTAGTCGCGCTGTCCCGGGTCGTAGCCGGTAAAGGCGTAGGTCTGCCGGACCCGAGCCACCCACGACTCCGGTTCACCCGTCGTCACGGCTCCCGGCGGCCGCTCGACGTCGATGTTGCGCAGGCCGAGCTTGCCGACCGGCAACAGCGTCATGCGGTCGAAGAGCGCCGCCTGGTCGGCGCCGAAGCCACTGGTCTGGTCAGTGACGGTCCCCAGCCATGCGGACTTGTCCTTGGCGCCGACGGCGGCGATGCGCCGGGTCACCAGGTCGGACGCCGCCTGACGAGCCGCGGCGGTGGGCTCCGTCGTCGGCGACGGCGGTGTCGAGGAGGCGTCGGTCCGTGAGGTCTGCTCGGTGCCGGGCCCCGACTCCGCGGCCGAGCTGCCGACCAACGAGCACGCGGCGGCCAAGGACAGCACGGCGGCGGCGGACACGGCCCCGACCGCCATCCGGCCGCGCGGGCGTCGGCTCTCTGCTCGGCCTTCGCCTCGGCTCTCCGCCGGCGGAGGAGTGCAGGCCGGCATCCCCCCGCGCCGAGCCCACTTCACCCCCAGATCGTAGACGGCGCGGCGATCCGTCGTGACCGCCTCCCTCGGGACGCGGTCAGCCGACCGCCCGCTCCCCGGTCGACGTGGCCGTGAACGGCTCCCGGCGGGCCACGAGCGTGCCGGCCACATCGGCAGACACCAGGCCCGCCGCCACGAACCGGTCGACCGCCCGCCGCTCCCCCGCGTCGAGCGGCAGCTCGCCGTCGGACAGCACGACGACCGGCAGCGACGCCAGCGCGGTGACGACGCAGTCAGCGCACCGTGTCCCGCGGACCGGGCAGCGGTCGCAGTCCACGACCATCGGGTTGTCGGCTCGCATGGCGCCTCCTTCGGGTGGTCTCAGCCGGTCGACCTGACGAACAGAACGCTAGAACCGACCACCGACAACCCCCCGCGACGCGACCGTGACGCTGCCTCGACTCGGCCCGCTTCGCACCCGCCGCGCGCCTGGCCGAGGCTGTCGGAGCGCGCGGTTACCGTCGGCCCTGTGAGCGGCAGTGGCGGCGCCGGCCCCGGCGTCGGGGGGGTCCAGGGCACCCTGGACGACCTCGGCACGCCGCTTCGGGACGTCACGTTCGTCGTCGTCGACCTCGAGACCACGGGCGGCAGCGCGTCCGCGTCGTCGATCACGGAGGTCGGAGCGGTCAAGGTGCGCGGCGGCGACGTGCTCGGCGAGTTCCAGACCCTGGTCCGGCCGGGCGAGCCGATCCCCATCTTCATCCAAGTGCTCACCGGCATCACCAACGCCATGGTGGCGCAGGCGCCGCGGATCGAGTCGGTACTGCCGGCGTTCCTCGAGTTCGCCCGGGACAGTGTCCTCGTCGCGCACAACGCCGGGTTCGACGTGTCGTTCCTCAAGGAGGCGGCGCGCGCGACCGGTCACCCGTGGCCGGGGTTCCGGGTGCTCGACACCGTCCACCTCGCTCGCCAGCTCGTGATGAAGGACGAGTCGCGCAACCACAAGCTCTCCTCGCTCGCCGTCGTCTTCGGCGCGACGACGATCCCCGACCACCGCGCTCTGCACGATGCCCGGGCGACGGTCGACGTCCTCCACGGCCTGCTCGAACGGGTCGGCAACCTCGGCGTGCACACCCTCGAGGAGCTGTCGAGCTACACGTCCCGGGTCACGCCGGCGCAGCGGCGCAAGCGGTTCCTCGCCGAGCACCTGCCGCCGCTGCCGGGGGTCTACATCTTCAAGGACGAGCGCGGCCGGCCGTTGTACGTCGGCACCTCGCGCAACATCCGCGCACGCGCCCGGTCCTACTTCACCGCCTCCGAACAGCGGTCCCGGATGGCCGAGATGGTCGGTTTGGCCACGAGCATCCAGCCGATCGTCTGCCAGACGATCCTCGAGGCGCAGGTCCGCGAGCTGCGGCTGATCGCCGCCCACAAGCCGCGCTACAACCGCCGGTCGACCCGTCCCGAGCGGGTGATCTGGGTCAAGCTGACGCACGAACGGTTCCCGCGCCTCTCGATCGTCCGCGAGGTGAAGCCCGACGGCGCGCGCTACCTCGGTCCGTTCCGGTCGCGACGGTCGGCTGAGGCGGCGGTCGCCGCGGTCCACGAGGTCGTCCCACTGCGGCAGTGCACCGGCACGCTCTCCCCCCGCAGCAACCGGTCCGAGTGCGCGCTGGGCCAGATGGGCCGGTGCGGCGCGCCGTGTTCCGGCCGTCAGACCGCCGAGGAGTATGCGTCGGTCGTCGGCGACGCGGTCGGCCTCCTCACCGGCGACGCCAGGCCGGTGACGGATGCTCTGCTCGCTCGGATGGCTGCCCTGTCGGAGCAGGAGCGCTTCGAGGACGCGGGCACGGTGCGCGACCGGCTCCTCCACCTCGTCCGCGCCGCGGCCCGGACCCAGCGCATCGCCCCCCTCGCGGCCAGCCCCCATATCGTGGCGGCGCGGCGAGCCGATCCGGGTGGCTGGGAGCTGGTCTGCGTGCGGTTCGGCCGGCTGGCGGGCACCAGCGTCAGCCCGCCCGGCGCCGACCCGATGGTCTACGTCCGCACCCTCTGTGCCACGGCCGAGGTGGTCGAGCCGCCGGTGCACCCGGCTCCCGCCGCGACGCCCGAGGAGACCGAGATCATCCTGCGGTGGCTGGAGTCACCCGGCGTACGGATCGTCGAGCTGGACGGGTGCTGGTCCTGTCCCGTCGGAGGGGCCGGCGGAGTGCGCGCGCTGCTCGACCACGGGCGGTCGGGCGACGTCGCGGCGTTCGACCGCGACCTCGTCGCCGCCGGCTGACCGGCCGAGCGACGCCGCGGCCGTCGACGGCAAGCCTCTGGCCACCCGCATACCTGTAGTTCAATCGTCCCGTGATCACCGCCATCGTTCTGGTCAGCTGCGACGTCGACCGCATCCCGGAGGTCGGTCAAGGCATCGCCGAGCTCGACGGGGTGACCGAGGTCTACTCGGTGACCGGCGACGCCGACCTCATCGCGATGGTGCGAGTGCGCGACCACGAGCAGCTCGCCGACGTCATCGCGGACCGCCTCAACAAGGTCGAGGGCGTGGTGGGCACCGACACGCACATCGCGTTCCGCACATACTCCAAGCGCGACACCGAGGCCGCCTTCTCGATCGGCCTCGACGGCGGCGACTGACCGGACCGCGGTCGGTCAGCCGGTCCGCGTCGCGGCCACCCACGCCGCCACGAGCCGCGTCGCCGCGCCAGAGTCGATCGCCGACGCCGCCCGAGACATCCCCGCCCGGACGTCCTCCTCGAACGCCTCCGCCGACGAGCCCGAGTCCGCACCGGTCAGCGCCAGCGCCAGACCGGCGTTGAGCACCACGGCGTCCCGGACCGCACCGCCCGCACCGGCGAACACCGCCCGCACGACCTGCGCATTGTGCGCCGCGTCCCCTCCGCGCAGGGACGACGTGGGCTGCGTCGACAGGCCCAGTCGCGTCGGGTCCACCACACGCGAGACTACTGACCCGCTCCGCACCCACCACACCGTCGAGGTCGTCGACAACGTCAGCTCGTCCAACCCGTCGTCACCGCGGAACACCGCCGCGTCCCGCCCGCGGGTCGCGAAGACACCGGCCAGGATCGGCGCCATCCGCGCGTCGGCCACCCCCACCGCCGCATACGTGGGCTGGGCCGGGTTGGTGAGCGGCCCGAGGAAGTTGAACGCCGTCGGCACCCCGAGCTCGCGCCGCACCCCGCCGGCGTGCCGGAATCCCGGGTGGAACGCCTGCGCGAAGCAGAACGTGATCCCCGCTTCCTCCGCCACCTCGGCCACCCGCGACGGGGCCAGCGCGAGGTCGACGCCCAGCGCCTCGAGCACGTCGGCCGAGCCCGAGGACGACGATGCGGCCCGGTTGCCGTGCTTGACGACCCGCACCCCTGCCGCGGCGCACACCATCGCCGCCATCGTCGAGATGTTGACCGTATGCGCTCGGTCGCCACCGGTGCCGACGACGTCGAGCGTCGTGCCCGGCACGGTGATCCGGTTCGCGTGGGCGAGCATCTGGTCGGCGATGCCGCGCATCTCTTCGACCGTCTCGCCCTTGGCCCGCAGCGCCAGGAGGAACCCGGCGACCTGGGCGGGCGTCGCCTCACCGGACATGACCTCGTTCATCGCCCACTCGGCGCGCTCGGTACCCAGGTCCGTCCCGGCCAGCAGCGTCGTGAGGACGTCGGGCCAGGTGTGCGTGACGGTCGGAGCCGTGTCGCCGGACGGCAACGGCGTCGTCAGGCCGCGGAACCCGCGCGGCGACCCAGCTCGGCGACCGCTCGGGCGACAGCGATCGGATCGAGCGGGTGGGACACGGCGAGATCGGCCTGGGACCAGGCCGCGAGCCAGCCGTCCTGCGGCCGACCGGTCAGCACGAGGATCGGCGGGCAGTCGAAGATCTCGTTCTTCAGCTGCTTGGCCAGCCCCAGGCCGCCGATGGGCGACGACTCGCCGTCGAGGACGAGGACGTCGAACCCGCCTCCCTCGACCGCCGCCACCACCGCCGCGGGAGTGGCGCACTCGAACCAGGAGGCCAGCTCGACGTCGCGGGCCGGACGACGTCCGACGGCCAAGCGCACGGCGTCGCGGGTCGCGCTGTCGTCGCTGAACAGCAACACCCGGATCGAGGAGACCGGCGTCGCACCCGAGTGACCCGACCGGTGGCCCGCGGGAACAGGATCGGTCGAGAGCGTCGGCGCGGAGCCGGGGCCACCGGGCGAGTCGGTCATGGCGGCGATCGTAGCGAAGGGCCACCAGCCGCGACGGCCCGCCGGGGTGTTGCTGCGCTCGATCGGACCTTGCCCCCATAATGACGACGTGGCAACCGCATCGGCAGCTCCATCGCGCTCTGTGCAGCTGGGCTCCGGTCCGGCAACCCGGCCCAACATGGTGTCGGTCGGCACCATCGTGTGGCTCGGCAGCGAGCTGATGTTCTTCGCTGGGCTGTTCGCCATGTACTTCCAGATCCGCTCGGTCTCGCCCGAGCTGTGGGCCCAGCAGACGGAGAAGCTCAACGTCCCGTTCGCCTCGGTGAACGCCCTCGTTCTCGTCATCTCGTCGGTGTGGTGCCAGCTCGGTGTGTTCAAGGCGGAAGCCGGAAAACCGGCCCGCACCGGGAAGCTATGGGAGATCAGGGAATGGGGGATGCGCGAGTGGTACGTGCTGACGTATCTCTTCGGCGCGTTCTTCATCGGCGGCCAGGTCTACGAGTACGCCGAGCTCGCCAGCGAGGGCGTCACGCTCTCCTCCGACCGCTACGGGTCGGTCTTCTACCTGACCACGGGATTTCACGGAATGCACGTGACCGGTGGCCTCATCGCCTTCCTCCTCATCATGGGCCGAACGTTCACCACCAGGCGCTACACGCATACGCAAGCCGTCGGCGCCGTCGTCACCTCGTACTACTGGCACTTCGTCGACGTGGTCTGGATCGCCCTGTTCTCCACCATCTACCTGCTCCAGTGACCCGGTCCACAGAGTCAACGCAGGCGTCATCTCAGCCCCCGGACGTGAGGACCGCCCCTTGAACGCCTTGGCCGCCCGCCGCCGCCATCCCGCTGCGATCGCGATCCTGCTGTTCCTCGGGCTGGTCCTCGTGGGAACCGCATACTCGCTGCTCGCGCCGAAGTCGGCGCAGGCCTCGGCGCCGTCGGCCGATGACGTCGCCACGGGTCGGCAGCTCTTCCTGGCGAACTGTGCGACTTGCCATGGGCTCAACGCCCAGGGCACGCAGTCCGGGCCGACCCTGGTCGGCGTCGGGGCGGCCTCGGTCGACTTCCAGGTGGGAACCGGTCGGATGCCCCTCCCCGGCCCAGGCGTCCAGGCGCAGCGCCAGAATGAGATCAAGTTCAGCGAGGAGGAGATCGCCGCGATGGCCAGCTACGTGGCGTCCCTCGCCCCGGGCCCCGCCATCCCCACCGAGGAGCAGCTGAACACCGAGGGAGCCAACGCCGCGCTCGGTGGCGAGATCTTCCGGGTCAACTGCGCGATGTGCCACAACTTCGCCGGTGCCGGAGGCGCGCTGACGCGCGGCAAGTATGCGCCGACGCTCAAGGGAGTGGAAGACAAGGACATCTACGAGGCGATGCTCACCGGCCCGCAGTCGATGCCCGTCTTCAACGACCAGAACATCACGCCGGAGAACAAGAAGAACGTTCTCGCGTTCGTCAACGGCATCTATGAACGGCCCGAACAGGGAGGCATGGCCCTCGGGAATCTCGGGCCGGTCTCCGAAGGCATGTTCATCTGGATCTTCGGCCTCGGCATCATGGTCGCCATCGCCGTCTGGCTTGGCTCGAAAGCCGCGTGACACGCCCTACTGCGGGCGGAGCTCAAATTTGTTCTAATCGTCAGCAGGACGAGTCGACAGGATCGATGCCTACATGAGCGACGAGGAGACCCCGCACGGCGGCGGCACCATGGTCGAGGACGATGGCGCGGCCAGCCGCCTCCCCGCGCGCCGCGGTGACGCCGGCCACGACGTGGCGGTGCCCGAGCGGTTCGAGAATCCCGGCCTGCCTCCGCACGTCCACCGCCTCTCCGACTCCAACGAGGTGGCCAGCAAGCGGGCCGAGCGTCAGGTCGCGATGCTCTTCGGCCTGTCGATGCTGGCCACGGTCGCCTTTCTCGTCGCCTACTTCGCCATCGACTACACCATCGACGTCTTCGTCCCGGGGATCGGCTCGACCAACCTGCTGCACCTCGTCCTCGGCGTGACGATGGCCGTCTCGCTGCTCGGCATCGGGTTCGGTGTCGTGCACTGGGCGAAGGTAATCATGCCCGACGAGGAGATCGTCGAGGAGCGTCACCTCCAGCGGTCCTCGGACGCCAGCCGGAAGAAGGCAGCTGACCTCATCCTCGGCGGGGGCGAGATGGCGCAGCTCGGCCGCCGTCCGCTCCTCAAGTACTCGCTCGGCGGTGCGCTAGGGCTTTTCGCGCTTCCCTTCGTCGTCCAGGTCGCGGGTTCTCTGGGCAACCCCACCGAGGTCAGCGAGCTCGCCGAGACGCTCTGGGACATCCCCAAGAACCCGGACGGCTCTCCTGGCGCGCCGATCCGGCTCGCGCGCGACCCGGAGCTGACGCCGATCAAAGCGAGCGACATCACCATCGGTTCGGTGTTCCACGTCATGCCCGAGACGCTCAAGGACAGCAAGCACGTCCTGGAGGACAAGGCCAAGGCCGCGGTGATCCTCATGCGGCTCGACCCGTCGCAGTTCGCTGACGACGAGCGGGGCCGTAAGACCCAGGAGTGGGGCTACCAGGGGATCATCGCCTACTCCAAGATCTGCACCCACGTCGGCTGTGCGGTGGGTCTCTACGAGCAGCAGACCCACCACCTGCTGTGCCCCTGCCACCAGTCGACCTTTGATGCCACGAGGGACATGGACGTGATCTTCGGCCCCGCCAAGCGGCCGCTGCCGCAGCTGAAGATCACCGTCGACGCCGCGGGGTATCTCGTCGCAACCCAAGGCTTCACCGAACCGGTGGGCCCGAGCTTCTGGGAGCGCAATGAGTTCGTCAACGAATGAGCGTGTAGACCCGCGCAGCGCTGCCGCGCTGCGCGAGCACGACGAGGTCTCGGAACCGGCCCCAGGCGGCGCCATGAAGACCGCCGGCGGCATTGCCGGGTGGCTGGATGACCGTACCGGCGGTGCCGGCTTTGTCTCGTTCCTGCTCAAGAAGGTCTTCCCGGACCACTGGACCTTCATGCTGGGCGAGATCGCGATGTACTCGCTGATCATCTGCCTGCTCACCGGAGTGTTCCTGACGTTCTGGTTCGTCCCGAGTGCGGGTCAGATCGTCTACGACGGCTCCTACCTGCCCTTGCAGGGCATCACGATGTCCGAGGCCTACCGCTCCACCCTCGACATCTCGTTCGACGTCCGGGGCGGCTTGTTGATCCGCCAGATCCACCACTGGGCGGCACTGCTCTTCGTCGCCGCCATCACCGTGCACATGATCCGGGTGTTCTTCACCGGGGCGTTCCGCAAGCCGCGCGAGATCAACTGGGTCATCGGCACCATCTTGTCCCTGCTGGCCCTTCTCGAGGGCTTCGTGGGCTACTCGCTTCCGGACGACCTGCTCTCCGGCACCGGCATCCGCGCCATGGAAGGCTTCCTGCGCTCGATCCCGGTCATCGGCTCGTACGTCATCTACCTCGTCTTCGACGGCCCGTTCCCGGGCGAGGCGATCATCCCCCGGATGTACTCGGTGCACGTGCTGCTGATCCCGGCGATCCTCGTGGCCCTGTTCACCGCGCACATCGTGCTGGTGTTTGTGCACAAGCACACGCAGTTCCCCGGCCCCGGTCGAACCAACACGAACGTGGTCGGTTACCCGTTCATGCCGGTCTACATCGCCAAGGCCGGCGGCTTCTTCTTCCTCGTCTTCGGCGTCACCGCCCTCATCTCGGCGTTGGTGACGATCAACCCGATCTGGGCGTACGGCCCCTACGATCCGTCGCCGATCACGGCGGGCTCCCAACCGGACTGGTATATGGGCTTCGCCGACGGCGCGTTACGCCTGCTCCCAGGCTTCCTCGAGTTCGAGGCGCTGGGCCGCACCTGGAGCTTCAACGTCTTCCTCGGATCGATCCTCCTGTTGCCAGTGATCTTCACCGTTCAGGGCATCTATCCGTTCCTCGAGAAGTGGGTCACGGGCGACAACCGGGAGCACCACCTGCTCGACCGTCCGCGCAACGCTCCGGTCCGGAGCGGTATCGGCGCCATGGCGGTGTCGTTCTACCTGATCCTCTTCTTCGCGGCCGGCAACGACATCATCGCGATCAAGCTGCATCTGTCGATCAACGACATCACCAACTTCCTTCGTCTCTCCATCTTCGTGGTGCCGCCGCTGGCGTTCTGGATCACCAAGCGGATCTGCCTGAGCCTCCAGCGCCACGACCGCGACAAGGTGCTGCACGGCCGTGAGAGCGGCACGATCATCCGCACCGCGGATGGCCGGTTCTTCGAGAAGCACGAGCCGCTGGATGCCTACGAGCGCTGGCCGCTGGTGCAGCAGGAGGTCCCCGAACCGCTGGTGCTCGGCTCGCAGACCGATGCGAACGGGGTCGCCGCCAAGCACGCCCGCTCGGAGCGGATCCGCGCCCGACTGTCGCACTTCTACTTCAAGGACCGGGTCGCCCCCGTCACCCCGGCCGAGTTGGCCGCCGCCCACGCGCACGGCGAGCACGAGGCGATCTCGCCGCCTCCCGAGACGTCGATCTCCGTCGAAGGGCCCCCCGAGACGCAAGGCCTCGCGTCGCCCACCTCGGAGCGCGAGGTGGTCAAGCGCGCCCCGGAGAAGGACCTCTAGCCCACCCCCCTTGGTCGCTAGTACTACGCGACCAGCCGCCGTGCTGGTCCGTCGACGGTGAGCAGCCCGCCGTACGGCAGCACCCACCGGGCCGAGGTATGTCCGAAGTCGACCCCGACGCACACCGGCGTGCTCGGCCGGTACGTGTCGAGCGCGCGGAGTACTGCCTCCTCCTGCTCGATGCGGTAGCGGTGCCGCTCGTCGTCGAAAGGGCCCCGCAGCTCGGTCTCGGGGTTGGACATATCGCTGGCCCGGGCCACGACGACGGCAGCGAACTGCTCGAGCAGCGCCGCGCTGCCCACGACGGTGAGACGACCTCGACGCGGCCCCCGCGCTGGCCAGCGTGCCAGAGTGGAGACGTGAGCACCTCACCCGCGGCGATGAGCGAGGCGGAGTTCGACGAGGCAGTGGGAGACGCCTTCGACCTCATCCCCGAAGAGCTCGCCCGGCTGATGAGCAACGTCGCAGTCCTCGTCGAGGAGGAGCCACCGCCGCAGGAGCCGGACCTCTTGGGGCTCTACGAGGGCGTGCCGCTGACCGAGCGGGACGGCTGGTGGGACGCCGGCTCGCTACCGGACCGGATCACCATCTTCCGGGGTCCCTTGACCCGGGCGTGCGTCGACCGTGAGGAGCTGCTCGACGAGATTGCCGTCACGGTCGTCCACGAGGTCGCCCACCACTTCGGGATCAGCGACGAACGGCTCCACGAGCTGGGCTGGGACTGATCGACCAGACCGGTCAGTTGGCGTACTGACCCCGGTAGTGCTCGAACGTCCACCCAACGACGGCGACGATCCCGAAGAACGCGCCGATGATGAAGAGCCACCACCCAACCGCGAGGCCGAGGAAGCAGATCGCCGCGGTGACACCCAGCCACAGCGGCCACCAGGAGTACGGCGTGAAGAAGCCGTAGTCGCCCTCCTGCTCGGAGATCGACGCGTTGGGGTTGTCCTCGGGCCGGTCGGTGAACCGGCGGCCGGTGACCGTGAGGTAGAAGGTGATCAGCCCGCAAAGGGCGGCGGTGAGGAAGAGCCCAAAGGGGCCGACCGGCTCGGTCCAGTGGGTCCAGAAGCCATAGAGGAAGCCAACCGGCACGAAGAAGATGGTGACGGCGAGAAACGTCCGGCTCTCGACCCTCATCGCGTCGCCTCCCCGCGCCCGGGACCACGCGTGTCACCGGACTCGCCGGGTTCATGGCCGGGCATCTCACCTAGGTCGGGGGGTCCCATGGCCTTGACCAACGGCGGCGCATCAGGCGCCTGGACCGTGGGCGGTGCCACCTCCGGGTGATGGAGGTCGAACGCCGGCCGCTCGGAACGGATCCGCGGGATGCTGTCGAAGTTGTGCCGCGGCGGCGGGCAGGACGTGGCCCACTCCAGCGAGCCGCCGTAGCCCCAGGGGTCGTCGTTCTCGATCAGCGGCGCGTACCGCCACGTCTTCCAGACGTTGTAGATGAACGGCAGCGTCGACGCACCGAGCAGGAAGGCTCCCGCTGTCGAGATCACATTGGCAGTCTGGAACCCCTCCTCGGGGAGGTAGTCGGCATAGCGGCGAGCCATGCCCTCGATCCCGAGCAGGTGCTGGATGAGGAACGTCGTGTGGAACCCGATGAACAGCATCCAGAAGTGGATCTTGCCGAGCCGTTCGTCGAGCATCCGGCCGGTGAGCTTGGGCCACCAGAAGTAGAAGCCCGAGAACATCGCGAAGACCACGGTGCCGAACACGGTGTAGTGGAAGTGCGCCACGATGAAGTAGCTGTCGGAGAGGTGGAAGTCCAGGGCGGGGCTGCTGAGGATGACACCGGTGAGACCGCCGAAGAGGAAGGTCACAATGAAACCGATCGCCCAGATGAAGGAGGCGGAGAACGTGATGGACCCACCCCACATCGTGCCGATCCAGTTGAAGAACTTCACCCCGGTGGGGATGGCTATCAACATCGTCATGATCGCGAAGAACGGCAGGAGCACCTGTCCGGTCGCGTACATGTGGTGTGCCCAGACCGCAGCGGACAGGGCGGTGATCGCGATGAGCGCGAACACCATCGTCTTGTAGCCGAACAGTGGCTTGCGGGAGAAGACGGGCAGGACCTCGCTGATGATGCCGAAGAACGGCAACGCGATGATGTAAACCTCCGGATGCCCGAAGAACCAGAAGAGGTGCTGCCACAGCAGCGCCCCGTTGCTCTCGGCGTCGAAGACGTGCGCCCCGAACCGGCGGTCCGCACCGAGCGCCAGCAGCGCCGAGGCGAGGATCGGGAAGGCGATGAGCACCAGGATCGACGTCACGAGGACCGTCCACGTGAACATCGGCATCCGGAACATCGTCATTCCCGGGGCGCGCATGCAGATGATCGTCGTGATGAAGTTGACCGCCCCGAGGATGGTGCCGAAGCCGCTGAGCGCGAGCCCGAAGACCCACAGGTCGCCACCGAGGCCCGGACTGTAGCTGTTGTCCGAAAGGGGTGCATACGCGAACCAACCGAACGCGGCAGCGCCTTGGGGCGTGAGGAAGCCGGCGCCGGCGATGATCCCGCCGAAGAGGTAGAACCAGTAGGCCAGCATGTTGAGGCGCGGGAACGCGACGTCGGGAGCGCCGATCTGCAGCGGCATGACCGCGTTGGCGAAGCCGGCGAACAGCGGCGTCGCGAAGAGCAGCAGCATGATCGTGCCGTGCATCGTGAAGAGCTGGTTGTACTGCTCGGGGTTGTCGACGACCTGCAGGCCGGGAGCCGCCAGCTCGGTGCGGATCAGGAGCGCCATGATCCCTCCGAAGAGGAACCAGATGAACGAGGTGATGAAGTAGAGGTTGCCGATGACCTTGTGGTCGGTGGTCGTGATCCACTTGACGAAGGTCTGGCCGGGCAGCAGCCTCCGCCGCGTGGCGACCCGCTCGCCGGTGGAGTACTCGAACGTCGACCCGCCGGCCGATGCGGGTGTCGTCGTCGTGGCGGCCATCTCTAGCTCCCGTTGGCGGAGGGGATGAGTTTCTGGTCCGCGGGCAGCACCGGCTCGCGGTTGAGGTCGTTGGGCAGCTGCCCGGTCTGGCCGATGGACTTCAGCCGAGCGATCTCCGCCTGGTAGGCAGCTTCGGAGACGATCTTGACCTGGAACAGCATCTGCGAGTGATAGGCGCCACACAGCTCGGCGCACTTGCCCTGGAAGGTGCCCTCCTGTGTCGGGACCACCTGGAAGCGGTTCGTCTTGCCGGGGATCACGTCGAGCTTCTGCAGAAAGGCCGGCACCCAGAAGGAGTGGATGACGTCACGCGCGTTGAGGACGAACTCGACCCGCTTGTTGACCGGAAGGACGAGGACCGGCTGTTGGTTGAGCATCTCGCCGGTGGCCTTGTCGAGCTGGTTCTGGACGCCGGACTCGTAGACGTTGGCCTCGACGTAGTTGAAGTCCCAGCTCCACTGCTTGGCGACGACGTTGATGGTGACGTCCGGCTTCTGGGAGACGTCGAGGAGGGCCGACTCGTCCCGAGCGGTGTAGTAGAAGAGCACGGCCACCATGAGGACCGGGACGATCGTGTAGAGCATCTCGATCGGCACGTTGTAGCGCAGCTGCGGCGGCAGGCCGACGTCGGTCTTCTTCCGGCGGTAGGCCACCATGACCCAGATGGTCAAGCCCCAGACGATGAGGCCCACGAAGAGCGCAGGGATCCACGTACCGACCCAGAGGTCGGTGACGCGGGCGGCGTTGTCGGTCACCCCGCTGCCGTTCTGGCCCTGGGGCAGCCACCCGCTGGACGCGGTGCCGTTGCTGGCGCAACCGCTCAGCATCAGGCTCGCCGCGACGATCAGACCGGTGACGGTGATCCCCCGACGCGTCTGGCGCGCGGTCGGTCGTGGGTGCGTGCGCAACAGGGAACCTTCCGGGTCGGCGGAACCTCGGGGAACGACTTTCAGCGTACGTCGTCACCCTACTGTGTGGCCTTCTCGAATCGCTGACGGTGGGGGCCAGCCGGGAGGCTAACGTGACTGCTGTGACGGAGGCTCCGGGGCCCCCTGGAGTGGGTGGGGTTCGCGCACTCCTCGACGGCGCGTCCGGGCCGATCCTGCCGGCCGCTCGGGAGGTTCTGCTGGCCGCGCTCGACGCCGGCTGGGCCGACCCCCGCCGGCTCTACGCGGAGGGCCGCCAGGCCCGCCGCCTTCTCGACGACGCGCGCGAGGCGGTCGCCTCAGGGCTCGGGGTCCGGCCGCCGGAGGTCAGCTTCCTGCCGGGCGGTCCGGTGGCCTTGTCGGCGGCGGTCGAGGGCATCCGGTATGCGTCGCGACGGCGGGGTATGCGCACGGTCGCCGCCGCGGTCGAGCACTCCGCGGTGCTCGTGCCCGCTCGGGCGGTGGCCGCCGCCGCGGACGACGCGACCCTGCTGGACGAGGTGCCGGTCGACGCCGTCGGGCGCGTGCGTCTGGACTCCTGGAAACAGGCCCTCGCGGTGCCCGGGACCGTGGTGGCGGCGCTGCAGAGCGCCAACGGAGAGGTGGGAACCCGGCAGCCCGTCGACGCGGCGTGGGAGGCGTGCGGGGCGGCTGGCATTCCCCTGGTCGTGGACGCCCAGGCTGGCCTCGGACGTGACCCCGTTCCGGAGGCGTACGACGTGGTTGTCGGGGACGCGAGGTCGTGGGGCGGCCCCCCCGGTGTGGGGGTTCTCGCGGTGCCGGAGCGGACCCGCTGGCGCCGTCCCGGAGCCGGAAGCGAGGCCGAGTTCGGGCGGACCGACGCAGAGCCGGTCGTCCCGCTGGTGCTGGCCGCCGCGGAGGCGTGGCTGGCGACCGCGACGGAGCGTCCGGATGAGTCCCGGGGGGCGCGGGAACTCGTCGACGTGGTCCGGTCGGCCGCGTCCGAGGTCCCCGACACGGTCGTGGTGGGCGACCCGGTCGACCGGCTCCCGCACGTGGTGACGTTCTCCTGCCTGTTCGTTGATGGTGAGGCCCTGGTGCACGAGCTGGACCGCCGGGGGTTCGCCGTCGCGTCAGGATCAGCCTGCACGGCGAGCACGCTGGAGCCGAGCCACGTGCTGGCGGCCATGGGCGTGCTGACCCACGGGAACGTCCGGGTGACACTGCCGCTGGCCGGATCCCTCCCCGGTCGCGGTGCGGAACGGGCGGACGGCGTGCACGCCTTTTGCGCCGCGCTCGGGGACGCGGTGGCGGCGGTGCGGTCTCAGCTGGGGACGGACCGGCTGTGAGCTCCGCCGACCTGGAGGTCGACGCGCGGGGGTTGCGCTGCCCCATCCCGGTGATCCGGCTGGGTGCCGCGATGAAGGACCTTCCAACCGGCTCACTCGTGCGGCTGCTCGCCACCGACCCGGCCGCCCGGTCCGACGTAGCCGCGTTCTGTCGGCTGCGCGGCCACGAGCTCGTCGAGACGGTCGACGAACCGGAGCACACCGCATACCTGGTCCGCCGTGGAGGTTGACCACCCCGTTCGGCGTCAGCGGAACGGAGCCGGGAGCGGCGCGGTCAGTGCCGCGGCCAGCAGCCGCAGGTACGCCGACCGCGGTACCTCGGTGACTCCCAACGTCGCCAGGTGCGGCGTCCGCCACTGCACGTCGATGATCCGCCGGGCGTCACCGTCGGCCGCAACGATGTCGACGAGACCGGCGATCGCCGCCTTTGACGCGTCGGTCTCGCGGTGGAACATCGACTCCCCCGCGAACAGCCCGCCGATCGCCATCCCGTAGAGGCCGCCGACCAGCCGTCCGTCCCGCATCACCTCGATGGAGTGCGCCCAGCCGAGCCGGTGGAGCTCGGTGTACGCCGCCACGATCTCCGGCGTGATCCATCGGCCGGACCGCGACGGGTCCGCGCACCCCTCGACCACCCCGGCGAAGTCCGTGTCGACGCATACCTGGAAATGCCGCAGCGAACGACGCAACGACCGGCTCACGTGGAGGTCCCCTGGACGCAGGACCCCGCGCGGGTCCGGCGACCACCAGCCCAGCGGCGCAGACCCGCTGTGGCCCAAACCCATGGGGAAGAGCCCCCGGGCGTACGCCTCGAGCACCGTCCCGGGAGCGAGGTCGGCACCGACACCGACCAGGTCCTCGCCGTCGTCCGCCCCGGTGGCGTCGAACACGAACCGCGACGGCGGCGGGATGGTGGGCACTGAGGGCGGTCAGCCGGGCCGGCAGGCCACCACGGGGCGGATCTCGTCGGCCGAGTCGGGCCCGTAGGCGTCGGCGAGGCGGGCGAGGAACCGCTCCTGCCCCAGGTGGTACTCCTGGGTCCCCACCGTCTCGATGACGTACGTCGCGAGCATCGACCCGAGCTCCGCGCATCGCCGCAGGTCCAGGCCGCCGGCCAGCCCGGTCATGAAGCCGGCCCGGAACCCGTCGCCGACTCCCGTCGGGTCGGCCTTGCGGACCTCACGAGCCACCGGCACGGTGACGACGTCCTCACCCTTGCGGTGGATCGTCACGCCGCGGCCACCGCGGGTGATGACGCGCACGTCGACCCGGCCGAGGATGTCGTCCTCGGACCAGCCGGTCTTCTGCTCGGTGAGGTGCGCCTCGTACTCGTTGGTGAAGAGGTATGCGGCGCCGTCGACGAGGCGGCGGATCTCCGGGCCGTCGGCGAACGCCAGCTGCTGCGACGGGTCGGCGATGAACGGGATGCCCCGGGTGCGGCACTCCTGGGTGTGCCGCAGCATCGCTTCGGGGTCGTTGGCCCCGATGAGGACCAGGTCGAGGCCGCCGACGCGCTGGGCGATCGGGCTCAGCTCGATCAGCCGCGCGTCCGACATGGCGCCCGCGTAGAACGTCGCGATCTGGGCCATGTCGTCGTCGGTCGTGCAGACGAACCGGGCGGTGTGCTTGGTGTCACTGACGTGAACCGACCGGCAGTCGACGCCGTGACGCTCCAGCCACGACCGGTAGTCGGCGAAGTCCTCCCCCACCGACCCGACGAGGATCGGCCGCTGGCCGAGGTTGGCCATGCCGAAGGCGATGTTCGCCGCGACCCCGCCGCGGCGGATCTCCAGCTCGTCGGCGAGGAAGGAGAGCGAGATCTTGTCGAGCTGCTCGACGACCAGGGAGTCGCGGAACCGGCCCCGGAAGGTCATCAGGTGGTCGGTCGCGATGGACCCGGTGACCGCGATCTTCACGCGCGGCAACCTACCGGCAGAAACGAGTCCGGGTCATGCCGGTCGGATTTCCGACCAGTGTGACCCGGACCCGAAGTTCTGATCAGCTGAAGCTGTCGCCGCAGGCGCACGAGCTGCCCGCGTTGGGGTTGTCGATGGTGAACCCCTGCTTCTCGATGGTGTCGGCGAAGTCGATCGTGGCGCCGGTGAGGTACGGCGCGCTCATCCGGTCGACGACCAGCTCGACGCCGTCGAAGTCGGCCACGAGGTCGCCGTCGAGGGTGCGCTCGTCGAAGTACAGCTGGTAGATGAGACCGGAGCAGCCGCCGGGCTGGACGCCCACGCGCAGCCGCAGGTCGTCGCGGCCCTCCTGCTCGAGGAGGCTCTTCACCTTGCCGGCGGCGACGCCGGTGAGGACGACGCCGTGGGTGGTCTGCGTGGTCTGCGTGGTCTGGTCCTGAACGCTCATCCGTCTTGTTCCTTCGGGTGTGCGGGCGAAGTCGGGCGTAACCGGCTCAACTGCGCGATCCCCAGATGTGTTCCCGAGGACCCCTCCAGTCTAGGACGAGCTCTCGGGTGCCGGCGACCAGGTGCTCGCGATCCGCGCGGCGCGCGCCTCGAGAGTGCCTACCGGGTCGGCCAGGGCGCCGGGCAGGTCGGTCGGCCGGTCGCAGACGGCGTACGCGCCGGACAGTCCTGCGGTCATGGCCTCCCGCCGCCCGACCGTCACTTGACCGGCCAGGACGACCGCCGGTATGCCGGCCGCCCCGGCACGCGCCGAGACCACGGCCGGTACCGAGTCACGCAGGCTCCGCCAGTCGAAGCAGCCCTCGCCGGTCACGGCCAGGTCCGCCTCTCGCACCAGCGCCGACAGGCCGATGAGATCGGCGACGAGGTCCGAGCCGTCGACCCGGCGGGCTCCGAGGAGCAGCAGGGCGTAGCCGAGGCCGCCACCAGCACCGGCTCCCGCCTCGCGGTCGAGGCGCCGGGCCGCTCCACTCACCAGGTCTCGCGGTTGTGGCAGCTGCTCGCCGACGAGGTGAGTCCACCGGCCGAAGGCCGCCTCCAGCGCCTGCGCCTGCTGCGGAGTGGCGCCGCGGGGCTCCGCCTCGACGGCGCTGGCACCCTGGAACCCCAGCAGCGGCAAGGTCGCGCGCGTGGCCAGGACCAGCCGGACGTCGCGGAACCGGTCACGGACGGCAGTCATACCGCCGAGGTCGTCCGCGTGCACGTCCGCCAGGGCCAGGCCGCCCTGAGTGAGGGCTGCGGTCCGGCCGGCACCCAGGGCCGCGAGGAGCCCCGCGCCGGCGTCGTGGGTCGCGGTAGGCCCGAGTCCGACGACGATCGACGTCGGCTGCGTGGAGAGGGCGAGCTCCAGCAGCTGTCCCGCGCCTGTCGAAGTGAAGTGGACGGGATCGCGGTCGCTCTCGGGGACCAGTTCCGGTCCGCAGGCCTGGGCCACCTCGACGTACGCGGTCCGCCGGCGTTCGTCGTCGACGACGAGGACCCCAGCCGGTACGGGCCGGCCCCGGGGATCCGCCACCGTCGCGGCGAGTACCTCACCGCCCACGGCGTCGGCGACCACGTCGAGGAAGCCCACGCCGCCATCGGACATCGGGGCGGTGACGACCTCGTCGTGCGGCGCCGCCCGGGACCACCCCCGGGCCATCGCCTCGGCCGCCTCCCGGGCGGTCAGCGTCCCGGCAAACCGGGACGGGGCGAGGACGACGCGCATACCGCCATGTTCGCAGCACTGGTCCGGCGACCTCAGCCGGGATCGAGGCCACCACTCGTGGCGAAAACGCCACGAAGTGCGGTCGGCGCCGCCGGTCGACCCACCATTCGCGGCGAAAACGCCACGAAGTGCGGCCGGCGTGGCCGGTCCACCCCCGATTCGGGGCGAAACGCCACGAACACCTCACCGCCGCGCGATGACGAGTCGACCTGCTCCGGCTGGACGGCGTCGCCAATCGCTGATCAGCACCGGCATACGATCGTGGCGTGACGACGATCGCGCGTGAGGGCGCCCACCCGCGGCCCTCGCTGATGCCGCTCCTCGTGCTCGGGCAGGGCCGCGACCTGGCCACCGAGCGCGGGGTCGAGTGCCCCGGCGACCTGCCGGCACCGTCCGACCCGGGCCTGGTGGCGCGCGCCCGCGCGGCCAAGGCGGCGCTCGGCGACACGGTCTTCGTGCTCGGGCACCACTACCAGCGCGACGAGGTCATCGAATTCGCCGACGTGACCGGCGACAGCTTCAAGCTGGCCCAACAGGCGGCCGCGCGACCGGACTCGCCGTACATCGTCTTCTGCGGCGTCCACTTCATGGCCGAGTCGGCCGACATCCTCACCTCGGACGAGCAGACCGTGATCCTCCCCGACCTCGCCGCCGGGTGC
>Ga0307318_10000079_pt1 | contig 28350 bp, 27 predicted proteins | sample ER_DNA_367_FD_194500 | JGI IMG/M metagenome (GOLD analysis project Ga0307318, IMG submission 194500) | Bulk soil microbial communities from the East River watershed near Crested Butte, Colorado, United States - ER_DNA_367 | ecosystem: Environmental > Terrestrial > Soil > Floodplain | place...
TCTGCAGGGGGACGCCTTCGGGCCATTCGCCGCCGAACTCGGAGGGTGGCATGGCGGAGTCGAAGAACAGCGCCCCCTTGGCGCCCGGCCGCGTCTGGGCGAGGTTCTGCGCCGACATCACGCCCAGCGAGAACCCGGCGTAGACGAGTCCTTCCGGCAACCCCTCTGCCGCCTGCTCGCCCCGCTCGCCGATCGTCCCGAACCCTGTCTCCCGCGCATACCCGACGCCCTCCTCGATCGCGTCGAACGTCTTGCCCTCGAAGAGATCGGGCGTGTACACCGTGTGGCCGGCGGCGCGCAGCTCTTCGGCGAACGCCTCAACCCCGTCCGTCAGACCCTGGGCATGGTGAAAGAGGAGAACCTCGGCCACGAGGCCGAGAGTTTAGGCAGGCGCGGGGTCGCGGGGCGCGGTGAGGGCATCGAACGGATGCCCCTCCCGCGCGGTCAGCCAGCGCTCGGCGTCGAGCGCGGCCATCGTGCCCATGCCGGCCGCGGTGATCGCCTGGCGGTACGTGTGATCGACGACGTCTCCCGCCGCGAAGACCCCCTCGATGTTCGTCGCCGTGCCGTCGTGCGCGAGGATGTAGCCCGCGTCGTCGAGCTCAAGCCAGTCGTTGAAGAGCTTCGTGTTCGGGTCGTGACCGATCGCGACGAAGAGGCCGTCGGCCGGGATCTCCGTGATCTCGTCGGTGTTGACGTCGCGCAACCGCACCGCGGTGACGACGCCGTCCCCGACGACCTCGTCGACGACCGCGTTCGTGATCCACTCGATCTTCTCGTTCGCCTTCGCGCGGTCGACCATGATCGGCGAGGCGCGGAAGTCTTCGCGGCGGTGGACGATCGTGACCCGGCTGGCGAACTTCGTCAGGAAGGTCGCCTCCTCCATCGCCGAGTCGCCCCCGCCGACGACCACGATCTCCTTCTCGCGGAAGAACGCGGCGTCGCAGACGGCGCAGTAGGAGACGCCGCGGCCCTGAAGCGTCCGCTCCGACTCGAGCCCGAGCTTTCGCGCCTCGGCGCCGGTGGCGACGATCACGGCCTGTGCCTGGTACTCGTCATCGCCGACGTAGACCTTGAACGGGCGCTCAGAGAAGTCGACGCGCGTGACGTCGTCGGAGACGAACTCGGCGCCGAAGCGCTCCGCCTGGCGCCGGAAGTCCTTCATCATCTCAGGCCCGAGGACGCCTTCCGGATAGCCCGGATAGTTCTCGACGTCGCTCGTAATCATCAGCTGGCCGCCCCACTGGAAGCCTTCGATCACGAGCGGTTCGAGATTCGCGCGGGCAGCGTAGAGCGCGGCGGTGTAGCCCGCCGGGCCGCCGCCGATGATGATGACCTCGCGAACGCTCTCGTTCATGACCTCTCCATGCGTGAATCGAGCCCCTATAGGGCTCGTCAACAGTATTCAACGAAGCGGACGAGACGAAACTTCCCAACCCGCCCCGCGTGCGGTAAGAATTCAGTCGCCGTGCGGCAACTGCGGTTGGGGGTCTCAGGGCTGATCGCCTGCCTGCTCGTCTCTGCGAGCGGGAGCGCGCTGGCCGCGAAGCCGAGCAGTGCACGCTTCCGCCTCACGCTCACGGCGACACTGACGAAGACGTGGAACGTGACGCGGAGCGAGGGCGAGCCCGATTGCATCCGGACGACGAAGAGCTCCGGGAGGTGGCAGGCGACGCTCGCGACCAAGCGCGTCAGCCCGGTCCGGGTCGTCGCGGCCGGACGGGGGAGGGTCCGGTTCGTCGGAGGCACGATCAAGGCGATCGCAGGCGCGGCAGCGCAGTCGGGGACGAACGGGGTCGTCGGCCAGGGGTCGCCGCCGTGCAGCCGCCAGACGAAGACCGTGAGGTGCGCCACGCGACGCCGGTCGTTCCGCGGCGCGACGACCATGCTGGCGAACCCGCGCAAGGGCGTCCTCGCGCTCGGCCGGCTGAGGGGCGCGAACGCGGTCCGGTCGTTCTCGCCGCAATGCCCCGACGAGCCCTTGGCAGTGCGTGCGGTCAGGACGGATCTTCCGCTCGCCACAGGACCGCTCGACGGCGCCGACGCCTTCCGCCGCGACATCCCGAAGTTCTTCGTGCGAGGCGACGTTCAGCAGCAGACGTCGATCACCGGTGACCTCGAGGGAACCGTGAACGAGCGCGTTCGCTGGACGGTCACGTTCACCCGTGTCGCGTAGCGCGGACCGCGCATAGACTCAGCGTTCTTGGCCAGCACGGTGACGTGGGAGGTGCTCAAGCAGCTCGCGGCGTTCCGCGCCGAGAACGGCTGCGCGATCAGCGTCTACGTCGACCTCGATCCCAGCCTGTCGCCGACGCCGGCAGATGCCCAGACCCGGTTCCACTCGGTGCTCGACGAAGGCCACAAGGCCGCCGAGAGGACCCGCAGCGATCTGACGCACGAGCAGCGCGTTGGGCTCGAGGCCGACTTCCAGCGGATCCGCGAGTTCTTCGACGAAGAGTTCGAGCGCGACGGCGCCCGCGGATACGCCGTCTTCTGCGCGGGCCTCGACAACCTGTGGCAGACGCTGCCACTGAGCGAGACTGTGCCCGACGAAGTGCGCGTCAACCCCCAGCTCTACCTCGCGCCGCTCGTGCCGCTCGTCGGCCGCGGCGACGGCGCCGTCGTCGCCGTCGTCGGTCGGGAGCAGGGCCGCCTCTACCAGCTACGCGCCGGGCGGCTCGACGAGATCGCCGACCTGTTCGAGGAGCAGCCGAGGCGGCACGACCAGGGCGGCTGGTCGCAGGCCCGCTTCCAGCGCCACGCCGACGAGCTTACGAAGGACCACCTCAAGGACGTCGCGGAGGAGCTCTCGAACCAGCTGCGCCAGCTGCGGTACCCGAGGGTGATCGTGGTCTCCCCGGAGGAGCTGAAGAGCGACTTCACGGAGACCCTCGCCTCCGATGCCCGCAGCGCGATCGTCGGGTGGGCGACTGCTGAGGCCCACGCCTCGCCGGTCGAGCTTTTCGACGTCGCCATGCCCGTGCTCGAGCACTGGCGCGAGGAGCGGGAGAGTCAGTCCGTCGAGCGCTGGAAGGAGGCGGCCGGGCGCAACGGCCGCGCGGCCTCCGGTTGGGAGGAGACGCTGGAGGCGGCCTCCGACGCGCGCGTCGACTGCCTCCTCTTCCAGGAGGGAGCGGGGAGGACCGCCTGCGTGTGCCCGACCTGCGGGCGGGTCAGCGTCAACGGGGGCCGGTGCCCCCTCGACGGCACCGCGATGGAGGAGCGGAGCGACGGCCTCGATCTGGCGGTCCACCAGGTGCTCGTTCACGGCGGGCAGGTCCTTGCCCTCCGCCACCGTCAGGATCTCGAGCCGGTCGGCGGGATCGGCGCACTCCTCCGCTTCTAGGCCGCTGCGACCGTTCGAGCTCGTCATCTTCGACTGCGACGGCGTGCTCGTCGACACGGAGCGCGCGACGGTCGAGGCCGAGTCGGAGTTCCTGACCGAGCTCGGCTGGAAGCTGACGCCGGCACAGGTCGCTGACCTCTTCCTCGGCCGGACCGACGACTACATGCGACGCGTGATCACGGAGCGGCTGCCCGATCTGCCGGCGGACTGGGAGCAGCTGCTCGACGAGCGCTACCTCGCCGTGCAGGGCGACCTGCTGTCCGTCGACGGCATCGTCGAGGCCCTGGACACGATCTCGATTCCGACCTGCGTCGCCTCCTCGGGAACCCACGAGAAGATGAGGAGGACGCTCGGCGCGACGGGGCTGTGGGACCGGTTCGAGGGCCGGATCTTCAGCACGACCGAGGTCGAGCACGGCAAGCCGGCGCCTGATCTCTTTCTCCACGCCGCAGCGCGAATGGGAGCCGACCCGGGCGCGTGCGCGGTCGTCGAGGACAGCCCGTTCGGGATCGAGGCCGCGAACGCCGCCGGGATGCGCTCGTTCGCGTACGCCGGTGGGATCGTGCCGGCGGAGCGGCTTCGAGAGGCGGACGTCGTCTTCGACGACATGCGCGAACTCCCGCGGCTGCTCGCCGCCGGCGCCTAGGCGGCCAGGAGGCGGCGCAGGACGTACGGGAGGATCCCGCCGTGGCGGACGTACTCCCGCTCGCGCGGCGTGTCGAGCCGGAGCCGCGCCTTGAACTCCTTGTCGTTCGCGCTCACCGTCACCTCGCGCGCCTCGCCGTTCTCGACGCCCTCCACCGAGAACTCCTCACGCCCGGTCAGGCCCAGTGTGTCGGGTGTCTCGCCGTCGAGGAACTGCAGCGGCAGGATCCCCATCATCAGCAGGTTTGAACGGTGGATGCGCTCGTAGCTCTCCGCGACCACCGCCCTGACTCCGAGGAGCTTCGGCCCCTTCGCCGCCCAGTCGCGTGAGGAGCCGGACCCGTACTCCTTGCCGGCGACCACGATCAGGGGCGTGCCCTCCTCCTGGTAGCGGACGGACGCGTCGTAGATCGTCAGCTCCTCGCCGCTCGGAACGTGGGCCGTCCACGTCCCCTCGGAGCCCGGTACCAGGAGGTTCTTCAGCCGCACGTTCGCAAACGTCCCGCGCACCATCACCTCGTGATTCCCGCGGCGTGAGCCGTACGAGTTGAAGTCCTTCCGCTCGACCCCGTGCTCGATCAGGTACTTCCCGGCCGGGCTGTCCGGCCTGATCGCGCCGGCCGGCGAGATGTGGTCGGTCGTGACGGAGTCGCCGACGCGAACGAGGACGCGCGCACCGTGGATGTCCTCGACCGTGCCGGGCTCCGGCGACATGCCGTCGAAGTACGGCGGCCGCCGGACGTAGGTGGAGTCCTCGCGCCAGTCGTAGAGGTCGCCCTCGGGGATGTCGAGCGAGCGCCACCGGTCGTCGCCGGTGAAGACGTCGGCGTAGGTGCGGCGGAACATGTCGCCCTGAACGGCGTCGCGAACCGTCGCGTCGATCTCCTGCGAGCTCGGCCAGATGTCGGTGAGGTAGACGTCCTCGCCGTCGGAGCCCTGGCCGAGCGGCTCCGACGTCAAGTCGACGTCCATCCGCCCGGCGAGCGCGTAGGCCACGACCAGCGGCGGGGAGGCCAGGTAGTTCGCCTTCACCTCGGGGTGGATCCGCGCCTCGAAGTTCCGGTTGCCGGAGAGCACGGAGCAGACGACGAGATCGCCCTGCAGCACGGCCGCGGAGATCTCCTCCGGCAGCGGGCCGGAGTTCCCGATGCACGTCGTGCAGCCGTAGCCGACGGTGTGGAAGCCGAGCTGCTCGAGGTACGGGGTCAGCCCGGCGCGCTCGTAGTACTCCGTCACCACCTTGGAGCCGGGCGCGAGGCTCGACTTCACCCAGGGCTTGCGCTCGAGCCCGCGCTCCGCCGCCTTCTTGGCCAGCAGGCCGGCGGCGACCATCACGCTCGGGTTCGAGGTGTTCGTGCAGCTCGTGACCGCCGCGATCACGACCGCGCCGTGCTCGAGCTCGAACCGCTCGCCCTCGAGCTCGACCGGCACCGCGGAGGCGCGCTCGGCGACGACGACCGCCGGCACCTCGACGGGATCGTGCACCGTGATCGGCTCGTGGCCGGGCGAGCTGTCCGAGATCGGATCGCTCGCCGGGAAGGTCTCCGCCACCGCCTCGTCGTGTGCGTTCCCGTAGTCGACGCCGAAGCTCTCGAGCGCCGCGAGGAACGAGCGCTTCGCGTCGGTCAGCGGCACCCGGTCCTGGGGCCGCCGCGGCCCGGCGAGGCTCGGCTCGACGTCGCCGAGGTCGAGCTCGACGATCTGTGAGTACGTCGGATCGTGGTCGGGGTCGTGCCAGAGCAGGTTCTCCTTGCAGTACGCCTCGACCAGTGCGACACGCTCCTCGGGCCGGCCGGTCAAACGGAGGTAGTCGAGCGTGACCTGGTCGACGGGGAAGAAGCCGCACGTCGCGCCGTACTCCGGCGACATGTTTCCGATCGTCGCGCGGTCGGCAAGCGGCAGGTTGGTGACGCCGTGGCCGAAGTACTCGACGAACTTCCCCACTACGCCTGTCTGCCGGAGGATCTGCGTGACGGTCAGGACGAGGTCCGTCGCGGTCGCGCCCTCGCGGAGCTCGCCGCTGAGCCGGAAGCCGACCACCTGTGGGACGAGCATCGAGACGGACTCTCCGAGCATCGCCGCCTCGGCCTCGATCCCGCCGACGCCCCAGCCGAGGACGCCGAGTCCGTTGATCATCGTCGTGTGCGAGTCGGTGCCGAGCAGGGTGTCCGGGAAGGCCTGGCCGTTGCGTGACTCGACGACGCGCCCGAGGTACTCGAGGTTGACCTGGTGGACGATGCCGGTGCCAGGCGGGACGACCTTCAGGTCGTCGAAGGCCTGCTGGCCCCAGCGGAGGAACGCGTAGCGCTCGCCGTTCCGCTCGTACTCGCGGTCGATGTTGACGTCGATCGCCATCCGGTTCGCGAACGCGTCGACCTGGACGGAGTGGTCGATCACGAGCTCGGCGGGGAGCTCCGGGTTCGTGCGGGAGGCGTCGCCGCCGAGGTCGTGCACCGCGTGCCGCATCGCGGCGAGGTCGACGATCGCAGGGACGCCGGTGAAGTCCTGGTGGATCACGCGCGCCGGCCTGAAGGAAATCTCGCGCGACGGGTCGTCCTTCGCGACCCACTGCGCAACCGCCTCGACATGCTCCTCGGTGGAGGTGCGCAGGACGTTCTCGAGCAGGATCTTCAGCGTGTAGGGGAGCCGCTCGACGTCGTACCGTTCCTGGAGCGGCGCGAGCCGGAAGATCTCGTAGCCCTCACCGCCGACCTCGAGAGTCGACCGAGAACCGAAGGCATCGGCGGCGGCCATGCTTCGATGCTAACCGAGGCTAGGCGGCGTCCAGCGCCCGCGGCAGCTCTTGCGCGACGGCGGGTTGCGTCTCGGCGTCCGTCTCGGCGGCGCGCTCGAGCTTCGTGTCGAACCTGTCGAGCCTCTTCTCGGCCTCCGCGAACTTCGACTGCGCGTTGCCGATGTGCTTCCCGACGACCTGGAAGTCGTCGCGGAACCGGTCGAAGTCCCCCTGGAGCTGCGCGACGTAGCCCATTACCTCGTGCGCCCGCTGCTCGATCTGCATCCCCTTCAGCCCAAGCGCGATCACCTGGAGCTGCGACGTGAACGTGGTGGGCGAGACCGGGAAGACGCGCTTCTCGTGCGCGTACTGGAGCAAGGCGCCCGTCTTGCCGCAGACGAGCTCGTAGTAGACGCCCTCCGACGGCAGGTACATGAGCGCGAAGTCGTACGTGCCCTCGTCGGGCCGGATGTACTTGGACGCGATCGCGTCGACGTGGATCTTCAGGTCCCGCGCGAATGCCTTCTCGTGCAGGAGCCGCTCGTCGTCGCTCTCGGCCTCGGCGAGCCGCTCGAAGTTGTCCAGCGGGAACTTCGCGTCGATCGGGACGAGTCGCTCCACTCGGATCACTGCGTCGACGCGCTCGCCGGTCTTGAACCCGTACTGGAGCTGGTAAGCGTCGGGCGGCAGCCGGTCGCGGAGCAGGTTTCCGAGCAGCAGCTCGCCGAAGCCGCCGCGCGCCTTTGGCGGCCGCAGGGCTTGCTCCAGCCGCTTGAGGTCGTTGGCGCGCGCCAGGATCTCGGCGTTCGCCTGCCCGAGCTGGCCGAGCTGTTGGTGGATCGCGCTCGTCGTCTTCGTCGCCGTCTCCAGGCGGCGGTCCATCGTCGCCGTCATCGCCTCGAGCCGCCGGTCGACGTCGGCGTTGCGGCTGGCGAGGTCGGCAGCCGACTGCGACCGAAGCGCGGAGAGCTCGGCTCGGAGCACGCGCAGCACGTGGACGCCGGCGAACGCGAGGCCGGCGGCGAGCAGCACGAAGAGGACGACCGTCACGACCATGGACCGATGAACGCTAGTGGCCGCGTCGGACGGCAGAGGGGCGGGCGAAAGCCCCTCTGCCCGATCGAGCCGGCCTACGGTGTCTCGCGCTCGGCGCGGTGTTCGGCGCGCTCTTCGCGCGACTGCTGCGCCATTTCCTCGGCCTGCTCCGCGCGTGATTCGGCGGCCGCTTCGGCCTCCTGGTGCGCGCCTTCTTCCTTCATCTCCGTGTCGCCCGTGACGTCGCCTGCCGCCTGCTTCCCTCGTCCGAGCAGCTTGTCCAGAAAACCCATCTGACCTCCTGACGGTGTGACGGCCAAAGGCGAGTATGGGGGATCGGACGGCCGGTGGCCACCGCTACCATGGCGCGCGGGTTGGCCAAGAAAGCTCGCACACCCGCGCCGCCGAAGCGCAAGGTCCAGGCCCCACAGGTGCGAAACGCCCCGCGCACGCCGCGCGAAGAGGCGCGTAGCCGCATGATCCTCTATGCCCTCGCCGTCTCGGGGATCGTGATGGTGGTGATCGTCGGTGCGATCTTCCTGCTCGCCGGCGGCAGCAACAGCACGGCGGCCACGAACGCCGACGAGGCGGTGCGGAACGCCGGCGGCACGATCCGGACGATCAACGCGGCGCCGAACTTCATGCTGAACGGCAAGAAGCTGCCGTACCGGCATCTGCCGACGGATGCCCTGCCGCCAGGGTTCAAGTACAACACCAGCCCGCCGACGAGCGGTGTGCATACCAACAGCACCGTGATCTACGGGATCTACGACCAGTCGGTCCCGGCGATCTCGACCGTACACAACCTCGAGCACGGTGCGGTCGTGATCCGCTACGGGCCGCAGGTCCCGCAGAGCGAGGTCGCGAAGATCAGCGAGTGGTACCTCGAGTCGCCGAACGGCCTTGTGGTCGCGCCGATGGCCGGCCTCGGGGACAAGATCGCCCTGACGGCGTGGACGTACGACCAGAACCGGCAGAACGACCGGAACTACGAGGGCGAGGGTCATCTCGCCGAGCTGACGAAGTTCGACGCGGACGCGTTCAACGCGTTCGTCGACGCCTACCGCGGCAAAGGACCGGAGCGCTTCAAGGTGACGGACCTGCAGCCGGGCGGCCCGTAACCCAGCGCTATCGTTTCACCCGCCGGGGTGGCGAAACTGGTCATACGCGCCTGACTTAAAATCAGGTGTCCCCTTAGGGGGCGTGCGGGTTCGACTCCCGCCCCCGGCACTCTTGTTCCCCCATGCTGCTCCTACTCGCGATCCTCGCCGCGGTCTTTCTGCTCCCGTCGCCGTGGAACTACGTCGCGGTGATCGTGGCCGCCGCCGTCGAGCTCGCCGAGGTCAAGGTCTTCCTCTGGTACTCGCGCCGGCGCGGCGCGACGACTGGCGCCGAGGCTCTGGTCGGCGAGGAAGGGCGGGTCGTCGCGGCGTGCCGGCCGGTGGGCCAGATCCGCGTCGTCGGCGAGCTCTGGCGGGCCCGGTGCGAGGACGGCGCCGGCCCCGGCGACCGTGTCGTCGTGGACGAGCTCGGGCCGGACCTGACGCTGCTTGTACACAGGGTTTCGCCCTAATAGGAGGGCTCGGCAGGGCGGCGGCCGTGTCGCAGGGCCGCGCTGCTCGCCCCGAGGACGGCGTCCTCAGTCGCACCCGTATCTCAGTCGATACGGGCGCTCCCTGCGTCCTTGCCTCGGTACGACCATCGCACCCCTGCGACGAGCCCCACCCCGCCGATCCCTCCTAGACTGCGGGACGTGGCCAAGCTCGACGAAACGTCGGTCGAACAGCTTGGGTACGAGTGGGACACGCCGCTCTATCGCACGGCGCTCGGCCAGTTCGAGCAGGCGCTCGAGCACGCGGACGTGCCCGATTTCGTCGCCGAGCGGCTGCGCATTCCGGAGCGATCGACGATCGTCGGCGTCCCGGTCCGCCGCGACGCCGGGAACTTCGAGATGTTCCCCGCCTACCGCGTCCAGCATTCGACCGTGCTCGGCCCCAGCAAGGGCGGCATTCGCTACGACACCCATGTCGACCTCGGGGAGTGCGCGGCGCTCGCGATGTGGATGACCTGGAAATGCGCGCTCCTCCAGCTGCCCTACGGCGGTGCGAAGGGCGGCGTCCGCTGCAATCCGAGGGAGCTGTCGATCGGCGAGCTCGAGCGCCTGACGCGCCGCCTGACGATCGAGCTGCTCCCGGTGATCGGGCCGGAGGAGGACATCCCCGCGCCGGACATGGCGACGAACGAGAAGACGATGGCCTGGATCATGGACACCTACTCAATGCAGGTCGGCCACGCAGTCCCGGAGATCGTCACCGGAAAGCCGATCGCGATCGGAGGCTCGGTCTTCCGTCGCGAGGCGACCGGCGCCGGCGTCGTGATGGTGATCGAGCGCGCGTGCGGCCGCTTCGGCTGGAATCTCTCCGACCAGCGCTGCGTGGTGCAGGGGTTCGGGAACGTCGGGGGCGTCGCCGCCCGGGATCTCGTCGCGCGCGGCGCCACGGTCATGGCCGTCTCCGACATCTCCGGCGGCGCCTACAACGAGGACGGGCTCGACCTGGACGACGTACGGAAGTGGATCGACGAGAACGGGTCGCTCCGGGGCTACCCGAAGGCGGAGCACGTCACGAACGCAGAGCTCCTCGAGCTGCCGTGCGACATCCTCGTCCTCGCCGCGCTCGAGGACCAGATCACCGCCGAGAATGCGGGGCGGATCGAGGCGAAGATGATCGCCGAGGGCGCGAATGGCCCCACCGCGCTCGAGGCCGACGAGATCCTTGCCGAGCGCGGGATCCACGTGCTCCCGGACATCCTCACGAACGCCGGCGGCGTGACGGTCTCGTACTTCGAGTGGGTGCAGGACCTCGGGCGCCTCTTCTGGTCGTCGGACGAGATCCGCGCCAAGCTGTCGGAGAAGATGGGCGACGCCTTCGACCGCGTCTGGCACCTGTCCGAGCAGCTTGCGCTCACGCCTCGCCGCGCAGCGATGGTGGCGGCGATCCGCGAGGTTTCCGGCGCACTGACCGCCCGCGGGATCTACCCATGACGCTCGTCCGCGAGGCGATGCTCATCGATCCGAGGTCGCTCGGCGTGGACTCCACCGCGCAGGAGGCTGGCCAGCTGCTCGGCAACGAGGATGTCCGCGCTGTGTTCGTCTGCGACGGCGACCAGCGGCTGGTCGGCGTGCTGACGCGCAAGACACTCGTGCGGGAGGTGGTCGCTCCCGGAAAGGATCCGCGCTCGACTCGCCTGGGTGAGATCGCGGAGGCACCGCACTGGACGTTCGAGGCCGAATCGTCGGTGGAGGACGCCTTCCGGTTCATGGAGGAGCAGGACGCCGAGCGCGTGCCGGTCGTCGAGGACGGGCGGCTCGTCGGGGTTCTCTCGCGCGCGGTCGTCCAGCGCCGTCTGGCCGAGGACGAGTCGGTCGAAGAGCCGGTCTAGCCCTAGCAGCAGGTGTAGGCGCCGGGCGGCGCGGCACCCTCGGCGGGGGCTGGAAGCTCCGACGCCGCCAGGGCGGCGCCGTGGAGGATGTCCCGCTCACTGACCTCGAGCGCGTCGAGTCCGAGCCCGTCGAGCACCTGCTCCACGAGCACGGCGCCGGCGACGATCACCGGAGCCCGCTCGGGGTGGAGGCCCGGGATGCGTCGCCGCTCCTCGAGCGGCAGCGAGGCCAGTCTCTCCCGCTGCGCCCGCACCGCGTCGAGCGTCAGGCGGTGACCATCGGTCCCGAGCCCTTCCGGCTCGTCGAGCCCGAGGTCGAGCGCCGCCAGCGTCGTGACCGTTCCGGCGACGCCGACAGCACGGTCGGCGGGCTCGAGCCCGGGAAGTGACGCGCGCACGCGAATCGCGGCCGTCGTGAGCTCATCGATCGTCGGCGGGTCGCTCCGGAGGTAGCGCTCGGTCAGGCGGACGGAGCCGACGTCCACGCTGACCCGGGCGTCGACCCGCCCGTCCTCGCCGCGCACGAACTCCGTCGAGCCGCCGCCCGGGTCGATCACGAGCGTGGAGCCGGGCCGGCCGTCCGCGGCGCCGCGGAAGGTCAGCTCCGCCTCCTCGTCGCCGGAGAGGAGCTGCGTGGCAAAGCCGTAGCTCCACTCGACCTCGCCGAGGAACGCCTCGCCGTTCTCGGCGTCCCTAACCGCGCTCGTCGCGGTCAGCAGCACCCGCTCTGCGCCGAGCGACTCGGCTTCCCGACGATAGTCCGACAGCACGTTCCGGACGCGGGCGATCGGGAGGGGCAGGAGGCGGCGCCGCTTGTCCACGCCCTCGCCGAGGCGAGTGATCTCGGTTCGCCTGGCCACTTCCTCGACCTCGCCGTCCTCGACATCGGCGACAAGCAGCCGGGTCGTGTTGGTTCCCTGGTCGACGGCGGCGACTCGCATGGCCGAAGGTACGCTAGTCGCATGTTCCTGTTCAGAGAAAAGAACGTCGAGATGGTCGAGTCCGAGAACGCGCTTCCGGGCCGGGAGGCGACGATGCCGGTGCCGGAGCGCCACGAGGTGCTCGGCACGCCGATCGCGCCGCCGTTCCCGGAGGGCCTCGAGCGCGCCGTCTTCGCCCTCGGCTGCTTCTGGGGCGCCGAGCGGGTGTTCTGGCAGGCCCCCGGCGTCTACACGACCGCCGTGGGATACGCCGGCGGCTACACGCCGAACGCAACCTACGAAGAGGCCTGCAGCGGCCAGACCGGCCACGCGGAGGTCGTCCTCGTCGTCTTCGACCCGAAGCAGACGAGCTACGACGAGCTGCTCCGGCTCTTCTGGGAGAACCACGACCCGACCCAGGGCATGCGGCAGGGCAACGATGTCGGCACGCAGTACCGCTCCGCGATCTACTACGAGAACGACGAGCAGCGCGAGGCGGCGGAGCGCTCGAAGGAGCTGTTCCAGAAGGAGCTGCAGGACGCCGGCTACGGGGAGATCACGACCGAGATCGCCGAGGCAGGCCCGTTCTACTACGCGGAGCCGTATCACCAGCAGTATTTGGCGAAGAACCCAAACGGCTACTGCGGCCTCGGCGGCACAGGCGTCAGCTGCCCGGTCGGCCTCGTCCGTTCAGCCTGAGCCGCGCTACAATGCACGCACGCCGCGGGGTGGAGCAGTCAGGTAGCTCGCCGGGCTCATAACCCGGAGGTCGCAGGTTCAAATCCTGCCCCCGCTACTTACAAGGGCCCTGGTAACAGGGCCTTCTTGTTCGCAAGTCGGTGGCGTTGCGGCACAACGCAGTAGTGCCAGGCCATGGAACGTCGCTACCCGCTGGACTGCGCGACACTATGCCGGTGCAACCGGAAACGCGCTACGCCAAGAGTGGCAACGTCAATATCGCCTACCAGGTAGTCGGTGACGGTCCCCCCGACCTCGTCGCGGTCGATGTGATCTCACACATTGAGCTGGGTTGGGAGATTCCTTCGCAGGCTCGATTCTTCACTCGACTCGCCTCCATCTGTCGCTTGTTCAGGGTCAACCAGCGTGGGACCGGCATCTCCGACCGGGACGTGGGCGTGCCCACGCTGGAGACGCGCATGGACGACATCCGCGCCGTCCTCGACGCGGTCGGGTCGGAGCGGGCAGTGCTCTTCGGCCTCGGCGACGCCTCCCCGCTCTCCGTCTTGTTCGCGGGCACTTATCCCGAACGGACCGCTGGGCTGATCTTGATGAATGCGTCGCCGCGTTTTGTGAAGAGCCCTAGCCTGCCTTGGCTTCCGACCCGAGAGGAGACGCAACGACAGGCCGACGACTCTGAGCGGCGCTGGGGGGATCCCGCCTTCGCCTACGAGGTCATCGGCATGCGCAACCCGAGCGCGCCTGAGGAGGAGCTCCGAAGCATTGCCCGTGTCTTTCGGCTCAGTGTCAGCCCCGGTGCGGCCGCCGCCTACATTCGGATGAACATCGACGTGGACGTGTGCGACATTCTTCCCCTGATTCGGGTCCCGACGCTGGTTATGCACCGGAAGGACGGGGGAGGATGGGACATCCGCAGTGGGCGCTACCTGGCCGAGCACATTCCAGGCGCCCGCTTCGTGGAGTTGCCCGGCGCGGACTTTTTGCCCTCAGTTGGCGAGCAGGAGCCGGTCTTCGCCGAGCTGGAGAGCTTCCTCGCTGACGTCGTGGCGGGCTCGCATCCTGAGGTTGAACCCGACAGGGTGCTGGCCACTGTCCTCTTCTCGGACATCGTCGGCTCCAGCGAGAGGGCGGTAACGCTCGGCGACAGGGCCTGGCGAGAACTTCTCCTGCGCCACCACGAACTGGTCCGGCGTCAACTGGTTCGCTTTCGCGGCCAGGAGGTGGACACGTCAGGTGACGGCTTTTTCGCCTCCTTCGACGGCCCGGCCAGGGCCATCCGCTGCGGGTGTGCCATCGCCGAGACCATGCCGGAACTGGGACTCGAGGTGCGGGTCGGGTTGCACACGGGCGAGTGCGAGCTCGTCGACGGCAAGGTGGCCGGCATCGCCGTGCACACGGGGGCCAGAGTCGCCGCCAACGCGCAGCCGGGCGAAGTGCTCGTCTCCTCGACCGTCAGAGACCTGGTCGCCGGCTCGGGGCTGACCTTCGAAGACCGCGGCTCGCACGAGCTCAAGGGCATTCCCGGCGAATGGCGACTCTACGCCGTCGCAAAGAGCAGCTAGTTCTTACAGGCCCTTCTAAGCTCAATCTCCACGACCTCGGGCATCCAGCTGGATCTCCTGTGGAGTCCAGCTGCAAGCGTTCTGCAAGCAACGGCCTTCCGCGGCGATGTCACCCTGTTCCGCCTAAATGGGCCGGCCGTCGGTCGATCTGGCCTGGAGCATGCATTTCGGCGGAATACGGCGGCACGCGATTACTCAGTCGAGGCGGCTCATAACCCGGAGGTCGCAGGTTCAAATCCTGCCCCCGCTACTGAGAAAGGCTCCGGAAACGGGGCCTTTTCGTTGGGTGCCCACCGTATGTTCATTGCATCTGCAAGCACTCTCACAATCACTCCCGATATCGACGCAGTAGCTGGCGAGCTCATCGAGGGGCAATCGTGCGCTAGACGTGCACGACGTAGCGGTCCTGCAGAACATCGAGATGGCGCGGCAGCCACTCCGGCGTGTCTGCGCGCCTGCGCCACTCTCGCCGGCCGGAAGCTCCTCGCGCCGACGTAAAGCGTCCGGAAGCGCTCGCGCCCGTGAACGGTTGATGTCGACCTTCGGGTGTTGGTCTAGCGCTATGCGGTCGCGTTCCCTTTACGGCTAGCTCACACCGCGACCGTCACGCGCAGGAAGGTTGCAGGAATGGAGGTGGCATCCTCGCTCGGGCTTGCGTTCTGGCTGTTGAACAGGGCCTCCAACTCAGCTTGCAGACCGGTCTCGCGACCGTCGGCTGCGGCTGCTTCGAACGCGTTCATGGTCGGCCCGTAGTACGTCCTGAATTCGGCAAGAAGTTCCGATGGTGCACCCGGGAAGTTGAACGTGTAGCTGTCCCTCTCGAACGAGATCCTCTCTTCGGGTACGCCCGCGCCCCCAAATCGCTCGATCACGTTCTCCTCCACCCCCCACGTCATCGGGCTGATGAACCCTTCCGGAGGCGGCGGCGAGTAGGAGGTGCTGATCTTTAGGATTTGGGCGACGAGCGTTGGGTCATTGGGGATCCAGTTCCCCATCACGATCCGGCCGCCGGGCCGTGTCGCACGCACGACCTCCTTTGCCACGTCGAACGGCCTCGGAGCGAACATCGCGCCGAAGATGCTGATGACGAGGTCGAAGCTGTCGTCCTCGAGTTCGCTTAGATCGGACGCGTCCCCTTCTTGGAATCTGCAGTTGGTGAGGCCGAGGCTCTGTGCTCGTGCGTTCCCCGCCTCGACGAGGTTACTGGCGATGTCGACACCCAGCACGTTCGCGCCAAGCCTCGCCGCCGGCAAGGCCGTCGTCCCATCGCCGCAGCCGAGGTCGAGGACCTCGAGCCCGTCGGTGATCCCCAACGTCATGACGAGCGCCTCGCCGCTCTCCCGCATGCTTTCTGCAATGCGAGTGAAGTCGCCCTTCTCCCAGAGTGCCTTGTTTGGGTTGATGGTCGTGGACATAGACGCCTCCGTCGGTGCGAGTAAGGACTGATCGCTACAGAGCGTAACGCTTGATCTTTAACTATTCAAGTGATAACTTGAAAATGTGGCAAGTGGTGCAGCGAAGGTGGCGTTGTTCGACGCGTTTGCGTCTGTAGCGCAGGCGCTCGGCAGCGGCCGCCGGGCCGAGATCGTCGATCTGCTCGCGCAAGGCGACCGCTCGGTTGAGGAGATCGCGAACGAGATCTCGCAGAGCGTCGCCAACACCTCGCAGCATCTCCAGGTGCTGGCGCGGGCGGGGCTGGTGCGCTCGCGCCGCGAGGGGACGCGGATCTTTTACCGACTGGCGAGCGACCGGGTCGCCGACCTCTGGGCGGCGATTCGCGACGTCGCGGTCAGTCACGTCGCCGAAGTGTCGGTGCTGGCCGACGAGTACCTGGGGGAGCGCGACGGGGTCGAGCAACTTTCGGCGGAGGAGCTCGAGCGGCGGCTGGCGCGCGACCAAGTCGTCGTGCTCGATGTCCGTCCGGAGCCCGAGTATCGCGCCGGACACATCGCCGGGGCACGCTCGGCGCCGCTTGACGAGCTCCCTTCCTTGTTGGCGAAGTTGCCGCGGCGGCGCGAGATCGTCGCCTACTGCCGCGGCCCCTACTGCGTGTACGCGGACGACGCCGTCCGGCTGTTGCGCGAGCGCGGACTGAAGGCGCTTCGACTGGACGTCGGTTTCCCTGAGTGGCACCGCGCGGGACTGCCGGTCGAGATCGCGAGCTGAGAGGAGACGCCGGGATGCTGCTACGCCTGTTCCTGAGCGAGCCGGCTCATGTGCCAGCTATCTGTTCGGCTGCACGAGCCACAACAAGCTCGCCGTCATCGACCCGCACGGGGACTTCGTCGACGACTACCTCTCGACGGCGGAGGGGATCGGGGCGCCGATCGTCGCGGTGTTCGAGAAGCACGTGCAGGCCGATCATGTCTCCGGCCTGCCGGTGCTGGTCGCTCGTCTGCCCCAACTGCTTCGACACCCGCAAGCTGGACGAGGGTGAGCTCGTCGCGAACGCGCAGCTCGGCGGCGCGACTCCCCTCTGGGAGTGGATCCGTGATGACGGCGCGACGGTCTTCAGCTACTGACCTGGGCGCCGTCCTGGTCGCGGCGCTCACCGCGCTGGACTTCGGCCGGCTTGCCGGCACGCTCGCGCCGGACATGCACATGCGCGCGCTGATCCCGTCCGGCCCCCTTGAGCTCTCAGGGGCGGAGCCTGCAGCGGCGAGGTTCGCCTCTTGGTTCGGCGAATCAGAGGGGCTCGAGCTCATTCATGCTGGCAGTGCCGAGGTCGGCGATCGACTGCATGTCTTCTATCGGCTCCGGGTGAAGAGGCCCGGTGACCCCTGGAAGCTCATTGAACAGCACCTATTCTGCGCGCTCGACGAGGGCCGCATCACCGCCCTCGATCTCCTCTGCTCAGGCTTCCGTCCCGATCGGGCGGGAGCCACCTCGGCGTCTACCAGCTGAAGAACGCACGTTGACATAGCTGGCAACGGCGGCGGCGAAACGGCGGCGGCGACGTAGTCCTACCTCTCCCTCTGCGCTCGTCGTTGCGATTCCGGCCTCGAGCGCGTCATGCGGTGAGCGTCGTCGCCGCGGACATGCGGCAAAACCATCTCCAGCTGCAAGCGTTCTGCAAGCATCCCGTTTCTACGGCGATGTAACCGTGTTCCGCCTAAATGCACTGCCGCGGCCCAAATCTGGATCGGAGCCTGCGTTTCGGCGGAATATGGCGGCACACGTGTACACAATCGAGGCGGCTCATAACCCGGAGGTCGCAGGTTCAAATCCTGCCCCCGCTACTCGGGAAGGCCCTGGAAACGGGGCCTTTCTGTGCCTCGGCTTACTTGACGCCGCAAGGACTCTTGCCCAACTTTTGTCTCTTCGTGAAGCGCAGTGTCTCGTCCGCCTCGACCTGCCGCTCGAGCTTCAGGAGCAGCTCAAATCTCCTTCAGCGAGGGCAGCTCGCCCGCGCTCGCGAGTCACCGCCGGTGGCGGTTCGAGCAGTTCGCGCGTGGGCAGCTCTGGCTCGCCCGCCTGGCGCCGACGGCCTCGCCGGGAGAGTGCTGGCGAGCAAGCTCGCGCGCCGGCGCTGAGTCCGGCGGCCGAGGATGCGCTCGACCCGTCCTCGGTAGCGGGCATCGCCGAAGACGATCTCGGCGGTCTTTCGCTCGCTCACCGCCTCGTCGGCTAACGAGCGACCCTCCTCGATCTGCACAGGTGTTGCGGCTTGGGGTCGCCCTCGGCGTGCCATCGGTCATGACAGTGCCTCGAAAACTCAAGAAAAGCCAGTCCTATTCCGCGGTCCGGCGCGGAAGGCGGGAGGGGGTGGGTCTGGCGGCCCGTGGTTAAAAAACCGGGCGCCTTCGTCCTCTGCACTCCGCGTCGCCCGCTTGGACGGGACGGGCAGCGCGAAGCTCGCGCCTCGACTATGGACGGCCCCGTAGGAAAACGTCCCAAGCGACCCCCTGAGTAGTCATCGGGCTCGCCTAGAGGTTTAAAAAAACAGGATCGCGGCTACAACTGACTGAAGCGCGTTCGTCCTGGCTTAAAGCCGCAGAGGGCTCTGTACTTCCTCTTCGAGTTGTCACATCAGGCCTGAGCGCATCAGAGAGCTCAATCGGGTTTTCTGCCTGAACGGAGAAGAAGGAGCATCACATGCATGCGATCATTCGCCGCTACGACGGTGTGGATCAGAATCGCACGGACGACCTGACCGCCAAGGTCAACGAGACCCTCATCCCGAAGCTGGAGAAGCTGCCCGGGTTCGAGGGCTACTACCTGATCGAGGCCGGCAACGGCGTCTTCAGCTCGCTCGGTCTCTTCGAGACGCCTGAGCAGGGCAAGGAGTCGAACGTCGTCGCCACGTGGATCCGTGACGAGAAGCTCGACACGCTGATCCCCAACGAGCCCAAGATTACGAGTGGCCGGATCGTCGCTCACAGCGACCGCGTCATGGTCGCGTAGCTCGACCGCAACCGCATTCGACGGAGGGCCCGGCTTGCCGGGCCCTCCGTCGTTTTTGAGGAAGCGTGACGGCCGCGCCGATCCCGACGCTGTTCGTCTTGTCACGGCGACGACGGCGGCTTGCGGTTTCATCCCTGTCGTCGTGTGCAGGCCGTGCTCCGCGCTGCGGGCGTCGAGTACGACAAGGTGATCGCCGGACACGGCAGCCCGATTCCCTTCCTCCGCAAGGGCTCGCGTGAAGAGCTGCGCAAGGCGACCGGAACCACGAAGCTGCCGGCGCTCAAACTGGCCGACGGACAGTGATCACGAACTCCCGCGCCATCAAGTCCTGGGTAACGCGCGTACGGTGACGATGCGGTCTCCCTACAGTCACAGTCCCATTCAGAAGCGTGACTCGGCGACGTCCAGGGCAATAACTCTGAGGTCGATCAACTGCCGATTGAAGAGTTTCCGACATCTGCGCGACGATGCCGATCACGTCATCGATCGCGGTTCCTCGCGCTGTCAGTCCCTCAATCTCGTCCTATTCCTAGTCGAAATCACATCGGCCAGGGCGTCCACAAGTTCCTCGGCCTCAGAAGCAGCGACGGCGGCTTGAACAGAGCCAGCGACTCGCCAGGCGTCGCCATCTGCCAATGGCGCCCTCTCACCGTCGCAGCGTGATCCTGCTCTCGCGTCCCGCCTGGCTGAAGCCGATCGAGCGTAGACGGAGGCGTAGCTGGTGGAGCACCTCTGCCCACAGCGTCGCAGGCTCCGCGCCGTAGGCGCGGGCGAAATCGTCGAGCAAGCCCGGGGCCGCGTCCTCGAGCAGGCTGTCCCCGAGCGCCTGGAAGCCACCGACGATCTCTTCGATCAACGCCCGGGCGCGTGCGCCGTCGCGGGTCAGCCGTCGGCGCGCGTAGGAGACACCGATCCCGATGTGGCGCACCTCGTCCCGCACCGCGAGCCGCTGCGCCTCGCGCAGGCCGGGGAACGAGCCGACCCGATCGAACTGCGCCCCCACGAATGTCTGGTTTGCACGCCCGATCGACCCTTCGCCAATCAAGTGGTAGGCGACGATGGCCTTCAGGAAGCTGTCCTCGTCGCGGCTAACCTCGAGCGCGCGGACGACGCCGTCGAGCGCGGCATAGAGCGCGGCCGCGACGGGATCGAGTTGCTCATCCGCGAGTACCTTGACCGCCGCGATCCCGCCTTCGACCGCAAGGACGTCCGAGTACACGCGCAGGACCGATTCGATGTGGCGGTGCTCGTCGGCCACCTGCGTCGCGAGCAGGAGCTGCACCTCGTAGTCGGGAGCGGCGAGCAGGAAGGGCGCGAGCAGGGCGGCGACGTTGAACTCCGCGTGGAAGCGGTGCGAGAACACCAAGACGAGGCCGTCGCGCGTCGGCTCGTCAAGGGCCGCGAAGCTGGCGGCATCGGTGGAGAAGTCGATCTCGAAGGGTGACCACTGGTGCCGCTCCCAGTGCTCGTAGAGCGCTCTGAACGGCCGCGGCCCTTCAGCGAGCTCCTGGATCTGCACTTCCCCCTGGTCGACGCGCACGCAACAGCAACCTAACCATGCGCCCAACGAGGCGCGGCCCGCTGCTCGGGACACGAGCAACTCGGTCGGCCCCGCTGCAGCTCCCGACGACGGCGAGCGAGAGCAGGATCCTGCCGGCGGTCTAGCGAGCGTCTCGTGAGTGTTCTCCAAGAGATCCGGTACATGCCGTTCTTGAACCGCTCGACCGACGACGTCGCCGTCCACCTCGATCTTCTCGTCCCTTCTTGGCCAAACGGGCTTCCCATTCGAAAGACAGGGCGCACAGCCCAAGGGGTCGTTCGCCCTGTCAAAGGTCAGGACGCGACCGTGACGGTGCGTGCCTGCGGGCCCTTTGGGCCGTCCTCGACCTCGTACTCCACCCTCGTCCCCTCGGCCAGGCTCTTGTAGCCCTCGCCGCTGATCGCGCTGTGGTGGACGAAGACATCCTTGCCCCCATCGTCCTGCGTGATGAAGCCGTAGCCCTTATCGTTGCTGAACCACTTCACGGTTCCGGTTGCCATATCTACACCTCCTCGGCTGCCTCACGAACGTGCAGCGGAAGGGCGCAAAGCCAAAACCGGTACGCGCTCGAACTCCGTGGTCACGCCCAACAGTACAAGGAGCTTCGCCGGAGCCGACCCTCGCGGCGCGGACTCGCGCCGCTCTGGCGGAAGAGTGTCCGCGAGGGTTTTCGTCGGCCCGAACGAGGTCGAAAACAGCTCCCAGAGCTGCTCGCCCGACTCGCCCACCTGCGGCGACTCCAACTCGACGAACTCGAGCTCGAATGCGCCCTCGAGCAGCGAAGTGTGAACTCGCACCGGCCTGATCGTACGGTAGGGATCAGTGCGTTTCTCGTTGGTGCCCGACCGGACGGTATCGGCCACGGGCCGACGTTAGACCACCGCCGTCGCGCCACCATCTGCGTAGGGTGCGTAACTCGGTTTCGCCTGCAAATGCGGCGCTTCGTGGCTCCGACGCGAATTTACGCACCCTCACGCGCTGGTAAGGAGAGCCCCCGACCTTCCCATGACGCGCACGATCCGCGGCTACCAGCTCACGGACGGCCAGGAGATCGACGTGCTTGTCGTCAGCCGGGACGAAGCCGCGACTGCCTTCGGCAATCTCGACGGCCGGATCGGCCGGCATCGGCCGAAGTGGCGACGGCGGTCAAGTCGGTACTGCTGAGGAGGAAGCTGACCACGGCACAAGCGAGGCTAACTCGCTAGGGTGCGCCTCGCAACAGGACAGCCTGAAAGGAGCCCGACGTGGCCGGGAAGAAGCGTCCAAAGTTGCTTGCCCAGACCGAGAAGAAGGCGCCAGCAAAGCCCAAGCGACCGAAGAAGACCTCGCGCGGCAAGTAGACAAGTCGTCAACGGGCCGCTCTCCAGGAGCCGCTGGTCGTCGCCCTTGCCTCTGGCAGAAGCGCCTGCCACCATCGGGGCCGGTCGATGCGTGTTCGCGTCGGGGATCCTTCCCTGCTCCGTGAGCTTTGCGACTAGTCGCGGCAAGGCTGGGCACTAGCAGGAGGTTCCGCGACTGAACGGGCAACGCAGACGACTGGGAATGGGCCTGATGTTCTACCCGCGCGGCGGTTCGGCGCAGGTTGCCCGGTATCTTTCTCGCGCGCTCGTGGAGTCCGGCTGGGAGGTTGTGCTTGCCTCAGGGTCGCTCGGCTCGCTCGGGGAGCAGACGCACGCTGCCACCTTCTTCGAGGGACTCCACGTCGAGGTAGCGGACTACACGCCCGCTCTTGAGCGCTTCGGGCGCGGTGAGGATCAGCTCGTGGGGCCGGTTCCATTCCACGGCTCATTCGAGGATCGGGAGGGAGCGCCGGATCCTGTCTTTGCCGCTCTGGGCCCGGAGCAGGCGAAGGCTCAGGTGTCGGCGTGGGGAAGCGTGTTCGAGCGCGCAGGCTTCGGCCACGTCGACGTCATTCACCTCCATCACCTAACGCCGATGCACGAGGCCGTCGCTCGGCATTGGCCCGAGTGCGCGCTCGTCACCCATCTGCACGGCACCGACCTGAAGATGCTCGATCGCGTCGGGCGCCTCGACGCTGTGGCTGTCGCGCTGGACACGGGCCTCGACCGGCTTGCGGCCGCCGTCGAGTCAGGTGAGGTGCCGCCCGACTGCCGACTGCCTGAAACGGAACGCGAGCTGCTGCGGCTGACGAATCTGAGCCGATACCGCTACGGAAAGGACTGGGCCTCTCGCCTCGAAGCGTCTGCCCGGCACAGCCGGCGCATCATCTGCATTTCGCCCCACGACGCGTCCGAGGCCGTGCGTCTCCTGGGCGTCCCGGACGACCTGATCGAGGTGATTCCAAACGGCGTCGATACGGATCTCTTCGACCGCTCGGCGCTCACGCGCGACGAGCGTCTCAAACTCCTGCGCCACTGGCTCGTCGGCGACCCCCAGGGCTGGGACGAGTCGGGGCTCCTCGGGAGCATCCGCTACCCGTTGGAGGCGTTGGATGCGTTCACGAGTCGCGGCGGCGAGCCGCTTCCGCTTCTCCTGTTCGTCGGGCGCTACCTCGGCTTCAAGCGCGTCCCGCTCCTCGTGCGAGCGTACGCTCGGGCGCGGCCACGCTTCGAGACCCCGGTGCCGCTCTTGATCTGGGGCGGATGGCCGGGGGAGTGGGAGGGCGAGCACCCGTACACGGTCGCGAGGGAGCTGGCCGTGGATGGTGTCTTCTTCACCGGTTGGCGCGGGCACGACGAGCTCCCGCTGGGGCTGTCGTGTGCCGACGTCTTCGTCGGCCCTTCGGTCGACGAGCCCTTCGGGCAGGTGTTCCTCGAAGCGATGTCGTGTGGTCTGCCGGTGATCACGACCTGCACCGGTGGACCCCTCTCCTTTGTCAACACCGTCGCCGGGAAGCCGAACGGCTGGCTCGTCGAGCCGGACGACGTCGATGCCCTTGCCGACGCGCTCGTCGAAGCGGTCAACGATGATGCCGCTAGGAAGGAACGGGCCGACCATGCCAGGCAGCAGATTCGTGGCGCCTTTTCCTGGCGAGCGCTGGCAGGGCACTTCGATGCCCTCTACACCGACGTGCTCGACCGCGCTCCCTAAGTCAATCCAAACTGCGCTCCGCGAGCCAGAGCCGCTGTCGCCTTCTCTGCCGAGTGCGACATGTCAGCGGGACGACCGCGCCGAGGAGATCCTGACAGCATCGGGACACCTCTCGTGGCGATCTACAGCAGGATCCTGGCGATGTGCTCGGGCGTCGCTCCGGCGGCGATAAGGGCCGCGGCCTCGTGCCAATCCACGTTGGATCGCGCCATCTCATCCGCGTTCTCGAAGCCGAGGCGCGCAAACTGGAGCGCGCGCCACTGAATCGTCAGGTCATCGTGGCTATCACCTGTAACTACCTCGGCAGCCCGTGGGGTGCGTAGATTCGCGTCGGAGCCACGAAGCGCCGCATTTGCAGGCGAAACCGAGTTTACGCACACTACGCGGTCAACTCGGACTCAAGCTGAGCGGTCTGGGCGCTGTCTGGAACCTCCTGCCGGCCGGGGCCTTCCCCGCATCACCCGGCGCTGACAGTCTCTCTAACTCTCGCCTCGCTTCGTTAGGGACGGAGTCAGACCCGTCCGTCGACGGACCGGCCAGCTTCGACGTTGGCGGTGCCGAGTGACGCAAAGATGGAGAACGTCCTCAGCGGCCGCTCCGCCGTGACCGGCCGCTGACGTGAACTGGACGGAGCATGCGACGCTGTGGGCCGAGGTGCTCCACCAGCTACGCCTCTGTCTGCGCTCGATCGGCTTCAGCCATGTGGAGGAAGGGCGGCCGCAGGAGCTTGCGCTGCAGGAGGCTCCGAAGGGGCTTGGCGCGGCTGGTTGAGAAAGGGCTAGTCGAGCGAATCGAGCAGCTTTTGCGCATCCTCGATCCGCTGCGCGACATCTGCCCGCCGTTCGTCCTCAGCGTGTTGCTCGACGCGGTGGCGGGGAGCTAGCAGTTCACCGTAAGACCGGTTCGTGGCCGCAACGCGCTCCTTGATCGCTGACCAGGCCCTTTGGAGATCTTCGTCGGGAGCCTCGAAGTGCAACTTCCCGTACTCAAGACGCGGCTCCTCAAGGTCGCCGGGGAAGTCACGGTAACCGCGGAACAGTTCAAGCCACTCGTTATCCGGCCAAGCCAAGCCCTCCGCTTCAAGGTTCACCTCAACCTCAAGAAGGTCGCCCTGAATAACGTCCTTTACCACTCGTTTCCCAAGCTTGACTTCCACGCTCTCGATCCTACTGCTCTACCGCTGGCAGAAACTCCCGCTCCTTCGGCCCCAAGTCGACCACCAAGAGGTGAGGTCGAGACAGGGGCGAGAAGACCGACGCCCGGGAGCATCACCGCGCCGCCCCGATGGCGGAGATAGGCTCAGGGGATGGAAGTCGTGTTCAAGATCGCCAGCGAGCGGTACTCGCTCGACGAGGGAGCGGCGACGCTCGTGGCGGAGAACCTGAGGGTGAAGGCTGCGCACAAGCCCGGCGCCGAAGGAGCCGAAGGAGCTCGACCAGTCGCCGACGCGATCGAGCTCCGGCTGATCGAGGACACCGCCGACCCGATCACCCTGGGCGGAGACGGGGCCGAGGCCGTCTTCTACGTGCTGAACGCGCCGACTGGCGGCAGCGACCAGCTGCAGGCGCTCTACCACGCCGTCAAACGGCTCCACGACGAGCGGATTCGGCAGAAGAGCTAGGACAGCCTGCCCCTCGAGTTCGAGATCCTCGCGAGCGCTACGAGATCTGTGACCGACTCGTCGGCTGGCTCGCGCATTCCGCCGAGGTCGGGGACGCGACCGCGCCAGGGAAGAACGGCCGGATCGTGTTCCGGGGCTACCTCGATGTCGGCAGAACGACCGGGGCTCTCTTCCCCCTTGAACCCGAACGGGACCCAGGTCAGGCGGGTCACTCAGCCGCGCAGCCGTTGATCGACCAGGAGCCTGACTGGTTCCCCAACGGAGCGAAGATCGCCTTCGAACGGAAGGTCCCCTGTCCCGCCGGCGGCAGCAGGAACGGCTTGGAAAATACGTGCGACCGCGTCTACACGGTGACACGCGACGCGACGGGAGAGGACTCAAGTCGCTCGTGTCGTGCGGGTTCAAGGGCAGAGGGCTGTTCCCCGGGAACTGCGTCGGTGTGCACCGCGGCCCACCGGCCCCTGATGCCTCAAAATGCCCCATATCGAGCCGCTCTCCCGCCCCATTTGTTGTCTATTTAGACGAAACTAGGCAGGAAGGAGCATCCGGTTCTCACATCAAATTGGCGGCCGCCGAGCTCTTTGTTCATGCGGTTTGTGGCTTGGGGTGCTGGACGACGATCACACGGTCGACGCGAAAAATGGCGAAGGATGGCAGACGACTCGCCTTCACCCACTTCGACTTGGGCTGACACTCGCCGGTCGGACAGAGCCACTTGCTCGCGTTTTGCTTCACGTCGCCCCCGGCGAACGTCCCAAGTGCCGTGCTCGCACTCAGACACTTGTGCTTCCCGGCGAGACTTCGCAGAGTGCAACGAGACGCAAGCAACCTCGCCGCGCCGTTATCGCACCCAGGAGGTCGGGTTGGAATCCTGCAAGCCTGGTCTGGCCTCCCGGCGTGTGAAGCGGGCGCGCTCTGGCGGAGTTAAACTTTTGCCCGTTCTTTTGCCCGTCTGACCTAACCCGAGCTGATCTCAGCTCGTCGCATGAGCCCGAGTCGAGCCGCCCATGCGCTACCTGGCCTGGCGACAGAGGTCTCATAACCTGAGCCGACCTCAGCCGGCACGAGATCACGTCAGGTGGAATAACCCTGAGGTCGGGGTTCTTGTGTGGTGGTCGGCGAGTTAATGCTCGTGTTCGAGACGCGCCAGGTCTGCTTGCCAGCGGTCGACGATCTCGCCTGCGGTCGTCTCGACGGCGAGGTGGTACGCCTGCCCCGCCCAGAGGTTGAGCCCCTCGGCATCCCCGAGCGCGCGTGCCTTCGCGCGGAGCGGTGCTGTCAGATAGTGGATTTCGGGATAGGCCGCCGGTGCAGCGTCGTCGTGCTCAAGCATGAAGCGGTTGACGATTCCGCGGGCGCGGCGCCCGGAGAAGGCGCGCGTCAGGCGTGTCGGTGCTTTGCGGCGCAGCGCCTGGCGATGAGGCTCGTTCGTTCCGGCTTCTTCGGCGAGCATCAGCGCGGAGCCGATCTGAGCTGCAGAAGCTCCAGCGCGACGCACAGCGGCGATCTGGGCCGCCGTCGCGATCCCACCTGCCGTGACGAGCGGTCGATCGGTCATTGCCGCGACCGACTGTAGGAGCGCCAGGACTGAGAGGGGCTCGTCGTCGTGCTGTCGATACGAGCCCTGGTGGCCTCCGGCCTCGGCGCCCTGGAGAACGAGTGCGTCGACACCTGCCGCGAGCGCGACCCCCGCCTCGGCCGGAGAAGTGACGGTCGCCCATACTGCGATGTCGAGGCCGCGCAGCCGCTTGATCGTCTCTGGCTCGGGGCAGCCGAACGTGAATGAGACGACATCCGGGCGCGTGCGTGCGGCAACATTCAGCTTCGCTTCCCAGTCGTCATCGCTCCACGAAGGGACGCCGACAGACACGCCGTAGCGATCCTCCTCGACGCGCAGGCTGCGAGCGTAGGCGTCGATCGCGGCCTCGTCGGTCTCATCGCGTGTTGGGTAGAAGAGATTGACTCCGAACGGGCGTGCGGTCGCCGAGCGCACCGCAGCGATCTCCTCCTCCACTTCCTGTGCGGTCTTGTACCCGGCAGCGAGGAAGCCGAGGCCGCCGGCCTCCGAGACCGCGGCGACGAGCGCCGGCGTCGTAGGGCCGCCGGACATTGGGGCGCCGACGATCGGCACATCGAGTGAACCGTCGAATATGAACACGTGTCGCGGCATACCCTAGGAGGCCAGGCGATTCCGGCGTCCTTGATCTTGCAGCCGGAGTTGTGCGGCCATATAAGCGGCGCTGCCCTCAAAGCTCCGCTGCGCTTGCAAGTCACCACGATGAGGAGTCCTGATTGGGTGAGCGCTCGCCAGACGAAAACTTTTGCCCGAACTTTTGCCCACCTGAGGTGATCTCAACTGATCTCGGCTGGTCTAGCATCTCCCCAGCAGGCTGTTCTGGCGTCACCTGATCTGGCAACAGTCGTCTCATAACCCGGAGGTCGCAGGTTCAAATCCTGCCCCCGCTACTGCAAAGGCCTCGGAAACGGGGCCTTTTCTTTGGGGTTATCCCTTTCATGCAGTACGCGCGGGAAGGGGATCTCTGATGGAACGACCGCTTGGTCGACGAGCCGGCGGTGTTCGACATGCTGCGTGAGCGATCGCGTTCGACGAATCGGAAGCTCGTAGACGTCGCTTCGGCTGTGGTGGGCGGCCACCGGTTGTTGCCGGAAGCACCGGTCGCGCCGCTGTCGAGGCGAGCCGACTGAAGCTGGCCGCGCGTAACATCCCCAAACCAGGTGGTAGGGTGGATTAGCCTTGCCTTAGAGCTCGGCGGGCGATCTTCCGGCCTCAGCATTCGGTCGGCGTGGATGCGAACTCAGGAGCCGCGCATGTCCCCGCCCGACCCGCCTCAGTTCGACCGTACTAACGGTCCTCCGACCGGCAGCGCGCACCGTCGAGCGCAATTGGCGGCGGTCGGCGCACTGATCGCATCGGTCGTCGTCATCGGGCTCACTCTCACCCTCGTGGCGGGTGATCCCATCAGTGTCGTCCTCATGTTCGGCTTGGTGTTCCTAGTCGCGTTCTTCGGTTGGCTTGTGCTGACACGGCGCAGCTATCTGCGTTTCCTCGGCCTGCCCCTGGTCATCTTTGGGTTCGTCGGCCTGACCGCTTTCGCGTACGACCACAAGGTGGCGCTCCCCGTGCTGATCGCTGTGCTCTTGCTGTTCGGCCTCGTCGCCCGATACGCGATGCGCCATGCACACACGACGGAGCAGATGGCGCGCGGGCACGCGCGCCCCACAGCCCCGGCACAAAAGGGGCTGCTGATCATCAATCCCAACTCCGGCAGCGGGAAGGCCGAGCGCTTCAATCTCCCGGAGGAGGCACGAAAGCGGGGCGTCGAGCCGTTGT
>Ga0307318_10000080_pt1 | contig 28225 bp, 23 predicted proteins | sample ER_DNA_367_FD_194500 | JGI IMG/M metagenome (GOLD analysis project Ga0307318, IMG submission 194500) | Bulk soil microbial communities from the East River watershed near Crested Butte, Colorado, United States - ER_DNA_367 | ecosystem: Environmental > Terrestrial > Soil > Floodplain | place...
GCCCTTCCGCGAGCGCTACTTCCTGACGGGTGAGATCAACACGCCGGTCGCGGACGTGCCCGGAAAGCTCGAGGAGCTCGAGGCGCGCTTCGGGCCCGAGGGCGAGGTGTCGCACCTCGACGGCCTCTCGGTCACGGCCAAGGACTGGCACCTGAACGTCCGTCCTTCGAACACGGAGCCGCTCCTGCGACTGAACCTCGAAGCGCTTAGCAAGGAGCTCATGGAGCGAAAGCGCGACGAAGTGCTCGAGGTCATTCGCACCTAGGAATTGCGGAGGGCAGGGTCTCCCCCGCCCTCCGTCGTTCCGTGCTTCCAGCCTCCTAGCGCAGGAGGTAGCCCATTGCTCGTCCCATGACCACGTTCCGCGACGCCGCGTCGGAGATCCCCTCGAAGCCGAAGCCCATGTAGAGGGTGTCCCCCGTCGCGATCACTGCCCCCTCCGGGAACCCGGCGGCTGTGGAGCGGACGAAGTTGTTGCTGTTTGGCCCGCTTCCAGCCGGTGGGCCGGTGACGGCCCAGCCGTCCATCGGGTCGTCGTCCTCCTCGAACGACGTCGTGCCCTCGCCCGTCGAGACGTCGATGTCGTCCACGAAGACGCCGAGGCCCTGAGTCGCCCAGTCGCTCGCGTAGGCGATCGAGAGCTCGACCTGCCGGCCGGCGAACGCGCCGAGATCCACACGCCATTGCTGCCAGCCGCCGGAGCCGCCGGACTGCGCCCACCACGCCCCGGTGGATCCGGTCGGCGAGCAGGTGCCGTCGCCGTTGTTGGTCTGGTAGTGGTCGAGTTGCGGATGGAGCTCCCGCCAGCCGGCCGGGCAGCTTGCAGCGTCCGGCTCGCCGGGTGGCGTCGACGGCCCGAGATCCTGACTGTTGTGGCCGTTCAGGTCCGCGAGTGTCGTCCAGTCGTCCTGGCCCGCCGTACGAGCCTCGACGAACATGTAGTCCCAGTCCTGCTCGGTGTTGTAGGACGTCCAGAAGGACATCTCCCCACCGCCGGCCGGAACGGTGATCGTCCGCGTCAGCCGCTTGTACGACACGTCGGCGATCTGCGAGTACATGTACTGGTCACCCGTGTGTGGTGCGAACGGGCCGCCGGGTCGGTCGTACTTCGCCGCCGCCCAGCTCTCGAACTGCGGGTAATCCGAGACGGGCAGGATCCCGCTCGTGGTGATGAACGACGAGTTGTGGAACTGGTTGTTGCCGCTGTCCGGGCCGTTGAAGCTCCACCCGGTGCCGTTGAACGGATCGTCGGTTCCGAGGACGTCGAAGGGGTTTCCGTCCTCGTCCAATCCGGCCGCGTCGTTCAGGATGTAAGCCCCGAACCAGTACTGGAGCACGTCGTTCTGACCGTCTCCGACTCCCGCCAGCGGGAGACAGCGGGCGAGCGTCGGTCCGGCACCCTGACATTGGGCGTTCGCCTCGGTCGGATCGTAGAGTTGCGCCCCGTGCGCCGGTGTGTAGCCGTGGCCCGCGAAGCCACCTGTGTAGAGGACGCGGCCACCCTCGTTCACGTACGAGCGCATGTGGAGCATCTCGTCCATGGCCAGCCGGGACGCGTTGCCGCCGCTCCAGCCAAATTCGCGCGGGATGATGTCGTCGCCCGTGTACCAGATCACGGCGTCGTAGTGGCCGAGCACGCCGAGGCTGGTCGGCGCCTTGCGGCCGCGAGCGTCGACGTCGTAGGCATCTGCGGAAATGCCGTTCGCCGCAAGGGCGTCCAGGTAGTAGGACAAATAGTGCGGGCCCGGTGCCTGAGGCGGTGAGGCGCCCGTGTAGTCCTCGGCCGACACGACGAGCACACGATTGCTCGTCTCGACGGCGGCCGAGTAGGTGAACGACGGGCTCGTCTTGCCACCGCCCTCGAACCACACCTCGACGGAGTCGCCTGCGTTCGTTCCCGTCACCTGGCCGCCCATCACATGGTAGTAGCGGTCGGTCTTCCCGCCGAACTTCTCACCGCCGTTCCACTCCGAGGTGGGCCCGGACCGGACGACGCCTCCGTTGATCCGGTACTTCAGCGTGACCGCACCCAGGCTTCGGAGCGCGTTCACCCGTACCGGCTGAGGATCGCCGTACGAGACTGCGAACGTGAAGTTCGCCTCCGGGAGGCCGAACTTGTAGGTGTCGTCGCTCTTCAAATAGAAGGGCTTCGTCGCCAACCCGAGGTGGGAAACGGGGTTCGCGACCCTCGTGGCCGACTTCGCCACGTCCATCGAGAACGGCAGCACCTTCAGGTACTCGGCCTGGACGAGCGCCTCGTTGTCCGGGAACACGAAGCCGCAGCCCTGGCAGCCCTCCGAGAGCTCAGGTGTCCAAGCCAGCGTGCCGTCGACTACGTGCGCGTAGTCGGTGGTCTCGCCGTTGGTCACGTAGAGGACGTCCGAGGAGAGTCCCGGCGTGAAGCCGGGGATGGCCGGGTTGTCCTTGTTTCCGGAAAGCGCGAAGTAGATCGGGTCGTCGCCCGACGGAGTGCTGATTTGCCAACCCTCGGGGTAGAGGAGCCACTGGCCAAAGGAGTGGAAGTTGACCTGGAACTTGAACTTGATCCGGTCGAGGAGGCCGGTCATGGCCTTCGTCTCCGGCTCCGACCCCTCAGAGGGGCCACGATACGTCTCGCTCGACATGGCGCTCGATGAGCCCTCGTTGTCGTAGTTCCAGTGCTCCGGGTAGTTCCGGTTGGGGTCGACTCCGTCGCCGACCGTGATGATGCCGTTCCCGTCGTTGTCCCGAAGCGTCTTCCGCCAGAGCCGCGTGTCCGGGCTCTGGAACGTGTATTGGTAGCCGTCCGGGTTGGCGATGACGACGAACCAGAGCTCGGTCGCCTTCAGCATGTCCTTCGTGGCCTTGTCGTCGGCGCGGTACTTCGCAAGCAGACCCTTGAGGATCCGAATGTCGACTTCGCCGGCGATCCACTCGCGGGCGTGCTGGACAGCGCTGTAGAGCACGGCCGGTCTCGCGCCGTCCGCGATTCCGCGCGCACCCTGCGTGAGCTTCAGGGCAAGGATCTCACGGTTCTGGGTCGAGTGTCCGATGACCTCGAGCTTTGTGATCTGCGGGTTGTTGCGCGCGATTGCGTAGAGCTGGGCGCGTATCCCGTCCGAACCGTCGTAGTCGCGCCAGACGGTGTAGCCCCCTAAAGCCTGCGCCGCTGCGGCTTGCCGCATCGTCTTCCCGCGCTTGGTGCGCTTGAGTACGACGCCAATGCCCTTCGTTCGGAGTGCCCGCGCCTGTTTCCGCGAGAGGACCAGGTCGACCCGGATCCTGCCGCGGACGTTCCGCTGCGAGACCACGTCGTACTCCGACAAAAGCTCCTGGTAGACCGCCGGTTGAACCTTCACCGTGTACTGGTTCAGCGACACCCTGCTCTTCACGCGGCCGCCCGAAGCCGGCGGAACGAGCGCAAGCATCGCGCAAAGTGCCAGACCCAAGAGCACCAAACGTCTCATCAGAGACCTCCCCCCACTCGAATGTCCTGCAAATCGCGCGAGAGGGTTACAGATCGTGACTCCAAGTGCAATACCCAGGCGGCTAGGATTTCGCGGTGACCTTCACCCTCGGGCATACGAGCAACAGGAGGGCACCTTTCAAATTCGCGGCCTATACGCGCGTGGGCTTCTCCGACACCGACGCGCAGGGGATCGTCTACTACGGCCGCTATCTGCCGTACTTCGACTTCGCGCGAGTCGAATACCACCGACACCTGGGCCTGCTCGTGACCGACCGCGGCGAGCATGACTTCGTCATGCGGGCGGCGAGCGTCCTGTACGAGGCGCCGGCGCGGTTCGACGACCTGCTGGAGGTGTTCATCCGGACGACGAGGATCGGGCGGACGAGCGTCACGAGTGAGTTCTGTGCCGTCCGGGCTGACGACGACGAGCTCATGTGCACGGCGGAGCAAACCCTCGTCCTCGTGGATCGGGCCGGGCGGCGGCCCGTGCCGGTCCCCGAGAGCTACCGCGAGGCGATCGCGGGCTTCGAGGGCGCCGACGTCGAGCTGGCAGTCGCCCGGTGACCACCGTGACGACCGACACGTATCGAAGCGCTCTGGAGACTGTCGACCGAATCGTGAACCGCGAGGGCGAGGCCGACGAGGTGCTGCGAAAGGTGGTCGACGTCCTGGTCGAGCGCTTCGACCACTACTCGTGGATCGGCGTCTATCTCGTCGAAGGCGACGACCTCGTCCTCGGCCCCTGGCAAGGCCCCGAGGAGACCGAGCACACGCGCATCCCGATCGGGCAGGGTATCTGCGGCGCCGCCGCCGCCAGTGGCCGGACGGAGATCGTGGACGACGTCAATGCCGACGACCGCTACCTGGCGTGCTTCGTGTCCACGCGCAGCGAGATCGTCGTTCCGATCTCGTTCGACGGCAAGGTGGTCGGCGAGATCGACATCGACTCCGACGAGCCTTCGGCGTTCACGGAGGCTGACCGGGAGTTCCTGGAGCGGGTGGCTCTGCTCCTTTCCCCGCACGCAGCGAAACGCTCCCGCTAGGCCACACGGGCTATGCCCGAGCCGCTTTCAGCTCCTCGACCCGGCGGAGCACGGTGGCGGGCTTTGCCGCCAGCAGGGGCTCGCCTAGCAGCATGCTGCCGAGCTCGTTTGCCTGGCGGATCACGGCCTCTCGCTCCGAGCTGAGGCCTCCGCGAGCGACGAAGAGTGCCGCGCGCGCAGCACTCCCCCACTCGACGATCCCGGCCAGACCCGGGGGCGGGTCGGATGCGTCCTGCTCCGTCAGCCGCGGGTGCTGACCGAACTCGGCGGCGAGCCGGCGCGCTCGCCTCTCGAGCTCGGCGGCCTCGCAGATCGCCTCGGCGGCGGTGTCTTCAAGCGCCGCGGACTCCTCGCCAAGCTCCGACACATGCCGGTCGGCCATGCGCAGCGCATCCTGGGTCCGAATCACCGCCCGCCGCGCTTCGGCGACTGCGTCCGCCGAGCGACCACGCTCCGCGTCCGCCAGCGACTCGCTGGCTTCGTTCTTGGCCCGGAGAGCTCGAGCAGCCTGCTGCTCCGCGCCCGCTTGCTCAGTCCGCAGCCGCTCCCGCTCGACGGGAAGCCGGGAGAGAAACTCCTCGAGCTCGGCCGCGCGGAGCCGCACGCGCTCGACCTCCGCACCGAGCTCGGCAAGTTCCGCCTCGGCAGCGCTCAGCGTCTCGTCGGCGGCCTCGAGCTCCCGCAAGAACGCAAGCGCCTCGTCGGACACGGCCGGCCTAGGACGGGGTGACGCGGTAGGCGTCGAAGACCGACTCGATGTTTCTGAGGGCGCTCAGGAGCCCCCGCAATGCCTTGATGTCCCCGACCTCGGCGACGTACCAGTTCCGTGCCATCTGGTCCTCGACGTGCCCCCCGTACTCGACGATGTTCGTGCCGTGCTCGGCGAAGGTCCTGGCAACGTCCTCGAGCAGGCGCGGGCGGTCCCAGGACGAGACCGCGATCTGAACCCGGAAGCTTTGCGACGCTCCGCCGTCCCACTCGACCAGCGTGAACCGATCAGGGTTCTTCTGCAGCGCGCGCACGTTCGGGCAGTCGTCCCGGTGGATGGTGATTCCCTTGCCGAGCGAGATGTAGCCGACGATGCCGTCCCCCGGAACCGGTGTACAGCACTTGGCCAGGCGGACTAGGACATCCTCGACGCCTGGCACGTGGATCCCGAAGTTCTGCGATGCGACCGCGTGGCGCGCCCTGGGCTTGAGAGGGACCTTTTCCTCTTCGGCCACCTCGGTCGTCTTGAGCCGGTGCAGCACCTTGTTCGCGACCTGAGACACCTGGAGCTTCCCGGAGCCGAGAGCCAGGTAGAAGTCCTCGGCCTTCTTGAACCCCATCTCGCGGATCACCTGGGCGAGCAGCGGTGAATGTGAGAGCTTCTTGTACGGCAGGTTGTGCTGCTTCAAGGCGTTTTCGAGCGAGTCGCGCCCGCGCTGCTCCGTGTCCTCGCGCGTCTCGCGGCTGAACCACTGCCTGATCTTGTTGCGGGCCCGGGACGAGGCGGCCAGGGACATCCAGTCGCGCGAGGGCCCACGCCCCTGCTGCTTCGACGTCAGGATCTCGACGAAGTCTCCGCTCTGAAGCCGGTAGTGGAGCGGGACGATGCGGCCGTTCACCTTCGCGCCCACGGTCCGGTGGCCGACATCAGTGTGGACTGCATACGCAAAATCGATCGGCGTCGAGCCGGCCGGGAGATTCTTGACCTCGCCTTTCGGCGTGAACACGTAGACCTCGTCCGAGGCGAGCTCCGGGAACGCACGGATGAGCTCGCGCGGGTCTGCCTCCTCCTCCTGCCAGTCGGCGAGCTGCTGGAGCCAGGCGATCCGTTCGGCCCCGCTCCCGCGCAGCTTGGAGCCCTTGTAGACCCAGTGTGCGGCAATGCCAAACTCGGCCGTCACGTGCATGTCGTTCGTCCGCACCTGGATCTCGAGCGGCTTTCCCTCCGGGCCGATCACCGTCGTGTGGAGCGACCGGTAGAGATTGAACTTGGGCATCGCGATGTAGTCCTTGAAGCGGCCGGGCATCGGCTTCCAGAGGGAGTGGATGATTCCGAGCGCGCCGTAGCAGTCACGCTCCCCCTCCTTGCCGTCACGCTGCACGATGACCCGCATCGCGGTCAGGTCGTAGATCTCGTTGAACTCCTTGCCCCGCTTGGCCATCTTCTCGTAGATCGAGTAGAAGTGCTTCGCGCGTCCCGAGATCTCGGCCGGGATGTCGAGCTTCTCGAGCTCTCGCTCGACTTGCTCTGCGGCCGTCGAAACGAATTCGTCGCGGTCGCCTCGACGCTCGTTCACCATCGCCTGGATCTCCGCGTAGCGCCGTGGGTGCAGGGTGGCGAACGCGAGGTCCTCGAGCTGCCACTTGATCGTGTGGATACCAAGACGGTGCGCAAGCGGCGCGTAGACCTCGAGCGTCTCGCGCGCCTTCTGCAGCTGCTTCTGCTTGCCGAGGTACTCGATCGTCCGCATGTTGTGCAGCCGGTCGGCGAGCTTGATCAGGATGACGCCCGGGTCCTGAGCCATCGCGACGATCATCTTGCGGTAGTTCTCCGCCTGGGCCTGCTCGCGGCTCTGGAAGTGGATCCGCGTCAGCTTCGTGACGCCCTCGACGAGCCTGGTGATCTCTTCGCCGAACTCTGCCCGCACTTCCTCGATGGTCAGGTCGGTGTCCTCCACGACGTCGTGGAGGAGCGCTGCCGCGAGCGTGGAGTCGTCGAGGTGGAGATCCGCGAGCACACGCGCGACGCCGACGGGGTGCGCGATGAAGGGCTCGCCGCTCCGCCGCTGCTGGCCCTCGTGCGCCTCAGAGGCAAAGAAGAAGGCGCGCTCCAGAAGCTCGCGGTCGAACTCCGGGTTGTAGGCAGCGACATCCTCGAGGAGGGGAACGAGAAGTTCCTGGTGGCGCTGCGCAGGGCTGTCCTGGAGGACCTGCTTCATGGACGAAGTGTAGCTTCCGGCATCGCTCGCAAACTGGCGCCCCGAGCGAGGCTCCCGGCCGAGCAAGCGTGCGAAATGGTCGCTCTTCGTAGTCGTTTCCTCCTGTGTTCCTCCTCTTTCGGCTTTCGGCGACCGATCCTTCAGCCCGGTTGCTTCTCGCCTCCGCTCAGGCGGCCGCAGCGAGTGGCTCCTCGAGGAGCGCCATGAACGCCTCGGACTCCACGAGAGGCCTCCAGCGCGCCTCAGCTTCGCCGAGGCCGAGCTCGGCGAAGACCTCGGCCGCCCGTGTGTCGCGCTCCCCGGCGGGCTTTCGCCATTCGGCAGCGAGCCAGGCGCGAAGCTCGACGAACCGCTCGGGGGTGTCAAAGATTTTTCGGACCACGAGCTGTGGGGAGACGGAGCCGTTCCATCGGTTCGCACCCAGCCGGAAGGCAACGTCGTACGGCCCTGGACGCCTGAAGAGATCGAGCTTCGCACCCTGACCGAATGCGATCGCGCCGGACCTGGTGCCGTTGGCGGTGACTGCCAGCTTCAGGTGCTTCCCCTCGCCCACGGCGCCGAGCTCGGAGAGCTCGCAGCCGGTCGCCAGGAGCGTGATGCCTGGATTGCCGAGCCCGAAGGGAGCGAGATGCTCGAGCTCCTCGCAGAGCTCGAGCGTCAGGTCGCGTCCGTCAACAACGGCATCGACCACGGTCTGCGGCGTGAGCTCGGACTCACTAAGCCTCTCGCCTGCGTACACAGCGAAGGCTTCGGCGAAGGCGTCGACGTTCTCCGAACGGATCGAGAGCCCGGCCGCGGCGCGGTGACCACCCCAGCGTTCGAGGTGGGACGCGCAGGACGCGAACGCGGCGTGAAGGTCGAAGGCGGGGATCGACCGCCCCGAGCCGACCCATGCATCCTCGGTGCCCGCGACCAAGACGACTGGGCGGTTGAACCGCTCGACCAGCCGCGAGGCCACGATGCCGATCACTCCACGGTGCCACTCCTCCCCTGCGATGACATAGGCGCTCCGGCGGCGCGTCGATTCCGGCCATTCGCCCACTTGCCGGACCGCGTCGCGGAGGATCCGCTCTTCAACCGCCTGTCGATCGCGATTCAGCGTCTCGAGCTCGCCCGCGAGCTGCTGCGCCTCGTGCTCGTCGCAGGTGAGGAGGAGATCGAGCGCGACCCCGGGATGACAGAGGCGTCCAGCCGCGTTGAGACGTGGTGCCAGGCGAAATCCGACCGAACCTGCATCGAGCGCGGCCGGATCCACGCCGGCGGCCTGCATGAGCGCGCGGAGGCCGCGCTTCGTCGTCCTCGCGAGGCGCTTCAGCCCGGCGGTGACGAGCCAGCGGTTCTCGTCCAGGAGCGGCACGACGTCGGCGACCGTAGCCAGGGCCACGAGATCGAGGTGCTCTTCGAGCTTCTCAGGCCCGACCAGCGCCTCCGCCAGCTTGTACACGACGCCTGTTCCGCATAGCTCCGGGAACGGGTAGTCGGAAGGGCGAGTCGCGACGACCGGACAGTCGGGAAGCTCGTCCCCGGGCCGGTGGTGGTCGGTGACGATGACCTCCAGCCCGAGCGCCCGTGCTTCGGCTACCTCCGCCACCGCGGTGATCCCGCAATCGACGGTGATGACGAGGCCGCATTCCTCACGCGCGAGGCGCGCGAGCGTGTCGATGGAGACGCCGTATCCCTCCTCGAACCGACTCGGGAGGTGCCAGTCGACGTTTGCGCCGAGTGAGCGGAGGACGGTGACGGCGAGCGCAGTCGCGCAGATGCCGTCGGCGTCGTAATCGCCGTGGACGCAGATCCGCTTGCCAGAGGCGACTGCGCGGCGAATCGCATCACACGCGTCGGCCATGTTCCCCAGGAGCATGGGGTCGTGTCCCGGCCGCTGCGAGGCCAGAAAGGCCTTCGCCTCTCCGGGGTCGCCGTACCCCCGCCGGACGAGGACGCTCGCTGTCGTCTCGCTGAGGCCGAGCGCCCGGGCGAGCTCGACGACCTCCGGGCGGGAGCACGGACGCATGGTCCATGTCCCCTGCTGCATCGCAATCAACGGTAAGAGGCGGGTCGGACGGCGCCCATGGGCAGCGCGGCACACGCACGGACCCTTGACGATGCCGACACGTTTCGGGGTTATCCTCAGATGAGTGGCGAACGCGAACTATCTCTCCGGTCAGGATTTCGTGGTCGAGTTCCTCGGCTACCGGTTCTCCTTCAACGCGATGGACTTCGAGCAGCGCGTGAACGCGGCGGCCGTGAAGCTCGGCCTCGTGGAGCCGGGCGAGCTCGACGCCGACGAGACGGCAGACCTCGTTGAGCTCGCCGCGACCGGTCAGATCAGCGAACCGGCGAGCGGGCTCGGGGAGTATCTGGTCCGCCACTGGGAACGCCTGGCGCTGGTCGGCGACGAGTCACTCGTCTACTGGCTCCGCAAGCTCGTCTTCCGAAGCGCGTGGCTCGACCACCGTGTCAAGGAGAACCTGCTTGAAGTGGCGTGGGACGAGAGCACGGCGGAGTTCACGTACCAGGATCCAGAGGGCGGCCGCGCGCTCCTCGAGCTCGCACCGGTGCCGTCCTGGCACGAGCTCCAGTTCCGCCGCGCCTAGACTCTCCGGCTAGAAAAGGCTCTCGTCTGCGGGCGGCGAGGCGCCTGCGTGCTTGCGCCCGAGTTTCGTCACGACGCGACCGCGAGGGGTTCGCTGAATCAAGCCGAGCTGGAGGAGATACGGCTCGTAGACGTCCTCGATTGTGTCCTGCTCCTCTCCGAGGGTTACCGCCAGGGTCGAGAGCCCCACCGGCCCGCCGTCGAACTTGTGCACGATGGCGCCGAGGAGATCTCTGTCGATCCGCTCGAGCCCCTGGTCGTCGACCTCGAGGAGCGCCAGCGCCTCGCGGGCCACGTCGATCGTCACGGCCCCGTCGTAGCGCACCTCGGCGACGTCGCGCACGCGCCGCAGGATCCGGTTCGCGACCCGAGGCGTTCCGCGCGCGCGGCGGGCGATCTCATCTGCTGCCTCGTCGGCAATCTCGACGCCGAGGATCCGCGCCGAACGCCGGACGATGCGGGCAAGTTCCTCGCCCGTGTAGAGATCGAGGCGGTAGGTGATGCCGAACCGATCGCGGAGGGGCGTCGTCAGGAGCCCCGTCCGCGTGGTGGCGCCGACCAGGGTGAAGGCCGGGAGGTCGAGGGTGAGGGTTCTGGCGGCGGGACCCTGGCCGACGATGATGTCAAGCCGGAAATCCTCGAGCGCGGGATAGAGAATCTCCTCCACAGCCCTGTTCAGGCGGTGGATCTCGTCCACGAAGAGGACGTCGTGCGGCTCGAGCGACGTGAGAATCGCCGCCATGTCGCCCTTCCGCTCGAGTGCAGGCCCCGCGACGCAGCGGATGCCGACTCCGAGCTCCTCACGGACGATGAAGGCGAGGCTCGTCTTGCCGAGCCCAGGCGGTCCGGCCAGTAGGACGTGGTCGAGAGCCTCGCCGCGAGCCTTCGCGGCTTCCAGAGAGATCGTGAGCTGTTCCTTGATCCGTTCCTGGCCGACGAAGTCCTCGAGCCGGCGAGGGCGAAGCGAGCCGTCGAGCTCGTCGTCTCCTGGGGCGAGGACGGGCGCGGTGACGCGCTCGGCGGCGCTCATGCGGCCCTAAGCGCCTGCCGGACGCGCTCCGCCGGGGAGAGCTCCGGGTCGGTGTCTGCGAGCCGCTGCTCGGCCTCCGCAGGCGTATATCCAAGCTCGACGAGCGCATCGCGGGCTACCACATGGCCGTCCCCTGCTCCGAGGTGCGGCGCTTCGACGGCGACGAGCGTGGCGACCTTCTCCTTGAGCTCGAGGACGACCCGCTGGGCAGTCTTCTTGCCGATTCCAGGGATGCTCTGGAACAGGGCGTCGTCCTCTCGAACGATGGCCCGCCGAAGCTCGCCCGGAGAGTAGCCGGAGACGATCGCGAGGGCGACCTTCGGGCCGACTCCGGAGACCGACAGGAGATGCTCGAAGAGCTCTCGCTCCTCCGCGCTCGCAAAGCCGTAGAGCTGGAGCGCGTCCTCGCGGACGTGCAGGTGCGTCTCGATTACGGTCTCTTCGGCGCCCTCCGCCTTCCGAAGGGCACTCGGGGTCGCTGCGATCCGGTACCCGACTCCGCCCACGTCGAGCACGAGCCCCTCGGCGTCAGAGGCCACGGCCTTCCCGCGCAGCCGAGAGATCATCTCGTTGCTCCTGCGAGAGCAGCGAGCGGGGGTGCGAGCGCGTGGCAGATCGCAACCGCGAGCGCATCCGCTGCGTGACTCGGCGTCGGCGCCTCAGCCATCCCGAGGAGCGCCTTGACCATCCGCTGCATCTGGCCCTTGTCGGCGCGACCGTAGCCGCAGACAGCCTGCTTCACCGACGCGGGGGGATACTCGAGGCAGAACACTTCGGCCTGGGCGCACGCGACGAGCACGGCGCCTCGCGCTTGCCCGACGGAGAGTGCGATGCGGGCGTTTGCGCCGACGAACGACTCCTCGAGCGCGACCGCGTCCGGCTCGTGCTCGGCGATCAGGGCGGTGACCCCGTCGTGGATCGCCTTCAGACGCAGCTCGATGGGATCTCCCGCAGACGTCTTCCACCAGCCATGGGCGACGCCCCTGAGACGCCCGCCGTCTGCCTGAACGATGCCGTATCCGCAAGCTGCCGTACCCGGGTCGATGCCGAGGACTCTCACGAAGTGAGGTTAGGGATGTGTCCGGACGTTCCTGCCGGCCCGCCCAGGTAGCTCCTTACCGCCGGCGGCCTCTCCTCGAGCCACGGCTGTAGCCCATCGCATCGAGCGAGGCCCGCTTTCGTGCCCGTGGCAGACCGTCGCCGGCGACGTGGACGACGCTACGCCGAGCGCGGCAGTATAAGCCTACGAGGCGACGGCCTCGAGCACGCGCTCGGGGATGTCGAAGTTCGCGTAGACGTCCTGGACGTCGTCGTTCTCCTCGAGCGCGTCGACAAGGCGCAGGAGCTTCTTGGCGGCGCTCTCGTCGGCAATCTCAACCGTGGTCTTGGGAAGCATCGTGAGGTCGGCCCCGTCGTAGGCGATGCCAGCGTCGTTCAGTGCGCGGCGCACCTCCGGAAGAGCCTCGGGAGCCGAGACGATCTGAAAGCTCGAGCCCTCGCGGGTGACGTCGTCCGCTCCTCCCTCTGCGGCCGCGAGCGTCAGCGAATCCTCGTCAACCGATTCTGCGTCAACCAGCACGACGCCCCTTCGCTCGAAGAGCCAGGCGACCGAGCCGCTCGCGCCCAGGTTGCCGTCGTTCTTGGCGAAGACGTGCCTGACATCGGCGCTCGTGCGGTTTCGGTTGTCGGTGACAGCCTCGACGAGCACAGCGACGCCGTTCGGGCCGTACCCCTCGTACGTGATCGTCTCGTAGGCCTGACCGTCGGCCCCCGCACCCGAGCCGCGCGCGATCGCGCGCTCGATGTTCTCCTTCGGCATCGAGGCGTCGCGCGCCTTCTGGATCGCATTCGCGAGCGCGTGGTTTCCCTCTGGATCCGGGCCGCCTTCACGCGCCGCGACGATGATCGCGCGCGAGAGCTTCGAGAAGAGCTGCCCGCGCTTCGCATCGGCGGCGCCCTTCTTGTGCTTGATCGACGACCACTTGCTATGCCCCGACACAGGTCTCCTCCCGAACGAGCTCCAAAAATCGCTCGTGCACCCTCGTGTCCTCGGTCAGCTCGGGGTGAAACGCGGCGACGAGGATGCGGCCTTGTCGCAGCAAGACCGGATCGCCGTCGAGCTGCGCAATTATTTCGACCTCCGGGCCTGCCTGCTCCACGCGGGGCGCGCGGATGAAGACGCCGCGGAGAGGCTCGTTCTCTCCCGGTAGGTCGAGGTCCGCCTCGAAGCTCCTGACCTGGCGCCCATAGCCGTTTCGGCGTACGACGAGGTCGATGGCGCCAAGAAAGGGCTGGTCAGGAACCCCGTCGACGGCGCCCCGTGCCAGGAGAATCATTCCCGCGCACGTGCCGAGAACGGGCTGCGCAAAACGACGAATCGCCTCCTCGAGTCCATAGAGGCGGATGAGGCGCCCGATCGCCGTCGACTCTCCGCCCGGCACGACGAGGCCGTCGAGCCCTTCCAGCTGCTCAGGCTTCCTGACCTCGACGACGCCTGCGCCGAGCCTGCGGAGCATCGCCGCGTGCTCCCGGAAGTTCCCCTGCACTGCGAGGACGCCGATTGTCAGTCGTCCGCTCATCTCGCGTGAAACTGTACCCCCGGGGCCTTCGACCCCTCTGCCCCCTGCGGTCAGCGTACCTCGCAAAAGCGCACGCTTCTGGTACGAATGGGGCCGAGGGTGTGACTTACCAGCCGCGAGCTTCGAGGAGCTCTTCGGGCGGGAGCGCCGCGGCATCGAGGCCGCGCATCGGCTCACCCAGGCCAGTCGAGACCCGGGCGAGAATCTCAGGGTCGGAGTAGTGCGTGGTCGCCTCGACGATCGCCTTGGCACGCTCCGACGGCTCCGAGCTCTTGAAGATTCCGGAGCCCACGAAGACGCCGTCTGCGCCGAGCTGCATGCAGAGCGCCGCGTCGGCGGGCGTCGCGATCCCGCCGGCGGTGAAGGTCACGACCGGCAGGTGCCCGTTCTCGGCCACCCAGCGGATCAGCTCGAACGGCGCCTGGATGTTCTTCGCCTCCGTGTAGAGCTCGTTCTCGTCGAGCGAACCGAGCCGCCTGATCGCGCCGAAGACGGCGCGCATGTGGCGCACTGCGTTCACGATATCTCCGGTCCCGGCCTCGCCTTTCGTCCGGATCATTGCCGCGCCCTCGTTGATTCGCCGCAGCGCCTCGCCGAGATTCCGGCAGCCGCAGACGAATGGGATCTGGAACTTCCACTTGTCGATGTGATGCTCCTCGTCGGCCGGAGTCAAGACCTCGCTCTCGTCGACGTAGTCCACCTCGAGCGCTTCGAGGATTTGCGCCTCCACGAAGTGGCCAATGCGCGCCTTCGCCATGACGGGGATCGTCACCGCCTCCTGGATCTCGACGATTTTCGTCGGATCGGCCATCCGCGCCACGCCGCCTTCCTTGCGAATGTCGGCCGGAACCCGCTCGAGCGCCATGACGGCCACCGCGCCGGCATCCTCGGCGATCCGAGCCTGGTCAGCGGTGGTGACGTCCATGATCACACCGCCTTTGAGCATCTCGGCGAGACCGCTCTTCACGCGCATGGTGCCAAGCTCAGCCATGCCTCCGATTCTACATTTCGTCCTAGAGCAGGAGTTCGAGCGCGGCCTCGGGCTCCTTGAACGGCGGGATCACGTAGATCCCGGCCGCGCGCGTCCGGGCCCCGTCCACGAGCGCGCGAGCGATATCGAGGCCGACCGCGGCCGCATCCGAGTCCGCGTCGGCGAGCCGGCGCTGAACCGCCTCCGGGATCACGATGCCGGGCACCTCGTTGTGCAAGCGATATGCGAGGGAATAACTCCGGACGGGCCAGATCCCCACCAGGAGCGGGATCGGCGGCTCCCCACCGAGCGCGTCGAGGAAGCGGTCGAGGTACTCGAGGTCGAAGAGCGCCTGCGTCATCGCGAAGTGTGCACCGTTCTCGACCTTCTCCTGAAAGCGCTCCACCTCGCGCGTCAGGTCTTCGGCGGACGGGTTGACGGCGACGCCGATGTAGAAGGAGGTCGGTGCGTCGATCGACTTGCCCGCATAGTCCTCCCCCTCGTTTAGTCGCGTGAGCACTGCGGTGAGTCCGATCGCATCGACCTCGTAGACCCCACGGGAGCCAGGGTAGTCGCCGACGTGAGGCGGATCTCCCGTGACGGCCAGGACGTTCCGGATCCCGTCCGCGTGCGCGCCCAGGAGCTGGGACTGGAGGCCCATGATCGAGGCATCGCGCGGAGTTACGTGCGGGATCGTCTCCAGCTCGACGACGCGCTCGATCGCGGCTGCGGCGACGAGGGCCGAAAGCCGTGCGCGAGCCATGGGGTTGTCGTTGATGTCGACGACGTGAACGGCTCCGGAGTCCCTGAGGACCGCCGAAACCCGGAGCATGTTCTCCATGTTCGTCCCCTTGGGCGGGTCGAGCTCGACCGAGACGACCCACTCTCGGGCTGCAAGCATGCGGCAAAGGAGCGTCTGCTCCGCCCGGCGCACGACCGGGACGATCACATCCCGCTCGAACGCCTCGAAGAAGACCCGCGGCAGCCTCTCCTCCTCCACGGCCTGCCGGATCGCCGCGATCTGCGCCGGCATCGTGCCGCAGCAGCCGCCCACGATCCGGGCGCCGAGGGCACTCGCCTGCGCGGCGAACTCGGCGAAGTAGTCCGGGGTTGCGTTCGGATAGACGATGCGGCCGTCCGAGCGGCTCGGGAGACCGACGTTCGGCTGAGCGGTCAGCATGAGCCCGTTCTCCCCGACGAGGCTCGACATCTCGGAGAGGGCGGCAAGTGCAGCTTGCGGGCCAAGTCCGCAGTTGGCGCCGATCGCAGTGACGCCTAGGCCCCCCAGACGCTCGACGGCCTGGGCCGCGGACACGCCCGCCAGCGTCTGGGCATCTTCGTCGAAGGTGAGCTGGGCGACGATCGGAAGCGAGGACACTCCCTGGACCGCCTCGATCGCCGTTACGAGCTCGCCCAGGTCGAAAAACGTCTCGACCATGAAGAGATCGACGCCCCGTCCCTCGAGGAGCCGCGCTTGCTCGGTGAAGACGTCGAACGAGTCCTCCGCCCCGCTGGTTCCCTCGAGGTCCCCGAGCGGCCCGATCGAGCCGGCGATCAAGATCGGAGCCCCGGCGACCTCGCGCGCCTCGCGGGCGAGCTTGACGCCGTTCTCGATGATCTCTGCGAGGCGATCGTCCAGCAGGTTCGCCGACAGCTTCCGCCGGTTGGCCCCGAACGTGTTGGTCTCGATCAGCTCTGCGCCGGCGCGGATGAAGGCCAAGTGGACTCCGACGACGGTCTCGGGCGCCTTCAGGTTCGCCTCTTCGGGGCAACGCAGGCGAGCTACCCGGGTGGAGAGGAGCGCACCCGTGCCTCCGTCTGCGACGACGACGGGTCCGGTCGAAAGCCGCTCGAGCGCACGGCTCAAGGTTGGCTCACCTGCATGAGGCTGAGGCTATCGGAGGTGCTAGGCGCGGTCGTCGAGCGCCGAGCGAAGCTCGCGCGACTCGCCGTGATCCGCCGGCTCCCCGACCCGCGGGCGGAGCAAGACGTCCTCGAGCTGGGCAGCGACGTCTCGGAGGCTCTGAAACGCCCGCTCGCGCCGGTCCTCGAGGAGCGTGATCTCCTGCCGGAGCTCGTCGACCCTGCGGTGTGCGTCACCGTCGATTTGACGGGCCATGTCCTCGGCCGTCTCTCGCATCGCGCGTGCCTGCTCTTCTGCCTCCGCCACGGCGCGACGTCCTTCCTCCTCCGCCTCGCGACGGCGTTCGGACGCATAGGCGTCAACGGCGAGCCTGACGTCGGACGCATACTCGTCCGCGTCGCTGCGGGTGCGCTCCGCCTCGGCGGTAAGCTCGGTGATCCGTGCCCCCGCGTCGGACTCCACCCGGCCGAGCAGCTCGGAAACTTCCCTCTTCGCCTCGGTCCTGAGCTCCTCGGCGGCGCGCTCCGCTGCCGCGAGAATTGCCGAGACCCGGCTGCCGACGTCGGCAGGCCGAAGTCGCTCGTCCTCTCGGTGCTCCGCGGTGTCGCTCGTCTCTTTGTCCATAGCCCCTTCCCAGGGTGCGTAGCAGCTCTGGAACCTACTCGATCAGCCGAAATCCCGCAAAGTGCGCGTTCCGACCGTCTAGAGCTCGATGCGCCGGATCCGCGCGACGCCGCCGGCCACGGTCCACCGCGTCACGTACGCCGTCAGTCCGTAGAGATCCGTCGTCCAGTAGAACGTGCGCTGGCTGCTGACTCTTGCGACTAGGCGGATCTGGGTCCTCCGAAGCTTGCGGACGTAAGCAGAAGAGATCCCCTGCCGCTGCTTGATCCAGAGGATCCGGGTCGAGCTGAGCGACGGATTCGAGAGGAGAGCGATGGTCGTCGCCATCACGACCTGCTTGTCCCCGTTGGCGATCTCGTAGAGAAGGATGCGGGAGCCGCGCGAGCCCGCGACATGCCAGGCGACCCGGCCGGCAGCGATGGAGGGGCGCCCGAGATCGGCTCCACCTGGGACGCTCCCGAGCCGCCGAACCTCGCCGGTGGTGAGGTCTTTGAGCTCGAGCAGGGTCCGGTCGGGAACCTTCCGGCGGTAGGCAAGCCACGGCCAGTCCAAAGCGGGCTTCGAGGTGGCACCGTCGACGCGCGCGACCTCTTCGCCGGTCGCCCAGCGCACGATCCGGATGCCGGCCGCGTTCTGGTACGCGAGCAGTTCGCCGTCCAGACTCGGAGACTCGGCCTCCGGGTACTGCAGGGCGCCTCCTGCGGACGGGAGAACGACCACGCTCGAGACTCCAAGGTCACGCTGCGTATACGCGAATGCGGGCCCGATCGCGGACGGATCGAACTGGCTTCCAGGCCCGAGCGGGATGAGCTCGGCACCGGCTGCCGGTGCCGTCAGCAGCGCTGCGCAGGCAAGCAGCGCGACGGCGTTCACGCGGAGGACGCCGCGTCGGCGGCCGGCGAGCTCCTCGACGATGGCTGTCGCGTCCGAGCCCCGCCGGAGCGGTAGGAAAAGCAGGAGCGATCGACCGACGCCGTAGGCCGCGAAGCAAACTGCGCCTGCCAGTGGCCGGCCGAGTGCCACGGCCGCCGCACACGCGACCCAGAACGTCGCCACGGGCTGGTAGGTCAGAAAGCCGAGCCCGAGCCCTGCGCCGTAGCCCGCTGCCCAGGCCGGGAGCGGCAACGTGAACCGCCAGGGCTCCGGGACCTGACGCCGCGACTGCGGGAGCGGCAAGCGCGTGAAGCCTCCCTCCCGCGCCGCACCGACGAGCGCGAAAAGCGCAGCGACAGGAAGCGCCCAGGCGTCAATACGCGATCCGGCCAGCCCAAGAACGGCACCCACGCACGCAGAGGCGGCGAGCGCGCCCAATGCGAAGAAGAGCAGTGCCCCCGCTTGTCGTCTCCTGCTCCCGCACACGTCGGGAGTGATCGTCTCGACCATGGACAGGCCTCAGGGCGACCAGGCGCCTGAGATCCCGGCGACAAGGGCCGCCGTCACCACCGCGGCCTCGATCAGCATGGGATCCCCGTCTCGTAGTACATGACGCAGAACACGTTTCGGGGCGCGTAGCAGTACCCGCGAAGCGCAGCATCCCCGTTGATCCTCCGCTTCGACCGGGAGCAGCAGTCGACGAGCTTGCGTATCTGGTCGTTGCAGCACCGATACCAAGAGCCCTGGATCCGGGCATCGATGTGGAAGCGCTCCGGGACCCAGTCCTGGCAGATCCGGGTCCGCGGCCCCTTCGGGAGGGGCCTCCCGTCCGGTCCGACCATCCGGACTCCTGCTTCGTCGACCGGGTAGCCGCTGCCGTTCACGCGGCGCCCCAGATTGTCGATCGGCTTCCCGTCGCGCGGGCGAAGCGGATAGCCCAGGCGGTTGATGCGGGGGAGGCGAAACGGCGAAGGGCACGATTCGGTCGTGAAGATGTGGCCGCAGAAGTGGAACGCCTCCGCCTCCTCCGCGGCAACGGCGGCTACCACAGCCCCTCCCCCCACGGCTCCGAGCACGGCAGCCCCGAGTCGCCCGAGAAACGACCGGCGCGTCATGCCCGCTGCGAGCCCGCTCGCCAGGGCCTCGGCCGCGCGGTCGAGAGCGGTGTCAGGCCGCAGCGCGTCTCCTCGCGTGCCCGAGCGAGACGACCCCGTCGAGCTGCTCGAGCGTGTTCACGAGGCCCTTCGCCATTACGGAGCCGTCCAGAACGTGGACGGCGAACGGGCTTCCAGGAACGTTCCACCGCTCGAACGCCTCCTGATCGACCGCCTCGTCAACGACCCGGACTTGAATCCCATCCCTCCGAAGAGCACCGACGGCCGGCGCCAGGTCCCGACAGAGAGGACAGGTCGGCGAGAAGAACGCGACGAGTGCCGATCCCGTTCGCGAGAGATCGTCGAGCTCCGGCGCCGGATGGCCGATCTCCGGGCCTTCCTCCGCAAGCTCGAGCGCGCTGTGCGGCGCCAGCCGCGCGCTCAGGACGCCGACCTGGCGGTAGAGGGCCAGGACGAGGAGGCCGAGCCCGACGACCGTGAGCGCGACGAAAGCCAGGGAGGCGAGCACGGCGGTTTCCGCGGAGGGCGTCGGGATTTTTCCTCCCTGAGCCACAGCTGCGACCGCGGCGAGCGCGGTGAAGAGCCCCGCGCGGGCCAGCAGGAACCAGGTCGGGCGCTCGCGGCGCCCGCCGAAGCATCCGCAGGGCAGCCGCCGCGCTCCCGAAAGACGAGCTCGTGCGAGCGCCGCGACGAAGACAACGCCGAGCGCGATCGCCCCGTACGCGGCCGGCCGGGCGAAGGCGCCGATCGCGAGGAGCGTCCCGAGTGTTCCTTCAAGCGAGACGACGAGCGCCCAGACGGCCGGGCGGGCGGGCCCGGGAACGCCATAGGCCTCCAGGCCGCGGACAAATTCGCGGCGAGCGCGAATCTTCGCGAGGGCGGCGCCCAGGAGCAAGGCGGCGACCGCCAGGCGAAAGGCGGTGTCCATGCGCCAAGCCTAGTGAGGCCGGCGGTCGGCCAAACCCCCGCGCGCGAGCGGCCGATGTCCTACAGCTGCAGTGGGGCGGGCTCGAGCTCGCCGTTCAAGACGTCGAGGAAGACCCCGACGACGTCCGGATCGAACTGCGTTCCGGCCCCGTCACGGAGTCGCTTGCAAGCCTCTTCCAGGGGAAGCCGACCGCGGTAGGGCCGGTCGGTTGTCATCGCATGGAACGCGTCGCAGACGAGGATGATGCGCGACTCGAGCGGAATGTCCTCCGCCGCCAGCCGGTCGGGATAGCCGGCCCCGTCGAACCGCTCGTGACAATGGCGAACGATCGGCCGTACGTCGGAAAGGCGCACGATCGGAGCGAGAATGCGCTCGCCGAGCTCGGGATGCTGCTCGATGACCTTCCGCTCGTTGAGCGTCAGCGAGCCGGGTTTCAGGAGCACCTCGGACGGAATACCGATCTTCCCGATGTCGTGGAAGAGCGCTCCGAGCTCGAGGCGCTTCAGCGACTTCGGGTCGAGGCCAAGCTGCGTTCCGACCTCGAGCGCCATGTCCGTGATCGCCCGTGCGTGCGAGGACGTGTACTCGTCATTTGCCTCGAGCGCATTCGCGAGGGCCTCGACAGTCGAGAGAAACGTCTGCTCCAGACTCTCGAAGCTCATCGCGTTCGTGATTGCGAGCTTGGCCTGATGGGCAACGCCGGCGAGAAGCTGCATCTTGCGCTCCGTGAAACGCGGCTTGGCGGCATCTGTCAGGACCGACACGAGGAAGCCCCTGCGCATCAGATCGACCTGGATGGGCGCAATCGCGAACATGCGGTTCTCGTCCGAGTCCGAGCTTGTCTCTCCGACCCCTGGAAGGTGGCTCACTTGGTCGGGCGTCAGGACGAACGGCTCGTCCAGCTGAAGAAAGCGCTCCACGACTTCGGGCGAGTATCTGAGGGCAGCGAGGCGCTCGCGGTCGATGTCGCCGTATCCCCACATGGCCCGGACGACGAAGTCTCCGGTCGCCGGCTCCTGGAGCCAGACGGACGTGAGGGAGGAGCCGAGGATCTTCGTCGAAAGCCCCACGAGACGGTCGAGCACCGCATCGAGATCCTCCGCGGCCGCGAGCTCGCGGCCGAGGTCAAGCAGTGCGTTTGCGATCTCTGCGCTCTGCTTGGCGCTGTCGGCTTCGCGCCGCTGCGCCTCGTATAGACGTGCATTCTCGATCGCGACCGACGCGTGGCCGCCCAGCACCTCGAGGAGGCGGACGTCATCCTGGTCGAACTGCCCGATCCCGAGCTTCGAGAGAACGATGACACCGTTGATCCGAGAGCCGTACCGCAACGGGACCGCAACCATCGACTCGTCGAGGTCGACTGTGCCCGGGATCGTGACCGCGTACTCGCACTCGAGGGCGTTGGCGAGCAGAAGCGACTCTCCCGTCTCGGCGACCCGGCCGGTGATCCCCTCGCCCATCCTGCACTTCAGCTCTTCGACGTTCTCGTCGCTGTACTCGCCGAGATCGCCGCGAAAGGCGATCGGGATCAGCTCGTCGCCCTCGTGGACGTAGACGCGGCAGTTGTGATAGTCGATCAGCCCACGAAGCTCGCTGACGATCACCTCGCCGATGCGGGTGACGTCGTTCAGGCGGTTGAGCTTTCCGGCGAGGCTCTGCAGCATCTTGAGGTGCGCGATCGACCGAACGTCCTGGCGGCCGGACTGGTGCATCACCGGTCGGCCGTCGGTCAGTTCGTCAAAGAGGATGACCGCGTTCTTCCCTCGCGTCTTCGCGGTCATCATCGCGGTCTCGGCATAGGCGACCAGCTCGCGGGGGTTCATCGCATCCTCGGGCCCCTGGGACACGCCGATCGAGACAGTGATCCTGCCCGCCCCCTCGAACTCCGACGTGGCGAGACGCTGGGTCACACGCTCCCCGAAGCCACGAGCGTCGGTTGCCGTGCAGACCGGCATGATCACTGCAAACTCCTCGCCTCCGATCCTGCAGACGATGTCCGATGTCCTGATGCTCGACCGGAGCACATCCGCGAGAGCGACGAGGATCTGGTCGCCGGTCCCATGGCCGAAGACGTCGTTTACCTTCTTGAAGTCGTCGATGTCGAGCATGACCACGGCCAGCGACTCGTGCGCGCGGCTCGAGCGGTTCAGCTCGGCGCGAAGGCGATCGTGAAAGAAGCGATGGTTGTACAGCCCGGTCAAGGAGTCGGTCTGGGCCTGCCGCTCGAGCTTCTCGCGGATCTGGGCGTTGTCGAGGGCAAGGGCCGCAGCGTCGCCGCAGCGCTGCACGAGTTCGAACTCACGCTCGCTGAACGTCGCGTGCTCGCCAAGGCGGTACACGTTCAGGGCGCCCACGATCACGCCCCGGCTGACGAGGGGAACGACGATGAGCGACTCCTGCTCGTCTGCAGGCGTTCCGGGCACCACGTCGAGCCTCGGATCGAGATGAGCGTGGTTGACCAAGGCCGGCTCGCCGTTCTCGACCGCCCAGCCGGTGATGCCCTGGCCGTACTTGAGGTTGGAGTCCATGATCTCCGCCGCCCAACGGTCCCGGGCGGTCAGGGGCACGAGCAGTCGCCGTGCCTCATCCGCCTGGTAGATGGTGAGCGTGTCACACGGAACAAGGTCGCTCACCGCGTCGAAGATGCGGTCGAGTAGGGCGTCGAGGCTCTGCTCCGACAGGAGATGGTGAAAGACGTCGGAGAGCCGGCGATAGGATGTGACTAGCGCGTCCTCCTGCTCGTCCGGGGGCGCGGCGAGCGTCAACGAAGGCGGATGCTCGCCCGCTGTGTGACCGCCCCCATGGGGAAAGCGAAGCGGCCGGGCAGGGTCGCCACTGGGTGTCACGGCAGCAGGTTCTTCCATGGAAGGCGTCCGATTGCAGCATGTCAACGGAACCGGTTCCTCGTATCACTCGGATGGGTGACTCCGACAGCGCCAGGCAAGGCCACGTGAGCTCTTCGCGCGACCTCGAGAACCCGGAGCTCGCCGATCGGCTCGAGGCGTTCGCAGCACTTCTCGACCTGGCGGGGGCGAACCCATATGGCGTGCGTGCATACCGCCGCGCGGCTGCTCTCGTCAGAGCTACCCCGGCGTCGGTCGCCGGGCTCGTCCGCTCCGGCCGGGCCCGCGAGCTCCGGGGCATCGGGCGAGGCATCGAGGGGAAGCTCCGCGAGCTCGTCCAGACGGGCGAGATCGCCGAGCTCGCAGAGCTCGAGCGCACAGTCTCGCCCCAGCTTGTCGGCCTCGGACGGCTGTTGGGCCTCAGCGCCAAGCGAGCCGCGGAGATCGGCCGGGTGCTGGGGATCAGAACCGCCGACGAGCTTCGCCAGGCAGCGCGAGAGGGCCGGCTCACCGAGGTGCCCGGCATCGGACCGAAGACGGCGGAGCGAATCCTCGCCGCACTGGAGCAAAGCCCTCAAGCGAGCCCCCCCAGGAGCCTGCTTCTGAACCGCAGCCGTCCACTCGTCGAGACGCTTGCCGCGGCGCTCGGCGGGACCGCGGCGGGCGACCCGCGGCGCTGGCGCGATGCGTCCGAGAGGCTCGCCGTGGTCTGCCCAGGTGACGACGCGGACGCTGTCACGGCGCGCTTCGAGGAACATCCCTCCATCGTGGCGATCGTGGAACGGACCGATCGTGGCGCGCTCGGCGTTACCGTCGACGGGATCCCCATCGAGCTCGTGGTCGCTCCCATCGCGCGTTTTGGGACTGAGCTTCTCCGTGCCACCGGTTCGAAGGCATACGTCGACGCACTCGAGCCTCTCCCCACGGCACCCGACGAAGCCGCCGTCTATCGCGCGCTCGGGCTACCCTTCTGCCCGCCGGAGCTCCGGGAAGAGCCCTTCTCGGGTGAGCCACCCAAGCTGCTGGAGCTTTCCGACATCCGCGGGGATTTGCACTGCCACACGACGTGGTCGGACGGACGCGCCAGTGTTCTCGAGATGGGAGCCGCCGCGCGCGATCGGGGCTACGAGTACCTCGCTATCTGCGACCACACGCTCGCCGTTCGCGTCGTCCCGGGCCTGGACGCAGAAGCGATCCGCCGGCAGGGCGAGGAGATTGCGGCAGCGAATGAGGTGCTCGCCCCCTTCCGCGTTCTCCGCGGGGCGGAGTGCGACATCCTCCCCGACGGCTCGCTCGACCTCCCGGACGACGTCCTTTCAGAGCTCGAGTGGGTGATGGCAAGCCTGCACGCAGGGCAGCGGCGGCCGCGGCGAGAGCTGACGCGGCAAGTCGTCGAGGCGGTGCGAAACCCCTTCACCTCGGCCCTCAGCCACCCGACGGGCCGTCTCATCAACCACCGGCCTCCGAACGCGCTCGACCTCGAGGAGGTCTTCGTCGCTGCGCTCGAGACCGGGACCGCGCTCGAAGTGAACGGCCTTCCCGACAGACTCGACCTGAACGGGGAGAACGTGAGGCGTGCGATCGCGGCCGGGGTCCGGATCGTGGTCTCGACCGACGCGCACTCGGTCGCAGGGCTCGCGAACATGGAGCTCGCAGTCGTCACGGCGCGCCGCGGCGGCGCCACTGCGGCCGACGCAGTCAATACGCGTCCGCTGCTGGAGGTTCTCTAGGACGCGGCTTCGGCCTGGAAGTGCGTCTCGATCCCCATGAGGGTTAAAGCCCCACCCGCGGCCTTCGCACGGTATGCGGCGATATCAGCTGCGCGGTAGAGGTCGTACGCCCCCGCATGGGCTTCCACGAGCCGGGCGACCCCGCCCGAGAAGCTGTATTGACCGCGGCCGAGCTCCGCGAGCCGGTCCTGGGCCCGCTCGGCCACCACAAGCGCAGCCTCGGAGGGCGAGGCGGACAGGATGACGGCGAACTCGTCACCGCCCAGCCGGCAGCAAACGTCCGTTGCACGGGTGCTCGTCCGAAGAGCCTCGGCGAGAGCGCAAAGGGCGTTGTCGCCCGCCGGGTGCCCACCTAGATCGTTGATGCGCTTCAGCCCGTCCACGTCCACGACCAGCAGGCTGAGGTCCTCGCCGGTTCGGACGCTCCGGGCCACGGCCACCTCGAGCTGCTCCTCGAAGAGCCGGCGGTTGTAGAGGCCGGTGAGACGGTCCCGAGCAGCCAGCTCCTCCACCTCGGAGTAGAGCATGGCGTTTCGGACCGCCGTTGCGACGACGTCGCAGAGTGCCAGGCAGAAATCCACGTCCGCGACGTCGAATTCGCGATCCACGGTGTCGATGATCTCCATCAGCCCAATGGTCTCGCCGCGTGCCACGAGCGGCAGCATGAGGAGCGACTTCAGACCCCTGCGCTCGAGGAACGCTCGCTCGGAAGGGTCGGCGGTCGAGTCTGAGAAGCGAATCTGCTTGGGCTCCTGTGTCTCGAGGACGCGCTTCGTGGCCGGGTACTCGCCAAGCGGATAGACCTGGCCGCCCCCGACCGTGATCTCGTCTTTTCCCTGCAGGTATTCGACGAGCATGACCAGGTCGTTTTCGTCTCGCTTCCAGCGCGAGATCTCTGCCGCTGTGGCCCCTGTGAGCTCTGAGGCGCGCTCGGAGAAGTCTCGCAGGACATCGTTCAAATCCAGGCTGGATGAGAGCCTGTGCGAGAGATCGAGCAGAGCTTGGAGCCGATTGGCGGGAGCCACAATCCCGGTATCGGCGCGATTGCCCTCACCCTTGACCACAATTGGGCGTCCCGCAAAGCGTGTTGGCCGTACCGATCCTCGGTGGCCGCCCTCGCATACCGTGGTGTACCTCCGTGGTGCGGGAGGAACGACCCGACGCCAGTGAGAACCGCCCGCAGGGAGAGGTGGTCTGGGCACCATTGCTGGCGAAGAAAGCTCCCATATGCAAGGGCTTTCAGCGCTTAGAAATCGATCAGAATGATTTCATTCGCCGACGGCGTGCGCGAGCGCAGAGGGCGTCTCGCGGCCGACAATCGCCGGAGCCTCGTGGACGAGCTCGTCGTTCTCGAGGGCCTCCACCATGAACAGGGCAAAGTCCACGCGACGCGTGATGTTGCTCTCGAGGATGGGGTCGCCTACGTGCCGGCTCCACACGGGAAGGCCCTGACTATCGCCTTCCTCGAGGTCGCTCCCACGCACGACGGTCCACCGCGTGTCGCTCGCGAACACCCGCCGGCATGCCTCCACCTGGTCGTCGAGGTCCGCGAAGCGAGCGAGGCGCGCGAGCGGGCCGGCGATCTTCACGATCGCCTTGAGCTTCAACGAGTACACGTCCTGGCCGTCGCGGGTGATGTGCCACCCGCACGAGAACACGAGGCGCGCCCTCGGCGCGTGGTCGAGCACCGCTTGGGCTGTGCCCGTCGAGTACCCGTGGACCCCCCGCGGGACCAGCACGACGAGCACCCCATCGCACCCAGCGACCGCCCTCTCGATGACCTCGGGGTCGTCTGTCGCTCCCGGAATGACAGTGATGCGCTCCTTGAACGCGTCGAGCTTCCCCACGCTTTCCTCCCGGCAGACGCCGACCACCTCGTAGCCCCGATCCAGCGCATGCTGCACCATGTACCGCCCGAGCTTCCCGGAGGCTCCGACGATGCAAACCCTCATCGTGCTCGCCCCTTAGCGCCCTGGGCATCAGGCGAGCCGTACTTGTCTTGGACGAGCGCTTTCATGAGCCTATTCAAGCAACCCGGCAGTCCTATGGGAGGGGTAGCTCCCCTCCACCCTCCGTGCAGTCTGCGAGGTAGAGGGCCGTGCCGAGGTCGCCCGTCCAGAGCGTGTAGCGGCCGCGCCCGTAGTCCGACCGGCTGTGCTCCACCTGGCCTACAGCGTGCATCGCGAACGTGCGCGCTCGCGCAAGCCACCGTTCGTCTCCCGTGCGCTCAAGCAGTGCCAAGAATGCGTATCCGTTCCCCGCTGTGCCGTGGCAGAGGTTTGCGCCCTTTCGCAGCGGCCCAGCACGCCATGTCAACTCGCCGCCCGCGACCGCAAGCTCCTCGTCAAGGATGTGGGAGAGGGTGGCGACGATCCCTGGCGCGCCATGGCACCACTGCGTTCGGATCTGGCCATCGCGGTTTGCGTCTAGTCCGGTCCCCGCGAGTGGCGGCCAGTTGACGAGCCCATCCTCCTCGACCGCAAAGCGCTGGAGCGTCTCCGAGGCGGCGGCGACATCGCCGAGCGCAAGCACACATCCTGCGAACCCGTGGGCCGGACCGAGAAAGCGCCTGCTTTCCCCGTACAAATGCTGCGTCCACAGGCCTTCCATGTCACGTCGGCCGTGCAACCACGCGATGCTCGCCGTCACGTCAAGCCCGAGTTCGCGACCCGCGAGAATCGTGCCGGGACTCCCCCACATCAATTCGCAACGTTCGTCTTGCTCGTTCGCAGCGATCAGCTCCGACAGCCGCTCGAGATTAGCCTGCGAAGGAACGAGCCTCTGTAACACCAGCCGGATTCCCGTCTCGCCCATCCAAAGGCTGCGCTCGGCATCCTCGTTAGGAAAATCTGGCTGGGCTTCGAGCGAACGCTCCAAATACGGAACATAGTTCCGTCGTAACTCGACGAACCCCCGCCGCGCAAGGCGGTGGAGCGCGTCCACGACCCCTGCACCTCCGAGATACACCGTGCGCAACTGCGCGGCCGACGCGTCGTCGTCCTCGTCCTCTGGATGCATCGGCCAACCATCGCCGAATGTACTCTCCGCGTCGGCAACGATCGAGCCGATCGCCGCCCTCACGCTTTCAGCGCTCCACGGTTCGTCCGTGAGCGCCTCGTGCGCTTCGGGCTGAAACAGCATCGGACGAGTCTATGAAGCCGGTCCAACTGGACTGAGCCCGACCCGTGAACCAGTGGCGAAAGGAGGCGGGCGGCCCGGAAGAACCGCCCGCCTGACCGACTGAACAGGTGTGGCGATCTGAGCGCCCTCCCGTCCGTCGTAGACCTGATATCGCCAGCGGCCTGGCCTAGTCGTTCCCTTGATAGAGGGAGGTCCGGAGGCTCTAACAGTTCGAGGCGAGAGTTCGACCCGTCCGAGCTATTGCACCCGGCCCGGTGTCTGCCGATGATGCACACAGGCAACACCTGCGGCATGAGACTACGAACCGGCGACCCAACCCTGCTCGACGACCTGCGCGCTCACTTCGAGCGGTCCGGCTTCGTTGTTGAGAGCACGGGCGACGGCGACCTCGACGTACGGCGGCCAGACGCTCCGAGCCCCGAGCAGGAGGCCCTGGAGATAGAGCTGCATCTGAAGGTCTGGCGCGTTATGCGACCGGGCATCCGTGTCGAGCTGGTCGACCGGTAAAGGGTCAAGC
>Ga0307318_10000084_pt1 | contig 27829 bp, 29 predicted proteins | sample ER_DNA_367_FD_194500 | JGI IMG/M metagenome (GOLD analysis project Ga0307318, IMG submission 194500) | Bulk soil microbial communities from the East River watershed near Crested Butte, Colorado, United States - ER_DNA_367 | ecosystem: Environmental > Terrestrial > Soil > Floodplain | place...
CGCGGCCAGGGTGGCCGCCTCATCGTCGGGCGGGGTCGGGACCCTGGTCCGGTCGAGGACCGTCCCGTCCTCGGCGACCACGCCGGCGGCGATCTTGGTCCCGCCGATGTCGATGCCGACCGCCTGCGGTCCGGCCCCGGCCCCTGTCGGCACCCGGCTACCCGATGTCGATGCGCTGGAGGCCGTCGCGCGCCAGCGAGCCGTCGCCGTCGCCGGCCGGGTGGCCGCGCCGACGTCGCGACGCCGGCCCGCGGGCCGGCTCGGCGGCCACGTCCAGCAGGGCCTTGGCCGCCAGCAGCAGCTCGGCGCCGGCCTTGACGAGGTGCTCGACCGCCTCCGGGCTGGCCTGGCGGAGGGCGGCCAGGCCGGAGCAGATGGGGCAGGTCTGGCTCTCGGGGGCCCGACCGGCCGCCCCGATGTCGTCGTGGGCCATCGGCCCTCCTTGTCCTGGTGGCGGCATCATGCGCCCCTGGCGCCGGCGGACGGCCCCTCGCGGGCGTCGAAGCGCACCACCAGGGTGCCGCCGCGCAGGTTGGCGGCGGAGATCTCCAGCGGCTGCAGGGCCTGGGGCAGGAGCACGTTGCGCTTGTAGCCGCCGACCTTGATCAGCAGCTCGTCGCCCTTGCGGTGGACGTCCAGGTCGCCCCGCTCGGCGAACGGCAGGTCCATGCGCAGGGCGTAGCCGCCGCCGCGCTCCTTGGTGACCTGCATGGGCTGGGACTCGGCCAGGACGCCGGCCGGGTCGCGGGGGCCGTAGACCTCGGCGGCCACCTCGGCCAGCTTGTCGTCGAACAGCCGGCAGGTCAGGATGGGCAGGGGCGCGAACGACTCGGTGATGGTGCGGAAGTGGTCGGCCTGGATCTCCTTCCACTTGCCGAAGTAGGGGTCGGTGACGTCGTCGGGCAGCAGCCGGTTGACCACCACCGCGTCCACCCGGTAGCCGAACAGCGACAGGTAGGTATAGGTGCGCCTGGCCTCGGCGACCACCATCTTCTCGGGGTTGAGGACGAGGCGGACCGTGGAGGTCTCGGGCTCGGCCAGCAGCTCCCGGACCCGCTCCAGGTTGCGGTAGAGCCGTTCCACGGCCCCGAACACGGCGTCGGAGGCGATCGGGGGCAGGTTGCCGAGCCGGCCCAGCAGCGGCCTGGCCACGGTCGCGATCCGCCGCGAGGAGGGGAACAGCCGGTCGATGTACCAGCCGAGGGCCTCGGGCAGCGACAGCAGCCGCAGCGTCTCGGCCGTGGGGGCGCAGTCCACCACCAGCAGGTCGTAGTCGCCGGCCTTGTGGTAGCGGTTGATGTCGATCAGGCTGAACAGCTCGTCCAGGCCGGGGATGACCGACAGCTCCTCGGCCTCGACGGCGTCGACCCCGCCCCAGTTGAGCAGGTTGACGAGGTACTCCTGGATGTCGCGCCAGTTGGCCTCCAGCCGGGCCTGGCTGTCGATCTGCTCGGCCCAGAGCCGGTCGGCGATCTGGCGCGGCTGGGCGCCCAGCTCGACGTCGAAGGAGTCGGCCAGGGAGTGGGCCGGGTCGGTGGACATCACCAGGGTGCGGTGGCCGTGGGCGGCGGCGCTGGCCGCGGTGGCCGCGGCCACGGTGGTCTTGCCCACGCCGCCCTTGCCGGTGAACAGGAGGATGCGCACGGTGCTGGCAGCCTACATGGACTCCACCCGGCGCTTCAGGTCGTTCAGGGCCGAGCGCACGATCTGCTTGGCCGCCTGCCGCCTGACCAGGCCGGGCAGGGGCATGCCGAGGGAGACCCCGAGCCGGTAGGTGACCCTGGTGGCGCCGTCGCCGGTCGGCTCCAGGGTGTAGGCGCCGGCCAGGTCCTCCAGCGTCCCCTCGACGTAGGTCCAGGTGACGCCGGCGTCCTCGGCCTGGTAGCGGTAGGCGAGGGTGTAGGCCTGGTCCCCCAGCGGGGTGCGCAGGCGGAAGGCGACCCTGGTCCCACGGCCCCGGCGGTCGCGGGCCAGGACCTCGACCTCCTCCATGTTGGCGACCCAGTCGGGGTAGGCCTCGAAGTCGGCCACCACCGCCATCACCTCGGCCGGGGTGGCGTGGACGTCGGTGGACCCTTCGGCGTGCTCGGCCATGACCGGATGCTAGTACGCCGCTAGGCCGGATGCTCCAGCATGCGGCCGGTGGCCCGGAAGTAGCCGACGTTGACCAGCCAGGTCCGGCCGACCCGCAGGCGGCTGCGCCGCGGCTGGTGGACGTGGCCGAAGTACAGGTAGTCGGGCTGGTGCTCCTCGACGTAGTCGAGCAGGGCCTGGCTGCCCGGCTCGGGCCGGCCGGCGACCACGTCGAAGCGCAGGTCGTCGACGGCCGGGGGCATGTGCGAGCAGAGGACGTCGACCGGGCCGAGGGCGGCCACCTTGGCCGCGAACTCCTCGTGGGTGCACTCCGACAGGTGGGGCCGGCTGCCCCGCGGCAGCCCCCCGCCGACGAACCCGACCCGCAGCCCGTCCAGCTCGACCGCCTCCCCGTCCAGGTGGCGGACCCCGGGCCGCAGCAGGTCCTGGAACTGATCGGGGTTGTCGACGTTGCCGTGGGTCAGGTAGGTGGGCTCGGGGAAGGCGGCGAACACCGCCTCGTACTGGGCCCTGACGGCGGTGCGGACCTGCTCGCGGATCTGGTCCTCGCGGCCCTCGGAGGCGCTGCGCAGCACCCGGCCGGCCTCCTCGAAGCGGCCGGCGGTGCGGTGGCGGGCGAAGGCGGCCGTCACCTCCGGCCCGAACACGTCGACCGCGATGCCCTCCATCGTCCGGTAGTCGATCAGGTTGACCAGGTCGCCGCAGACCAGCAGGGCGTCGGCCCCGGCGGCGGCCCGCCGCAGCCCCCCGGCCGCCCCGTGGATGTCCGAGACGAGCTTGATCCGCATGCCGGCCATGCTACCGGCGCCGCCTCGCGTACCCTGGCCGTCATGGCTGCGGGCGCGAGCGTTGTGGTGGTCGGGGGCGGGGTGATGGGCTGCTCGATCGCCTTCCACCTGGCCGGGCGGGGCACCGACGTGCTGGTGCTGGAGCGGGGCACGGTCTGCTCGGGCATGACGGCCCGGTCGGGGGCGCTGGTCCGGATGCACTACACCAACGAGCCGGAGGCCCGCATGGCCCTGACCGGCCTCGGCTACTTCCAGGACTGGAAGGACCGGGTCGGCGGCTGGTGCGGGTTCACCGTCACCGGGGCGGCGGTCCTGGTCGGCCCCGGGGAGGGCGACCGGCTGCGCCGCAACGTGGCCATGCTGCGCCGCGTCGGCGTCGACACCGAGGCCGTGGCCCCGGCCGAGCTGGCCGCCGAGCATCCCGAGCTGGACCTCACCGGGGTCGAGATGGCCGCGGTCGAGCCCGGCTCCGGCTACGCCGACCCGGTGGCCACCACCTTCGCCTTCGCCTCCCGGGCGGTCGACCTGGGGGCGCGGATCCGCCAGGGGGTGGCCGTGCGCGGGCTGGCCGTGGCCGGCGACCGGGTGGTCGGGGTCGACACCGACGGCGGCCGGGTCGGGGCCGACGCGGTGGTGCTGGCCTGCGGGCCCTGGGTCGACCCGCTGGCCCGCACGGCCGGGTTCGAGCTGGGCATCACCCCCGAGCGGTCCCAGATCGCCTTCTTCCGGCGGCCCGGCGCCGCCCGCCGCCACCCGGTGGTGATCGACGCGGTCCTCGGCACCTACTTCCGGCCCCATGCCGGCGACCTGTCCCTGCTCGGGGTGGAGGCCGGCCACCACGTCGCCGTGGAGGCGATCGACCGCGAGGTCGAGGGCTACGACCACGAGGTGGTCGCCCCGGCCCTGGGGCGCCTGGCCGGGCGGGTGCCGGCCTTCGCCGGGGCGCCGTTCGCCCGCGGCCACCGCGGCGTCTACGACACCTCGGCCGACAGCCGGGCCGTGCTCGACGCCGCCCCCGGGGTGGCCGGGCTGTTCGTGGCCGGCGGCTTCTCCGGCACCGGCTTCAAGAAGTCGCCGGCGGTCGGCGCCTGCATGGCCGAGCTGGTCACCGAGGGCCGGGCCGCGACGGTGGACATCACCCCGTTCCGCCTGGGCCGCTTCGCCGAGGACGACCCGATCGTGGGCGACGAGTACGCCTTGCCGGCGGGATTCGGCCACCGGCTGTAGCGGCAAACGTTCGGCATGGGCGAGAAGGGGCCAATTGGCTGGCCACGCCATATACACTCCTTGAGCGATCCATCGACCAGTCCCGACCGAGGGAGGAAGCGATGAGCACCATGGAGCCCGACGAGGGCGCCCAGTCCGACGAGCAGGCCGACGCCCCCCGCTGGGACGAGGTCCAGGAGGCTGGCTCGGACGACGCGGCCACGGAGGACCCGGACGCCAGCACCGACTCCTAGCGCCCACCGGCGCCATGCGCCGCAACCCAGGTGAGGGCCGTGACCCCACTCGGAGCCGCTTCCGCCGGCACCACCTGTCCCGCCTGCGGGACCGGGACGCCGGCTGAGGCGCGCTTCTGCCCCGCCTGCGGGGAGCGGCTGCTGGGCGGCGTCGACGAGCGCCGGGTCCTGACCGTGCTGTTCGCCGACCTGGTCGACTCCACCAGCCTGGTCGAGTCGCTGGACCCGGAGGCGGCCCGGGACCTGCTCAGCGAGACCTTCCGGCGGCTGGCCGCCGAGGTCCGGCGCTTCGGCGGGACCCTGGAGAAGTACATCGGCGACGCCATCTTCGCCGTGTTCGGCTACCCGACCGGCCACGACGACGACGCCGCCCGGGCGGTGCGGGCGGCCCTGGCCATGCGCGACATCGTCAAGACGGCCGAGACCGCCCTCGGCAACCTGCCCCTGCACCTGCGCATCGGGCTGGACACCGGCGAGGTCGCGGCCGGCGCCGGGTCGGGCGACCTGCGGGTGACCGGCCTGCCGGTGCACACCGCGGCCCGTATCCAGCAGGCGGCCCAGCCCGACCAGATCCTGCTCTCGGCCCGGACCCTGCGCGCGGCCCGCGACATCGTCGAGGTCGGCCCGGCCGAGCTGCTCACCGTCCGCGGCCAGCGCCAGCCGGTCGAGGTGCTGGAGGTGCTGGGGCTGTCGCGCGCCGAGCCCGCCAGCGGCCCGATGGTCGGCCGCGACGCCGACCTGCTGCGGCTGATCGGCGCCCTCGACCACGCCGCCCACCACAACCGGCTGGTGCTGCTGGTCGGCGACGCCGGCGTCGGCAAGACCGCCCTGGCCAGGGCGGTCTCGGCCGAGATCGGCGACCGGGTCCACGTGCTGTGGGGGCGATGCCTGCCCGACTGGCAGAGCCTGCCCTTCTGGCCGGTGCGCGAGGTGCTGGCCGCGGCCGCCGGGATGGCCGCCACCGACCCGGCGGGCGACCTCGCCTCCTCGATCGGCGAGCTGGTCGCCCAGACCTGGCCGGACCCCAGGACCGCCCCGGCCACCGCCGAGGCCCTGTGCCGGCTGGCCGGCCTCGACCCGGGCGATCCCGGCGAGGCCGCCCAGGCCGGGCCGGGCAACACCCGCGAGCTGGCCGCGGCCCTGGCCGGGGTGCTGTGCGGCCTGGCCAGGAGGGAACGGGTCCTGGTGGTCCTGGAGGACCTGCACTGGGCGACCAGCGACCTGCTGGAGGTGGCCTCGACCCTGGTCAGCGACGGCTGCCGGTCCCGCGGCCAGCTCGCCTACCTGGGCATCAGCCGCCCCGACCTGCTCGGCCTGCCGGCCTGGCTGCTCAGGACCGGGACCCAGCGGATCGACCTGGACCCGCTGGCCGAGCAGGCGGCCGGCGAGCTGCTCGGCTCGGTCCTCGGAGCCGACGCCGAGCCGGCGCTGGCCGGCCAGGTCTTCGAGGCCAGCAAGGGCAACCCCCTGTTCGTCAAGGAGCTGGCCCTGGCCCTCCGGGAGGCCGGCCCGGCCGAGCCCGGCCAGCCGTCGCTGCCCATCCCCGACTCCCTCCAGGCGCTGGTCGCGGCCAGGCTCGACCGCCTGCCCCTGTCGGCCAAGCGCGTGCTGTGCCGGGCGGCCGTGGTCGGCAGGTGGTTCTCGCGCGCCGCCCTGGCCGCGATGGCCCGCCCGGGCGACGGCGAGCTCGACGCCGACCTGGACCGGCTGGTCAGCGCGGGCCTGATCGAGCGGCTGCCCGAGCGGCTGGCCGGCGGCCAGGAGCGCTTCGCCTTCCACCACGTCCTGTTCCGGGACGTCGCCTACGGCATCCTGCCCAAGTCCGGCCGGTCCGAGCTCCACCACCGGCTGGCCGACTGGCTCGACGGCGCCCCCGGCGAGGAGCCCAGCCTGCCCCAGGTGGTCGCCTCCCACCTGGTCCAGGCGGTCCGTCTGGCCGCCGAGGTCCGGGCCCCGACCCCGGAGGACCGGGAGCTGGCCGCCCGGGCCGTGGCCGCCTGCCAGCGGGCCGCCCGGCGCCTGCGCGACCAGGAGGCCCTGGCCGCCGCGGCCCTGGTCCTCGACGACGCCATCGACCTGGCCGACCTGGCCGGGACGGGCGCCGAGGAGCAGGCCGGGCTGCGCCTGGAGCGGGGCACGGTCCGGGGCGCGACCAGCGACCTGCCGGGAGCCCTGGCCGACCTGGGGCCGGCCACCGGCTCCCGGCGGTCGGAGGTCAGGGCCCAGGCCTGGACCGAGCTGTCCAAGGTCCAGGGGATGTTCGGGCAGTACGGCGAGTCGGCGGCCGCCGCCGACCGGGCCATCGTCGAGGCGGTCGAGGCCGGCGACCCGGCCCTGATCGCCCAGGCGATCCGGGCCAAGGCGCACGTGCCCTACCTGGCCGGCGACCTCGAGGGGGCGGGGCGCCTGCTCGACGAGGCGCTGGCCCAGGCCCGCCGGGCCGGCCAGACCAAGCTGGTCGCCGAGCTGCGGGCCACGCTGCTGCCGGTGCGCCTGTACCTGGCCGCGCCCCTGGACCGGCTGCGCCAGGATGCGCTGGAGCTGGCCGACGACGCCCGCTCGGCCGGCCGGCGCAGCGCCGAGGCGTCGGCCCTGGTCACCCTGGGCGACGTTGCCTGGCTCCAGGGCGACCTCGACGCCGCCGAGCGGCATTTCGAGGACGGCAACCGGCTGAGCCTGGAGATCGGCTTCACCCGCAAGCGGCTGTGGTCGCTGCTCGGCCTGGTCCAGGTGGCGATCGCCCGCGACCGACCGGAGGAGGCCCGGCGCCTGGCCCAGGAGGCGATCACGCTCACCACCGAGCCGGACGGCACCGCCGACGTCGAGGCCGAGCTGCACCTGGCCGAGGCCTGCCTGGCCGGCGCCGACCTGGACGAGGCGGCCGCGGCCGTGGCCCGCGCCTGGGCCGTGCTCCAGGAGGTCGACGTGTTCTCGCGGGCCAGGCTGCAGCGCACCGAGGCCAGGCTGGCCGGCGCCGCCGGCGACCCGGCGGCGGCGCTGGCGCTGCTGGAGCGTTCCCTGGCCGCCCTGGAGACGACCGGCCACCGCCTCGACCGGCTGCATTCGCTGGTCGACCTGGCCCAGGCGCTGGAGCGGGTCGGCCGCGACGACGAGGCCGAGGCGGCGGCCAAGCGGGCGCTGGACCAGGCCACCACCATGGGCGCCCACGCGCTGGTCCGGCGCCTCCAACGGGCACAGGGGGTTGGGACATGACCCGACGGCGATCGGCGGCCGACGAGGCGGCGCTGCTCCAGGTCCTCGGCCAGAGCCCCATCTTCGGCCATGGGAAGCCCGACGCCCTGGCCACCCTGGCCACCCAGGCCACCCCGTTCGACTACCCGGTGGGCAGCTTCCTGATGCGCCAGGGCGAGCCGGCCGACCACGTGATGGTGCTGACCGCCGGCGAGGTGGCGATCGTGTCGCCCGTCCGCGGCGGCGGCGAGCTGGTGCACACCATCATCCGGGCCGGCAACCTGATCGGCGAGCTCGCCTTGCTGAACGACGGCCGCCGGACCGCCGGGGCGCGGGCCACCTCCCCCACCACCGCCTGGGCCATCGGCCGCGACCCCTTCTGGGGCTTCCTCGAGGCCAACCCGCCCGCCTCCTCGGCCCTGCTGCGCCAGGTGGCGGCCCGACTGGCCGACCGGGAGGCCCTGATCGACGACCTGCTGTCGCTGGACGTCAAGAGCCGGCTGGCCAAGGTCCTGCTCGGCCTGGCCGCCGACCACGGCCAGCCAGACCCCGACGGCGGGACCAGGATCTCGCTGCACCTCACCCACCGTGACCTGGCCGGCATGGTCGGGGCCAGCCGCGAGAACGTCAGCCGGGCCCTGGGGGCGTTCCGGCGGCGCGGCTTCATCGACTACGACTCCGACTCGATCCGCCTGCGCAACCCGGACGCGCTTCGCCGGCTCACCTGACCGGCGTGTGTCGCAGATCACCGCCGGGTGGTGACCCAGGGCACCGACGCGGCCGGCCCCGGTGGGTACGCTCTCCTCGTCCTCTCCAGAGGTTCCGGCGGAAGTCACAGGAGGAGCCCGCCGGAGCCGGCGGGAGGACAGGACACAGCGGAAGGGCTCGGGGAGTTCGGGGGGATCCCGGGGGGGTCCGAACCGGCCGCTGGCGGTGCCGGTCAAGGGCGCGATCGACCGCGACCAACCGGCATCCCTGGCCAGGCCCGCCCCGTCACGGCCGGAGCGGGCCTGGCCCTCTCATGCCCTCATGCCCGGCGGCGCGATGGCGGCGGGCGCAGACGGCGTGGCCGGTGAGCGGGCGGGGCGCCAGGCGGGCCAGCCGAGCACGGCGCCGGTCGCCGCCTCCAGGTCGGCGAAGCTGGCCACCCCCGGCGGCGGCGGCCGCCCGGCCGCCTGCCCGGTGGCCACGAACAGCGGCGTCACCCCGGCGGCGACGGCCGCGCCGACGTCGCTCGGGTGGTTGCCGACCAGGAACGAGGCCGGCAGGTCCAGGTCGAGGCGCTCGGCCGCCGCCTCCAGCATCCCCGGCCCCGGCTTGCGGCAGCGGCAGGCCCGGGCGTAGCCGGGCACCGTTCCCCGCGGGTGGTGGGGACAGTGCAGGACCGCGTCGAGCCGCACCCCGGCCCCGGCCAGCAGCTCGCCCAGGCGGCGGTGGACGGCGTCGACGGCCGCCTCGTCGTAGAGGCCGCGGGCCACCCCGGCCTGGTTGGTCACCACCACCAGGGCATAGCCGGCCGCGCCCGCCGCGGCCAGGGCGCCGGCCCCGGGCAGCAGCACCACCCGCTCCGGGTCGTGCAGGTAGGGGACCTCCTCGACCAGGGTCCCGTCGCGGTCCAGGAACAGCGCCGGCCGGCTCATGGGTCGGCCAGGCGCCGCTCCACCCAGCCGCAGAGGGCGTGGCCGATGGTGATGTGCCCCTGCTGGACGAGCCCGGCGGTGTCGCCGTCGACGTGCAGGGCCACCTCCGCGGTGTCGTCCAGGGGCGAGGCGGCCGGGCCGAGGAAGGCGACCAGGGCCATGCCCTTGGCCTTGGCCGCCGCCGCCGCCCGCAGCACGTTCTCGGAGCGGCCGCTGGTCGAGATGGCCACCAGCACGTCCCCGGGCCGGCCCAGGCCCTCGACCTGGCGGGCGAACACGTCGGCGTAGCCGTAGTCGTTGCCGACCGCGGTCAGCACCGAGGTGTCGGTGGTGAGGGCGACCGCCCGGTAGGCGGGCCGTTCCAGCTGGAGGCGCCCGACCAGCTCGGCGGCCAGGTGCTGGGCGTCGGCCGCGCTGCCGCCGTTGCCGCAGAACAGCACCTGGCCGCCGCCGGCCAGGGCGTCGGCGACCAGCCGGGCGGCCCGCTCCACGGCGGCCGCCCCGGGCCGCTCGGCCAGCGCCGCGGCCACCGCCGCCGAGCTGGCCAGGTAGCTGCCGATGGTGCTCATCGGGGCACCCCCCTGGTCCTGGTGTTGGCGGCCCGGGCCCCGCGCAGGTCGAAGCGGACCGGCGAGCAGGGGGCGCCGGCGGCCTCCAGGGCGGCCACCATCCGGGCCCGCCGCCCGGGCGGCCCGGCGAACAGCATGAACCCTCCGCCGCCGGCCCCCAGCACCTTGCCCCCGGCCGCGCCGGCGGCCCGGCCGACCTCGTACAGCTCCTCCAGGCGCGGGGTGGCGATCCCGGTGGCCAGCTTGCGCTTGTGCTCCCAGCCCTGGCGCAGGCCCTCGGCGAAGCTGGCCAGGTCGCCGGCCAGCAGGGCGTCGCGCATGGCCTCGGCCAGCGCCTTGAGCGCGCCCAGGCTGGCCAGGCTCTGCTCGGAGCCGAGCAGGACCCCGTCGACCTGGCGGCGCAGGATGCCGTCGTCGGTGCGGCTGTCCCCCGACCAGGCGAGCAGCAGCGAGCGCTCCAGCGCCTCCAGGACCTCGCCGGCCACCGGCAGGGGGCGGACCTCGACCCGGTCGTCGCCGTCGAACTCGATGAAGTTGAGCCCGCCGTAGGCGGCGGCGTACTGGTCCTGCATGCCGCCGTCGATCTTGAGGTCGACCCGCTCGACCTGGTAGGCGGTGCGGGCCAGCTCGGCCGGGGACCAGCGCCGGCCGGTGGCCGCCCCGACCGCGGCCAGCATGGCCACCACCAGCGCCGACGACGACCCCAGGCCCGACCCGGGCGGGGCGTCGGTGGCCAGGGTGAGGTCGAGCCCGCGCCCCGGGCGCCGCGCCGCCAGGTCACGCAGGACCGCCTTGACCAGGTCCAGATGGCCGTTGAAGCCCAGCTCGTCGGGGGCGAAGGCGGCCCGCGCCCGCAGGTCCCGCGACTCGACGTGGTAGTCGCCGTCGTCGCGGGGCCGCAGGTCGGCGGTGGCGCAGCGGTCGATGGTGACCGACAGGACCGCCCCGCCGTGGGTCTGGGGGTAGGGCGGGACGTCGGTCCCGCCCCCGGCGAAGCTGATCCGCAGCGGCGCCCGCGCCCACGAGGTCTGCACCGGGGACCTCAACGCGCGGCCCCGGCGGCCTCGGCCAGCAGCTGCTGGAGGCGGGTGACGACCGCCGGCCAGGAGAACTCGTCCTCGACCCGGCGCCGGCCGGCCGCCCCCATGACCCGGGCCCGGGCCGGGTCGGCCAGCAGGCCGGCCACGGCGTCGGCGACCGGGCCGGGCCGGCGGCCGTCGACCACCGTCCCGGTCACCCCCTCGACCACCGTCTCGGGGGCGCCGCCCGAGCGCCCGGCCACCACCGGCAGGCCGGTCGCGGCGGCCTCCAGGAACACCACCCCCAGGGCCTCCAGGTCCAGCCCCAGCCAGCGGGTGCGGCACGGCATGGCGAACACGTCGGCGGCGGCGTAGTGGGCCGGCAGCTCCTCCCAGGCCACCTCACCGGCCAGGTGGATGCGGTCGGCGACCGGGCTGGCCGCGGCCAGCCGGCGCAGCCGCCGCTCGTACGGCCCGCCGCCGACCAGCAGCAGCCGCGCCTCCGGCACCCTGGCCACCACCCCCGGCCAGCCCTGGACGAGCCGGTCCTGGCCCTTGCGCGGCACCAGCCTCGAGATGCACACGCAGACCGGCGACGACCCCAGGCCGTGGCGCTCGCGCACCTGGCGCCCGTCGACCGCCGGGTGGTAGGTGTCGGCGTCCACCCCGGCCGGGAGCAGCTCGACCGGGCAGCGGCCGCGCACCGCCCGCCTGACCCGGGCCGCCGACCAGCGGCTCACGGCCGTGAGCAGGCGCAGCTGGCCGGCCACCCGGACCTGGAGCCGGTTGACCAGCGGCACCCGGCCGACGGCGACCTCGACCCCGTGGGTGAAGCCGACACAGGGCACGCCGGTGGCCCGGGTGAGCCGCCCGGCCAGCAGCCCGAGCGGGAAGGCGGCCCCGAAGCAGATCACGTCCGGCCGCACCTCGGCGGCCAGGGCGACCGTGCGCCGCAGGACGTCGGGGACGGGCAGCATGGTGCGGCCCGGGTGGCGGACGACCCGGAACGGCTGGGCGGCGTCGAAGGCGGCGGCGCCGGGCCAGTCCGGCGCGTACACCACCACCTGGTCGGCCGGCAGGCGGCTGACCAGGTTGTGGCAGTACTGCTGGATTCCCCCGGACCGGGGCGGGAAGTCGTTGGTGACGAGCAGCAGGTTCACGGCCCGGGCATTCTAGTGGCGTTCGGCCCACAGCCACGCCTGCGCGATCCGGGCCATGGTGACCGGGTGGCTGGCGAACATGGCGACCAGCAGGCGGTTGGGGCGCAGGTCGGCCCGGTTCTCGAGGGCGAGGCGGCGCTCCACGGCGACCGCGGTGACCGGGTCGCGGGTGACCTCCAGGGCCACCCAGTCGGCCCTGGCCTCCGCCCAGCGGCTGATCGCGCTGGCCACCGGCGCCGCCAGCAGGCCGCCCAGGGCGACCAGGAGGAGCAGGCCGGGCACGACCAGCGGGTCGCCGAGCCCGCTCACCGCGAACACCCGCTGGACCGCCTCCAGGTCGAACAGGGCCACCACGGCCAGCACCGACACCGCGGCCAGGGCCGCCGACCCGACCGTCCCCCAGAGCACGTCGCGGTGGCGGACGTGGGCCAGCTCGTGGGCGGCGACCAGGGCGACCTCGTCGTCCGCACCCGTCGATCCGCCGGACCCGGCCAGCAGGGTGTCGTAGACGACCACCCGGCGGGTCCGGCCCAGCCCCGAGACGTAGGCGTTGACCCTGGTGGTGCGGCGGCTGGCGTCGGCCACGAGCACGTCGCGCACGGGCACCCCCATGGTCGCGGCCAGCCCCAGCAGCCGGGCCCGCAGCGGCCCGGGCTCCAGCGGCCGGAACCGGTTGAACAGCGGCTCGATCAGCACCGGCCCGACCACGGCCAGGGCCAGGACCAGCAGCACGGCCGCGACCGCGGCGACCAGGGGCCAGCCGGGCGGCTGCCAGCGGGCGCCCAGCACCAGGGCGGTGACCGGCAGGACGACCAGGACCAGGCCGACAGCCCGCGCCTTGGCCCAGTCGCGCAGGAACCCGCCGAGGCGCTGGGTGGCCAGCCCGGCCCGGGCGTCCTGACGGAAGGCCCGCACCGAGAACGGCAGCCCCACGCCGGCCCGGACGGCCTGCACGGCCACGGCGGCCAGCACCACCCGGCCCGGCGCCCACCCGGCGGCCAGCCCGGCCGCCGCCGCCACCACCGCCCGGCCGGGGCCGGTCAGGGCCAGGGCGGCGAGCACGGCCAGGTCGACGCCGTAGCCGGCCAGCCCCCAGCGCTGGCGGGGCTTGGCGAAGTCGACGCAGGCCCGGACCTCGTCCTCGGTGAAGGCCGCCAGCGGGTCCGCCGCCGGTGGCCGGGGCACGGCGATCACAGCCGGTCGCGCACCCACGCCGCCCAGCGGCCCTGGGCTTTCTTGAGCGAGACGTGCAGGACACGCCGGAGGCCGCGGTCGAGCTCGGTCGTGCCGGTCGGGTCGGACCCCTTGAACCCGCGGTAGAGGGCCCGGAGCCTGCCGGCGCCGTAGGTGTCGGCCACCCACAGGCAGAACGCCGACCCCTCGTCGTAGGCGACGGCGGCGTCCTCGTCCCGGAACTCGCCGTCGCCGGGCAGGGTGCCGTCGAAGCGGCCCTCGCGGACCGCCCGGGCCAGGTTGGGGCGGGTGACCGCGAACGGGTAGCCGAGCGGCTTCAGCGCCGCCCAGTCGGCGAACCCCTCGACCAGCAGCAGGGGCACGCCGTCGCCCAGGGTCCGGGTGGCCACATGGGTCATCTCGTGGGTGATGAGGACCTGGAGGTTGAGGCCGTTGTAGCGGGCCACGTTGTCGGTGTTGACCACGATCCGGTTGCCGAGCACCCGCTCGGTCGCGCCCGACTCGACCGAGGAGGAGGCCACGGCGGCCACCCGCGAGAGGTCGCGGGCGCCGACCAGCCGCTCGGCCTCCCGCTCGTCCTTGGGGACGAGGATCACCGCCTTGCGCTCCCAGTGGCCGGTCCAGGCGGCGCCGACCTGCGCGTAGGCGCGGTCGGCGACACGCAGCAGCCTCCCGGCCAGGAGGCCCTGGCCGGGGTGGAAGACGATCAGGGTGCGGGCGCTGTGCACCGTCCGCACCGGGCCGGCGTCCCAGATCTCGGTGTCGTCGCGGCGGCGCTGGCTGCTGTCGCCCGGGCCGGCGATGCGCCAGACCGAGCGGGTCAGCACGAAGGTGTAGGAGTGGCGGGCCAGCACCGGGCTGGCGTCCTGGCCCCTGAGCTGGTAGCTGGCCTGGACCTGGGCCTGGATCGCCTGGTCGGCGTGGTAGTGGCGCCGCAGCCGGGTGCTGGTGCGGCGGTCGGTGATCTTGTAGATGAGGGTCGAGAACGGCACCGTGCGCATGTTGGCGAACAGGGTCGCCTGGCCCTTGTAGAACGCCTTCTGGCGTTTGTCGACGGTGGCCAGGAAGGCCGCCCGGTCGCCGCGCAGCACGGCCCTGGCCCGCTTGGCCAGCAGCCGCGGCAGCTCGGTGCCGGGGTCGGCGGGGAGCCTGGTCGCCGGCCGCTGCTGCTGCCCGACCACCCGCGGCGCCCCGGGCCCGGCCCGGACGCCGGGCCGCACCGCCAGGACGGCGGCGACCAGGGCCACCATCAGCAGCCCAACCACCCCGGCCACGACCCAGCCGACCCGGCGCCGGGCCGGGCGGGGCGGGGGCGGCGGGCCCCAGCCGGGCGGGCCCCAGCCGGGCGGCCGGGTCCCGGGCGGCGGCCCCCAGCCCTGCTGGCCGGGGGGCGTGGGCGCTGGAGCCCATCCCGGTTGCCCCGGCGCCGTCGGCCCGGGCGGCGCCGACCCGGCCGCCTGGCCCGGCCCGGAGGCGGCCGGTGGCGCCGGCCAGGCGGGCCGGGGCGGCACGGGTCGCTCGGACGCTGGCGGCTGGCCGCCGCCTGGGTCGGTGGGATCCATGGATCGCATGGTATCTGGCGGGAACGGCCTGAGGGGCGCCCGGCGCCCATGCCCGCGGGCGAGAGGCGGCTACGGCCCCCACCCGGGGGAAGCGGGGGCCGTAGCCTTCGGCCGGAGCACCGAGGGGCGGCCGGCCCCCGCGGCGTCGCTCCGGTCGATCCGGGCAAGTCCTCGGCAGGTAGTTGCCCTCGCAACAGGGGACGCGGCCGCCGCACCGTAGCGAACTGGAATCGGGCGTGCAAGTTCCCCTGCACCCGCCAATCCGGCCGCCGGGTCGTTGTCACACCCCCCGGATAGGGTGCTCTCGACATGCCGGACCCCGACGGCGACCAGAGAGGGAACGCTCACATGGGACGCGAGGAGCCACTGCGGATCAGCTGCGACGACTGCCCCGGCGGGAACGAGTGCCGGGACTGCCTGGTCGAGTTCTTCCTCGGCGAGCGCAACGCCCGGGTCGTCCGCCTCGGCAACGACCCCGCCCGCCCCACCCCCGACCTCGACCCCGACCTCCAGGCCGCCTTCGACACCCTCACCGCCCACGGCCTCCAGCCCCAGGTCGTCGCCCACCGCCGCCGCGACGGCACCGCCCGCGCCTCCTGAGGCTCTCCCCGGCGCCCTCACTTCCCCGGCGCCGGGTCAGCGGGCGGTGGCGAGGCCGAGGAGGGCCGGGGAGCGGGTGACGGTGGCGCCGAGGGTGGCGACCCGGCTGCGGAGCTCGTTGTCGGAGGTGACGACCACGACCGGGCGCTCGGGCGGGGTGGCGTTGGTCCTGGCCACGATCTCGTCGTCGGCGGTGCGGCCGGCGTCGGTGAACACCACCTCCACCGGGCCGAGGGGCAGCCGGGTCGGGAGCGGCCCCACCGTCCCGCCGTCGAACACCACCGTGATCTCGGCCCCGAACCGGCGGGCCAGCCGCCGGCACAGGTCGAGCAGCAGGGTCCGCTGGTCCTCCAGCCCGCGGTCGGGGAACCCCAGCGGGTGCTTGGTCACGTTGTAGCCGTCGACCAGGACGAGCACACCGTCCACGCCCATCCACGCGGCCAGGGTCTCCGGGTCGTCGGCCCCACGCCCCCCCGGCACGGCCAGCGGGCTGCGCCGCTCCGGCCGGTGCCCGGTCCCGGTCCCCGGGCCGCCCCACGACCCGCCCGTCCCCCGCGACCCCCCGGCCTGGCCGCCATCCTCGGCCAGCCCGGTGGCCCGCCGCAGGGCGTCCAGGTCGCGCACCAGGGCGCCGACCGCCTCGGCCACCACCGGGTCGACCTGGCCGGCGGAGCGGCGCAGGGCCCGGTAGCTCCGCTGCGACTCGGTCAGGCGGGCCTGCAGCTCGGCCACCCGGCCGCCCAGCCGGCGCTGGGTGGCCGCGGCCTCGTCCCGGGCCGCGCGCAGGGCCGCCGCCGACTGGGCCAGCTCGCGCTCCAGCCCCTCCAGGCGGTCGGCCAGCGTCCGCCGCTCCCGCTCGACCCGGCGCAGCTCCTCCCTGGCCGCCCGCAGCTCCTCCCTCGCCGCCCTGGCCCCGGCGGCCTCGGCCTCGGCCCGCTCCCTGGCCAGGTCCAGCTCGCTCTCGGCCCCGGCCAGGGCCGAGCGCACGGCGGCCGCCTCGGCCCTGGCCCGGCCGGTCGCGGCCGCCGCCACCGCCGCCTGGACGGCCGCCTCCCCCTCCTGGCCGAGGGCGAGCCCGACCCTGGCCACCGCCTCCGGGGTCTCGCCGCTGGCCAGCGCCTCGGCGTGGCGGCCGGCCCTGAGCAGCCGGGCCAGGGCCTCCTCCTCGTCCAGGACCCGCTCGTCCACCGCCTTCCTGAAGCTCTGGTCGAGGTCGAGGGTTCGGCGGACGTCGGCCAGGACCCGCGGGTGCCGCAGCCGCTTGGGTGTCCAGGTCTGGTACTGGCGCAGCGGCCCCGGCAGCTCCCCCGGGTTGGCGGCCCGCAGCGTGGCCAGGGCCGCGTCCAGGTACCCGCTCAGCAGCGCCTCGGGCAGCTCCGGCAGGGGTCCCGGCCCGGCTGGCGGGTCGGCCGTGCCCGCGGCCTCCGCCTGGGCGGCGGGCGCCGGCCGCGGGCGTCGCCCCTCGGCGTGCACCGGCCCGCTCACCGCTCGGCCGAGGTCGGCTCGCCGATCGCCGGCACGACCTCAACGTCGCCGGCCGACCCGCACCAGCGGCAGCGGACCTCCTCGGCCTCGACGACCAGGTCGTGCTCGTCCTCGACGGTGAGCTCGCCGGCCACGGTGTAGTGCCAGAAGGCGGTGGTTCGCCGGGTGGAGACCACGTCGAACCGGGTCAGGTTGCCGCAGGCGGCGCAGCGGAGCCGCTCGCCCCGGCCGGGAAGGTGGTCGAGCACGCGTCCTCCTGGCGAGCCTGTAACGAGGTTGCCGTCAAGGGTAACCGTGGCGGCCGGCAAAGGGTCATAACCATCGGTTGTTTGTTTGTGACCTCTCCTCCGTAGGATGCTTTCCCTGTGGACAAGATTGCCTTCACCTTCCCGGGCCAGGGCCGTATCGCCAGCAACAGCGGTGCCCCCTGGGCCGACGACCCGGCCGGCTGGCCGTTCGTCCGGGCGTCCGAGATCCTCGGCTGGGACGTGATCGAGGTCCTGGAGTCCGGCGACGCCGCCCTGTCCGACACCCGCAAGGCCCAGCCGGCCATCTACGTCCACTCGGCCGCCTGCCACCTCCTGGCCCGCCAGGAGGGGCTGCGCCCCGACCTGGTCGCCGGCCACTCCCTCGGCGAGTACGCGGCCCTGTTCGCGGCCGGCGGGGTCAGCTTCGAGCAGGGCCTGGAGCTGGTCGTCCGCCGGGCCGAGCTCGCCCACCAGGCCGGCGGCACCGGGGTGATGCGGGTCGTCCTCGGCCTGCCCGACAAGACCGTGGGCCAGCTCTGCCGCAACGTGCGCCGCCAGGTCGGCAAGGTGTTCCTGGCCAACTCCAACGCCCCCGGCCAGGTGGTCATCTCCGGCGAGTCGGCGGCGGTCGAGGAGACGGCCAGGCGCGCCCTGGACGCCGGGGCCAAGCGGGTCCTGGCCCTGCCCATCGGCGGCGGCTTCCACACCCCCCTGATGCGCGCGGCCAAGCGCCCCTTCCGCGAGGCCCTGGACCGCATCGACCTGCGCCACCTCGAGGTCCCCCTGGTCTCCAACGCCAAGGCCAGGGTCGTCCGCAGCGGCCGCCGCGCCGGCCGCCTCCTGGCCCGCCAGCTCACCAGCCCCGTCCAGTGGACCAGCTGCGTCGAACGCCTCCGCGAGCTCGGCGCCACCAGCTACGTCGAGCTCGGCCCGGGCAGGGTCCTCGAAGGCCTGATCCGCCGCATCGACCCCCGAGCCGTGGTGTCGATCGCCGCCACCCCCGACGAGGTCCGCGCCCTCGCCGAGTCCGCCCGCGCCTGACCCTGAGCCTCGCTGCCGGGGGCCCCCAACCGGGAGGGTAGCCCAACGCCGCGGTGGCGCACCGCCGTCATCCACAGCCCCCCAAAGTCGACGCGAACAGCTCCTGGTTCCGGTTTGTCCCCCTGCCGCGGTGGGCAACGTTCACTTACGATTGCGATCACCGCGGCCCTCGCGGTGGCCGACGGTAGGAGGCGCGCGGTGGGAGCGCACGAGCTTGTCGAGGCCGGCCGCGAGCACGTGGCCACCGGCCGGGTCCGCGAGGCGATGGTCTGCTTCAATCGCGCCGCCGACGACCCCGAGCGTGGCGCCGAAGCCCTGAGCCTGCTCGCCGCCGCCTACCTGCTGCCCGGGTCGCTCGCCCCCGAGCTGGCCCTGGTCCATGCCCACCGCGCGGCCAGCCACCCGGCCGCCGGCGGCGAGCACCTGGCCCGCTGTGCCGCCGTCGCCCTCAACGCCGGGGACCCGTCGCTGGCCGAGGAGCTGGCCGGACGGGCGGGTCGGGCCGGCGGCGGCGAGGCCCTGGCCATCCGGGCCACCGCCCTGCTGCGCCTCGGCGACCTGGCCGGGGTCCGGGACCTGCTCTCGGGGCTGGAGCGGGCCTCGGGCCCGACGGTGTTCTGGCGCCGGCTGGTGGTCGAGGCGTCGGCGGCCGGCCGGCTCGACATCGCCCTGGCCGTCCGCCGGGCCATGCGCCGCGGCCGCCTCCGGGCCCCGGCCCTGGCCGACGTCCTGGTCCGGGCCGCCGCCGCCCCGCTGTTCCTGGCCTGCCTGGCCGCCGCCACCGTGCTGGCCGTGGCCGCGCCCGAGCGGCCGGCCGCCGTGGCCGCCCTCGGGTTCCTGACCCTCGGCCTCGGCACGGTCGTGCTGGTCCGGCGCGGCTGATCCCCGCCCGGTCCCCGTAGGTGCTTGACCTCGAACACGTGTTCGTCTAGCGTCTGGCGGCAACAGCCCAGCGCGGACGAAGGGAACCGCCGGGATGCCCGTCGCATCCGCCGCCATCCAGGGTCGCCTCGACGACCTGGGGACACCGCTGCTCGACGTCGAGTTCGTCGTGCTCGACCTGGAGACCACCGGCGGGTCGCCCGCCAACGACCGCATCACCGAGGTCGGCGCCGTCAAGATCCGCGGGGGCGAGGTCCTCGGCACCTTCCAGACCCTGGTCAACCCCGGGGTCCCCATCCCGCCGCTGATCAGCGCCCTGACCGGCATCACCAACCCGATGGTGGCCGACGAGGAGCCGATCGAGGTCGTGCTCCCCTGCCTGCTCGAGTTCCTCGGCGGCGCCGTGCTGGTCGCCCACAACGCCTCCTTCGACCGGCGCTTCGTCCAGGCCAACCTGGAGCGCCACGGCTACCAGCGCCTGGCCAACCGGGTCGTGTGCACGGCCCGGCTGGCCCGCAAGCTGCTCCCCCGCGACGAGGTGCCCAACGTCCGCCTGGCCACCCTGGCCGCCTACCTGGGGGCGACGGTCGCCCCCTGCCACCGGGCCCTGACCGACGCCCGGGCGACCGTCGACGTGTTCCACTCCCTGCTCGAGCTGGCCGGCTCCTACGGGGTGCTCGCCCTCGAGGACCTGATCGCGTTCCCCTCGGCCCGGGCCTCGGCCAGCTTCAGGAAGGTCCACCTGGCCGACCGGCTCCCCCGCTGCCCCGGCGTGTACCTGTTCCGCGACGCCGCCGGGCGGGTCCTGTACGTGGGCAAGGCCAAGGACCTCCGGACCCGGGTCCGCAGCTACTTCTCGGGCGACGGGCGGGTCAAGATCGCCGACCTGCTGCGCGAGCTGGCCGCCATCGACCACCAGCCGTGCGCCACCGAACTGGAGGCCAGCGTGCGCGAGGTGCGGCTGATCCAGCACCACCGCCCCCGCTACAACCGCCGCAGCCGCAACCCCGAGCGCTACTGCTACCTGAAGCTGACCCGCGAGCGGTTCCCGCGCCTGTCGGTGGTCCGCCGGGTGCTGCCCGACGGCGCCCGCTACCTGGGCCCGTTCGGCTCGGCCGGACAGGCCGAGCTGGTCAAGGCGGCGATCGAGGACGCCCTGCCCCTGCGCCGCTGCACCATGCGGCTGGGGCCGCGGGGCGGCGGCTCGGCCTGCGTCCTGCTGGAGCTGGGCCGCTGCCTCGGGCCCTGCACCGGCGCCGTGGCCCAGGAGCGCTACGCCGCCCTGGTCGACACCCTGGAGGCGGCCCTGGACGGCGACCCCGAGCCGGTGCTCGGCCCGCTGCGCCGGCGCATGGCCGCCTACGCGGCCGAGCAGCGCTATGAGCAGGCGGCGGGCGCCCGGGACCGGCTGGAGGCGCTGACCCGCGCCCTGGCCGAGGCCCGCCGGGCGGCCGCCCTGGCCGGCGCCGACGAGATCGTGCTCGCCCGCCCCCACCCCGACGGGCGGGAGGTGACGGTGGTCCGGCGCGGCCAGCTGGCCGCCGTCGGCCTGGTCGCGGCCGACGACCAGCCGGGGGTGGAGCGCCTGCTGGCCACGGCCGCGTCACCGGAGCCGTTCGACGGCCCGCCGCCCCGGCACCTGGCCGACGAGGTCGGCCTGGTCACCCGCTGGCTGGAGGGCGCCGCCGGCAAGGCCGAGCTCCTCGCGGTGCGGGGCCGGCTGGCCAGCCCGGCGGTCGGGGGCGCGCTGCTCCAGCTCCGCTACGACCCGGGCCGCCACCGCCACGCCTGGCCGCCCGGCGAGGCCCGCGGCCGCCCCGAGGCCCGCCCCTCCCGACGTCAGCCGACCCGGCAGCCGGGGGGGACGGGGCGGTCGGGGCGGAGCAGGATGACGGTGCCGTCGGGGTCGTAGACGCCCAGGACCAGCACCTCGGACCTGAACCCGGCGACCCGGCGGGGCGGGAAGTTGACCACGCAGACCACGGTCGTCCCGACCAGCTCCTGGGGTGGGTAGCTGGTGATCTGGGCGCTGGCCACGCGCTCGCCGAGCGGGCCCAGGTCGAGCCGGAGCTTGTAGGCGGGCCGCCTGGCCTCCGGGAACTCCTCGACGGCGGTGACCACGGCCGAGCGGATGTCGACGGCGAAGAACTGCCCGGCCTCGACGGTGGGCAGGATATTGATATTGTCGGATTCGGTTGTCTGTGACATGAGCGGTAGGCTATCGCGCGTCCGGGCGGGTCGTCCGGCGAGATAGGATTTCGCCCACCGGTCCCCCACCCGCAGAAAGGGAGGTCTCCCCCGTGAGCGCGTTCGAGCCACAGCTGCCGACCGAGGCCAAGGTCGACATGCCCGACTTCATGGTCGTCCTCCGAGGCTTCGACCGCCGGCAGGTGGAAATGTGGGCCGCCGAGGTGGCCAGCCAGATCGAGCAGGAACGGCAGCGGGCCGACGAGGCCGAGAAGCGCGCCTACCGGGTGCAGATCGAGAACAAGGGCGCCCCGTCCTTCAGCCATCTCGGCACGCACGTGGCCAGCATCCTGGAGGAGGCCGGCAAGTCGTCCGAGAACATGCTGGCCGACGCGGCCGAGCGGGCCCAGGAGGCGGTCGAATCCGCCGAGGAGGAGGCCGCCGAGATCATCAAGGCGGCCGAGCACCGGGCCGGCGAGATCGAGGGCGAGGCCCGCCGGACCCTCGAGGAGGCCCAGGCCGAGGGGGGGCGGGTCGAGGAGGACGCGCTCCAGGCGGCCGAGGAGATGCGGGCCCAGGCCGAGCAGGACGCCAGGACGGTGCTGGAGGAGGCCCGGGACGCGACCGACATGATCTGGCAGGAGGCCGAGCGCGAGCGCCTCGGGGTCGAGGCCGAGACGATCCGGCTGGAGACCCTGCGGCACCGGTCCCTGGAGCAGCTCGGCCGGGTCTACGGCCACCTCGAGTCGGTGCTTGACGAGGTCAGGGCCGGCATCGGCCGGGTCGAGGAGGAGGAGGACCTGGACGAGGCGACCGCCGCGGCCGCGGCCCGGCTCGGGGTCGAGCCCCCGGCCAGCTCGCCCGAGGAGAGCCCCCGCTTCCCCGAGCCCCGCGACACCCAGCAGCACGACCGCGAGGGCGACGGGGACGACCTCGGGCGCCGCGACGGCGACGGCGCCGACGGGATGCTCGCGGCCACCCGACCCGACACCCCGCCCGCCCCCGCCCCCGCGCCGGACGACGCCGAGGCCACCCAGCCGGACCCGGCCGTTGCGGCGGCCGAGGCCACCCAGCCGACCCTGCCCGACAGCACGGCCGAGACCACCCAGCCGGACCCGGCCGCCGCAACGGCCGAGGCGACGGAGGACGCCGCCGACGGCCAGGACCCGGCCGGCGACCCGGACGCCACCCAGCGCCTGGAGCCGGTCGGCAACGCCAGCAACAAGGCCGGCCCGGCCAAGCCGGCCGGCGCCAACGACGACAAGGGCCAGCCCTAGCCGACCCGGCGGCCCCAGCCCACCCCCGACCTACAATGGCCGGGGCTCCCGACGACGACGGCGGGGCTCGTGGGCAGCCGGGAGGAGTGCATGGAGCAGCGTTCGGCCGTCGTGGTCGCCGCCAAGCGCACCCCGATCGGCCGGTTCCTGGGCGCGTTCGCCGACGTGCCAGCGGTCGACCTCGGCATCGCCGCCGCCCGGGCGGCCCTGGACGCCGCCGGCCTCGACCCGGGCGAGGTCGAGGAGACGGTGGCCGGCCACGGCCGCCAGGCCGGCAACGGCCCCAACCCCGGCCGCCAGGTCTCGGTCCGGACCGGCGTGCCCGAGACGGTCCCCGCCTACACGGTCAACAAGGCCTGCGGCTCCAGCGCCAAGGCCCTGACCCTGGCCGCCGGCTCGGTCCTCCTCGAGGAGCTCGACGTCGCCCTGGTCGTCGGCATGGAGAACATGACCCGCACCCCGTACCTGCTGCGGGGCATGCGCGGCGGCTACCGGATGGGCTCGGCGGTGGTCGAGGACGCCATGTCCTCCGACGGCTTCCTCGACCCCCTGGCCGGCGAGGCCATGGGCGAGACGGCCGAGAACCTGGCCGAGCGCTACGCCGTGACCCGAGAGGAGCAGGACGCCTTCGCCCTCCAGTCCCAGCGCCGGGCGGCCGCGGCCTGGGACGCCGGGCGCTTCGCCGACGAGGTCGTCCCGGTCGACACCTTCGACGCCAGGCGGCGCACGGTCACGGTCGAGCGCGACGAGCACCCGCGGGCCGACACCACCCTGGAGGGCCTGGCCAGGCTCAGGCCGGTGTTCCGCGACCCGGGCACGGTCACCGCCGGCAACTCCTCGGGGATCTGCGACGGCGCCGCCGCCCTGGTCGTGATGGCCGCCGAGGCGGCCCGGGCCCGGGGCGTCCGCCCGCTGGCCAGGATCGCCGGCTGGGCCAGCGCCGGGGTCGACCCGCACGTCATGGGCTGGGGGGTGGTCCCGGCCACCCAGAGGCTGCTGGCCAAGCTGGGCTGGACCCTCCCCGAGGTCGACGTGGTCGAGGTCAACGAGGCGTTCGCGGCCCAGGTCCTGGCCTGCGACCGCGAGCTCAAGTTCGACTGGGAGCGGACCAACGTCAACGGCGGGGCCATCGCCCTCGGCCACCCGATCGGCATGACCGGGGCCCGCATCGTCGGCACCGTCGTCCACCAGCTCCAGCGCCAGGGGTCCAGGCGCGGCCTGGCCACCCTGTGCATCTCCGGCGGCCAGGGCATGGCCGTCGCCCTGGAGCGGGTCGAGGACTGACCCGACCGGTCGCTGTGGCCGCGGGACCGGCCCGAGGCCGCCGATTGCGCCGGCCGCCGTGGGGCTGCTACGGTCCGGCTCTGTTCGCCGAGGTGGGAGGGTCCGGAGTTGGTCACCGCCATCGTGCTCGTCACCTGCGAGGTCGACCAGACCCCGGAGACCGCCCAGGCCCTGGCCGACCTGGCCGGGGTCAGCGAGGTCTACTCGGTGGCCGGCGACTGGGACCTGGTCGCGGTGGTCCGGGTGGGCGACCACGACGACCTGGCCGAGACCGTGACCGAGCACATCCGCAAGGTCCACGGCGTGGCCTCGACCCGCACCATGATCGCCTTCCGCACCTACTCCCGACACGACCTGGACGAGATGTTCTCGGTCGGGTTCGAGGCCGGCCAGCCCGACTGAGCCCGCCCCGGGCCCGTCCGCGCCGCCCGTCAGGTGGCGTCGGCGGCCCGGCGTGAGCTCTCGACCCAGGCGTCGAGGGCGCTAAGGGCCCGGCCCTGGTCGATCGAGCGGGCGGCCGCCTCCAGGCCGTCGGGCAGGCTGAGGGCGGCGTCGGCCGCGACCAGGGCGGCCGCCGCGTTCAGCAGGACCATGTCGCGGGCGGGGCCGCCCTGGCCGGCCAGGACATCCTTGGCGATGGCGACGTTGCGGTCGACGTCGCCGCCGAGCAGGTCGTCGAGCTCGACGGCGGCCAGGCCCAGCTCGACCGGGTCCACGACCAGCTCCCGCACGCCGTCGGCGCTGACGTCCAGCAGCGTCGAGGTGGTCGTGGTGGTCAGCTCGTCGAGGCCGTCGTGGCCGTAGAACACCAGGGCGTGGTGGACGCCGGTGCGGCGCAGCACCTCGGCCATGACCGGCGCCATCCGCGGGTCGGCGACGCCCAGGGCCTGGTGGCCGGCCCGGGCCGGGTTGGTCAGGGGCCCGAGGAAGTTGAAGACGGTGGGCACGCCGAGCTCCCGCCGGGGGGCGGCGGCGTGGCGGTAGGCCGGGTGGAACACCGGGGCGAAGCAGAACCCGATGTTCACCTCCTCGAGGGTGGCGGCGACGCCCTCGGGGGGCAGGGCGATCACCACCCCCAGGGCCTCCAGCAGGTCGGCGCTGCCGCAGCGGCCCGAGGCGGCCCGGTTGCCGTGCTTGGCCACCCGCTGGCCGGCGCCGACCGCGACCAGCGCGGCCAGGGTGGAGACGTTGAAGGTGCCGGCCTGGTCCCCGCCGGTGCCGCAGGTGTCGAGCAGCGGCCCGGGCACCTGGAGGGGCGCGGCCACGGCCAGCATGGCCTTGACGAGGCCGGTGACCTCGGCCGCGGTCTCGCCCTTGATGCGCAGGGCGGTGGCGAAGGCGGCGATCTGGGCCGGGGTGGCCTCTCCGGCCAGCACCGAGCCCATGGCGGCGCCGGCCTGCTGCTCGCTGAGGTCCTCGCGGCGCAGGAGCGGCCCGAGCACGGCGGGCCAGGAGAACGGGTCGGACACGGCAAGCTCCCGGGTCACGTCGATGCGGTCGGCGCCAAGCCTAATCGACTTGGGCACCACCGGGCGCGCCGCCCTAGGACGCCGCGGCCGCGGGCGGCGCCGTCCCGGGGAGGGGGAACCCGGCCCCGGGGAGCATGGCCCGGGTGAGGGCGGCCTGCCGGCGGGCCCCGGCGGCGGCCACGGGGTCGCCCAGCGACGTCCAGGCCTGGGCCTCGTCCAGGGCCAGCTGGAGGGCGGCCACGCTGGCCGGCGGGGCCAGGTCCTGCCCGGCCCTGGCCAGCTCCAGGGCGTCCCGCCAGCGGCCGTCGGCCAGCGCCCAGGAGGCCAGCGCCTCGACGGCGCAGGCGGCGAGCTCGGCGTCCCCGGCCTGACGGGCCAGCCGGATGGCGGCGTCGCGGTTGGCCTCGGCCGCCGCCCGCTCCCCGGCGTCGAAGTGGAGCCGGGCCAGCTCGAGCGACAGCCAGCCGGCGGCGACCAGCAGCCGGCGCCGCCGGCCCATGGTGAGCCGGCCGGCCAGCAGGCGACCGACGTAGCCGCGCTGGGCCCGGACCGCGGGGATCAGCACCTCCGGCGGCGTGGCCGCGCCGGCCCCCCGCAGCCGCCGCACCGCCCGCTCGATCCCGGCCAGGGTCCCCGGTCCCACGTCGCAGGCCTCGACCCGCCTGGCCACCTCCATCGCCTCGACCACCGCCTCGGACTCGGCGTCGGGCCGGCCCCGGCCGGGCAGGTGGCGGGCGGCGATGGCCGTCGGGTCGCCCGCGGTCTCGTCCGCCGACGCCTCTCGGCCGTCGGCGTCGTCGGTGGGCGGATGGCCCGCGGCCGGGGCCGACCGGGCCTGCCACTCGGCGTCGGCCGGGGGCCACAGGGCCAGGAGCACCCCGCCCGCCCCGAGGGCCCGGTCGCAGCGTTCGACCAGGTCCCGTGAGGGGCGGACGGCGGCCCGCTCGACGGCGCCGACATAGGAGCCGTCGAAGCCGGCCGCGGCCCCCAGGCCGGCCTGGGTGAGGCCCCGGAGGGTGCGCAGGTGGCGCAGGAGGGCGCCGAGGCAGGCGGCGAAGGACGTGCCGGGGTCGAGTGTCCGAGCCCTGGGCATCGGCGGCCTCCTCTGCTCTCGCATGCGAAGGCATGCGAACGCTGTGCGAACGCGAAACCTTCGCATCCGAACCTCTGGACACCCGCGCCGGGCGGCGTCAGGTTCCCGGACGAAAGTTCGAAGGGCGCGCACCCTACCAGGCGGTCGTGACAAAGGAGCGGATGACGGTGCGGGTGTTCGTGGTGGTCCTCATCGGCCTCGTGGTGGTCCTGGCCGTGCTCACCGAGGTGTGCCTGCTCCAGGCGGCGGCCCTGCGCCGCAAGGTCCGGGGGGTCCTGCCTCCCGGCGACGAGCGGGAGGAGGACCGCTGAAGCGGTCCGGGGGGCGCCGTCGCGTCAGGCCGGCTGGGGCTCGGCCGGGATGGCGTCGGCGACCGGGGCGACCACGGCCGAGCGGTCGAGCTGGAGGCGGCCGTCGATCATCGACTGGAGCTCGCCCAGGGCCCGGACCAGGGCGTCGTGGGAGGCCAGGATGCGTCTGGCGACCGCGGGGGCGATGGTGGCGTACGAGGGGGCGAACGCGAACCCGCAGAAGGGGCAGCGGAAGCCCTCGCTCGGCTGGAGGAGCTGGTCGAGCAGGAGCTCGCGGCGGCACGACCCGCAGCGGGCGGGGATGGTCACGAGGTCGCTCCTTCCAGGGTGGCCTCGCCCTGCTCCTCCTCGAGGAGCTGGCTGGCCACCTGGGCCAGGGCGAAGGGGTCGACGGGCCGGTTGACGAGGGCGTCGGCGCCCGACCAGCGGCCGAGCCACTCGTCCTGGAACCGGTCGAGGATGAGGATGACCGGGCAGTCGGTCTCGGGGTTGGCCTTGAGGTCGCGGGTCAGGCCGAAGCCGCCGTAGGGGGTGACCGACACGTCGGCGACCACCAGGTCGGGCTGGTGGGCCTCGGCCAGGACCAGGGCGTCGTTGCCGTTGACGGCCTCCAGGAACGAGACCTCCTCGCCGGTCAGCTCCAGGCGCTCGAGGGCGAGGCGGAGGCGGTCGCGGAAGCCTGGGTCGTCGGCGACCAGCATGATCTGGATCACGGGCGCTCCCGTTCTGCTCGGTTCAGCATCCAGTCGGTGACGGTGAACACCAGGGATGGATACCACGTCCCGTCCCGCTGGATGGTGACGACGTAGGGAGCCGGCTCCTTGGTGCTCGCCCGGCCCAGGTCGACCTGGTCGCCGCCCATGCCGGCGACCAGCCGGCCGGCGGTCGCCCGCACCCTGGCCACGCCGTCGGCGACCCGCTCGGTCCGGGTCTGGAGGCCCTCGACGCGGACGGCGGGGGCCGAGGCCCCGCCGCCCTGGTGGGCCAGCAGCGGCCCGTAGGCCTCGACGACCCGGCGCTCGGCCGGCGAGAGCTGCTGGAGGGCGGCCTGCTGGCCGCGGCCGGCGGCGGCGACCAGGTCGCGGACGGCCGCCTCGGGCGAGGCCGCCCCGGGGGCGGCCGGCTGGCCGCCGGCGGCGAGCTGGTCCCAGTCGGGCTCGGCGGCCCCGGCGGCCAGGCGGGCCTGCTCGGCCAACGAGGCCAGCAGCGACACCCGCCAGCGGCCGTCGCTACGCACGGCGACCACCTGCAGGGCCTTGATGGCCCCCTTGGAC